>Ga0111538_10015298_pt1 | contig 10090 bp, 6 predicted proteins | sample SoiMethybrSBSTD1_FD_79669 | JGI IMG/M metagenome (GOLD analysis project Ga0111538, IMG submission 79669) | Bulk soil microbial communities from a Populus tree surrounding site in Tennessee, USA - Soil MetaG P. TD hybrid SBSTD1 (version 2)... | ecosystem: Environmental > Terrestrial > Soil > Tree... | reverse complement strand
TACTACGCGTTCTTCGCGGGCGTGCTGATCCTGTTTTCGGGCGGGTGGAGCGCGGTGGAGCGGCGCTCGCCCCGCCACGCGCTCGCGGCCTTCGCGATCATCGCTGTCGTCCTCGCGGGGCTGACCGCGCAGAGCATCCCGACGTTGCTCTACCACCGCGCGATGGGCCCCAATCCGGCCGCCGCCACCCGGCCCGTCGGCGAAGCGGAGGCGTATGGGCTCCGGATCGCGCCGATGCTGTTGCCGGTACGCCATCACAGGATCGCGGCGCTGGCCGCGGTCTCCCACCGCTACGAGCAGGCGACGGGCATTCAGGGGGAGGTCGCGTCGACCAACCTCGGCGCCGTGGGCGCGGTCGGCTTCCTGATCCTGCTCGGCATGCTGGTCCGGCGTGAACGCACGGCTGGGGGCGATCGGGAGCCGCTGTTCTCGTCGCTCGCGCGGCTGAACCTGGCGGCCGTCCTGCTCGCGACGACGGGCGGGTTCGGCGCGCTGTTCGCGCTGCTCGTCTCGCCGCAGATCCGGACGTACGCGCGGATGCACGTGTACATCGCGTTCTTCGCGCTGTTCTGCGTCGCGCTGCTGCTCGATCGGCTGTGGCGCACGCGGCACCGCGCCGGCGTGGTGCTGACCGTGGCGATCGGGTTCGCCGGGCTCTTCGACCAGAGCACCCTGGCCATGGTGCCGCCGTACGCGCAGCGCGCGCGCGCCTATCGCGCCGACGCTGCGTTCGTCCAGTCGCTGGAGGCGCAGCTTCCGACAGGCGCCCAGATCTTCCAGTTGCCGTACCTGCGCTTCCCCGAGAGCGGCGGGCTGCCCGGCACGAAGCTGATGGACTACGATCCGCTGCGCCCCTACCTGCACGCGCGCGCGCTTCGCTGGAGCTATCCCACGATGTTCGGCCGGCCCGGCGACGCCTGGACGAACGCCGTGGCGGACCAACCGGTCCCGGATCTGGTTCGCACGCTGTCGGACGTGGGCTTCGATGGCATCCTCGTCGATCGCGACGGCTACGTCGACGACGGCGCGGCGATCGTCGCGGCGCTGCGGGCCGAGCTCGGCGCCGATTCCGGGGCGCGGGCGACCGATCGGCAGGTCTTCTTCGACCTCCGCGCCGCGAACGAGAAGGCCTTCGCCGGCGCGGCCCCGGGCGAGCGCGAACGTCGCCGGCAGGAGGCGCTGAACCGGCCGCTGCTGCGCTGGCCCGGCGGCTTCTTTCCGCCGGAGCACGACCCCGGGACAACCTTCCGCTGGTGCGCCGGCGACTGCGCGATCGAGATCGACAACCCCGCCGGGCACGACGCGCGCGTCATCGTGTCGATGCGGGTGTCGGCCGCTCAGGCACCCGCGTCGCTGCGGGTGACCGGCGATCTCTGGGAGGACGTCATCGCGCTCCTGCCGGGCGGTACGCCGATCTCGCGAGCCCTCCGCGTCCCCGGCGGGCGTCATTGGATCCGCCTTCGCAGCGACAGCGCGCCGGCGATCGCGCCGCGGGATCCCCGGCGGCTGGTGTTCCGCGTCGACGACGCCCGCCTGCGCCCGGCCGACGACTGAGATCTCAGCGGGCCCCTCACCCTTACCCTCTCCCCGCATTCGCGGGGCGAGGGCAAACGGTCGCGGTGTCTCGCTGCGAAACCCCTAATCGGCGTCGGCGAGCGGGGGCAGCTCGGCGAGGGCGTTGCGATCGCCCGGGTGGTGTGTGACGTGGCCGCCGTGACGCGTGACGAGGGCGGTGAACGTCTCCAGATCGAACCGCCGCAGGTGGCCGGTACCGTCGCCGACGCCGGGGTGGGTCAGCGCCGCGGCCAGCCGCCCGACCGCGGGCAGCTGCGACAAGTTGCGCACCGGCTCCGAGACGATCACCGCGCGGCGCGCGGCGCGGCGCAGCCGGGTGACGATCTCGTCGGCGCGGTCGGTGAAATGATAGAGGCTCGAGCAGATGACGACGTAGTCGGCGCCAGGGATCGGGTCGGAGTCCAGGTTGAACCAGCGGACGTCGGCGCCGCGCCGGCGCGCGTGCATCACGAAGTCGCCGTTGAAGTCGAGCCCGAGGTAGCGGCAACCCCGGGCGCGCAGGAAGTCGCGATGCAGCTGCGCGGTCCCGCAGCAGACCTCCACGACGCTCGCGGCGTCGGGGATGCGCGCGGCGACCGCGGTGGCGGCGGTCTTGTGCTCGGCGCCGTAGAGAAGCCGCATGACCAGGTTGTAGCCGTGGCCGGTCCAGTAGATGGGCGATTTGGTGCGTCGCGAGAGGCCGACCACGCCCCGAAAGTCGTGCAGCGCGCGCAGGTAGTGCCACGAATCGCGCCAGAACCGCACGGTGCTGCTCTTGTCGGGGCGCCGCAGGAACTGCACGGGCACCTCCGCGATGCGCAGGCCGGCCAGACGGGCGCGCGCCATCACCTCCGTATCCCAGAACCAGCCGTCGTTCGCGCTCGCGAGCACGATCGGTCCGGCTGTCTCGCGTCGAAAGAACTTGCAGCCGGTCTCGCTGTCCTCGAGGTCCAGCGCCAGGAGAAAATTCGACAGCCGGCGGTATCCCCACGACGCGGCGGCCCGGTGAAGGCCTCCTGTCTGGCGCAGCAGATAGTGACGCCGCCCGCTGGCGACGTCGACGCCGTGCCGTTCGATCTCGGCGACGAGGCCCGGGATGTAGCGCGCGTGCACTTCGAGGTCGATGTCGAGGAAGCCGGTGACACGCCCCGTGCTGGCGGCGAACCCGGTCTTGAACGCTGCGCCGCGGCCGCGGTTGCGGTCGTGGAACACGGCGCGGCAGCGCCGGTCGGCCGCGCAGATGTCGCGAATGAGCGCGCCGGTGTCGTCTCCGCTCCGGTCGTCGACGAAGACGATGTCCCACGTCCAGCCCGTCTGCTCGAGGACCTCCACCACGCTGCGCACGCTGGCGCGGAGGTGGCGCGCCTCGTTGTAGCAGGGGACGACCAGGGAGACGTCGGGCGCCGGGCCCCGATCGGGGGCGCGCGCCGCGGCAGTCATGCGAAGATGAGGCGCAAGGCGCGCGCGACGTCCGCCACATCGCCGTCGGACATGGCGGCCGACAGCGGCAGCGAGAAGGTCCGCGCGCTCACCCATTCGGCGTTCGGCAGCGTCCCCGTGCGCTCGCCGTGGTGGCGCCGGTACCAGGGATGCAGGTGGACGGCCCGGTAATGAACGCCCGTGCCGATCCGCAGCGCGCGCAGCCCCTCCAGCACGTCGTCGCGCGCGACGGACGTCCTGGAATCGTCGACCAGGCAGGTGAACAGGTGCAACGCGTGGCGCGTCCCCTCGGCGGCCGGCGCCGGCAGGCGCAAGGGGAGGCCGGCCAGCTCTTCTTCATAGCGCCGCCACACCGCCAGCCGGCGCTGCCAGCGCTCGTCCACGCCCTCGAGCTGGTGCAGCCCGAGGGCCGCGGCGAAATCGGTGAGGTTGTACTTGAAGCCCGGCTCGACGACCTCGTAGTGCGCGAACCCATCGTCGGCGGAGCGCTGCCACGCGTCGGCGGTCATGCCGTGCAGCGTGAGCCGTCGCAACCGGTCGGCGAGCCCGGGATCGCGCGCGACCAGCAGCCCGCCGTCCCCGGTCGTGACGCTCTTCGTGACGTAGAAGCTGAAGCAGCCGAAGTCGCCGAACGTGCCGCAGTGCCGCCCGTCGACCGTGGCCTCGAGCGCGTGCGCGGCGTCTTCGACGAGGGCGAGACCGTGCTCGCGCGCGAGCGACCCGAGCGCGGCGACGTCACACGGGCGGCCCGCGAAGTGCACGGGAAGGATCGCGCGCGTGCGCGGCGTGATCTTGCGGCGCACGTCGGCGACGTCGATGTTGAACGTGTGCGGATCGCAGTCGGCGAACACCGGCACGCAGCCGGCGTGGACGATGGCGTTGGCCGTCGCGCAGAACGTCATGCTGCTGGTGATCACCTCGGATCCCGGCGGCAGATCGAGGACCACGAGCGCGAGGTGCAGGGCGGCCGAGCAGGAGCTGACGGCGAGGGCGGTCGGGGCGTCCAGGTACGCGCCCAGGCGGCGTTCCAGCTCGGCGACGCGCGGCCCGGTGCCGAGCCAGCCGGACTCCAGGCAGGCGATCACCTCGTCGCGCTCGGCGGCGCCGATGGTCGGCGCCCCGAAGACGAGCGGCCGATCGCGCCAGGGCCGCCAGCGCTCGCCGTGGTCGCTCACGATCGCTCCGGCCGCCGCAAGCGGCAGACGAGGCTCGCTCCCGCGGGCAGCGACAGGCGTTCGTCGCCGACCAGGCGCGCCTCCGCGCTGGTCACCGCGTGCAGGACCCCGTCGAGCCAGCGCGGGTGCGCGTCGAGGTTCGTCTGCGCGCGCCAGCGGTGCGACATCAGCCGCCGGCCCCAGACGACGGCCGCCACGGCCGGCAGCACGGTCGCGAAGAAGTAGCTGGCGAACAGCACGTCGAAGCCGGCCGCCCGCGCGGCGCGCAGCAGCGTCTCGCGCGTGTAGCGCCGCCGGTGCGCGCTGATGACGTCCTCGCCGCTCCACAGCCAGTCGTAGGCCGGCGCCGTCACGACGACCTGGCCGCCGGGCGCCAGCAGCGCGGCGATCGCGCGCAGCCCCTCGATGTCGTCGTCCATGTGCTCGAGCACGTCGAGGCAGGTGATGATGTGAAAGCGGCCGCGCAGCGCGGGCAGGTCCGCCGGGACCCTGTGGATCGGAAACGCGGCACCCCCTTGCCGTGGCGGTTCGACGCCTCCGGCCAGCGCGGCGATTTGCCCGGCGTCGACGACGTCCGCGCCGTGCGCGGCGCCGAACCGAGCCAGCGATGGCAGATCGAAGCCGGCGGCACAGCCGTAGTCGAGCAGGTCCAGCCGGCGCGCCGGATATCCGAGAACGCGGGCGGCGCGGTCGACCTGCCGGAGCCAGAGCTCGCGCCGGGAGCGGTACCACCAGTGGCCCGCCTGGTGCTCGAGCGTGACCCTGTAACCCTGGGCCTGCATCCCGCGGCAAAGCCTATCGCACCTCGGGACATCGTTGATATGACAATGGGCGATGGCGGGGACCGACACATGGCGGCAGGGGGTGCAGCGCGCGATGCTGACCGTCGCCGCCTTCGTCGCGCCGCCAGTCGTCATCGCGACGATCGTTCTTCGATCGGGATCGTGGACGCTGTTCGACCAGGTGCTGATCGGAGCCGTCGGCATCCTGGTGCCGCTGTGTCGCGTGATGCGCGGGCCGCTCGCCCCGCGCGCGTTTGTGCTGCTTACAGCTGGGTTCGCCCTGACCTTGTACTTTCTCGGCCGGAACGGCCTCGCCGGCGGTATCAGCGTCGCGCTCATCACCTTCACGATCCTCGCGTCGCTCAGCTTCAGTCGCGCGCTGGGCGTCGCGTTCATCATCGTCGCCCTGGTCGCCTACGTCTGCGTGGGCCTGCTGGCGCAACGCCACCAGGTGACGATCAATACCGCCGCGACCGATCCGCTGGTCCTGCGCAACTGGATCCGGATCGGCGGCACCAACGCGCTGCTCGCGCTTCTCCTCATCAGCGTGGTCGAATTCGTCGTCCGGACCGTGGAGGCGAACTCACGCGCCGCCAACGAGGCGCTGAAGCTGCTGCGCGCCGCGTACGACAAGCTGGAGACGACCAAGGAGGACGAGCGCCGCTTCCTCTCGCACGAGCTGCACGATGAGCTGGGGCAGACGCGCACCGCGCTGAAGCTCGGCCTGCAGGTCGCGGCGCGCGCCGAGCCGCCCCCGAACGGCAAGGGAAGCCCTCTCGCGCAGCCGCTGGACCTCATCGACGATCTGATCGCGCGCGTGCGTCGGATCTCGCTGGATCTACGGCCGCCCCTCCTCGACGAAGTCGGCCTCGTCTCGGCGTTGCGGGCGTACCTCCAGAGCCAGGCCACGGTTTCGGGCCTCGCGATCGAGCTCCATGCACCGGAGCCACACGACGAGGCGTCCTTTCGCCTGCCCGCCGACTACGAGATCGCCTGCTTCCGCGTCGTGCAGGAGTCGATCACCAACGTCCTGCGCCACGCCGCCGCGCGGCGGATCGACGTGCGCGTCGCGCTGGCGGCGAATCGCGTGTCGCTGTCGATCCAGGACGACGGGCGCGGCTTCGATCCTCTCACGCTGGATGAATTCGCGGCGCGCGGCCACCTCGGCGTTCTGGGCATGCGCGAACGGATCCGGGCGCGCGGCGGTCAGTTCACCCTGACCTCCACGCCCGGCCTGGGCACGACCATCCAGATCGAGCTGGATGTCCCGCCCGTGACCCGTCAGGGCCGTCAGATCGTGGGCGGATAATACGTGGTGCGGGTGATCGCGATGCCGAAGCAGTTGAAGAGCTTCACCGCGTTCTCGAGGGCTTCCTGGGTGACCGCGGCATGATGGTTGAACCGACCCGAGTGGTTGGTGATCGTCGTTCCCCAGACTTCTCCGGCCATCAACACCAAGGGGGCTCCCCCGCCCGCTGCGCAGGCGCCCACGGTCGGGTGCCCGAGTGGTGTCTCTCCGTCGGCGGTCAGTGACACCTCCGGGGCGATGACCAGGATCGGTTCCCCGGAGGGGGTCTCGAGGATGGCGTAGTTGATCGGGAACTCGGCCGCGAAGTAGTAGGCGCCGGTGCCGTCGTTGCCGGCGTGCGGGTTCCCGTCGCCGGCCCAGGCCCGCCAGCTGGCGACGGCGGTCGCGAACAGGTCCGCGCCCGCCTGATCCCTCACGATCACCGCGAAGGGATTGGTGTGAATCAGGCCCGCATTCGATTCGGCGTTCTCCTGGGGCTTGATCTCGCGCGGCCCGTGCAGCGCGCCCAGCGTCCCCAGCTCGACGGGCGGCGGGTCCGGTATCGCGATCGGTGTCGGCGCGCCGCCGCAGCAGCTCTGCGGGTCGGACATGAACGCGTCGGGCGCGTCAAACCAGTAGCCGCCCGGTTCATCGCTCCAGGCCGTCGCGCAGGTATAGACGTGTGATCCCTCCGGCAGGGTGATGTCCAGATAACCGCTCTGCGACGGCGCCCCATCTGGCAGGTCGGCGCAACGGGCGACCCTTCCCGTCGGGAGCGCCGTGCAAAGGTCGGCGGCGGGCGCCGCCGCGCCGCAGGTCCAGGTCCCTGCCGCTCCATCGTCGCTCGGCGTCGCCCCGTCCGTGGTCGGCGTCGAACCGGCATCGGGAGAGCCGACGGTGGTCGCGTCATCCGTCTCGTTCGAGATGGCAGCGCCGCACCCCACCGATGCAAGCGCAAGCCCGGTCAGAAGAAGAGCAACCCGCGCGCCGGGGTACACAATCGCACCGGCCGTGCCCGCTCGCTGTCGCTTGAACGCCATCTCTCACCCTCCCACCCAGACTCGCCGCGCCTGGCGAGCGCAAGCGCGCGCTACTCGCTCGCGAACTGCCCCTCCGGACCGCCTCCGTTGCCACCCATCTCCATCCGTCCGCCGAGCGGATCGTGCAGGCCGCCCGTCCCTTCACCGTGGAAGGCGATGTCTCCGCCTGCGCCGTTGGCCTCGCCGCCGCGCGCGATCAGGACGCCCTGGTTGTCGATCACCCCGTTCAGCGGCGTGCCGTGAATGCCGTCCGCGTTGAGCAAGACGGCGATCAGCTCCTGATCTTCCGGAAAGGTGGCCACGTCGGTCGTGCCGTCGTTCCGCGCGCTGCCGCCCGTCGTCCCCGCGCCCCCCGATACGTCGATGACCCCTTCGGGCGTGACGGTGAGATTGCCCCCGACGCCGTCGAAGTTGTTGTCGGTGAAGATGTTGACGTGGCCGCCGAGGCCGCCGACGCCGCCAGGGTCGCGGGCCGCGCCGCCGCGCGCAGAGAGGCTTCCGCTCATCGTGGCGATGCCGTCGAAGCTGCGGGCGTACAGGTGACCACCGCCGCCGGCCGTGCCGACGCCACCCGAGCCGCCGCCGTCGAGGATGATCGCGCTCCCGGGCCGGAAGCTCTGGTTTCCGACGATCGTGTTGATGTCCATCGTGAAGTTGCCCGCGAGGCCGCCGTCGCCGCTGCCGCCAGGAGCGATCGAACCGCCTCGAGAGCGGACCGTTCCCGCCACCGTGAAGTCTCCACCGGCGACCAGCGTGAGGCTGCCGCCGGCGCCCGCGCCGCTGTGGCCGTCGCCGCCGTCGACCGACACGTCGAGCGCGAACGTCACGGAGCCGGGCGGCCGGCCAGCTCCTATCGTCAAGTGGCCGCCGGCGCCTCCTGCCAGGACGGCGCCCGCCGCGCCGCCGCGTGCGGAACCACCGCGCAGGTCGATGACCCCGGCGAGCTTCACGTTGGCGCCCGCGTCGATCGCCAGCGTCGCCGCCGCGCCGCCCTGGGCCTCGCCGGACGCCGCAGCGCCGCCCCGGCCCTTGACGGTCCCGAGGAGCATCACGTCTCGATCGGCGCTGATCCGGATGTTACCGGCCGGCGCGCCGTTCGCGCCGCTCGTATCAATCGTGCCGGTGACGTAGATCGCGCCGTTCGGCGCTTCGATCGTCAACTCGCTGTCCGCGCGCACCTTGCCGGTGATGAAGAGATCGCCGCCGGCGATCGTGAGACGACGTGGCCCCTGCGCCGAAAGATCGCCGTCGAGCAGCGCCGTACCCGTGACGCTCACGTCCGTGTCCAGCGAGGCGATCCGCTGGGCATCGGTCGGCGGGGCGGGAGCATCGCCCGGCGCGGCAAATGCCGATCCGAAGGAGAGGGCGCCCGTCGTGACCACGTCGACGTTGCCTCCCGGTCCACCTCGACCGCCCGGATCGATCGCGGGGCCGCCCGTGGCGTCGTAGGTCGACGGGCTGAGCTCGGTCCCGGTGCCGGGCATCCCGTCGGAGCCGCCTTGCCCACTGGCGGTCGCGGCGCTGCCCGTCGTGCGATCGCCGCCGCAGCCCGCGATCGCCAGCGCTGCAGCCAGCGACAGCCCGACGCCGGCGACCCTCGATGACATGACGCTGCAACACGACATAGTGCTCAACGCTTACAGCAAGAACGGTACCGGCATTTCAATCGCCGGGTGATGGGTCTGCGCGTGGGCGTGATGATTCGGGGGCGTAACGTCCTGATTCGGGCGTCGCCCGCGCGGTAACACGCGAAGGCTTGGAAACTCGAGGCCGCCCGAGCCTTTCGAGGGTGCTCGTGACATCTACCAGGGGCCGGATGGCAATCGAGACGGTCGCGCGCAACGTCTCCCGCATTCTGCCCCTGGTGATCGTGCTGGCGGGCTGCGGGAAGAGAAACCCGCTGGCGGGGCCGGACGCGGGCGGTGGTTCGGGCGGCGCCGTCGGGAGCGGCGGCGCCATGGGCAGTGGCGGGATCGTGGGGAGCGGCGGCATCGTCGGGATCGCGGGCGCTGGCGGCGTCGGCGGTGTCGGCGTGCCGGGCGGGACCAGCGGCGGTGTTCCGGCTGGGACCGGCGGCACAGCGGCGGGTGGGGCAGCGGGCGCCGGCGCCGCCGGAACGGGAGGCGCGGGTGGTCGCGCTGGATCGACCGCCGGCGCAGGGGGCGCGGCCGCCGGTACGGGCGGCACGAACGTCGTCGTCGCCGGGTGTGGCGCCCCAGGGCAGAGCTGCTGCGCGGGCAACAGCTGCGCGGGCGGCGCGTGCTGCGTGGCGGGCCTGTGCGTGGCCGACGGCGCCTTGTGCGTGCTGCTTCCGGGAACGTGCGGCGCCGGGAGATGCGGTACCGACGTGTGCGGAGGCCGCGGCGAGCCGTGCTGCACGAGCGTCACCGGCACGCCGCTCTGCACCGCGCCCGACACGAAATGCGTGAACCGCATCTGCGCCCCCTGCGGCAACAACGCCGGCGACGTCTGCTGCAACGGCCCGCCGCCCCTTCTCGCATCGATGCCGGTGTGCCTCGCGAGCGGACTGATCTGCACCGGCACGACCGCCGAATCGACCTGCGTGACGTACGGCCAGGCAAAGGGGCCCTACTGTCCCGGCGGCAGCCGGTGCGCGGACGGCGCCTGCTGCGAAAACGAGCGGTGCATCGCCGCGGACCAGGCCTGCGCCGGTGCCGGCGGCGTGTGCGCGGGCGGCAGCTGTCCCGCCTGCGGGGCGGTCGGCCAACCGTGCTGCGGCGGTTCCTGCGGCGCGGGGGGCGCGTGCCGCACCGGCATCTGCACCGGTTGCGGCCACGCCGGCGAGATCTG
>Ga0111538_10015296_pt1 | contig 10090 bp, 9 predicted proteins | sample SoiMethybrSBSTD1_FD_79669 | JGI IMG/M metagenome (GOLD analysis project Ga0111538, IMG submission 79669) | Bulk soil microbial communities from a Populus tree surrounding site in Tennessee, USA - Soil MetaG P. TD hybrid SBSTD1 (version 2)... | ecosystem: Environmental > Terrestrial > Soil > Tree... | reverse complement strand
TGCGGGATGGCCGATGATCTCGTCGAGGAAGGGCTGCCAGGTCGAGAAATCCGGGTATTGTGTAAGCGGCAGGCGCAGCCAATCCTCGCTCCCGAGAAACGGCGGGCTCGTGCGGCAGGCTGCTTCCAGGCGCGCATAGCGGGCATTGGCCGCGATCGCTGCCCGGTCGAGATCCGCGGAACTCACACCCAGGCGGCGCATGACGGCTTGCCGGTGCGACTGCGACAGGCCCGGGACGTTCTTCGCCACCCATAACCACAACCGCTCCATCTCGATCGCGTTGCCTTCGTAGACGACATCGTCGTAGATGCTCGAGCCGCCGACCTGCGCGAAGAAGGCGCGCAGGCTCGGATGCCGCTGCGACGCCGCGGCAAAGGTCGTCGTGGCGCCCGCCGACGAACCCGACATGCCGATCATCCGGTTGCACCACGGTTGACTGGCGATCCAGTCCAGCGTGTCGTAGCCGTCCGCGGCATCGTCGGCGTAGACACGATCCTCGCCTTCGGAGCCGTAGCGACCGCGCGTATCCTGGTAGACCGCGACGTAGCCGCGCGCGACGATGTTGCGATAGCCGCGCAGGATGGATCCGCGCATCGGCGCATCCGCGTCCGGCAGCCAGCCCAGCGAGCAGTCGGTGTTGGCTTTGCCTCCGGACGACGTGATGCCGTAGGGCGTGCGCTGCAGAATCACCGGGTAGCCCGGCCCGCCCGCCCGCGGCAGGTACACGAACGTATTGAGCATGGCGCCGTCGCGCATCGGCACCATGGCCTGGAAGCAGCGAAGGTCGGATTCTTCCATGGGAGAGCTGGCCATCGTTTACGTTTTTCCGGGTTCCGGTCTTTCCTTCGCCACGGGTTTGGCCGCTTCCCGCGCGTAGTCGATGAGGAGCAGCGCTGCCGGGCTGAGCGTCCGGTTCTTCAACGTGATGATGGCCAATGGCCTCGACGTTGTCGGCAATTCAATCGGCACACCCTTGAGCGCCTGGTGCTTTCCCTGGAATCGCAAGACGACGCCGGGGACCATTGAGAGAAAACGCCCGGTCGAGAGCAGCGAGCTGCGGATGGGCAAGGTAGACGCGACGGCGGTGCGGGGAACACCCAGGCCGCACGCACGAAATGCCTCGAAGACGACCCTGCCATAGGGCGCGTCAGGCAGCGGCAGCACCCAGAGCTCGCCCATCAGATCGCTTAGCGCCACTCGGCGACGCCGCGTCCACGGATTCTGCGCTCCCGCCACCACGACGTGCGGATCGTGAAAAAGAACTTCAGCGTTCATGTGCTCTTCTTCGATCGGCTCGATTACGTGCGCAATCAACAGGTCCACCTCGCGCTCGACCAGCGCGCGGTAGGCCGTCGTCGTGTCGGTGGACAGCACCTGGAACGACAAGCGCGGGTGGCGCCTGGACAGCCGGTCGATAACGCTGGAGAGGAATCCGACGGCTACCGCAATCGAAGCCCCGACCCGCAGTTCTCCGGCAGTAGGATCGGCGAGGAATTCGATATCCTTGACGCCCTGCATGAGCTCGTCGAAGACCGCCAGGCCGCGCCTGACGAGCGCTCGGCCGTAAGCCGTCGGCTCGATCCCCTGGGCGCTCCGATCGAGAAGAGTGACGCCTAGCGCTGCCTCGAGATTGGCGATCGATCTTGAAATCGCCGGTTGAGAAGTGGCGAGGCGTTTGGCTGCCTTGCCCATGCTGCCCGCTTCGACTACAGACATGAGGACACGCATGTCGTGCAAGTTGATGCGGCGTTCTATGCGTTCGGCCTCGTTCATACTGACATACATACCGGATCGGGTATGGTCTCATCAGAGAATAGCATTACCGGTCGCCGGGTGGAGTCTTGTATTGTGCTTCGTGAGCGATTGCCGTGGGTGACGGTAGCTCCCAACAGGAGGAAGCAATGCGAACCTACTGGCTGTCTGCTGCAATGCTCGGACTGGTGCTTGCGGCGACTGGCGCGCATGCCCAGCAGAACTACCCGGCCAAATCGGTCAGGTTGATAGTGGCATACCCACCCGGCGGCGCCGTCGATATAGTGGCGCGCCTGGTCGCACAGAAGCTCACCGAGTCGTTGGGGACTTCGGTGCTCGTGGAAAATCGCCCGGGCGCAGCCGGAATGATCGGCACCGAAGCCGCGGTGAGGTCGAGCCCCGATGGCTACACCATGATCGTCGTGGAGGGCGCTTATGCCGCGAATGCCGCGCTCTACAAGCTGCCCTACGACCCGGTGGATGACGTCTCGGCGATCGCGCTGATCGGTGAAAGCGGCTTTGTGGTGACGCTCCACCCGTCGGTTCCGCTCAAGAACATCAAGGAACTTATTGCGTACGACAAGCCGAATCCCGGCAAGCTCAACTACGGCTCCGGCGGCGCTGGCAGCGTCACCCACCTCGCTGCCGAGCTGTTCAATCATGTAGCCGGCACGAAGCTGTCGCACGTGCCGTACAAGGGAATGGGCCTCGCGCTGAACGATCTCCTCGGCGGGCAGATCCACCTCGTCTTCGGCGGCATGCCCCCGATGATCCCGCAGATAAAAGCGAATCGCCTGCGCGGCATTGCAGTGACGACCGCCAAGCGCTCCAGGGCCTTGCCCGAAATCGCGTCCGTGGCTGAAACCACCCCGGGCTATGAAGCTGTGCAGTGGTTTGCCGTGCTGGGTCCCAAGGCCTTACCTAAGGACATCGTCGCGCGCTGGAATAAGGAGATCAACCGAATCGTACAGCTGGCCGACTTCAAGGAGCGCATGGCTGGAGAAGGCGTGGAGCCCGTCGGCGGCCCGCCGGAACGCTTTCTCGAGGTGCTCAAGCGCGACATGGCCAAGTGGCAGAACGTAGTCAAAATCGCCAACATCAAACCGGGAAGCTGATGTTCTGCCATTGAGCGGCGGTCCTTCGTCCCTCCTGCTCCTAGTAAATCTTCACCTTGATCTGACGGTTCCGCCACCGGGCCGGTTGCCGACGATGACCGACTGGCCCCAGCGCTCGGTGAGCATCTGCCCGATGGCGCGGCAGATGATGTCTAGACCGCCGCCGGGTAACCACTGGAACGATGATACGGATCGGGCGAGCAGGATAGCCGGAAGGCGCCTGCAGCGGCCTCCGGGGCGGCCTGATATTGCGGGCGTTGCGGAATAGGCGTAAAGAAGACAACACCACCCACCCGAGAGGAGTCCATATATGGGAACCACTGAAACCCTGGCACGCTGGATCGCCGCCGCGACGTATGACCAGATCCCGCCTGCGGCAATCGAGCAGGCGAAGAAATCGATACTGGACTACATCGGCACGGCGGCTTACGGCACGACGTCGCAGCTCGGAAAAATCTTTCTCGAATTCACGCGCGAGCAGGGTGGCAATCCGCAGGCGCGCGTGATCGCCACGAATATCCGCACAGGCAGTGTCCAGGCTGCGTTTGCGAATGGAACCATCGGGCACTCGGAGGATTTCGATGACCTCGGCGGTTGCGGCGGTCACCCCGCGACGGTGCTCACGCCCACGGTGCTCGCGCTGGCAGACGAATTGCACCTCTCCGGCCGCGACGTCCTGACGGCGTGGGTCGTGGGTTACGAAGTCGGCACGCGGCTCTCCGCCAACAACAATACCGACCGTGACTGGCACCCCACGGCCATCTACGGGACGATGGCAGCGGCGGCTGCGGCCTCGAAGCTGCTCGGACTGGACGCCGAGAAGACTCGCATGGCGCTGGGCATCGCCGGCTCGGAAGCCGGTGGTCTGCGGCGCAACTTCGGCACCATGACCAAGCCGTTCCATCCCGGACAAGCAGCCAGGAACGGGGTCATCGCCGCGAAGCTTGCCGCCAGGGGTTACACGTCGGATCCTGAGATCATCGAAGGACGGCAGGGCTACGCCGACAATTTCGGTGGCGAGAAGTGCAACATTCCGGCCATGACGAAGTTTCTCGGCAAGCTCTACTACCTCGAGCACGAGGGCACGCGCATCAAGCCATGGCCCTGCTGCGGCGGCAATCACCAGACGCTGACGAACCTGCTGCCGTTCGCCAGGGAGAACAAGCTCAAGGCCGAGGATGTCGAGCGGGTCGAGCACATCGGCCCCAACATCCCGTGCACGGGCGCGCTGCTGCGCACCGAGGTCCGCCAGGGCCTGGAAGGCAAGTTCAGCCTGGCCTACAACATCTCCGCTGCGCTGATCGACGGCAAGGTCGATCACGGGACCTTCACCGACGAGCGCGCAGGCAAAGGCGATCTCCAGGCGTTCATGAAACGCGTGCGACTCGTGCGCAGCGACGACGTCGCACTACGCCGCCCGCACATCCGCGACGGCAATGAAGAAGCTCGCCTGCGCATCACGATGCGCGATGGCACCGTGCATGAGTTCGTCATGAAGACTGCCACGCATCTCACGGGTGATGCCGTGCTCGAGAAGTTCCGTCTCAATGCAGAGCACATTCTGGGGAAAGACCGGACTGCGACTGCGATCGACCTCGTGCAGCGCCTGGAGACGCTCACGGACGTTGCACAGTTGCTGGATGCGGTGACCACTGCAAGTAACGCTCCGGTCCGTGGAGCGGAACCTGCTGTGCGGGCGGCCTGAGGTACAGCGTCCGCCGTGCGCTGACCTGGCAAGCCAGGTCAGCGCGAATCACCCGGTGCCAGGTACCTCATCACTGGTGACCGGTCACCGGTCACCGGTCTTACGCCCACGCCGCCAGCACCTTCTTCACCGCCGGGCGCTCCGTCATGCGCTTGTGCTGGTCGTGAATCTTCGGGAAGCGGGCGATGTCCACGCCGTCACGCACCAGCCAGCCCGCCAGCGTGAAGAGATAGGGATCGCATATCGTGTAGCTCTTCCCCATCACCCACGGCCCCTCGACCATCTCGCTCTCCATCAGCGCGAAGCTGTCGCCGACGTTCTTCGGCACCTTGCGCTTCATGTCCTCGATCGAGGCGGGATCGTCCGCCCAGCGCGTGCCGCGCATCAGGTGCGCGTGGTTCACGTGCGCCGTGGAGCAGAGATAGCTGTTGAAGGCCTGCGCGCGCGCAAACGCGAACGGATCGTTGAGCGGCGCCAGGTTCGCTTTCGGGAACACCTGCGCGATGTAGGCCAGGATCGCCGGTGTTTCCGTCAATATTCCCGAGTCGGTGATCAGCGCCGGCACGCGGCCCTTGGGATTGATCTTGAGATACTCGGGCTTGCGCTGGTCGCCGGCTCCGAAATCGAGCCGCACCGCTTCGTACTCGGCGCCCGCTTCTTCGAGCGCAATGTTCGACGCCAGCGCGCAGGTACCTGGTGCATAGAACAGCTTGAGCATCGGTCATCCTCCTCGTAATCCAGGGTTTCAACAATCGAGCTTGAAGGCAGACAATACCCGCCGAGGCGCCAGATGGCAAAGGGCGTAGCCCTCACCATATACTGGATCCCGGCGCCTGCAACCAACCGCAACCTACGGAGAACACGATGAAGACAGGGAATCTCACCGGCAAGCTTTGCGCAGCGGCGGCATTGGCGTTATCGGCATCCGCAGCGCAGGCGACCGGCTTCGCTACGTGCGAATCCGGCCCGCGCGAGAGCTGGCAACCGGAGGATCAGCTCGCCGCGGCGTTGAAGGAAAAGGGCTGGCAGATCCGGCGGATCAAGGAGGACGGCGGCTGCTACGAGGTTTACGCACTCGACGAGAAGGGGCAGCGGGTCGAGGCGTATTTCCATCCCCGGACGCTGGCGCCGGTGCCGCATGGCGCGAAAAACCACAAGGGCTAGCAACACCGTCGTGAAAGTATGGGATCCCCTGGTTCGGCTGGCGCATTGGTCCCTCGTCGCGAGCCTCGTTGCCGCGTGGTTCACCAGCAAAGCGGCGCACGAATGGCTCGGCTACGCCGCGCTGGGTATCGTGACGCTGCGTATCGTGTGGGGCGGGATCGGGCCCCGTTACGCGCGCTTTCGCCAGTTTGTGCTTGGGCCGGCCGAGACCCTCGCGTACGCAAGGGCGTTCGCTGCGCGCGTCGAGCCGCGTCATCTCGGGCATAACCCCCTCGGAGGCTGGATGATCGTTGCCTTGCTTGCGACCGTGGCGCTCACGTGCGCAAGCGGCTGGCTCTCGATTACGGACCGTTTCTGGGGTGTCGCGTGGGTGCAGGACACTCACACCTTCCTTGCGAATGCGCTCGTCGCACTCGCCGGCCTGCACATCGGAGGGGTCGTGTATACGAGCCTGCGCCACCGCGAGAACCTGGCGCGCGCCATGGTGACCGGCTGCAAGCTGCCGCCGCGGCCGGGCGACGTCGTCTAGCAGGAAACCGGAGAACCCGGTCGTCAGACCCCCGAGTTGGAGAGTCCGCCGTTGATATGCAGCGTTTGCCCGGTCACGTACGCGCCGGCCGGACCGCAGAGGCTGCGCACCATGCCGGCGATCTCGAACGGCGTGCCCCTGCGGCCGAGCGGAATCTCCCGCGCTCGATTGGGCAGCTCGTGTCCGGCGGCACGTGAAGTGTCGATCTGCCCGGGCGATATGCAGTTCACGCGAATACTGAACTCCGCCAGGTCCGCCGCCAGGGCCTTGGTCAGCCCGACGATCCCGTGCTTGGAAGCCGCGACGTGCGCGCGGTCCTTCAAACCCAGCAGCGCCGTGACGCCAGCGAACAGGATGATCCGTCCGTCGCCGGCCTTTTTGAGCGCGGGCAGACAGGCCTTGGTGAAGATGAACGCGCTGTCGAGATTGGTGGAAAGGACGCGGCGCCAATCTTCGAAGCTGATTTCATCGAAATGCACATGCTCGCGGAGAGCGGCATTCAACACGAGGATATCGAGGCGGCCGAAATGCTTCAACACCGCTTCGACCATGGCCTGTACCTGCGCGGGCTCCGCGACGTCGGCCGCGTACGCCTCGGCATCCGTGCCCAGCGCCTTGATCTCGCCGACCACACCGCGTGCCTGCTCGATGTTCTCGCGCGTGTTCACCGCCACCTTCGCGCCGCCCGCGGCGAGAGACAGCGCGATCGCGCGTCCGATATTGCGCGCGGCGCCCGTGACGAGCGCTACCTTGCCGGCGAACTCGTCGCCTTTGTGCATGCCGGGTTCGGCCATGGTCAGACTCCTCTTCAGTATTTCAATCCCGGAATCTTGCCTTAGAACGCCCCCGATGCGATAGTTCGCCTGCGGCGGCGAAGGAGCCACCTGCCCCGGTCCACAGGTCGGACATCGGACGAAGGGCGGTGCGTCTCACCAGGGTCACGTCCAGCCAGGATACGCCGCATTCAACCACCTACGACCCTATCAATGGAGGATAGCAATCATGCGTGAACCCCGTCTGGACCGCGATCGCCAGCAGTGGATTTTCGATTACCTGGTCAAGGAAACCGGCCGCGTCTTTCATTGGGACGCCGACGGCCGGATGTTTCCGGCGAGCGTGAGAAGCCATGCCCAGATCTCGAAGCACGTTGGCCGCATCGCCCAGCGCATGGAGCGCGTGGCGGCGGAAGAGGAAGCCGCCGGCCACCGGATGACGGCCTTCGAGCTTTACTACCTCGCCTCCACCCGGTTCGCCGCCGCCCAGCACCCGGTCCTCGAGACCAACGACGAGAAGCGCTACCTGCACGGGCGCTGCCTCGCCAACTACGAAAAGGTGATCGAGCTCGCCCCCTACCCCATCGAGCGCGTCGAGATTCCCTTCGAGGGCGCCGAGCTGCAGTGCAACTTCCACATGCTGAAGGGCCGCCCCAAAGCGCCGACGGTGATATACATCCCCGGCTGCGACATGACGAAGGAGATCTATCCCGACCCGCAAATCAACCACGCGCTGGATCGCGGCATGCATCTCCTGTCCATGGACGGGCCGGGCCAGGGCACGAGCAATCTCCGCGGCACGAAGCTGACCGCGGACAACTACGAGCGCGCGGTCATCGCCATTGCGAAGTGGTTGCAGGGCCGCAAGGAGGTCGACGGCGACAAGATCACGGTCTACTCGCAGTCGATGGGATCGCACTGGGGCCTTGCCGCTGCGGCGATGGGCGACCCGATCATCAAGGCGAACGTGGGCGTGTGGGCGTCGTATCTCGACAAGTACTACATCCTCGACACGTTCTCGCCGCGCTACAAGCAGCTCTTCGGCTATCTCACCGGCGCGAAGAGCGAGGAGGAGCTCGACAAGATCGTGAGCAGGATGACCGTCGAGGGCAAGGAAGCCGGGATCACCGCGCCGACGCTGCTCACGACCGGCGAATACGATGCGCGCAGTCCCGTCGAGCTCGTCTACAAGTTCTGGGAACGGATCAAGGCGCCGAAGGAGCTCTGGGTGTACGAGGACACCTACCACCAGACGACCGTGTTCCCGGCGGTGGGCCAGCGCATGGACTGCTATTCGATGGGCATGGACTGGATCGTCGATGCGCTCGCCGGCAAGTTCAAGCCGGGCCATGCGCGCAAGATGTACCTGCGCACGGGCGGCGGCGGCCCGCACGGCGCGCAGGGCGAGAACCAGGATTCGATGCACTGGTGGGTCAGGTGAGCTTCGCGGTGATGAGCTTCGCGGTGACGAGCTTCGCGGTGACGAAGTAAAGTACGTCGCCAGTGACAACGTCGTCACCAGCGAACATCAGTGAGCGGCGTCACCAGCATAGCGTCGTCACCAGCGGCGAAGGAGCGTCGTCACCAGCGATAGCGTCGTCACTGTGAAACTCGTCACCCGCCTCAGCGGGCTACCGCAGTTCGCCGCCCTTCGCCATCGCGGCTTCCGCCTGCTGTGGACCGCCACCCTTCTTTCCTCCACTGCACGGTGGGCCGACATGGTGGTGGTCGGCTGGCTCACCCTGGAGCTGACGGATTCTCCGCTGATGGTGGGCATCGTGACCGGGAGCAAGATGGCCGGCTATGTGGCGGCGCCGTTCATGGGGGTTTTCGCGGACCGGATGGACCGGCGCCTGCTCCTGATCATCGCAGCGGTGGTGAACCTGACGGTGTCGGCCATCATGCTGCTGCTTTTTGTTTCCGGCTGGCTTGCCCTGTGGCACGTCATTGCCCTCGCCCTCGTGAGCAGTCTGACCTGGGCCCTGGACAATCCGACGCGCAACGCCTTCATCCCGGACCTTGTGGGAAGAGAGAACCTGACCAACGCGATCGCCCTGAATGCTGTGGCCGCGGAGATCACGGTGGTCGTCGGTCCGGCATTGGGCGGGATACTGATTCCGACACTGGGCATGGGAGGCGCGTTTGGGCTGATAGCGGCCATCTATCTCGCGGACACGGCAGTGCTGCTCCTGCTGAAGGACGCGAGGCCGGCTGTCCCTCACGCTCACGAGCCGCCGGTGAGAAGCCTGGTCGGCGGTGTCAGGTATGTCTGGAGCAATCAGACGGTACTAGTGCTGCTGGTGATTGCCTTCATCCTGAACCTGCTCGCCGCCCCATACCGCTACGCCTTCCTCCCCTTGTTTTCCCGCTACATCCTCGACGCAGGTCCGGCGGGCTACGGGATGCTCACGGCCATGGCGGGTTTCGGGGCGCTCGTGGCAGGGCTGTGGGTCGTCTCCCTCGGCAACTTCCCGCGCAAGGGCAGGATGATGGTGTGGAGCGGTTTCGCCTGGCCGGCTTCCCTGCTGCTCTTTGCCCTCTCGACGTGGTATTACCTTTCGATGGCGCTCGTGTTCGTGGCCGGGCTTGCCCAGGCGATCGTCTGGACGATGATCGCGACCTTGATATTGAGCAACACCGCGCAGCCCATGCGCGGCCGGGTGATGGGACTGCGGACCGGTGTGGTGGTCAGCCTGCCGTTGGGCAATTTGCTGGCGGGGGCGGTGGCGGAGCGCTTTGGCGCTCCATTGGCCCAGGGCGCTTATGCTGCAACCGCCATACTCGTAATGGCGGGCATCGTCCTGCTGGTGCCCAGCCTGCGTAAATTAGAGTAAGGCGAAAGGTGGAAGGAGGAAGGAGGACAATGCGGACGCGATTCGACGCCGCCTGGTTCAAGCGCTTCTATTTCGATCCCGCAACGAGGGTCACGACGCGCGAGGAGATGCGCGCGCGCGCCGAGTTGATCGCCGCGATCCTGCGCCACGCGGGGGTCCCGGTGGACAGCATCCTGGACGCAGGCTGCGGTATCGGGCTGCTGAAGCCCGCCTTCGCG
>Ga0111538_10015294_pt1 | contig 10091 bp, 6 predicted proteins | sample SoiMethybrSBSTD1_FD_79669 | JGI IMG/M metagenome (GOLD analysis project Ga0111538, IMG submission 79669) | Bulk soil microbial communities from a Populus tree surrounding site in Tennessee, USA - Soil MetaG P. TD hybrid SBSTD1 (version 2)... | ecosystem: Environmental > Terrestrial > Soil > Tree... | reverse complement strand
GATCCCTCCCAGCAACTCCGGATGCCGCTCGACGAAAGCCTCCACCGACACGCGATCGGCGGGTTTGCCGATAAAATCCGCCACATCGATCGTGAAAAAATCCGAAGGCTCTAGAAATCGATCCACCGTCTCCAGCCGAACGTGGTCCGCATCGACGTGATATGGCCCCCTCCACCCAAGCTCCCGCACCGCCGCGTCCGCGGCCGTGCGCACGCTCGAAGGCTCAGACCCAATAATCAAATGCTCGCGATTCGACTTGTTCCAGACCGGCACGACTTCAGTCCCCTGCTCTCTCAGCTTCATGCAAGCCCCCAGTTGCGCCTTCGCCTGGTGCGCAAACCGGTCGCCCACCCCCACGGAATATTTTGCCAGAGACAACATACTGGAACCCGTGCGACCGAGGCCGGCGCACGCGCCCTGCTTACGCCTTCCAGATCATATCCGCCACCGTGCGCCCCGCCGGGATGAACGGCAGCACGTGCTCGGTGTACGGAACGATCACGTCGAGGACGTAAGGTTCATTCGAGTCGAGCATGCGTTGGATCGCACCCCGCAAATCCTTTTTGTACATGACCCGCTCGCAAGGAACGTTGAAGCTCTTCGCAACTGCGATGTAGTCCGGATAGATTTTTTTGCGGTTCTCGGGGTCCCCGAGGTAAGTATGCCCACGGTTGCCCTGGTAGAATTTATCCTCCCACTGCACGACCATGCCGAGATGCTGGTTGTTCAGAATAAACGCTTTCGCCGCGATTTTCTCGATGTGCGCTGTCGCCAACTCCTGCACATTCATGAGGAACGAGCCGTCTCCGTCGATGTCGATGACTTGTTTGTCCGGGCATGCAACCTTCGCTCCGAGCGCCGCCGGATAGCCATACCCCATCGCGCCCAGGCCCGCGCTGGTGAGCAACTGCCGCGGAAATTTGTAGCGATAGTATTGTCCGGCCCACATTTGGTGCTGCCCCACGCCCGTTGTCAGAATCGCTTCGCCCTTCGTCAACTCGAAGAGCATCTCGATCGCCATCTGCGGGAGGATCACTTCGCTCTCCTGGCCCTTGAGATGGTCTTGCATGTGATCCGACTTGATCACTTCTTCGGTGACGCGATAACCGAGCGGCGCTTTCGCCTTCCACGCGTCGATCTGTTGGTGCCACGCATCGAATTTCTTCTGGACGGGCCGCTTGCTCACCATGTCGTTGAGCCGCGTCAGCGCGTACTTGATATCGCTCTCGATTGGCAATTGCACTTTGCGATTCTTATTGTGCTCCGAAGCATCGATGTCGATGTGTACAATCGTCCCGCGTTCGCAAAATTTATCGACCTTGCCCGTGACACGGTCATCGAACCGCACCCCGAACGCGAGCAGAAGGTCCGCGCCCGGAGCGATCAACTCCATCGGATCATTCACATCGGCCCGCTGTTTAAACTCACCGCTCACGGCCCAGTTCGCATAGGCCGTTCCGTGCATGCCCAGCCAGCGCAACGAGAGCCGGTGATCTTCCGGAAACGCGCCCACTCCCATGATCGTTGTCGTCACGGGAATTTGCGTCGCTTCGGCAAACTTCCGGAGTTCCTCGCTGGCATGGCCGCTGATGATCCCGCCGCCGCAATAAAGAACCGGCCGCTCGGCTTTCTCGATCAGCCCAATGATCTCATTCAGCTCAAGATCGTTCGCGCGCGGCTCCGGATCGTACCCACGAAGGTTGACCTCCTTCGGAAATACCGGCTGCGCGCGCTGTTGCTGGATGTTCTTGGGCACATCGATGACCACGGGCCCTGGCCGGCCCGTGCGCGCAATATAAAATGCCTCCTTCACGATGCGCGGAATGTCGTTGATATTCGTGACCAGATAACTGTGCTTCACGACCGGCAGCGTCATCCCGAAGAAATCTGTCTCCTGAAAACCGCCCTTGCCGATCATCGCTTGCGGCACCTGGCCGGTCACTGCGACAATCGGAATCGAATCCATGTAGGCATCGGCGATCCCCGTGACGAGGTTGGTCGCGCCTGGACCACTCGTCGCCATGCACACACCCACCTTGCCCGTCGCCCGCGCGTAGCCTTCCGCTGCAAACGCGCCGCCCTGCTCGTGACGGGGAAGAATCGTGCGAATCTTTTTCGATTTCGTGAGCGCCTGGTGAAACTCCATGCTTGCGCCGCCAGGATAGGCGAAAATTGTGTCGACCCCTTCCCGTTCGAGGCAGGCCACCAGGATCTCGGACCCCAGCATGGCGGGCCCCACCTCCGGTCGCGCCGAAGGCGGTAGGGACGGCGCTCCGCCGCCGCCCGCCTGGTCCTTCTTAATTCTCGGCGTCTCAGTCTTCTTCGTCTTCGTGCTCATAATGTTTATTGGCTGGCAGCGCAGGTTAACAAAAAACCCACGACCGTTTCCAGCCGTGGGTGTTTTGTCGAAATTCGCGTTCAGTTTCGACAAGCGCCTACGGCGTCGCCATCTACGACGACCACCAGCATAACGACTTGTCGAACTTCCACAATCATCAGGGCGGCACCTTACTTGAATTCCTCGGGCTGGTCAAGCACGCAAACTATTGCGTGCGGGCGCCTGGTCCACGCCTGCCGCGGCTTCGCATGAGGCCGAGCGGGCGTACTTCACATCCACCACCGCGGCCAGCGCCATTATTAACGCTGCATTCGCCTCCAACAACTCCTCGGTTAGCATATCGCGCGGCCTCGAGCCGAACGGGTCCATCTTATCCACCGCAGCGGCGACAACCCAGAACACTCCAGCCAGAAGTAGAAGGCGTCCAGCGGGGCTGCGCAGCCATTTTCGCGTCACCTCGAAAAGACTCCGACGATAGCGAAACGCGAAATATGCAACGACAACCCACCCGGCGCCGAGCCAAAGGTTGCGGCCCGTCCCGCTCATGATCGCGTCGACCAACGGCCGGCCAAACTGCCGCGTGTCGAACTCACGAACGAAGAAAGTCGCGTAAAACAAAGCGAGCGCGCCGAGAAGGACCCGCTCATCGGGTTGCCTGGCAGCGCGCGTTCTCCACGCAAAGACCGCGCAGCCGACTAACAGGCACACCGCTTGAAAATTTTCCATCGGCCCATGCTCGACATAGATTCTCGGATGCACGGCCGCGGCCGACAGCCAAAGCAGCGTGAAAAGCAGAAGCAACCCTGCCAGAAGTATGAATGCAAACCGTCTCACACGTTCAAGTCACCGAACCGTAACAACGGTTCATGCATGCGGAAACAAAAACTTGTGAATACACTTGGGGGGTATTAGCCCTCTTGGGCGCCGCCGCTTCGACGAAGTCGAAAGCAATCTCCGCCAGGACAACGAACGTAATCGCGGCCAGGGAAGGCTGGCGTGGGACAAAGCGCGGTAAGCCTCGCGCGACCCTCGGGACCGCATCAAGCGGGCAATCCCCGGCGACGCTGGCAAACTTAAGCGCCGTGCCTCTTTTTTCCTGAACGCGTGGAAATTCCTTGTGCTCGGGGCCGGAGTTCTCGTAACCTTAACGTAACCAACTGCATAACTGCCTCGGCGCGAGGACTGTTTTTACGCGCCTTTATTGGCAGCCTGCATTGTCGGCACGCGATGTGTAAGATGGCCCGAGCACATTGGCCCGACCGCCGGAACAGGCGTTCGGTGCGCTCTGCCTTCCGCAGCATCGCCACCCCAAACTCAAAGAAAATGAAAACTACTCGTTCCTCCGTAATGCTTGTGTTACGCGCCATCCTAACGGTGCTTACGTTGGCTCTGGCAAGTCGGGCGTCGGCCCAACAAATCGTGACGAACTGGGCCGCCTATCACGAGCACCGCCCCGGCCCAATCATACCCCCTCACGTTCCGACCGCCGCGAGCTGGGGCACTCGCACAAACGTGACGACTTTTGACATGGGGGCGCCAGCAGACACCACGGGCAACCTCATCAACTTTTACACAGGCGAGCAGTTGCCGGTCACCGTATCGTTTACACGCTCGGGGGCGCCAAATGACTTCGGTGCGTTAACGGCGCCAGGCACAAATACGCCTGCCGGAGTTTTGTTTTTCCGCATCCTTGATCTTTCCAATGGCGGGATTGTCGGCCTGGGGGACGACGCCACCGACTTCGCCTTTGTTACGATGCAATTCGCCAACCTTGATCCCTTCAAGCGATACATTTTCCGCGGAACTACCGCCCGAGGGGGCAGTTATGCCACACGGTGGACGGTCGCCTGCATCACTAACGTGAACGACTTCCTGGATGCCCACATTCAGGGCGCCGGTCCGGGCGTCATTACTTCGAATGACTTTCCGGCAAACCTCGGCGCAGGCCAGGCGGCCTTCAATAGCGGTCATAATGTTGAAGGCTCCGTCGTCGGTTGGGATTTCATCAGCCCGGCGCCCGATGGAACTATCACGATCGAGTGCCATCAATATGTCGGTCCAACGCGAAATGGGGGTCAGGCGACGTCGGCTCAATACGGGTATGCGTTCAGTGCAATGCTGCTGGCTGAAGTCGAGGCGTCGGCCCCGGTGATCAAGACCAACCCGGCGGCGAGCACCACACTTGAGCAGAATCGCCCATTCCGCTTGACGGTTTCGGCCGGGGGCACTCCATTGTTCTATCAGTGGTACAAGAACGGCGCCGAAATATCGGGCGCCACCTTCTCTACCTACACGGTCGCAAAAGCCGCTCTCACCGATGCCGGTGCCTACACTGTGCGCGTTTATAACCCGCTGGGCAACGTGACCAGCACAGTCGCACAGGTCACGGTCACTCCCGACGTCGCGGGCCCGGCCATCGCTACGGCTTTTTCTTTCCCGGATTTCGACCCTTCCACTCAAGTAGCGACATTGAACAACGTCACGGTTGAATTCAACGAACCGGTCTTCGGCCCTTCCATCGCGTCACCCGCCAACTACACGCTGTCTGGCGGAGGAGGCAATCCCGTGTCAGTGGTTCAAACCAACGACCGCAATGTGATCCTCGCCTTTGGGTCTCCATTGAATGAAGATACGCAGTATACGATCACGGTCGGCAGCGCGCAGGATGAACTCGGCAACACCTCAACGGGCATTTCGAGAACATTCCGGACCTGGGTGTCGGGACCCGGCAATGCCTTGCTGTACGAATTCTACAACACCGGGCCAGGTCTGGACGTTGTCGCGTTAACGAGCAGCCCGGTGTTCCCTGACAATGCATCATTCCGCACCAACCTTTGGGGGTTCGATACTCGCATCGTCCTGCCCGACAATTCGGTGGAGAATTTTGGCGCGAGGATCAGCGGCATTTTCATTCCGCCATTCACGGCCGATTGGACGTTCTTCCTGCGGGCCTGGGATCGCGCCACGGTATACCTCAACCCCAACGGAATGGATCCCGCTGGCAAGCAGCAGATTCTGGCTGAAACAACCGGTAATGCCCCGCGTGACTACCAAAAGCTCGTTTCGCAACCGATCCGATTGCAGGGCGGCCAGGGTTATTACATCGAGGCGTTGCAAAAAGCCGACGCCGGGACGGATGCGCTGAAAGTCGCCGTGCTCCCGAATGCCGGAACTAACACCCCGCCTATCGGCATACCGGATACCGATATTGATACGAACGCTCTTATGGGCGCTTACATTGCCTTTCCGCTCGCGCCGAAGGACCTCGGAGGGACGCTGACCATTGCGCAGCAACCCTCCAACCAGACCGCCCAGGAAAATCACGACGCAACGTTCTCGGTCCAGGTGAACAACCCCAGCCGCGCCCCGGTGCATTATCAGTGGTTCCAGAACGGTGTCGAAATTCCGGGGGCCACCGGACCCACCTACACGTTCATCGCCACGGCTGCCGATAATAACCAGGAATTCAGCGTCCGCGCCGCCAAGGTCGGCTCCCAGGTCACCAGCGGGACCGCGCGCCTGACCGTCGTTCCCGATACCACTGCGCCCCGAGCCGTCTCCGTGACCAGCAGTTCCACCAACCTCAACGAAATCATCGTGCACTTCGATGAACGAATGGACCCGATCTATCTCAACGAAGCGTTCAATTTCTTCCTCGTCGAGCAGGCAGGCGCTCCGCAAAGCGCTGTTGCGAGCGCGGATGGCAGGAGCGCAATTCTCACCTTGCCCCAGCCGCTCGTTGCCGGCAGCGCATATAACGTGAGGATCGAAAACGCGACTGACGTGGCCGGTAATCCCATAACCACGACGACGCTCACGTTCACGGCGGGCGACCCGCTGCCGCAGCTCGCGATTGCGCAGTCCAGCACAGACGTGATTGTCTCGTGGCCCGCGCCCTCGACTGGCTTCGTGCTGGAAGAGAACGACAGCCTTAACGGAGCGACCCCCTGGAACCCAGTTGTAGGAGCGCCTGCCGTAGTCAACGGGCGAAACACGATGACCCTGGCCCGCACCGGGACGATGAAGTTCTTCCGCTTGCGACAGTAACGTTTAATTCACGCGAAAGGGCGCCCGGCAATTGCCGGGCGCCCTTTCATTTGCGATTCGCTTTGCAGTTTTCTGCTGTGCCGCATCGCTGTACAACTCATCCATGGCAATTTATCCCGAGTTCAGGGACTCGATCGTGCTCATCACTGGCGGCGCCAACGGTATTGGCGCTGCGACAGTGACGGCATTTTCCGAGCACGAGGCGCGCGTATTTTTCTGCGACCTCGACGCGCGCGCCGGGAAAGCGCTCGCGACAACTGCGGGCGCAGTCTTCACACGTCTGGACTTGCGTGATGAACGGCAAATCACACGATGGATTGCGTCTGTCGCCAAAGAGACCGGCCACATCGACGCGCTCGTCAACAATGCCGCGAACGACCCTCGCATCCCTCTTAAAGACCTCACCCGCGAGCGATGGGACGAACTGTTCGCGATCAACCTGCGCTCTGCCTTCTTATGCAGTCGCGAAGCCGCGCCTCACATGGGCGCTGGCGCCAGCATCATCAATCTGGCATCGATTACGTGGCACCTCGCGCCGGCGCAAATGTCCGCTTACGTGAGCACCAAGGGCGGCATGCTGGGATTCACACGCGCGCTGGCGCGCGAGTTGGGTCCGCGCCGCATTCGCGTAAACGCCGTGTCGCCTGGCTGGATCATGACCGAGCGGCAACTCCGCCAATATGTCACGCCTGCGGTGAAGCGGCTCATCCGCAAATCGCAATCAATTCCCGATCTCATTCAACCCCCTGAGATCGCCGAGATCATTCTTTTCCTCGCCAGCGACGCGAGCAGCGCCGTCACGGGCCAGGAAATCCTCGCGGACCGCGGTTGGGCCCACTCGTAGATGCGAACCCGTTCGACCATCATCGACTTTGCTGAGACGAAAAGCTCGTTGCAACACGGGGCGACAGTGCGCAGGAAAGACCGGCGCATCCCTGGAGTTCACAACGCATGAGCAGCGCGCCGTGATCGCACCGCGGGCCGATCGAGGAGGAAAACCATGCCGCGGTAAAGCAAGTCTACGACGCCCTCGGTCGTCCCGAAAGCGTTCGCTACCACTGCTACGCCGGAAACCACGATTTTCCTCCGGAAGCGCGCGAGGCAGCGGTGGCGTGGTTCGAGCGGTGGTTCACGGAATGAGCCGATCGCGAATTGGTGAAAACGTTGCGTTAGCGAGTGAGTGCCTGGCCAAGCGGCGAGCCTGAGACAGCGCCCCTACCCTATCGGCGTTGGTTGCGGGCCAGGCGGTTGAGTTCGGTTTGAAGGCTTTGGAATTGCTGGTTGTTTGGATCGGCGCGAATGGCGTTTTGAACGACGGGCAAGGTTTCGTTTACGCGGCCTTGTGTTATCAGCAGGTTGCAGTAGCGAAAGACCGCCTCGGGGCTATAGGGACAAACTTCGTTGGCAAGGCGAAGGAGTTGTTCGGCTTCGGCCGTGTGTTTTCGTTGCTCAAAGAGGCCGGCCTGCGACGACAGCAACTTCGAATAGCTTTTGCGCACCGCGTCGGAGGCCTGGGCATCGGGATCGTTGAGGAGCTGGCCGGTTGCGTTGCGCCAGTAGTCCACGGTCTCGCTGGCGCGCTCGGGAGTGAGTGCGTTTTGCTGGTCAAGAGGGCTTACCTCCATGATGGGCCCAAGTGGGGAGGCGTCCGCCAAAACGGACTTGAAGGGGAAGGATTCCTCCATGGCGAAGGAGAGAGCCGGATTTTTTTCGAGCAGCGTTTTGAAAAGTCGCTCATTGATGTCCATGACGGAAACCTGGCCTGAAACCTGAAATCTGTTGTCGACCATCTTGAGATCTTCGCCGGGACGAACCTGTCTGGGCTCATTTGGAAATTGCCGATCGTGATCGAATCGCTTCTGCGCGTCGGCCATGTATTCGGCGAAGGCGCGCTCAGAGTCGGCGTGGGTGAGCGCGGTGAAACGGTCTCCGTAAACGAATTCGACATAATCCAGGTAGCGTTTGTCGGCGAAGGCGTTTTGCGTGAGGACGATGTGGCGTTCACCGTCGGAGGTGTCGTTCAGTAGCGCGGGTATCCAGCGGCCGGGATCCGTACCGCCGACATAGACCATGCCGGGGCGAAGTGAATCCAGGACGGCATTACCGTAGTCGAGAAGCTTTTGGGCCGGCCAAATGTGGGCCTCCTGCGCAGCTCCGTAAGCATCGAGGACGGCCGGCCAGATTTCATCCAACTCCGGCGAATGACCCGAACCTTCATATTGGCCGGACCGGTCACGGAAAGCTTTGAAGCGCGACTCGATCTCCTCCCAATTGCCACGCTCAAGCGCGTCAAAGAATTCCTCAACGTCAGTGGGCACTTGCTTGTTGGCACGGCGGGAGAGTCCGTAAACATACTCCCGTCGCAAGCGTGCAAACTGCCGCACTTTGCTGGAGACACTCTCTTCGGCGGTTTGGGGCGTGGCAGGCCGGGCTCGTGGTGGCCGGACGGACTTGAGGTCGCCAGCGGCAGCATCGGCGTTGACGCTGGAGCGGGATGTCGAATCGGACGTTTGAGAGGGCGTTTTGCCGGGCCGCCAATGCAGGAGGCCAAGGACTAGCACGAGCAGGCAGCCGATGCCCAGCACCCACGGCCAGCGCGTGGAACGAGAATCATTCATTGTTCTTTCTTCCAAAGATATGACACCGGCAGTCGGGGATTTGTATGTTTGGAAATGCAAGAAAGCAGAGAACCTGACCGCGCCGCGGGAGAAACAGCCTGCAGCCTCCGCGACCAACGAATAGTATTGAACGGCGTGAGCCCGTGGCGCAGAACATAGTTTATGAGCGCATTCCTTCTGGTTTCAATTGCCAGTTCCGTATGCGGATTGGCCGCCGCGGCAGGAATCGAGGTTGTGTCCTCAGGAGAACGGAAGTTGAACAATCTGGTTTCGGAGTTGCTGGTCGTCTCTTCGATTTCGAATTCCGCCAAGCCATTCACCTTCACGCGATCGAGCGACGGCTGGATTTTCATTGCTTCAACAAGCCAGGGAACGGGAGCGGCCCGGATTGTTCTCGATCAGGAAGGCGCTACCGTGGTTGTTCATGCTCCTGACAATCGCCCGCGAATCGAAGCGATGCGTTATATGAGCAAAGGAAGACACACGATTCGCGTGGAATGTGAGGGAAAAATCAGCGTGGACAAACTGGTGGTGAAGTCGATCCCGGAGCTCATTCATTGCGGCCTGGGATTCAATCCTGAGATTAAGTCGTATGGCCTTTATGACATCGAGTTTCTCAAGGCGGATATTTTGCCGAATGTTACCACGTTGATTGTGCCCGCCGCTCTCCAACTTTCACAGTCCGCAATCGATGGTTGGCATCGTCAGGGCAAGCGGTTCGTCGCGGAAGCCGGCATCAATTCTCAGGCCAGGACGGTTGAGGAGCATTTCAACTACTGGACCGGTTTTTACGACAAAGCTCCCTTCCTGGATGGAATCATTATCAATGAATTCATTGTCAACAGACCTGTTTCAGAATGGGCGGAGATGACTCCCGAACGCCGGATACGAATGGAGCAGGAACGACAAGCGTACGGAGTCTATGGGGAAGCTCTCAGAAAAATGCGCGCCGATGCGCGCTACACGAACAAGATGCTTTATGCGTATGTTGGCGGCAGCGGCAAAAAATTGAACCAGGAGGTGATCGGCACGAATTTCATCCGCACGATTATGGACTGCGGCTATCGCGTCGCCCTCGAACGCTACCT
>Ga0111538_10015291_pt1 | contig 10091 bp, 5 predicted proteins | sample SoiMethybrSBSTD1_FD_79669 | JGI IMG/M metagenome (GOLD analysis project Ga0111538, IMG submission 79669) | Bulk soil microbial communities from a Populus tree surrounding site in Tennessee, USA - Soil MetaG P. TD hybrid SBSTD1 (version 2)... | ecosystem: Environmental > Terrestrial > Soil > Tree... | reverse complement strand
TCATGCGCGAACATTGGCCAATCCGCTGCTGACACCGGAGCAAATACAAGGAAGCATGAGAATATGATTGAAGACCACGCTGGTGCATTCCGAGCCGTCAACATCAGATCTCCTGTTGAGTCCGAGTCTCAGAATCTCACTTCAACGAAGTGAGAAATAGAACGCAGAATTACGGTGCCCCTGCCGAGCAGCTACGTATCCGCGGGAACTTCTAGCCTTCCTCTTTCGATTTCTGCAGCAATGTAACCACTCGCCCTCATTGTGAGCGCCATGAGATTCTGTTCCGGCAGCGATGTAAACCTGGCTACCCGAACAGATTTTCGCCCTCGTGCGCTTGACTGACTGATTTCAAAAACCGAGCTACTAGGGTCTCTGCCCTCCCGCGTGAGGTCCGCAAAGAAACGCTCCAAGTTTCAGCCACGAACTGTTGGTTTGGAATGAAGGGCAATTCGAAATAGTTGCGGCCGTCGAACCAGGCTCTTACCCGAGCATGCTCGTGCGTTCGAAACCAGGATCAGGCGCAGCGTCAGCTCGGCGTCTGGGAATTGATCTTCTTGAGCAAAGTTGAAGCTACTCCTGATGCCCGTGCCGTTCGGCGGTCTGGCCGACGATTTTCCCGTCCAGAGCCGGCCTTGGGCGTGCCACATTGCCACCAGAGGGACAACTACTCCCTGAATGTTGCTAGACTTTCTCGAAATCCCTACCCGGTCTTCCCAAGACTTCGGCCTTAAACCGGTAGCACATCGTTCTTTGTGCAACCTTGGGTCGTGAGGGCTGTTCCAGCTGAGGAAGGTTGGTCGCAGGCTACGCTCTGTAAGAGCCCGTGCGCTGTCATGTGGTCGGTGACTAGGACATCCACGAGTTTGCCTCTCAGTGCCGCGCGGATAGCTCCGAATTTCTCCGCGCCACCCGCAACACCTACTACATGATCAATCTTGCCGATCTCTTCCAGGGTCAGACCAATGACACGTTCGTCCAGATCAGACAGAACCCTGCGGCCACAATCATCGAAGTAGCGCAGATTGAGGTCCCCCACTGCCCCAAGTTTCTTTAGCGTAGCGAGCTCTTGCCAAGTGACGATAGTGCCTTCCTGAACAAGAATGGATTTCGGGCGGGGCGCTCCTATTCCCATGAAAGCCAAGTTAGCCGCCCGTCCCTGACGCAGGACCTCGGCGACGTGCGGATCGCTACAATGAGCGTCACGAGCCTTCTGGTTTCCGGCGACTCCTGGGGCAGGAAGCAGCAATGCCTTTCCCCCGAGACTTCTGCTCAGCAGCCTCGTCAAATTGGCTGCATGAATCTCATTGTTGGGATCTGCCAACCCCCCTAGACCTTGGATCACCGTAACATCCTTGAGGTCCATTCGGGGATGATGCGACAATGTGTTCACCATACCCAACAGGGAGCCACCCCAACTCACCACGATTCGGTCATGGGGCTGAACTACTCGAATGAGGTAGTCTGCACCGCCCACTCCCACTTCTCGTGCGACAGTAGGTTGGTTTTCATGGGCACTGGTTTCTACAACGACGGCTTCCCGGAGTCCGAATTTCTCCTCTAGACCTTTCTCGAGGTCGGGGAAAATTCCCATGATGGGCCGAATCCCGATACGAACGATTCCTTGGTCCCGCGCTTGGTGCACAAGGCGTTGGACCTTCTGCCGGGAGAGGCGAAGTCTCATGCCAATCTCGCCTTGGGTCATGTCCTGTTCGTAATACAGCCTGGCGATCTTGACAAGAAGTCGATCGTGGTCAGTGGTGCCGATCATTCAGAGAGATCCTAGCCCTCTTCTTAGGTTGGCGTTGGATTTCAGTAACGCCAGCGGTCAACATTCGAATTTGTTATTGGCAGACGCCCACCTGTTTTGAGCCCAGAACAGGTTGTGTAGTTTTCCTGATCTAGTCCATGGTGTCGGAGTCTTCATAGCTAGTACTTCGTTGCACAAGTTCCCGTAAGTCGCCGTCCTATCGCTGTGAGGGAAAGGGATTCGCAATGGGAAATTACAACGCGAACTTTCGAACTTTAGTACTAGGGCCCCTATTTGAACTGCCTTTGATCCGGTCTCGACCCCTCTTGCCAAGAGATTTTGGACACCCCAGCTATCGAGATCTCATGAGGTTTTCAAACAGAAACAACCCTGATCTGCCGGCGACGATTATGTCCAAGTCGCCGTCCCTGTCAATATCCATGACCGGGATCTGTATGCCCCCACCCGCGCGTGTGCTGTAATCGATGACGTGCCTCTTCCACTGCAAACCTTTCGCCGTCTGGAGGGCTTCATACCAATAGACTCCAAGAGGCTCGTTTGCTCCCGGATCGTGCTCATGTGCTTTGTATCGCTTCCCAGTCACCAAATCCCGTCGTCCGTCCTCATTCAGATCAATAAGTGTCATCGCATGCGCTTGTGACCAACCGTCGTCAATGAGGTGTTTCACCCAACTACGCTTTCCTGTTGCGTCCCTCTTCTGCTCACACCAGAAGATCCCGTAGTCGTGCCCTAGGCTTGTTACCAGATCTGGCAGGCCATCGCCGTTGAGGTCTTCTGTGTAAATAAATCCAGTAGCTCCAAGCTCAAAGTCTGAATGAAACACCCACTGACCGCTACGCGGGTTGGAGGGCGCCTCAAACCAGCCCTTTGGGGTAATGACATCAGTGCGACCATCGCCGTTGACATCACCGGCACCAATGCCGTGGCCATAACTCCTCGGGCTGATTTCGTGCTTTATCCAAGGATCCGCTGAGCCCTTAGGAGCTAACTCATACCAAATCAGAGGGCTCTTTTCGGCTGCAAATTGTGGCAAAAGCTGGATAGGCTTGCCCGAATTGAGAATGTCAACCAGGAAGGAAAATTCTATCGGCGCTCCTTCAGTCACCATAGTATGTTCGCGCCATGCTCCGCCACTGGCGCCCGGATTTTCCCACCACGCAAGAGGCTTGGACCAGACCGAAGAGGTGACTAGATCAGGGTACCCATCGCCATTGACGTCGAGGACCAAGTCACCCAAATCTTCTACATACGGAGCGTGATATGGAATATCACGAAATTTGTGTTTGATGAATTGAGGCCCTTGGCCAGACTTCTGTACTTGCTCGTACCAGTTTTCGCAAGCGATGATTTCTAATACTCCGTCACGATCGATATCAATCCCATTGACGGCTTCGCAGGGCCCCAAGTCCAGCGCATGTTTCCGAAACGTGATTGCATCGTCACCGACAATCACAGAGGAAACATCCAACGGCTGGCTGGGATTCGGCACTTTTCGAGAATTCTGCGCCGCCGGGTCCGGAAATCCGCGGCCCGGACCAATGCCGAAGATGACTAGTAGCACGGCCGACAAGCTTGCACTCATCGCCCCCCAAAAAAACCATCTACCAGAGTTCTTGCCTCGAGCCACGATTGCTCTCCCAGGGCCAGCGTTTGCCCGACCGACGACCCTTCCGATGGTCCATTCACTCTTCGAGTGCTCCCTAAATCCCCTTACATTTTCCGCCACCTAAGCGGTAGCACGATCCATAGAAACAGTCGTTCTTGATCACTGTGGAGATCCTTCTTTGGATGTCTTCTCAGAGTTCCACGCGCCGAAATCGATCAACTATGTAATCCGCTGTTCGGGCAGCAAGTGCCAGAATCGTCAAGGTGGGATTTTTCTCAGCGCCAGAGGGGAAGACACTACCGTCAACCACAAACAGGTTGGGAACGTCGTGAGTTTGGCAAAAGGAATTAACGACCGATGTCCTTGGATCCTTGCCCATACGGCACCCCCCCAAGGCATGATTACGGCCAGGTTCAGGCCAATCTGAGAGGATTTCTACGTTACTGGCTTCAGCGATTCTGCGCACTTCGCTCCGGATTGTAGCGAACAATTTGCGCTCATTGTCCGCATATCTGACATGAGTCCTGGCTTTCGGAAGTCCATAACGATCTTTGTCCGCCGGATCCAGGTCAATCCTACTATCGCTGTTGGGGAGCATTTCGGCCAAAGAGAACAGGTGTACGAATGCGGGGTAATATTCCTTGATTCTCTTTTTCAGATTGCCGCCAAATCCTTCAAATTCTTTTGCCCACGGAACCAAGCGCCGATTGTGGAAGCTCAATTGAATATGAAAGCTTCCGGCGAAGTCTTTCTTCCGGCTGTGCATGTATGACGGGATGTAGCCGTGGTCTAGTGCCCCTTCGTCGTCTATGGGCTTCGTTCCAACCAGGTCTCTGACAAATCCCAAAAGATTGCCGTGAACGTGAGGAATAAAATTCTTCCCTAGGTGCCCGCTGGAGTTGGCCAATCCGGTTGGATAGAGGTGCGACTTGGACATGAGCAGCAACGCGACGCTTTGAACACAAGCACAGCTCACCACCACCGCCCGGGCTCGAATTCTGCCTTCTCGCAAGGTGTGACGGTTCAAATATCTGACTCCGTCTACCCTGTTCTGAGGGTTCACCGTCACCTCACTGACCACTGCGTCATGAAGAACGGTGAGCTTGCCAGTAGACAACGCCGGTATGATCTGAACGTTGGCCGCATTGTATTTTGCCACCACGTCACAGCCCGCCATACAATTCCCACAGTAATGGCAGGTGGGCCGCTCTTGGCGAGACCGCGTCAGGGTTGCCTTTCTCGTGTGAATGACCTTTATCCCAAGACGGGCCGCCCCGCGCTGAATAATTCTATCTGAGCAACGCAAAGGCAACGGTGGCAAAAAAATCCCATCCGGCAGGTCTTCCAGATGATCCAGGTTGCCACAGACGCCAATCTCCTTTTCGACCTGGTCATAGTAGGGAGCCATGTCTGGGTAGTCGATGGGCCAATCGACACCGACTCCCTCATAGCTGTAGTTCTTGAAATTTCGGTGACTAAATCTCAAGGCTACAGCATTCCATAGCAGGGTTTTCCCGCCAACACCGTGCGCACGTGGGTCTTCGAAGCCCTCGAATCCGGGAACCATGACCGGCACTCTGCGATCTCGAAATTCATAAGGCATGGCGTGTGTGTTGAAGGCCTTGGTGGTGTCAACCTTGGGGCCACCTTCTACTACAATGACATTCAAGCCACTCCGGGCCAGCCGCGATGACATAGTCCCACCGGCAGCTCCTGAACCCACAACGCAAACATCGAAACAAGTTTCGTTAACGTCAACGCCGCTCATACAGAATAACTCCTGCTTAGGTCGGACCCCCCGAACGTCGTGGGCACTTCGCAGCCGCGCTGCGTTGAGGCCATCCCTCGTTCATCATCAGTCCTGGCCCTGCGCAAAATAAAGGAGAGCTTTTCAGAATCAGGGATCAAAGCTAGACCCTATCAGCCTCCACATTCGGATGCAAGCAGAAGATTATGTATGAGCAAAAGCTCGGATCAAGCCTCAGCGTGGCGTTTGAGTCTGGGCCAATTCCGTTCAGAAGGAGGCTCTCGCGACACTTCACTGATGATCGCGCTACGCCTCTATTTTTGTTTCCAAACGGAAACGCGCCATTTGCTGAACCTGCCGGTTGCCATCGTCGACAAACGAGGGAGACGAGCTCAGCCACAATCCAGGAACCAACAGTCTTAATAGAGTTCTGAGCTCGAGCGAGTTTTTTGGGAAGGACCGCTAAGAGTGTCGCTATTTGATTAGCAAGCAGAGCAAGTTTTGTGAAGCAGAATGGCTGAGATTCTCGGCCAAGGGCGTTATGCCACACATTACTTTGATGGAACTGAAGGCCGAGGGCGTAGGGGAGCCACTGAGTACACTCTGATTGGAGAGAAAAAGATTCCAGGTAGCTCTTAGTCCAAGTATAGCGGCTCTGCGAACCCTCTCAGAATTGGCTTCCAGAAGTCTATTTTGCTGGGCCGACACCTACGTCCAAACGGTGGATACTGTGTTCTCCGGCAATTGTCAAATAAACGCTCTTGCCCCACCAGGCTAGGTTGGTGACTGTGCTTGCCGTTGGAATCTTATGCAGCAATTCACCCTTCTCAGAAAAGACATCAACACAATTATTCTCAGGTCTTGTCATCCAAAGACGGGAATACTCGTCAAAGCCCATGCCGTCAAGGTTTCCACCGGGATATTGGTAAAGAGTGCGTTTATTCGAGACAACGCCATCGCGCGAAAGATCGTAAACAACAATACGGCTAGCAAGCATCTCTGCCACGTAAATGCGCCCTTGGTCAGGTGAGATAGCGAGCCCGTTAGGGAATGCGAGCTTGCCATCTAATAGGCTTAGTTTATGATCCACGGAAAACCGGTAGACCCCGCCAATGGGATTTTCTCGGCTGGACCCGGAGGGATCGGAAAAGTAAATGTTACCGACCTTGTCGAGTGCAACATCATTCAGCCCCAAAAAGGGTTTGCCCTGGAATAGGTCAGCGAGAATCGAGATTTCTCGATTGGGCGAGATCCGAAGAAGACGTTTCCCTTTCGAGTCGGCCACAATGACGTTGCCCCCTTGGTCTGTCTTCAATCCGTTAGCCACCCCTCCAATAGTATTAAGATCCACCCAGACAGTTACTGTCCCGTCTGGAGTCTTTCGACCGATGGTTCCATTGCGCACATAGTTGACGAAATAGAGATTTCCTTGGCTGTCAAAGGCAGGTCCTTCCGGGAATGCAATATCCGCCACGACTGGATAAGCAACGATCTTCTCTGGGAATTTCGGCGACTGTTGTGCGTTAAGAAGGTTTGCGAGAATGATGGTTACGCCGGTTGACAAACAGAGAATGATTGGGATCATTTTAAGGGAGTGCAGATTTTTGCTTCTGTCGTCCATTCAAACCGTCCTCTCAACGCGAAGCACCGCACGACGCCCGTCAACGGAAGCCTCGATGGTTCTACTTCGAGATCGGGGGTTCGTTAGGCAGAAGGTTGCTGGCGCCCGTGTGAATTACAGAGAAACTTTACGAGTTGATCTCAGAAGGAGGCGATTTCATCAAGGGCCTTACAACGTTTGCACCGCTGATCAGCACATCAGTGGGCGTCTCGGGCGCGCCGTTGTGCAGAAACAAGAAGCGCTTGTGGTCGATGCCCAGGGCCGCCAGAACCGTAGCCTGGAGATCGGGCACGCTGACTGGGTTCACCACCGCTTTGTAGCCAAATTCATCAGTCTCGCCGTAGGCGAAGCCCCCCTTGAACCCGCCGCCCGCAAGAATCGTTGTGAATCCATGCCGGTTGTGGTCCCTTCCGTTTCCGTTCTCCGTTATGGGCAGGCGGCCAAATTCGCCGGTCCACATAATTATCGTGCTGTCGAGGAGACCGCGGCCTTTGAGGTCCTTGATCAGCGCTGCAGACGGTTGGTCGGTCTGCGCGCAAATCCTCTGCAACTCGCCTTCGATATCGATGTGGTTGTCCCAGGGCTGAAAGACCGGCGGAAAAACCTGCACGAATCGTACTCCGGCTTCGATGAGCCTGCGCGCCATCAAGCAGCGCGTGCCGTACGCAGCGGTAGTCGGGTTGTCCAAGCCATACAGTTTCCGGGTTGTGTCGGTCTCTTTCGAGACGTCGAGCACTCCCGTGGCCGCCAGTTGCATGCGCGCGGCGAGCTCGAAGTTTTGAATGCGCGCTTCCAGTTCAATCTCTTTCGGGTGGCGTTGTTGATATGAGGCATTCATACCCGCCAGGAAATCGAGCCGATCTCGCTGCGCCCCCGGCGGCAGCGCCAAAGCTGGGTAGAGGTTATGAACCGGGGCGCCGCTTGAGTTGAACTCCACTCCCTGATAGAGCGCCGAGAGCCAACCGCTCGACCACACCAGCTTGCCGGTGGTGTTGTATCCCGCCGGATCTCGAAGAACGATGTATGCCGGCAGGTTTTGATTCTCCGTTCCGAGAGCATACGTAATCCAGGACCCGATCGCCGGCCGGCCGGGGAAGATCTTGCACGTCTGGAGCATGATGAGTGCCTCAGTGTGATTACTGTGCTCCGTGTGCATTGAGCGAATCATGCAAAGATCATCCGCCACGCCAGCCAGGTGTGGAATGACATCCGACATCTCGATGCCCGACTGGCCGCGCGGCTCGAAATGATAAGGGCTCTTGAGCAGGATGTTCCTGTTATTCGGCTGAAACGTCTCGACGCCCTGTGGGTGAGGCTGGCCGTTTCGTTTTGTCAGTTCTGGCTTTGGGTCGAACAAATCCATTTGGCTCGGCCCACCATTCTGCATCAACTGGATCATAGCCTTCGCCGTTCCCTTGAAGTGCCCCGTCCGCGGCCGACTATCCTTGAAATCGGTGGGGTGAACTTGAGGGGCGCCCTCAACAGCGAACGCGTCCAATTGATTCAGTAGATAAGCGAGAACAATTTGACCGAATCCAAGGCCCGAAGATTTCAAGAGATCTCTCCTCGAGATCTCCGAGCCGCAGGTCTTATGTTCGTATCGCATACTCAGCTCTCCACATTTTTTCGCCGCTACTCGACATATAGAAATTCATTGGTGGCCATCAGCATTTGGCACAGACTGGCCAGAGCTTTCTCCTCCGCCTGTTTTGGAGAAGTCTTCATGTCTTCAAACCGCGCGGTAATTTTCTGCAAATGTTCTTCTGCGAGCTGCCGTTCGCGTGCGGTCGGTTGTCTGGAAAAAGCCACCAGGAAGACGGCATCGATCTTTTTCTCGGGGAGAGCTTCCGAGCCAGCCAGTCGCGCCACCCGAGCGGCAAACGCGGCAGCTTGTTCCATCATGAATTCGCTATTGAGGAGCGCGAGCGATTGAAGAGGTGTAGCAGAGGATGATCGACGCGTGCAGTTTACAGGCATGAGCGGAAAATCAAAGACCTCGAGAAAGGTAAGCGGGTAATTACGTCGTGCGAAAACGTAGATGCTGCGACGTGACGGGTTGTATGGCCCCTCCATTTTCTCGAAAGGTCCGCCTTCTGGTGGTTTTTCGGCAACGGTGGTGAGTCCGTCCGAGGCGATCTCGAGCGGCACCGGCGGACCGCCCATCGTAAGGTCAAGGTTGCCGGCCACATCGAGCACCGAATCGCGCACGACCTCCGCCTCCAGACGCCGAAGGTTCATCCGCCACAGCAGCGAGTTCGAAGGGTCAATTTTCTGCCCGGCCAATTCCTGGTTCTCAGCAGCGGCGATGCTTGATGCTTGGCGGTAAACATTTGACGTCATGATCATCTTGTGCAGCCGTTTGATCTTCCAGCCGTTCTCCATGAAGTCCGTTGCCAGCCAGTCAAGCAACTCGGGGTGAGTCGGAGGCGTACCCATGCGCCCAAAATTATCCGGCGTTGCGACGATTCCCCTGCCGAAATGCTCTTGCCAAATGCGGTTCACCACCACTCGCGCGGTCAATGGGTGATCCCGACTTGTGAGCCAGCGTGCGAACGCCAGCCGGCGACCGCTTGAGGGAATCATAGGATCACCGGGAGGTGTATCGTTGTGCCCCGGCGACGACAGTACGGTGAGAAATCCCGGATTCACGACCGGGCCCGGAGTCTTCACGTCACCGCGGAAGAGAAGGCGGAATGGAAGCAGCTCTCCCTGCTCCCACGCAGCCGGGATGTTTCCCGATTCCCGCCGCCGCAACGACTTCAAGCCATCAATCTGCTTTTGAAGGCGGGCGCATGTCGACCGCTCTGCCTCGGTCAAAAGTGCGTTGACTTCCTCGCTCGCAACTCGAACCGCACCACTAAACCTCTGCACGAGGTATATCTGTACGGGGTTGCGCTTGCTCGCTTCGAGTTCCAGGGCCGTACTGAGGTCAGAGCGGATCTGCGGTGGAATCGAGGCGAGTTTTGCTTCGAACAGTTTCTTTTCGCGAGGAGCATGGATCGACTGGAGTTGGCGGGTCAGCTCTTCGAGCGGGCGATCGATCTCGGAGTTGTACCGGGCAATCTCCTCGAGTTCTACCTTTGATGCGTCAGGGAGCAGGTCCTCCTTCGGGCCTTCCTTATATGTATAGACCGGTGCAAAATTGGCTGCCATCCGGTAGTAGTCCTGCTGCGGTATCGGGTCGAACTTGTGAAAATGGCAGCGCGCGCAGCCCACCGTCAAACCCATGAAGGTGAGCGAGCTCGTGCTGATCACATCGTCGAGACTATCCTGACGTCCGCGCTCGCCTCCACCGCTGTTCGTGCCGAGCTGCAGGTAACCGGTCGCAATCCGCGCTTCCGGCGAGTCC
>Ga0111538_10015289_pt1 | contig 10092 bp, 9 predicted proteins | sample SoiMethybrSBSTD1_FD_79669 | JGI IMG/M metagenome (GOLD analysis project Ga0111538, IMG submission 79669) | Bulk soil microbial communities from a Populus tree surrounding site in Tennessee, USA - Soil MetaG P. TD hybrid SBSTD1 (version 2)... | ecosystem: Environmental > Terrestrial > Soil > Tree... | reverse complement strand
CGGCCGGCTCCGCCTCGACCTCTCGCAGTACCGCGAGCTCGAGGCGTTCGCGCAGTTCGGCTCGGAGCTCGACGAGGCGACCCGCGCTGCCCTGGCCCGCGGCGAGAGGCTCGTCGCGACGCTCAACCAACCGCAGTACCAGCCGTGGCCGGTCGAGGAGATCGTCGCCGCGATCTGGGTCGGCGTGAACGGCTACCTCGACGACATCCCGACCGCGGACGTGCCGCGCTTCCAGGAGGAGCTCCGCGAGTTCCTGCGCGCCGAGGGCTCCATCTACAAGGCGATCGTCGAGACAAAGGACCTCGGGGACGAGCTCGAGGGGAAGCTGAAGGCGCAGGTCGAGAAGTTCAAGCAGGGCTTCAACGTCGAGGCATCGGACTCGCTAGTCACCCCGTAGATGGCAACCGTCCAAGACCTCAAGCGCCGCGTTCGCTCAGTCCAGAACACGGCGAAGATCACGAAGGCGTTCGAGCTGGTCGCCTCCGCTCGGCTCCGCCGGGCGCAGGCGCGGATCGAGGCGATGCGCCCCTACGCCGACAAGATGCTCCAGCTGATGAGCGGCGTCGCGCGGGCGTCGGTCTCGAAGCAGCGGCTCCCGCTCCTCCAGCGGCGCGACCCACAGACGACCGCCGTCGTGGCGATCACCGCCGACCGCGGCCTCGCCGGCGGCTTCAACGCGCAGATCGTCCGCCGCGCGTTCGCGCTCGGCCGCGAGCTCGAGGCCGACGGGCAGACGGTCCGCTGGCTCGTCTCCGGGCGAAAGGGGCGCTCGACCTTCCGCTTCCGCGGCTACGAGCTGGTCGCCGACTGGACCGGCTTCAGCGACCGGCCGGCCTACAGCGACGCCCAGGGCATCGCGCACCGGCTCGCAGAGCTCTACACCGAGGGCGAGGTCGACCGCGTGATCGTCGTCTACAACAGCTTCCAGTCGGCGCTCGTCCAGAAGGTCACCGAGCAGGAGGTGCTGCCGATCCCTGAGCACCTGCTCGAGACGGACGAGGAGGAGCGCCGCGAGGACGCGCTGCGCGGCGACTTCATCTACGAGCCGGAGCCGGAGGAGATCCTCGAGCGGCTGCTCCCGGTCTACCTCGAGACCGAGCTCTACCGGGCGCTCCTCGAGTCGGCGGCCTCCGAGCAGGGGGCCCGGATGACCGCGATGCGGAACGCCTCGAAAAACGCCGCCGAGCTGATCGACAGCTACACGCTCGCCATGAACCGGGCCCGGCAGGCCGAGATCACGCAGGAGATCCTCGAGGTCGTGGCCGGGGCGGACGCCCTCACGACTTAGCCGATCGCCTCCGATTCGGCTTTCGCATCGACCGCTAACCAATCCTGATTTCCGGAGTCTGACTGGCGGGAGGAGTCGTCCCACCGAGTCAGCGTCCGCTGGCTCAGAACGATGGAGGAGTGTATGAAGAGACGTTCCCTTTGGCTCCTGCTTGGAGTCATCGGCCTCGTCGCCCTCATGGCGTCGTCGTCGGCGATGGCGGGCAAGAGAGTCACACCCCGCACCGGCGGCACCGTGATCTACGGTCTGGACCAGGAGCCCAAGGTCCTGAACACGTACATCACCGAGGGCAACCTGTTCGCTGCGAGCGAGGCTGTTGAGCCGCTGCTCGATGGTGGCATGGAGTACAACAACCGGGGCACGCTGGTTCCGGTGCTGATGGCCGGCCAGCCGAAGATCGTCAAGCGCAGCCCGCTGACGATCAAGTTCGCGTACAAGAAGGCCGCCAAGTGGAACGACGGTCAGCAGATCAATGGCGCTGACTTCCGGTTCACGTGGCAGACCATCATGAACAAGTCCTTCGACATCACCTCTCGCGAGGGATGGGAGGACATCGCGAGCGTTCGTGCCGCTGGCAAGAACGTCACGGTCACGTTCCGCAAGGTCTACGCAGCCTGGAAGCCGCTCGTCGCGACGTCACCGCTCCCGCAGCACGCGGTGCAGGGCGAGAACTTCAACCAGGTGTGGCGGAATGATTTCCTGAACCCGAAGAACAACAAGCCGATCTCTTCGGGCCCGTTCATCTTCAACCGCTGGCAGCGCGGCTCGCAGCTCGTGCTGACCCGCAACCCCAACTACTGGGGGAAGAAGGCGTACCTGAACCAGATCGTCTACCGCGTGGTCTCGGACACGAACACGCAGTTCCAGGCGATCCGCTCGGGTGAGCTGAACGTCCTCCGGCCGCAGCCGCAGCTCCAGATCGCGGATGCCCGCCGGAACTCGAACCTCCGCGTCCAGTCAGGGCCGGAGTTCGCGTGGGAGCACATCGACATCGAGCGTGGCGCCAAGGGCCATCCGGCGCTCGACAAGGCGTTCGTCCGCCAGGCGCTGATCCGGGGCATCAACCGCCCCGCGATCGCCAGCGCGCTGTACCGGACGATCGCTCCGGGTCTCCCGGTCCTTCAGAACGTCATCTTCAAGCCGTTCGAGAAGCAGTACGTCCCGCACTGGCAGAAGTGGAGCTACAACCGCGCGGCCGCCGAGCAGCTGCTCCGCCGGAACAACTGCACCAAGGGTTCCGACGGGATCTACAGCTGCCCGCAGGTCGGCAAGCTGTCGTTCCGCTTCACCTCGACCGCCGGCAACCAGCTTCGTGAGCTCGCGTTCGAGGTCATCCAGAGCCAGCTGAAGGCGGTCGGCATCGAGGTCAAGTCGGCGTTCGGTCCGGCGAGCCACGTGTTCGGCACCGTCCTTCCGTCCCGCGACTGGGACCTCTTCATGTTCACCTGGATCGGCAGCCCGACCTCGCCGATCACCGACCAGTCGATCCACGGCTGCGGTGGCGACCAGAACGACATGGAGTACTGCAATCAGAAGGTGCAGGCGCTGCTCGTCAAGGCTCAGTCGGAGCTGAACGAGGCCAAGCGCGCGAAGATGCTGAATCAGGCGGACGCCCTCATGGCGAACGACATTCCGCAGATCCCGCTCTTCGCACGCCCGGGCTTCCTGATCCACGAGAAGCGGATCCAGGGCATCCTCCGGAACCCGACGCAGCAGACCGCACTCTGGAACGTCAACCAGTGGTGGTCCACGACCCGCTAAGCAGGGTCAAGCAGAACCGCCGCCGAAGGATTAGCCTTCGGGGGTAAGCAGGAACCGAGTCCCGTCCCCGCTCCGGCGGGGGCGGGACTCCTCTTCACGACCAGGCGAGGCGCGACACATGGCGACGTACATCATCCGGAGGGTGCTCTACAGCATCCCGGTCATCCTCGTTTCGACGTTCATCATCTTCACGTTCGTCTCGGTGTCCGGCGACCCGCTTGCGTTCATCAAGATGCAGCCGAACGCGAGCCGCGACACGATCGAGAACATCACGAAGCGGGAGCACCTCGACGACCCGGTGCCCGTCCGCTACGTCTACTGGATGCACGAGGCGATCACGCAGAAGTTCGGCGGCACGCTCGTCGGCGACCGGCCGATCTGGCCCGACCTCAGGCGCGTGATGGGGAACACCCTGCAGCTGATCATCGCTGCGGAGGTGCTCGCCATCCTGCTCGCGATTGCGATCGGGGTGTACTCGGCCGTTCGCCAGTACTCGGCGTTCGACTACGCCGCCACGACCTTCAGCTTCCTCGGGCTCGCGACGCCGGTCTTCTGGTTGGCGCTGATGCTCCAGGTGCTCGTCGTCAACATCTTCATCGAATCGGGGCATCGCATCTTCTATGTCGCGCAGCTGAGCTCGCCGGATCCGGGATCGGGCTACCACTTCCTGCTCGACCGGATGCAGCACCTCGCCCTGCCTGTCTTCGTCCTCGCGGTCGCGAACATCGCCGCGTACAGCCGCTTCATGCGCGCGTCGATGCTCGAGGTGATCAACTCGGACTACGTGCGCACTGCCCGCGCGAAAGGCCTGAAGGAGCGCGGGGTGATCATGCGCCACGCCTTCCGCAACGCGCTCATCCCGCTCGTGACGCTCGTCGCGCTCAACTTCGGCGGCCTGCTGAGCGGCGCGGTGATCACCGAGACGGTCTTCCAGCTCGACGGGATGGGCTTTTACTTCATCAACGCGCTCGGGGAGTCCGATCCCTACCCCATCATGGCCTGGCTGATGATCACGTCGATCATGATCGTCATCGGCAACCTGCTCGCCGACATCCTGTACGGCGTGCTCGACCCGAGGGTGCGTTATGAGTAGTAGCCAGCGAGACCTCGACAAAGAGCTGTACGACTCGGCGCTGGTCGACGGCGGGAAGGAGATCCCGGAGGCGATCGGGATGCCGAACGACCCGATGATCATCGCCGCGGACGTCACGCTCGCGTACGAGTCCGGCCTCAACATCCAGGCCCGCAGTCAGTGGGGCTACGTGTGGCGCCGCTTCGTCCGCCACAAGCTCGCGATGGCGAGCGCGGCGGTGCTCGTGCTCATCTTCCTGATCGCGATCTTCGCGCCGCAGGTCGCGCCGTACCGCTACGACGAGATCGACCTCGAGGCGCTCTACTCGCCGCCGCACTTCGAGACGTGGCACCTGCTCAGCCCGCAGAACCACCTCTTCGGCACCGACCTGCTCGGCCGTGACTACTTCAGCCGCGTGATCTACGGCATCCGGACGTCGGTCTGGGTCGCGCTCGTCGTCGCAGGCCTCTCGACGGTCATCGGGACCGCGATCGGGGCGATCGCCGGGTACTTCGGCGGCTGGGGTGACAACCTCCTGATGCGGATCACCGACCTGTTCCTGACGCTGCCGACGCTCGCGGTGCTGCTGGTCGCGGCCGCGTACCTGGGGCAGGGCGATCCATTGCGCGTCGCCATCATCCTGGCGCTCCTGTTCTGGACGCCGCTGGCCCGGATCGTGCGAGGGATCTTCCTCTCCTTACGAGAGAAGGAATACGTCGAGGCGGCCAAGGCGCTCGGCTCGCGTGACAGCCGGATCATCATCCGGCACATGCTCCCGAACACGCTCGGGCCGATCATCGTCAACGCGACGCTGCTGATCGCGACCGCGATCCTCGTCGAGGCGGCGCTGTCGTTCCTCGGCTTCGGCATCCAGCCGCCGACGCCGGCGCTCGGGAAGCTGATCGACGACGGTCAGAGCGAGGGCCTGAAGCTCTGGTGGCTCGTGACGTTCCCCGGCCTCGTGATCGTGCTGATCGCCCTGTGCATCAACTTCATCGGCGACGGTCTTCGCGACGCCCTCGACCCGACCCAGCGCCGAGTCCGCGCGTAATGCCCGATCCGCTGCTGAGCATCCGCGACCTGACGGTCGAGTTCGACACGGACGACGGCGTCGTTTACGCGGTCACGGGCGTGACGTACGACGTCTTCCCGGGCGAGACGCTCGGCATCGTCGGGGAGTCCGGCTCGGGGAAGAGCGTGAGCACGATGTCCCTGCTCGGGCTGATCCCGCAGCCGCCCGGGCGCGTCGTCTCCGGCGAGGCGATCTTCGACGGGCGCGACCTGCTGAAGATCAAGCCGGGGGAGCTGCGGCGTATTCGCGGCGGTGCCGTCTCGATGGTCTTCCAGGATCCGATGACGTCGCTCAATCCGGTCTTCAAGGTGGGGGACCAGATCTCGGAGGCGCTCGTCGCCCACGGGCACGACGAGAAGGCGGCCACTGTCCGGTCGATCGAGCTGCTCCGGATCGTCGGGATCCCGAACCCCGACCAGCGTGCGAGCCAGTACCCGCACGAGTTCTCGGGCGGGATGCGGCAGCGCGCGATGATCGCGATGGCGATCGCCAACGAGCCAAAGCTCCTCATCGCCGACGAGCCGACCACTGCGCTCGACGTGACGATCCAGGCCCAGATCATCGAGGTCATGAAGAAGGCGCAGGAGGAGACGCACGCCGCGACGATCCTGATCACGCACGACCTCGGCTTGATCGCCGAGCTCGCGGACCGGGTGGTCGTGATGTACGCGGGGCGGGTCGTCGAGCAGGGCGACGTGCACACGATCTTCGCGTCCCCCCGGCATCCGTACACGATCGGCCTGATGGAGAGCCTGCCGCGGCTCACCGTGGACGAGGATTGGCTGCGGCCGATCCCGGGCCAGCCGCCAAGCATGATCAGCCCCCCGCCCGGCTGTCCGTTCCATCCCCGTTGCTTCCTCGCGCAAGGCCGCAATGTGTGCCGTGAGGAGGTTCCCCCGCTGCGGCCGATCGAGGAGAGCGCGCACCTTTCAGCGTGTCACTTCGCCGAAGAGCTGGTCGGCCGCGGCTCGAAGCTCCACGAGACCGTCGAGGCCACGTCTTGACCAGCACCGCCGCCGAAGCCGCAGCGCTTACGCGCGCGTCCGAGGGCTCGGAGATCCTGCGCGTCGAAGGCCTCGTCAAGCACTTCCCGATCAAAGCCGGCCTTTTCAAGCGCCAAGTCGGCCAGGTGCACGCGGTCGACGGCGTCGACTTCAACCTGACGGCGGGAGAGACGCTCGGCCTCGTGGGCGAGTCCGGCTGCGGGAAGTCCACGCTCGGTCGGACCGTGATCAAGCTGCTCGAGCCGACCTCGGGGCGGATCACGTTCAACGGTCAGGAAATCACTGCGTACAGCCGCCGGCAGATGCGGCCGGTGCGTCGGGAGCTCCAGATCGTCTTCCAGGATCCGTATGCGTCGCTCAACCCGCGCATGACCGTCCGCGAGATCGTTGCGGAGCCGCTCCGTATCCACGGTATGTACCGCGGGCGGCAGGGCCGACAGCGAACCGACGAGCTCTTGCGCACGGTCGGCCTGAGCCCGGAGCACGGGAACCGCTTCCCGCACGAGTTCTCGGGCGGTCAGCGGCAGCGCATCGGGTTCGCGCGCGCACTCGCGCTGAACCCGCAGCTGCTCGTGCTCGACGAGCCGGTCTCCGCGCTGGACGTGTCGATCCGCGCGCAGGTCGTGAACCTGCTCGAGTCGCTGCAGAGGGACTTCGGTCTGACCTACATCTTCGTCGCTCACGATCTCTCGCTCATCCGGCACGTCGCGGACCGGGTCGCCGTGATGTACCTGGGCAAGATCGTGGAGATCGCGAACCGGGCCGACCTCTACGACAAGCCCACGCACCCGTACACGCAGGCGCTTCTCTCGGCCGTGCCGATCGAGGATCCCGCGCTTCGCGGCAAGCGGGAGCGGATCGTGCTCACCGGCGACGTGCCGAGCCCGGCGAATCCCCCGTCGGGGTGCCGCTTCCGGACGCGCTGCTGGAAAGCTCAGCCGATCTGCGCCGAGGAGGAGCCCGCGCTGATCGACCGTGGCCAGGGGCATCCGAGCGCGTGCCACTTCGCCGAGGTGATGAAGCCGCTGGAAGCCGAGACCGACCTGGGGCCGGCCTCGACTTCAGTTTGAGCAGCTTTCAGCCGAGTACCTAATGTGAGTATTCGGGCATCTTGCTAACTCCCGGCAGGATCCTCCGTCAGACTCCCTAGGAAATGGCACGGTTGGCACTCACCCGGACACGCGCTTGCGACCAGGCTCGCTCCCTCGTCTCCCTGCGGCTCGACGACGAGCTCTCGGAGCTCGAGGACGCCCTCCTGGAGACGCATCTGGGCGCCTGCGAGGGCTGCCGCGAGTTCGCGGACGAGACCGCGGTGGCGACCCGCGAGCTGCGGGCGGCGCCGCTCGAGCGGCTCGCGCACCCGATCTGGCTGCCCACGCCCCGCCGCCGCGCCTACCTCCGCGGCCTCCAGACGGCCGCAGCCGGAGCAGTGGCGGCCGCCGCCGTCGTGGCGGGCGTCGTCGGCATCGCGCCGACGCTGACCGACCACTCCGGGTCCGGGGCCCGGTCCGCGGGCCGCGTGTACGAGCCGGTCAAGCCGCGGGTCGAGCTCCAGCTCTACCGCCGCGCGCAGCCGAACGAGGGCCCGGCGGGCCCCGTCATCCCGATTTAGGAGGGCTCGGCGAAGCAGGCGCTGGGCCGCTGGGCCGCGCCGGGCGGCGCGATGCGGCGTCCTCAGTCGCGCCCGTGCTATCCAGCACGAGCGCTCCCTGCGTCCTTGCCTCGCACCACCCAGCGCACCCCAGCAACGAGGCCTGCTCCGCCAAGCCCTCCTGACGCGTCCTCCCAGGCGCTCTCGATAGAATCGACGGTGCGCTTCGGCGCATCCTTTGACCTGACCGCTCGAGCTTCGTAGGAGGCGCATGTCCACCCGGGAAAACGGCAACGTCGGCAAGATCGTCGAGATCAAGGGCGTCGTGATCGACGCCGTCTTCCCGAACGAGCTGCCGGAGATCAACAACGCCGTCTCGATCGAGCGGCCCGAGGACGGCGGCACGCTCATCGCGGAGGTGCAGCAGCACCTCGGTGACGACCGCGTCCGCGCGGTGGCGATGGACTCGACGGACGGGCTCGCGCGCGGGATCGACGTCACCGACACGGGCGCGCCGATCAGCGTGCCGGTCGGCGATCAGACGCTGGGCCACCTCTGGAACGTGATCGGCGACCCGGTCGACAACTCCGAGGTGGAGGAAGGCGGCGAGCGTTGGCCGATCCACCGCGATCCGCCGGAGTTCCGCGAGCTCTCGCCGACGATGGAGATCTTCGAGACGGGCATGAAGGTCATCGACCTCGTCGCCCCGTTCGTGCGCGGCGGCAAGATCGGCCTCTTCGGCGGTGCCGGGCTCGGCAAGACGGTGCTGATCCAGGAGCTGATCCACAACGTCGCGATGCAGCACGGCGGCGTCTCCGTGTTCGCCGGCGTGGGCGAGCGGACGCGCGAGGGGAACGACCTCTGGCGCGAGATGACGGAGACGGGCGTCATCGACAAGGTCGCGCTCGTCTACGGGCAGATGAACGAGCCGCCGGGCGCACGCCTGCGCGTCGGCCTCTCGGCGCTGACGATGGCGGAGTACTTCCGCGACGAGGGGCAGGACGTGCTCCTGTTCATCGACAACATCTTCCGCTTCGTGCAGGCCGGCTCGGAGGTCTCCGCGCTGCTCGGCCGCATGCCGAGCGCCGTCGGCTACCAGCCGACGCTCGCGACGGAGATGGGCCAGCTGCAGGAGCGCATCACCTCGACGCGCACAGGGTCCGTCACGTCGGTGCAGGCGATCTACGTCCCCGCCGACGACCTCACCGACCCGGCGCCCGCGAACACCTTCGCGCACCTCGACGCGTTCATCGTCCTCTCGCGCCCGATCTCGGAGAAGGGCATCTACCCGGCGATCGACCCGCTCGACTCGTCCTCGCGCGCCCTCGACCGCACGGTCGTCGGCGACGAGCACTACGACACCGCGACGCGCGTGCAGCAGATCCTCCAGCACTACAAGGACCTCCAGGACATCATCGCGATCCTCGGCATGGACGAGCTCTCCGACGAGGACAAGCTTGTCGTGCAGCGCGCGCGCAAGGTCGAGCGCTTCCTCTCGCAGCCGATGAACGTCGCGGAGGCGTTCACGGGGCAGCCGGGCGTCTACGTCCCGGTCGAGGAGACGATCAAGGGTTTCCGCGAGATCATCGAGGGCAAGCACGACGACCTGAACGAGCAGTCGTTCTACATGGTCGGGACGATCGACGAGGCGACGATGAAGGCGCGCGGCGAGGATCCCGTCGAGGCCCGCCGCAAGCAGCGCGAAGCTGCCGGCGCTGCCGCGTAGCGATGTCCGCTCGTCCGCGCTTCGACGTCTCGGTCGTCACACCGGAGGGCCCGGCGTTCGAGGGCGACGCCGAGATGCTCGTCGTCCCCGGCGCAGCCGGCGAGATCGGCGTCCTCGCTCGCCACGCGCCGCTGATCGCGACGCTCAAGGCAGGCGCGACGCGCGTCCACCTGGGGCAGGACCGCATCGAGGAGTTCGCGACCGGACCGGGGTTCTTCACGGTGGAGCAGGACCGGGCGATCGCGCTCGTCGACCACGCCGTCAAGGCGAGCGAGATCGACCGCGACGAGGCGCAGCGCCAGCTCGAGGAGGCGCAGGCCGAGCTCGAGCGGATCGAGAGCGGGGAGTCGACGGCCGACCGCTGGGTCGTCGAGCAGCGAGTCATCCACGCGCAGACGCAGCTCGACGTCGCGTCGGGCGCGTCGGACGTCCGGCAGTTCCGCAGGACGAGCGCCGGGTAGCGCCACACGTGGCTGCTGCTACGCTTTTCGCCACCTGGAGAGCTTTGAAGGCAGCTTGGCGACCAGGATAAAAAACGCCTAAAGAGCCGAGAGCTCCCGCTCCCGACCTCTCTTAGG
>Ga0111538_10015288_pt1 | contig 10092 bp, 7 predicted proteins | sample SoiMethybrSBSTD1_FD_79669 | JGI IMG/M metagenome (GOLD analysis project Ga0111538, IMG submission 79669) | Bulk soil microbial communities from a Populus tree surrounding site in Tennessee, USA - Soil MetaG P. TD hybrid SBSTD1 (version 2)... | ecosystem: Environmental > Terrestrial > Soil > Tree... | reverse complement strand
TTCTCGGCGAAGGAGTGCAGGCGGCGAACGATGTCGGGGTGGCCCGCGGAGACGTCCTGCCGCTCGCCGGGATCGGTCCGCAGATCGTAGAGCGCCGCCATCGCGCGCTCGACCTTGTAGCCGTGGCGGCTGGCGATCCCGCGGATCCCCGACGCGTCCATCCCCAGGGGCTTCATGTTCTCGAAGTTCGCCGGCTTGCCGTCCGACCGGAGCGGCGCATCGGGCGTCAGGTAGTCGTGCGCGAAATGCAGCTTCCAGTCGCCGCTCCGCACGGCGTGCAGCTCCTCCCCGGCATAGAAGAACAGAACCTCGTGCGGCGTCCGGGCCCCCGCCCGGCCCTCGAGGAGAGGAAGGATGTCGAGGCCGTCGATCGGACGGGTCGGCCTTTCCGCGCCGATCAGCCCGGCCAGCGTGGGTAGAAGATCGATCGCCATCACCGGCTCCCGGCAGACGCTCCCCACCGGGGTGCGGCCCGGCCACCGGACGATGCAGGGCGAGCGCATCCCGCCGTCCCACGCGGTCAGCTTCCCCTCGCGCAACGGGCCGGCGCTTCCCGCGTGGGCCCCGTACGAGAGGAACGGGCCATTGTCGGAGAAGAAGACCACCAGCGTCCGGTCGTCCACGCCCTGCTTCTTCAGCGCCGCGAGGATCTCGCCCACCGACGCGTCGAGCTCCTCGATCGCGTCGCCGTAGAGGCCCCGCTTCGAACGGCCGCGGAACGCGTCGGAGACATGCACCGGCACGTGGGGCATGATGTGCGGCACGTACAGGAAGAACGGCCGCTCGCGGTGGCGCTCGATGAAGCCGACGGCGTGATCCGTGATGCGCCGCGTGAAGAGGCGCTGGTCGGGGTCGCGCTCCACGACCTGCTCGCCCTCGTAGAGCGGCAGCGGCGGCAGGCCGCGCATCGTCGGATGGAGCGGCCCGTTGTCGTTCGAATACGGGATCCCGAAGAACTCGTCGAACCCGTGGCGCATCGGATGGAACTTCGGGGGCATGCCGAGATGCCACTTGCCGAACGCCCCCGTCGCGTATCCGCGCGACTTGAAGAGCTCGGGCAGCAGCAGCTCGTCCTCGTGGATCCCGATCGGGCTCTGGTGGTTGAGGGCGCCCTGGAGCCCGACGCGGTTGGGATAGCAGCCCGTCATCAGCGCCGCGCGCGACGCCGTGCAGACCGCCTGGCCGACGTAGAAGTCGGTGAACCGCATCCCCTCGCGCGCCATGCGGTCGAGGTTCGGCGTCCGGAGACCCTCCGCGCCGAAGCAGCCGACGTCGCCGTAGCCCTGATCGTCGGTCAGGATGATGACGACGTTGAGGGAGCGCTCCTCCCGCGTCGGCGAACCCGAGCACGAGGCGAGAAGAAGGGCCGCCAGGAGGGCTCGTCTCATGCCTTCTTTACACCGAGTCCGAGCAGGACGGCGCCGATGACGACCACTTCCTCGCCCAGCTCGGAGGGAACAACCTCGTAGGACTGCGCGAACGGCGCGAAGGCATACTTGTCCGACAGCGCCTTCCGGAGCGGCCCCCACCACAGGTCGCCCATCAGCGAGACGCCGCCGCCCACAATGAGCCGCTCGGGGTGGAGCAGCGCCAGGACGTTGCCGATCCCGATCGCCAGCGCTTCCGCGGATTCCTCGACGGTCTTCCTCGCCGTCGCGTCGCCCTTCCCCGCCAGGGCGGCGACCTCGGCTCCGGAGAGCTCGCGGCCCAGCCGCCGGCTTCCCCGCTTCCCGATCGACCAGCCGCTGGCGACGTGCTCCAGCTTGTCGGGCTTCCCGCTGTCGGGATCGGGCACCCACGTGTGGCCGATCTCGCCCGCGCCCAGCCCCTGGCCGACGTCGGGCGCGCCGTCCACGACGAGCCCGCCGCCCACGCCGCTTCCGACGGTGATGTAGAAGATCCGCTTCAGCCCTTTGCCGGCGCCGAGCGTCGCCTCCGCCAGCGCCGCGGTCTTGGCGTCGTTCTGCAGCACGACGGGGACCTCGACCTTCTTCTGCAGCCAGTCGCGCAGGGGAAAGTCGGACCAGCCCTCGATCTGGTGGGACAGGAGGATGCGGCCGCGCTTCGAGTCGACGGGCCCGCCGAACCCGATGCCGAGGCCGACGAGATCCTTCGGCGAGGCGCCGGCCTTCGCGATCGCCTCCTCGATCAGCGACGGGATCTGCTCGCGGATGCCGGCGCCGCCCCGGGAGGGATCGACGGTGCGGCGGACGAGCGCGATCAGCCTGCCGTCGCGGAGCCCGATGCCGGCCTGGAGCTTGGTGCCGCCGATCTCAATGCCGACCGCCAGGCTCATGCCAAAGCCGCGGCGAGATTGAGCGCCTTGAACTTGTGGTAGAGCGCGTCGAGCAGGTAGTGAAACAGCGCGCTGTGCACCGACTCGACCATCCCCATGTTCCAGGACGGCACGTGGACGTTGTGGTGCGCGATCTTCTTGAGCTTGCCGCCGTCGTAGCCCGTCACGCCCAGCGTCTTCATGCCGTGCTCGTTGGCATACTCGATCGCCTTGATCACGTTGGGGCTGTTGCCCGAGCCGCTGATGGCGATCAGCACCGCGCCCTTCTCGACGAAGTTCTTGAGCTGCTCGACGAAGATGCGGTCGTAGGCGGTGTCGTTCCCCCAGGCGAGGATGTAGGGGGTGTTGTCGGTGAGGCTCATCACCTTCAGGCGCCGCTGCTTCTCGAAGTCGTGGAGCGTGCCCTTGCCCAGGTCCTCGCACAGGTGCGACGCGTTGGCGCCGCTGCCGCCGTTGCCGATGATGAAGACGGTCTTCTCGTCGACGTACGCCTGCTCGACGAGATCGACCATCGTCTGCACCTGCTTGCGGTCCACCTGCGCGAGCAGCTTGGTGAACTCACCGAGATAGTGATCGAGTCCGGTCCAGTCCGTGGGGGTCAGCATGAGGCCTCCTATAGGAAGCCCCACTATAAAACACTTGGCCCCCGAACTCAACGGACTGCGCGGTCAGCGCTGCAGGAACTTGACGCAGACCGGCTTCGGCACCGACACCTCGACGCCCACGGGCTTGGGCATCCCCGTGGCCTGGTCGATCTTGTAGACCACGATGTTGTTGCTGCTCTGGTTGGCCGCGATCAGGATCTGGCCCGTCGGATCGATGCCGAAGTTGCGCGGCGTCTTGCCGCCGCTGGGCGCGTGGCCGGCCGCGGTCAGCTTGCCGGTGGCCTCGTCGACCTTGAAGACCGCGATCGAGTCGTGGCCGCGGTTGGAGACGTAGACGAACTTGCCGCTCGGGTGGACCTGGCACTCCGCCGTCGAGTTCCCCTTCACCTCCTGGGGCAGCGTGCTGAGGTCCTGGAGGTGCTTGAGCGAGCCCTTCTCGGCGTCCCACGCATAGGCGTGGACGGTCGAGGTCATCTCGCCGCACACGTACAGGTACTTCGCCGACGGATGGAACGCGAAGTGGCGGGGGCCGGCGCCCGGGGGCAGTTCGCCGTGCGGCGGATTGTTCGGCGTCATCGTCCCCTTCTCGGCGTCGAGCTTGTAAATCAGGAGCTTGTCGATGCCCAGGTCGGCCGCGAGGGCGAACCGGTTGTCCGGGGAGACGTTGATGGAGTGGGCGTGCGGCTCCTTCTGGCGACCGGGGTTCACGCCGGAGCCCGTGTGCTGGACGAACGTCGCGGGCTCGGAGAGCTTGCCGTCGGCGCTCACGGGAAGGGACGCGATCGAGCCGCCGCCGTAGTTGGCGACGAGGACGACCTTGCCGGTCTTGTCGGCGGTCACGTAGCACGGCCCGCTCCCGCCGGAGAACGATTCGCTCACCTGCGTCAGCGCGCCGCTCGACGCATCGATCGAGAACGACACCACCGCGCCCCCCTTCTTGCCGCCGCTCTCGCCGATCGCGTAGAGGAACTTCTTGTCGGGCGAGATGGCGACGAAGGACGGGTTGGCGACGCCGGAGGCCCCGCCCGCGGCGGTGAGCGAGCCGGACACCGGGTCCAGCTTGAAATGATGAATCCCCTGCTCGGTGTTCTTGGCGTAGGATCCGATGTAGACCGACATCGTGTCGGCCGAGGGATCGGCGGAGGCGCCGGGGACCATCGAGGCCAGGAGCGCCAGGGACGCGAGCATCAGGCGTTTCATCGTTTTCTCCCTATGGGTGAATCCGCATTCTCCTTACGTCCGGGGAGGATGGGAAGTGAAATCTGATTGAAACACAAAGCCACAAAGACCGCAAAGTAGACGGATGGAAAACCACGGAGGCACCGAGATCACTCTTCTTTGTGGTCTTCGTGTCTTTGTGTTGGGATCAGACGGCCCGGGTGAGGCCGCCGTCGACCGTGATCGAGGCGCCGGTGATGTAGGCGGCCTGCTGGGAGCACAGGAAGGCGACCGTCGCGCCGATCTCGTCGGGCTCGCCGAGCCGGCCCGCCGGAATCTCGCGCGCTTTCTCCTCGAGCACGCGCTCGATCGGAATGTTCTCCTTGGAGGAACGGATCTGGGCCAGCTCCACGGTCCGGTCGGTCCGGATCGAGCCGGGCAGGATGCTGTTGATCGTGATCCCCTGCGGCGCCAGCTCGCGGGACACGCTCTTGGAGAATCCGAGCACGCCGGGGCGGATCGAGTTCGACAGCAGCAGGCCGTCGATCGGCTGCTTCACGGACGTGGAGACGATGTTGACGATCCGGCCCCACCCCTTCATATAGGGCGCCACCGCCTGCGTCCACTTCACCACCTGGAGAAGCGAGCGCTCGAAGCCGTCCTGCCAGTCCTTCGGGGACGGCGCGTCCTTCAGGGTCGCGGGCTTCGGACCGCCGCAGTTGTTCACGAGGATGTCGACGCGGCCGTACCGGTGGAGCGTCTCGGCGAGGAACGACTCGCGGTCGGCGTCGCGCGTCACGTCGCAGGCCTGGTGGAAGACGCGGACGCCGCATTCCTTCGTGAGCGCCACCGCCGCCTCGCCCAGGAGGTCGCCTTTGCGCGCGGCCAGCGCCAGGTCGCAGCCTTCGAGTCCGAGCGCGCGGGCGCCCGCCCGGCCCATCCCCTGGCTGGCGCCGAGGACGATCGCGACCTTTCCTCGCAACCCGAGATCCATCACGGGGTATCTATAGTCATTAGCAGGCCGAAGTCAATACCGTGCTGACGATCGCGCTGTCCCTCCTGACCCTGCTCGCTCAGAGCGGCGACAAGAAGGGCGAGCTCCAGCCGCCCCTCCCGCCGCACATCAAGGTCCCCCCGGCGCCGGTGCTGACGCCCGAGGAGGCGATCAAGACCATCCAGGTCGCCCCCGGATTCCGGATCGAGCTCGTCGCGAGCGAGCCGCTCGTGGTCGATCCCGTCGCGATGGCCTTCGACGCCGACGGACGCCTCTGGGTCGTCGAGATGCGCAGCTACATGCTCGACCTCGATGCCCAGGGCGAGACGCTCCCCCTGAGCGACGTGGTCGTCCTGGAGGACGTCGACGGCGACGGCAAGTTCGACAAGCGGACCGTCTTCCTGGACAAGCTCGTGCTGCCCCGCGCGATCTCGATCGTCGGCGACGGCATCCTGCTCGCCGAGCCGCCGAACGTCTGGCACTGCCGCAGCACGACGGGCACGCTCGTCTGCGACCAGAAGACGCTCGTCACGGCCACCTACTGCAACCGCGCCGCGGTCGAGCACACCGCGAACGGCCTGATGGCCGCGATGGACAACTGGATCTACAGCGCCAACTCGATGATGCGCCTCCGGCGCGAGGGCGACAAGTGGATCGTCGGCACCACGAGGTCCCGGGGCCAGTGGGGGATCACCCAGGACGACCTGGGCCGGCTCTTCTACAATTCCAACCCGGAGATCCTGCGGGGGGACCTGCTGCCCTGCTACTCCGCCCTGGCCCACTCGGGCAAAGGGCCGGGCGTCAACGTCCAGATCGCGAAGGACCAGTCGGTCTGGCCGGCGCGCGTCAACGCGGGCGTCAACCGCGGCTACCAGAAAGGCATCCTGCGCGAGGACGGCCGCCTCGCGGCCTGCACCGCCGCGTGCGGGCCGGTCATCTATCGCGGCGACAACTTCCCGCCCGAGTTCCGCGGCAACGCCTTCGTCTGCGATCCCGCGGCGAACATCGTCACCCGGAGGATCCTCAAGGAGGAAGGCGGGACGATCACGGCGACCAACCCCCACGCGAAGGCCATCGACTTCATCGCGTCGACCGACGAGCGCTTCAGGCCGGTCAATCTGTACACGGGACCGGACGGCTGTCTCTACCTGATCGATCTGTACCGCGGCGTCATCCAGCACCGGCCCTACGTGACGACCTATCTGAGGAACCAGATCCTCTCGCGCGGCCTCGACAAAGGGATCGGGCTCGGCCGCATCTACCGGATCGTCAGCGACTCGAAGCCGCCCGGCCCCGCTCCGAGACTCTCGAAGGCGTCGGCAACGGACCTCGTCCGGACCCTCTCCCACCCGAACGGCTGGTGGCGCGACACGGCCCAGCGGCTGCTCGTCGAGCGGAAGGAACCGTCGAGCGTCGACGACCTGAAGAAGCTCGCGACGGGCGGGGGCGATCCGGTCCCGCGGCTCCACGCGATCTTTTCCCTCGAAGGCATGGGGCGGCTCGATCCGCAGGTGCTGGCGAGCCTGATCAACGACAAGAACCCCAAGGTCGCCGCCGCCGGCCTGGCCATCAAGGAAGGCGCCGGCCCGGTCGCGGCGCTGCTGCCGATCGCGACCGCGAACGCGAACCTCAAGGACGCGGACCTGGCCTCCATCGCCGGGAAGGAGCTCGACTTCATCGAGCGCATCATGGCGATGGAAGCGTGGGAGAAGGAGCAGCCCGACCGCGACGTGCTCCTCCGGAAGCTCGCGGCGAAGGTGATGGCCGAGGCGAAGCCCGAGCGGGTCGCGGATCTTCTCGAGCTCGCGGCCTGCCAGGCCACGGCGGCCCAATGGCGCCGCCGGGCGCTCGTCGCGGGCATGGCCGAAGGGCGCCCGAAAAAGGAGATCGCCCTTCCCGAGCGGTCGGGATCCCTCGTCAAGCTGACCTTCGCCGACGACGAGCGGGTCCGCGACCAGGCGCGGGAGATCCTGGCCGGCATCACCTGGCCCGACAAGGCCGCGCGCGAGCCCGAGCCGCCGCGGGCGACGCCCCTCACGGCCGAGGAACTCGCCCGCTGGGAGCGGGGCCGGAAGCAGTTCACGGTCTCCTGCGCGGTGTGCCATTCGCTCTCGGGGCTCGGCGAAGAGGGCAAGGGGCCGCCGCTCGTCGATTCGGAGTGGGTGACCGGCTCGGAGCAGCGGCTCGCGCGGATCGTCATCAATGGGCTTCACGGCCCGATCAAGGTCAACGGCAAGATCTACAGCACCGCCGAAATGCCCGCCGTGCTGACGATGACCAGCGACGAGATCGCCGAGGCGCTCACCTACATCCGGCGCGAATGGGGCCACCAGTCGCCGCCCATCGAGCCGGCGACGATCCGCAAGATCCGCGCGGCGGTGGACGATCGCGAAGAACCGTGGACGATGAAAGAATTGCTGGAGATTCCCTAGCCCGGGTACACTCGTCGAACCTTTGGAGCCTACGACATGAACATCGCCGCCCTGCTGTTGGTTCTCCTCCCGCAGTCGGTTCCCACCTTCAAGGAGCAGGTCATCGATCCCGACGTCGGGGTCGGCTACGCGCTCACGGTGGCCGACATCAACGCGGACGGCAAGCCGGACGTCGTCGTGGTCACGGAAATCCCGGACCAGGTGGTCTGGTATGAGAATCCGACGTGGAAGCGGCGCGTCATCGTCGAGAAGGAGCCCAAGCTCCCCGTCTGCATCCAGGCGCTCGACGTGGACGGCGACGGCAAGACGGAGCTCTTCCTGGGCGCCGACTGGCAGCCGTCGAACACCAAGACGGGCGGCAGCGTCTGGCTCCTGAAGCGGCCGGACGACCTCGACAAGCCGTGGACGCCGATCAAGATCGACGAAGCGCCCACGCTGCACCGCATGCGCGTCGTGAACGGCCAGATCGCCTGCAAGACGCTTCACGGGAAGGACTCGAAGCCCGGCGAAGGCGCGGGCGCGGTCTGCTTCACGCTCAAGAAGCCGGCGGATCCGTTCACCGGGAAGTGGGAACGGGAGATGATCCAGAACGAGCTCCACATCACCCACAACTTCTGGGCGACGGACTGGGACGGCGACGGCAAGGACGAGGTGCTCATCGCCGGGCTCGAGGGCGTGTTCCTGCTCAAGGGATCGGGCGGCGCGTGGGCGAAGACCAAGATCGGCGACGGCGACCCCGTCAAGAAGGGCGCCGGCGAGATCAAGGTCGGCCGGCTGCCCGGCGGCAAGCGGTACATCGCGACGGTCGAGCCGTGGCACGGCCATTCCTCCGCGGTCTACATCGAGCCCGACAAGGCCGACCAGCCCTGGCGCCGCCAGGTGCTCGTCGACAACCACAAGGGCGGCCACGCCGTCTGGACGGCCGATCTCACGAACTCCAAGGTCGACTCGCTCGTCGTCGGCTTCCGCGGCGTGCCCGAGGGCAAGAAGGACGAGTGCGTGGTGTACGTGTTCCACCCGCTCGACTCCGCCGGCGAGAAGTGGGACAAGAAGGTTCTCGACGAGAAGGGGCTGGGCAGCGAGGACATTATCTGCTCCGACCTCAACGGCGACGGCAAGATCGACATCATCGGCGTCGGCCGCAGCACGAAGAACGTGAAGATCTACTGGAACGAAGGCAAATGATGCTCGCCCTCGTGGCGGGGCTGCTCCTCCAGTCGCAGATCCCGTCGTTCCGCGAAGAGGTGATCGAGACGCAGAGCGGGGGACCGGGCTACAACTCCTGCCTGGCCGACATCAACGGCGACGGCAAGCTCGATCTCGTGCTGGTGACCGAGAACAAGGACCAGGTGCTCTGGTACGAGAACCCCGCCCCCTCGACCCCGCTCGGGGCAAGCTGGAAGCGCCGGGTCATCACGTCCGGCCATCCAAAACTGCCCGAGCCTCTCACGCCCTTCGACGTCGACGGCGACGGCAAGCTCGAGATCATCGTGGGCGGCGACTGGGCGCTGACGGACACGCTGACCAGCGGCTCGGTCTGGCTCCTCAAGCGTCCCGAGAATCTGGATCAGCCGTGGACGCCGATCCGGATCGACCAGGAGCCCTCGATGCACCGCCTCGCGGTGATCACGCTGGGCGGAAAGAAGGAGCTGGTCGCGTCGTGTCTCATGGGTCGCGGCACGAAGCCGCCGGACTGGGACGGCCCCGGCGCGCCGCTCTACCTCCTGCGGCCCGACGGCGACCCGTTCAAGGGCCCGTGGAAGCGCGAGCCGATCTCGAGCACCCTGCACCGCGTCCACGGCGTGACGCCCGTGGACTGGGACGGCAGCGGCAGCCAGGGGCTGCTCGTCGCCGCGTTCGAGGGCCTCCATCTTTACCGGAAGGGCTCGGCCGGCTGGAGCGCCGAGGTGCTTTCCAAGGGCGACCCGAAGGCGCCCGGATCGAGCGAGGTCAAAGTCTTCCGCCTGCCGGGCGGCCGCCGCGCGATCGCGACCATCGATCCCTTTCACGGCGACGCGGTGGCGGTCTACCTGTCCCCAAGCTGGGAGCGCCGCGTAATCCTGCAGGACTACAAAGTCGGCCACGGCATCGTCCCCGTCGACTTCACCGGCTCGGGCGTCGACTCGCTGGTCGTCGGCTTCCGCGGCGAAAAAGGCAAAGGCGGCCACGCGGTCGTGGTCCTCCACCCGCTTGACGAGCACGGCGAGAAGTGGGAGAAGAAGGTCGTCGACGACAAGGACATGGAAGCGGACGGCGTGCACGCGGCCGACCTCAACGGCGACGGCCGGATCGACCTCATCGCCACGGGAAAAGGCACGAACGTGAAGATCTACTGGAACGTCCGGAAGGATTAGTTCCGCGATGGGCTCGACCCCACGACCCGCCGATTAAGAATCGGCTCCGGGGGCCTGCCTCGTGATCGCTCGCGGAAGCCCGAAACTGCCCCAGATAGCCCCCAAATTGGGGTTTCAATCCGTTTTACGAATTCGCTGCTCGACTCCTAAAGGCTCGGTCAAACTCCCTCTTTCTCTATGCCTACTACACACCCCACTACACATTGGACTAGCCATTGAAGTCGCTCATGGATTCCATTCCCGACCATGTGTG
>Ga0111538_10015287_pt1 | contig 10092 bp, 10 predicted proteins | sample SoiMethybrSBSTD1_FD_79669 | JGI IMG/M metagenome (GOLD analysis project Ga0111538, IMG submission 79669) | Bulk soil microbial communities from a Populus tree surrounding site in Tennessee, USA - Soil MetaG P. TD hybrid SBSTD1 (version 2)... | ecosystem: Environmental > Terrestrial > Soil >... | reverse complement strand
GCCGCGAGGCCGGGAGCCCGCACTTGCTCGATCGCGAACGCTGCCAGGGCTGCGAGGGCGAGGCAGGCAATCGGCAGGAACCGCTCCGGGACGCGGGTCGTGTCGAGGCCCGGGACAGCGCGCCAGAGCGTCTCGTAGCCGGGGAGGTTCGCGCCGAGCGCCAGCAGGGACGGCAGGAGGACAGCGAGCCCGAGCAGGACGGCGAGGCCCCGGTGACGCCGGATGGTGACGAGGCCCGCGAGCGCGAGGAGCGGCGTCAGCCAGCCGACGAACACGAGCTCCTCGGCGCCGCTTCCGACCGCACGGGTCACGAAGTCCGAGATCTCGGCGGAGTAGCGGTCGACCTGCGAGAAGGAGCGCCCCGTGCCGATCGACCCGGACACGGCCCACCGGTCGACGAGCAGCCCTGCCGCGACCGCCGCCGCGGTGCCCGCCCCTGCCTTCCACCAGTCGCTCCGCGGCGTTCGGGCCCACGCGTAACCGAGCGCGAGCGGGATCGCCCCGATCGCGAGGTGGAGCTGGCCCGAGAAGGGGATCGCCGCGAGCACGACGGCGGCGACGACGTAGCGCCGCCGCTCGAGCGCGAGCAGCAGCGCCGGCAGCAGAAAGGTGATCAGGCCGAGCAGGTGGCCCGTCGACTGGCCGACGCGGTAGGGCATCAGGCAGAACACGGCGCCGCCGACGAGCGCCGCCGCGCGCGAGACGCCGAGCGAGCGGAGCCACCAGCAGGCGAGCCCGCCTGCGAGCACGAACGAGAGCAGCACGAGGAGGTCGTACGCCCAGACGTTCCCGAAGGCGTCGCGGAGCGGCCAGTACGGCAGTCCGAGCAGCCAGCCCTGGAGGTTCGGCGCTGCCTCCGCCTCCGGCCGGAACGAGTACGGGTCGGTCAGAGGGGATGCGCCCCGCTCGAGCTGGTGCCCCACGAGCCAGAATGCCCAACCGAGCTGGAGGTGGTCGCCCGCCGCCGCCTGGCCGTGTCCGGCCGCGGGCCGCGCGAGGTAGTGCGCGCCGTCGACATGCCGGATCGCCGGCCAGGTCGCCCAGAGCGCGCAGGCCGCGTAGACGGCGAGGGCGACGACGACGAAGCGGGAGCGGCCGGCCACGGGCGCCGACCGTACCCCGTCCTCCGGAACCGGAGCGAGTGGAGCGGTGTAAGCCTGACGACCTACACGGAGGTTCTCATGAAGACCCGCCTTGTCATCGCCCTGGCCGCGTGTCTGGCCCTACCGGCTGCCGCGCGGGCCGCCGGGCCTGCCCCTCCCGTGCTGAACGGTGCGCCCGGTATCGCGGTCGCCGGCGGAGCCCATGTCGTCGCCGTGACGAAGCGCGGCGGCGGCGCGACGCAGCTTCGCCTCGTCCGTGACCGCGACGGCGCCGTCGTGCGCACACGGGTGCTCCCGGCCAACCTCGGCGTGCCGAGGGTCACGTTCTCGGGGCTCACGGAGGGAACGTTCGCCGGAGGCCGCAGGCTCGTGCTCTCCTCGTCGATCTACGACGACCCGGGCCGCACGACGTTCGTGGTGCTCGACACCCGGACGCTCGCGCCGCTCCGCTCGATCCGCCTCTCGGGAGCGTTCGCGTTCGACGCGCTGTCGCCCGACGGCCGCAGGCTCTTCGTCCTCCACTACCCGCAAGGGGTGAACGGCGGGATCCGGTACGTCGTCCGCTCGGTCAGCCTCCGGACGGGAAGGCTCGAGCCCGGCGCGATCGTCGACAAGACCGAACCGAGCGAGCGCATGAGTGGGGTCGCGCTCGCGAGGGCCTGGAGCCGGGACGGCACCTGGGCGTACACGCTCTACAACGGCGGCACGTCGCACGCCTTCGTCCATGCGCTCAACACGCGCGCTCGGATCGCTCGCTGCATCGACCTCCCGTGGGCGGGCGACGCGCAGAGCATCCTCGACGGGGCGCGGCTCGCGGTCGGCGCGAAGGGAGCCCTGAGGCTCACCAACGCGGGTGGCGAGTTGCTCGCGCGGATCGACACGCGCACCTTCTCCGTGAAGGCCTGACGAGCGTCAGCCGGCGGCCGCCACGGCGTCCGCCGGCAGCGTCTCCGTGGCGTCCGCGATCGCGCGTACGACCTCGACGATGTCGCGGTTCGCGTTGAACACGCGCAGCTGGCGCTCCGCCGAGTTGCCGCGCTCGAGCAGCGCCGTGATCCCTTCGAGCTCGCGCTCGGACCCGAGCTCGCGGGCGTGCGGCTCGAGCTCGCGCAGCGTGCGGCGCACGAGCTTCGCGACGGGGATGCGGATGCGATGGCCCTTCGCGAGGTCCATGACGGGCGCGTCGAGGCCATACCGCGCGGCGAGCCACTTGTTCTCGCTCGTCAGGATGCGGTGGTACGACGGGATCTCCTTGCCCTCGTCGTAGCGCTCGCTCAGCTGCTTGACGAGCGACTGGCAGTAGGCGGCGATCGCGACGGCGTCCTCGAGGCGCGTCACCGCGTCGCAGATCCGCACCTCGATCGTGCCCCACTTGGGATGCGGCCGAATGTCCCACCAGATGTGCGTGTAGTCGGCGATGCAGCCCGTGCGCTCGAGCTGTCCGACCACGGCCGCGTAGTCGGCGTAGTCACGGAAGCGCGGCGGCGGCCCCGAGCGCGGGAAGGCCGAGAAGACGATCTGGCGGCTCGACGCGAGCCCGGTCGGCTCGCCTCGCCAGAAGGGCGAGCTCGCCGACAGCGCGAGCAGCGGCGCGAGGTGGGGGAGCAGGCCGTTCACGACCTGGATCGCCTTGTCCGGGTCGTCGACGGCGACATGGATGTGCATCCCGAAGATGAGCTCTCGCCGCGCCACGTACTGGAGCTGGTCGATCAGCGCGTGGTAGCGGTCCTTGGCCGTGATGCGCTGCCGCTCGAAGAGACTGAACGGGTGCGTCCCGGCCGCGCCGACGCGAAGGTCCTGGCCCCGCGCGACGTCACGCACGTATCCGCGGAGAGTGGCGAGCTCACGCATCACGTCGCCGGCAGTACGGCACACCGGGGTCGCGATCTCGAGGACGGACTGCATCAGCTCCGCGTTCAGCCGGTCGGCGAGCTCGTCGCCCTGGATCGCGTCGAGCACCATCTCGATGTGCTGGACGAGGTCGAAGCTCGTGGGGTGGAGGAGCATGTACTCCTCCTCGACCCCGAGGGTGTACGGCTCGCCGGTGCCGAAGCGGTGTTCGAGGACGCTCGCGGCGAGGCTCTCGGTGACGCCCGTGATCGACCCGGGGACGACCTGTTTCACGGGACCATCGCCTCCGCCTCGATCTCGACCTTCCAGGCTGGGTCGAGCAGCTGCGCGACGACGCAGGTCGCGGCGGGCCGGACGTGGCGGAACGCCTCGCCGTGGGCCCGGGCGACGCCCTCCCAGTGGGCGGGGTCGGTGACGTAGATGTTCGTGCGGACGACGTGCTCGAGCCCCGACCCGGCCTTCCGCAGGGCCTCGCCGACGAGCTCGAGGCAGAGCCCCGCCTGCTCGTAGGCGCCGTCGGGCGGCGGGGACCCGTCGGCGGGGATCGGTGCCGTACCGGAGACGTGCACCCGGTCTCCGACGACGACCGCGCGCGAGAACCCCGCGACGCCCTCGTACGGCGAGTGCCCCGTGATCAGCCTCCGGCGCATGGGCGGGCCTAGTATCGCCCACCCCGGGCCCAGGCGGTTCCCGCGCTACGCGGGAACGACGATCTGCTGCACGGCCCAGCCGTTGCCGTCCGGGTCGCTGAAGAAGACGAACCTCCCCCAGGGGAAGTCCTGGACGTCGCTGACGTCGATGCCCCGCTCGACGAGCGCGTCGTGCGCCGCCTCGATGTCGTCGACGACGACCTGCAGGCCCTTGACCGAACCGGGGGTCATCTCGGTCACTCCCCGTCCGATTGCGATCGAGCACGCCGAGCCCGGCGGCGTCAGCTGCACGAACCGGAGATCGTCGCCGACGACGTGGTCGTGGTCGGCGACGAAACCCGCTTGCACGTAGAACGCCTTCGCCCGATCCACGTCCGAGACGGGCAACGCCACCAGCTCGAGCCTCATGGTGATCTCGCTCATATCTCGCTCCTTCCGCCTGCGGTGCTAGACTCTTTCTGTCACTAAGAAGTTTACTTACTAAGAGAATCGATGTCAAACAGTCCAGCGAAGCAAGCCGCGATCGACGCACTGCTCTTCGAGTTCCGTACGAGCGGCAACCTCGACAACGCGTTCGACGTGCTCGCCGCCCGCAGGCTGGGCGTCAACATGACCGATCTCCACTGCCTCAACATCCTCGAGAGTCGCAGCGGGCTGACGGCCGGCGAACTGGCGCTCGAGGCGGGCCTGACGAGCGGTGCGGTGACGGGCGTGATCGACCGTCTCGAACGCAGCGGCTACGCACGGCGCATCGCTGACCCCACCGACCGGAGGAAGGTGAAGCTCGAGGTCACCCCCGCCTTCTACCGGCGCGCCGAGGAGATCTGGTCGCCGCTCAAGCGGGAGTGGGACGACCTGCTCGGAGGACGCTTCACCAATCGTGAGCTCGACGCGATGATCGCGTTCCTGCGTGCGACCAACGACCTCGCGAGGCGTAATGTCGAGCGCCTGCGCTCCGCGACGTAGTCCACGCCGACCAGCGCCAAACTACGATCGCCGCGTGGAGGCGCTGAGCCAGATCGACGCCTGGGACGTGCCGTTCGCTGCGGCCGGCGTCACCCGCGCGGACGCGACGGTCGCGACCCACGGCGAGACGGGCCGCTCCGTCCCTCTCGCGTCGCTCTCGAAGCCGATCGCGGCGCTCGCGACGCTCGTCGCCGCCGAGGAGGGAGTCATCGACCTCGACGAAGCCGCGGGACCGCCCGGCGCGACGGTGCGGCACCTCCTCGCGCACGCGTCGGGGCTTCCGTTCGAGGGCGACGCCCCGATCGCGCGGCCCGGCCGGAGGAGGATCTACTCCAACGAGGGGTTCCAGGCCCTCGGCGACCATGTCGCGCAACGTGCGGAGATGTCCTTCGCCGACTACGTCCGTGCTGCGGTCGTCGAGCCGCTTCGGATCGGGCTCGATCCCCGGGGGCATCCCGGGGCTGGGATGCAGAGCTCCCTCGACGACATCCTCGCGCTCGGACGGGAGCTCCTCGCGCCGCGCCTCGTCGCCGACGAGACGCACCAGGAGATGGTGAGTGTCCAGTTTCCCGGCCTCGACGGCGTCCTGCCCGACTACGGCCGCTACAGCCCGCTCGACTGGGGGCTCGGCGTCGAGCTCAAGGGCGACAAGGCGGGTCACTGGTCGGGCAGCCTGACCTCGACCCGCACCTTCGGCCACTTCGGCGGGAGCGGCACGTTCCTCTGGGTCGACCCGGATCGCGGGATCGCGTCCGCGGCGCTCACGACGCGGCGCTTCGGCGACTGGGCGAAGGAGGCCTGGCCCCGGCTCTCCGACGCCGTCGTCCGGGAGCTCGGCTGACTGCGCGCCCTACTCGTCGTCGGCGAAGAGCGGTCGCAACAGCTCGTCGAACGTCGCGCGGTCGCAGCTCGCGACCACCGACGGCAGCATCGTCGTGACGGTCGCGGTGCGCGGGACGCCCATCGCGAGCGAGACCTCGCCGAACGTCTCGCCGGGGCGGAGCACCGACCGCGGGCCGCGTCCCTCCTGCGTCACCGTCGCCATGCCGGAGAGCAGGACGTAGAACCGGTCGCCACCCTCTCCCTCGGCGACGATCGTGCGGCCGGGTGGAACGTCCTCGCGCGACATGCGCGCTGCGAGGCGCGTCAGCGTCTCGCCGGGAAGCGACGAGAGCAGCCCCACCCGGGAGAGCTCGGTCACGGAGGCGGGGACGTGCCGCGGGCTCACGCGGATACCGTAGCCGCGAGATGGCAATCCTCCACGGCTGGCGAACCTGCCCTCGATGCGAGGGGCGCCTCGAGAACGACGGCGCCCAGGCGATCTGCCGCGGTCGTTGCCGCTCGGTGTACTACGCGAACTCCGCGCCCTGCGTTAGCGGCCTCGTCGAGGACGCCGAAGGGAGACTTCTCCTTGCCCGGCGAGCCGTCGAGCCGTACCTCGGGCTCTGGGACCCGCCGGGCGGGTTCCTCGAGGAGGGTGAGCATCCGGTCGAGGGCCTCCGGCGCGAGCTGCTCGAGGAGACCGGGCTCGAGGCGGAGATCGGGTCGTTCGTCGGCGCCTGGATGGACGTCTACGGGGAGGCCGACGAGGCCGCAGCGACGTTGAACCTCTACTGGTCCGCGACGGTCGCAGACGGCGACCCGCAGGCTGCCGACGACGTCGCGGAGCTGCGCTGGTTCGCGGCGGACGCGCTTCCCGCCGGCGGCGAGCTCGCCTTCACCACGGTGAAGCACGCGCTCGCCGCCTGGCGGAGGAGGGGACTGGCCCCGTAGGGGCCTGCCCCCGCGACGCTCACATCAACGCCACGGGGTCAGTCCCCTTGTGGGCACAGACCCCTGCTGACAGTCAGACCGCGAGGCCGAGCGACCGCTCGATCGCGCCCTTGGGCTGCGCGCCGATGACGGACGCGGACGGCTCGCCGTCCTTGAAGAGGATCATCGTCGGGATCGAGGCAACGCCGTAGCGCTGCTGGAGCTCGTGCTCCTGATCGATGTTGACCTTCACGAGCTTGAGCTCTGTCTCGCGCTCGGCCGCGATGCGGTCGAGCACCGGGGCGACGGCGTGGCACGGGCCACACCACTCCGCCCAGAAGTCGACGAGAACGGGCGTCTCGCTCTGGATGACCTCCTGATCGAAGGTCTCGGTCGTCACGTTGAGTGCCATTGGTCCTTCCGTGTTCGAATGTGCGCACGACTCTAGTCCGAGTCGTGCGACTACCCGCTCTCTACAACGACGAACCCCGAAAACTCCTTCCCTAGAATCGGCCGCATGTTCGCACGCCTCCCGGACAAGCCGGATCACGACGCCCTCGAGCTCGAGATCCTGGCGCTGTGGGAGCGCGAGGAGACGTTCCGCCGGCTGCGCGAACAGAACGCGGACGGCCCCCGGTTCAGCTTCGTCGACGGGCCGGTCACCGCGAACAAGTCCCTCGCCGTCCACACCGCGTGGGGGCGGACGCTGAAGGACGTCTTCCAGCGCTACAAGGCGATGCGCGGCCACCACCAGCGCTACCAGAACGGCTTCGACTGTCAGGGGCTCTGGATCGAGGTCGGGGTCGAGCGCGAGCTCGGGCTCAACTCGAAGCGCGAGATCGAGGAGTTCGGCCTCGCCGAGTTCGCGCGCCGGTGCCGCGAGAAGGTCATCTGGTCCGCCGAGGAGCTGACGAAGGGCTCGATCCGGCTCGGCCAGTGGATGGACTGGGGCGCGGACTACTTCACGTTCAGCGACACGAACATCGAATACATCTGGCGCTTCCTGAAGCTGATGCACGAGCGCGGACGCGTGTTCATGGGCCACCGCTCGACCGAGTGGTGCCCGCGCTGCGGGACGTCGCTCTCGCAGCACGAGCTCTCCCAGTCGGGCGTCTACCAGGACCGTTCCGACCCCTCGCTCTACGTCCGCTTCCCGCTGCGCGAGCGCCCCGGCGAGTCGCTCGTGATCTGGACAACCACCCCGTGGACGTTGCCCGCCAACGTCGCGGCCGCCGTGCACCCCGAGCAGGCGTACGGTCGCCGCGCCAACGGCGAGTGGGTGATGGCGGCTCGCTTCCCCGACGAGACGTTCGGCGAGACCGTCGTCGGCGCAGAGCTCGTCGGCCTGCGCTACGACGGCCCGTTCGACACTCTCCCGCCTGGATCCGCCGTCGACCATCGGGTGATCGCGTGGGACGAGGTCTCGGTCGAGGAAGGCACCGGCATCGTCCACATCGCGCCGGGGTGCGGCGCCGAGGACTTCGAGCTGTCACGTGAGCACGACCTGCCGATCCTCACGCCCGTCGACGAGTCCGGCCGGTTCTACGACGACTACGGCTGGCTCCACGGCCTCTCGACCGGAGACGCCGCGGACCAGATCGTCGGTGACCTCGGCGAGCGGGGCCTGCTCGTCCATGCGGGCCTCTACGAGCACCGCTATCCGCACTGCTGGCGCTGCGACACACCGCTCATCTTCCGGATCTCCGACGACTGGTTCCTCGCCGTCGACGAGCTGAGACAGCCGCTCCTCGACGCCAACGCGACCGTCGAGTGGACACCCGCCTACATGGGCAAGCGGATGGACGACTGGCTGCGCAACATGGGCGACTGGAACATCTCCCGCCGCCGCTACTACGGGCTGCCGCTGCCCTTCTACCCCTGCTCGTGCGGGAAGCTGAACGTGGTCGGCTCGAAGGCGGAGCTGTTGCACCGCTCAACAGGGGCGGTGGGAGAGCTCCCGGAGCTCCGCCGTCCCTGGGTGGACGAGGTGCGAATTCGCTGCGAGTCGTGTGGCGAGGAGGTCGAGCGGATCAAGGAGGTCGGCGACGTCTGGCTCGACGCCGGCATCGTCCCGTTCTCGACGCTCGGGTGGCAGAGCCCGGAGTACGTCCCCGAGGGATATGCGACCGGAGCGGCGAGGGGTCTGACGCGCGCCGACCTTCCCGACCACGCCTACTGGGAAGAGTGGTTCCCGGCCGACTGGGTCTCGGAGATGCGCGAGCAGATCCGGCTTTGGTTCTACTCGCAGCTCTTCATGTCGGTCGCCCTCACGGGGCGCGCGCCGTTCACGAAGGTGCTCGGCTACGAGAAGATGCTCGACGAGACGGGTCGCGAGATGCACGGCTCGTGGGGCAACATGATCGACGCCCAGGAGGCCTTCGCGCGCATGGGCGCCGACGTGATGCGCTGGCAGTACTGCGCGCAGCCGCCCGACCGGAATCTGCTCTTCGGCTTCGGGCCGGCGCACGAGATCCAGCGCAAGCTCCTGACCTTCTGGCACAGCGCCACGTTCCTCGTCCAGTACGCCAACGTCGAGGGCTTCACCCCGCGTTTCGATGACCTCGAGGCCGGCCCGGATGCCCCGCTCCGGCCGCTCGACCGCTGGCTCGTGGCGCGCTCCGGCGCACTCGTCCGCGAAGCCACCGACGCCTACGAGCGCTGGATGACGGTCGACGTGATCCGAGCGTTCGAGAGCTTCGCCGAGGACGTCTCCAGGTGGTACATCCGCCGCTCCCGACGCCGGTTCTGGGACGGCGACGAGGTCGGCCTGCGGACGCTGTGGCATGCGCTCGTACAGAGCCTCCGCGTGATCGCCCCCGTGATGCCGTTTCTCGCCGAGCACCTGTGGCAGACGCTCGTGCGCGACGTCTGCGCCGACGCACCGACGTCGGTCCATCTCGCCGGGTGGCCGGCCGCGGGCGAGGTCGACGACCAGCTGCTCGGCGAGATCGCGGACGTGCGCGAGGTCGTCGGGCTCGGCCACCAGGCCCGGCAGGCCGCCGGGATCAAGGTGCAGCAGCCGCTACGCCGGCTGGTCGTCGAGGGTGCGCCGCTCGCCGCAGCGCACCGGGACGAGATCCGCGACGAGCTGCGGGTCAAGGAGGTCGAGTTCGGGGCCGTCGACGCGGAGCTGCGCGTGAAGCCGAACCTGCCCGCGCTCGGCCCCAGACTCGGACTCGAGCTCGGCGAGGTTCGTGCCGCGCTCGCGGCCGGCGAGTTCGAGGAGCTCGGCGACGGCCGCTTCCTGGCGGCGGGGCACGAGCTCGGCCGCGACGAGGTGCTCGTCGAGCGGGCGGGACGCGAGGGCTGGGGGGTGCAGGCCGCCGACGGCGTGACGGTCGCCCTCGAGCTCGGGATCGACGACGAGCTCGACCTCGAGCGCCGTGTCTACGAGCTCATCCGTCGCGTCAACACGATGCGGAAGGAGGCGGGGCTCGACCTGACCGACCGGATCGACCTGGTCGTGCCCGCCGCCGACGCGGAGCTACTCGAGCACGCGGACTGGATCAAGTCCGAGACGCTCGCTGTGTCGCTCGACGCTTCGGGCTCCGAGCTCACGCTCGTCAGGGCCGGCTGACGTCGCGCCGTGGCCAGGGGCCCGCAGGGGCCCGTCCCCCCGCGACGCACACGACAAGGGCGCGCCTCACGGGGGTCAGTTCCCTCCGGGGACAGACCCTCTATGGGGCGGCGGAATCACGCTCGCGAGCAAGAACCAGCTCGCGGCGGAGCTCGACCGGAAGCCTGAAGGTTAAGTCCTCGTCGACCATCCG
>Ga0111538_10015284_pt1 | contig 10093 bp, 10 predicted proteins | sample SoiMethybrSBSTD1_FD_79669 | JGI IMG/M metagenome (GOLD analysis project Ga0111538, IMG submission 79669) | Bulk soil microbial communities from a Populus tree surrounding site in Tennessee, USA - Soil MetaG P. TD hybrid SBSTD1 (version 2)... | ecosystem: Environmental > Terrestrial > Soil >... | reverse complement strand
CGGCGCGGACGCGGGCGTGATGAAGGCGATCGAGGCGGCGATCGACGCCTACCGCAAGCTCGGCTGCGTGACGGTGGACCTCTCGCTGCCCAGCATGAAGCTGTCGGTGCCGGTCTACTACGTGCTGGCGCCGGCGGAAGCCTCGAGCAACCTCGCGCGCTACGACGGGGTGCGCTACGGCTACCGCGCGCCGGAGTATTCCGACCTGAACGACATGTACCGCAAGACCCGCGGCCAGGGATTCGGCGCCGAGGTGAAGCGGCGCATCCTGATCGGCACTTACGTGCTGTCCCACGGCTACTACGACGCCTATTACATCCAGGCGCAGAAGGTGCGCCGGCTGGTGGCGCGCGACTTCGCGGAAGCGTTCAAGCGCTGCGACGTGATCATGGGGCCGACCACGCCGTCGACCGCGTTCAGGCTCGGCGAGAAGATGTCCGACCCGGTGCAGATGTACCTGAACGACATCTACACCATCCCCGCCAATCTCGCGGGGCTGCCGGGAATGTCGATCCCGTGCGGCTTCGACGAGAAGGGGCTGCCGGTCGGGCTGCAGATCATCGGCAACTACTTCGCCGAGGCGCGGATGCTCGGCGTCGCGCATCAATACCAGCAGGCGACCGATTGGCATGCGCGTGCGCCTGCCGGCATTGAGTGACGGGTGACGAGTGACGAGTGACGAGGCCAAAATCGGATTGCAAGCCTTGCTTGAAGACCTCCGTTCGCCGTCGGCGAACGGGGCGACCCGTCACACGTCACACGTCACTCGTCACGGGAGCGAAGCTCCATGAAGTGGGAAGTCGTCATCGGTCTCGAGACCCACGCCCAGCTCTCGACGAAGTCGAAGCAGTTCTCCGGCGCCTCGACGGCATTCGGTGCTGCGCCCAACACGCAGGCGTGCGCGGTGGACATCGCGCTGCCCGGCGTGCTTCCGGTCCTGAACCGGGAGGCGGTCGCGAAAGCGGTGCGCTTCGGGCTCGCGGTCGGGGCGACGATCAACCGCCGCTCGATCTTCGCGCGCAAGAACTATTTCTATCCCGACCTCCCCAAGGGCTACCAGATCAGCCAGTACGAAACGCCGGTCGTGCAGGGCGGCACGGTCTCGATTTTCGTGGACGGCGCCGAGAAGACGGTGCGGCTGACGCGGGCCCACCTCGAGGAAGATGCCGGCAAGTCGCTGCACGAGGGCTTCCACGATTTCACCGGAATCGATTTGAACCGTGCCGGCACGCCGCTGCTCGAGATCGTCTCGGAGCCGGACATGAGGAGCGCGCAGGAGGCGGTCGCCTACGCCAAGGCCCTGCACGCACTGGTGCGCTGGATCGACATCTGCGACGGCAACATGCAGGAAGGCTCTTTTCGCTGCGATGCCAACGTCTCGGTGCGCCCGGCGGGTTCGGACAAGCTCGGAATTCGTTCTGAAATCAAGAACTTGAATTCATTCCGCTTCCTCGAGCGCGCGATCGAGTTCGAGGTGCGGCGCCAGGTGGAAATCCTCGAGGACGGCGGCAAGATCGTGCAGGAGACGCGGCTCTACGACGCGGACAAGGACGAGACCCGCGCGATGCGCAGCAAGGAAGACGCGCACGACTACCGCTATTTTCCCGACCCCGATTTGCTGCCGCTCGAGGTTACCGAGAATTGGGTCAACGAGATCAAAGCTTCAATGCCGGAGCTGCCGCAAGCGAAGCGGCACACGTTCATCTCTCAATACGGCCTGACTCCGTATCAAGCGGCGCAACTGACCGCCACTGCGGAAATGTCCGAGTTTTCGACGCATGCGTTCCAGCGCGCGGAGTCACATGCGCGAATCCCCCATTTGGCCAATTGGATTACCGGCACGTTGACCGCAAAGCTGAACGAAGAAGGGTTGGAAATTTCTCAGAGACGCATTACACCTGAACAACTGGTGCGATTGGACTATCGCGTTGGGGATGGAACGCTTTCGAGCAAGATGGCAAAGGATGTGTTCGATGCTGTGTGGGCGGGGGAGGGCGAACCCGAGGCGATTATCGAGAAGCGCGGGCTGAAGCAGATCTCGGACAGCGGCGAGTTGGAGAAAATCGTCGACCAGGTGATTGCCGCCAACGCGCAGCAAGTGGCGGACTACAAGGGCGGGAAGGAGAAAGCTTTCAATTCGCTGGTCGGTCAGGCGATGAAGCTCTCCAAGGGCAAGGCTAACCCCCAGCAGGTGAGCGACATACTGCGCCGAAAATTGGCGGGGTAGCGGCTTTCAGCAGGCAATAAAAAACGCGGCTCCGTCAGGAGCCGCGTTTCTCTTGGGTGCCCGCGACTATTTCTTTGCCGTCGGGGCGGGCGCCGGTGCGGGAGCCCCGCCGCCGCGCAGTTCGATGTAGCGCGCCTTCTGGTCGGCGTAGCGCTTGATGATATCTTCCCTTTCCTTTGCTTTATCGGTAATGCTCTGGTCGAACTTCTTCTGATCGGCCTCGGCGCGCGCGAGCTCTTCCTTCTGCACTTCCGTTGCGGGCTTCTTGCCCGCTTCGATGCGTCCCTTGATTTCCTTCTGGCGGTCGGCCGTGTTCTTCTGCATCACCTTCATCTGGGAGACCTGGCTCTCCAACGTCGCGAGGTCGCGGTCGCGCCGCAGGTCGATTTCCTTCTCGTTGGAGTAGGTGTTGATGAGGGCCGAATCCTGGCGTTTCTGCTCCGCGGCTTTCTTGTCCAGCTCGGCCTTCAGCTTCTCGGATTCTTTTTCCTTGGCCTTGCGCTTGGCCTCATCTTCGGCGCTTTCGTTGGTCTTGCGCGTCATGCCGCGCTTGTCGAGCTCGCGGGAGGCGCTATCCTGATATTCGGGCGGCACCTTGTCGCCGCAGCCGACAGTCTTGCCGGACTTGTCCTTCCAGCAAACGATCTTCTGTGCCGCCGTGTCATTGACAACGGACACACCCCACCCCAACAGCACGGCCATTGCCGCTGCCGCCAGGTAACCCCCTGTGATCTCACGCATGTGCATTCACTCCATACTGTTCGCGATAACGGCCGACCGCCGCGAGATGCTGTCCGTGCTGCGAATCGGCCTTCAAAAACCCCATCAAATCATCGAGTGTGGCGATGCTGATGACCGGAATATTATAGCTCGCTCGTACTTCCTGGACGGCGGACAGCGTCCCGCTGCCGCGCTCCATGCGATCGAGGGCGATCGCCACCCCGCAGGGTATAGCGTTCGAGGCCCGTATCAGGTTGACAGACTCGCGCACCGAAGTGCCCGCCGAGATCACGTCGTCCACGATCAGGACCCTGCCCGCCAGGGGTGCGCCAATGACGGTTCCGCCCTCGCCGTGGTCCTTGGCTTCCTTGCGATTGAAGCTGTAGCGCGTGTTGCGGCCGGCATCGGCCAGCGCGATGGCAACCGCCGCCACCAGCGGTATGCCCTTGTAGGCCGGCCCGAACAGCATGTCGTAGGCGACGTCCGCGGCCAGAATCGCTTTCGCGTAGAATTGCGCGAGCTGCTTCAGCGCCGCGCCGTCGTAGAACAGACCGGCATCGAAGAAGTACGGCGAGAGGCGCCCCGCCTTGGTCTTGAATTCGCCGAAGCGCAGGACCTTCTGGCCGATCGTGAAGCGGATAAACTCTTGCCTGAAATCGGTCGTCATGTCAGATGAAAATTATAACGCTTAACCTGAACGGCATCCGCGCCGCGACGCGCAAGGGGCTGTTCAAGTGGATGGCGCGCACCCGGGCCGACGTGGTGTGCGTGCAGGAGCTGAAGGCTCAGGACGGCGATCTTGACGGCGTCATGCGCGCACCGGGAGCCTTCCGCGGCTATTTTCACCACGCCGAGAAAAAGGGCTACAGCGGGGTCGGGATCTACTGCCGGCGCGAGCCCGACCGCGTCGCGGCGGGCGTTGGCAACCGCGAGGCCGACTCCGAGGGACGCTACCTGCGCGCCGATTTCGGCAAGCTTTCTGTTATCTCGGTCTACCTGCCGTCGGGGTCGAGCGGCGCGCACCGGCAGGCGAGCAAGTTCAGGTTCATGGAATATTTTTTTCCCCATCTGAAGAAGCTCGCGGCGGAAGGCCGGGAAGTGCTGCTGTGCGGCGACTGGAACATCGCGCACAAGGAGATCGATCTCAAGAACTGGCGCTCGAACCAGAAGAATTCCGGCTTCCTGCCCGAGGAGCGCGCGTGGCTGGGGAGGGTGTTCGACGATCTCGGGTGGGTGGATGTCTATCGCCGCCTGCATCCGGCCACCACCGGCGAAGCCTACACGTGGTGGAGCAATCGCGGCCAGGCCTGGGCGAAGAACGTGGGCTGGCGCATCGACTACCAGATCGCCACGCCGAAACTTGCGGCAACCGCGAAGCGCGTGGCGATCTACAAGGACCAGCGCTTCTCCGATCACGCGCCGCTGACGATCGATTATGACTTCTCCCTTTAGCCGCCTGCGCAGCCGGCTGCCGGAGGGACTCAGGCCCTATTTCGAGTCCGCGCCGCTCGCCGCCCTGTTCCTGGGAATTTCCTCCGGCTTCACCTTCGCGATGATCGGCGCGACGCTCACCACGCGCCTCGCCCAGCACGGTGTAACCAAGGTCGCGGTGACGGCTTTTGCTCTCACGTTTCTCGCCTACAACGTCAAGTTCCTCTGGGCGCCGGTTGTCGACAACGTCCGGCTGCCGGTGATCGGAAGATTCGGGCAGCGGCGCAGCTGGTTGTGGCTGGTCGGCGTGCTGGTCATGGCTGCCGTCGCCTTTCTCGGCATCGCCGATCCGGGCGAATCTCTCTATGTCGTCGCGATTGCCGCGATCATCATGGGCATAGCGGGCGCCACATTCGACATCATCATCGATGCCTACCGCATCGAGCTGCTCGAGCCGCGTCAGCTCGGTGTCGGCTCGGGCATGTCGCAATACGGCTGGCGGATCGGCGCCGCGGCCGCCGGTGCCCTGGCCCTGGTCCTTGCCGCCCGGTACGGGTGGACCGCCGCGTACCTGGCTTGTGCCGCCTTCGCGCTGCCGGCGATGCTGGTCGGCGTGTTGATGGGCGAGCCGGCCCGGCATCGCGAGCCGGCCAGGACGCGCGGCGTCGTCGAGGCGATCGTCGCCTATTTCAGGCCGCTGACCGAGTTTCTCCAGCGCCAGGGGGCGCTCGTCGTGCTCCTCTTCGTGCTCATACACAAGATCGGCGACACCCTCGCCAATCTCACGCTGCGGCTGCTGTTCCAGGACCTGGGCTTTACCAACGACGAGGTGGCCTTTTACGACGTCGGGATCGGTTTCGTTGCATTGCTGATCGGAATCTTTCTCGGCGGCATAATCTACGCGCGGCTGGGAATGAAGCGCTCCGTCCTGATCAGCCTGATCCTGATGGCCGTGTCGAATTTGAGCTTCGCCGCGCTGGCGGCGGCCGGCCATACCAATATCGGCATGGCCGCTGCGGTCGGCTTTGAGAATTTCGCCAGCGGCATCGGCGGGGTGACGGTGGTCGCCTACCTCTCCGCGCTTTGCAATCTGCGCTTTACCGCGACCCAGTATGCACTGCTCTCCGCCCTGGCGAGCATCGCAGGCCGCTTCCTCACCGGTACGACCGTGGGCGCCCTGATCGAGGCGATCGGTTACGTGAACTTCTACGTTCTGACCACGCTGCTCGCGCTGCCGGGGGTAATCCTCTTCTGGTTCATGATCCGCTCGGGGCTTGCCGACCTGTCGATCGGCTCGGCCGGCAAGGAGAAAGCATGACGGCTCCACTTTCCGTACACACCGGGGGCACGGAAATCCCGGTCCCGCAGAATTTCCGCTGGCCCGGCGGCAAGCGCATCGCGGTCATTTTCCGCATGGCGTTCGAGGCCTGGTCGGACGACCACTGGCCCGGTATCAGCCCGATGGGCAATCCGCTGAAACCCGGCTTTCCCGATCTCAACGCGCGCGGCTGGGCCGATTACGCCTACCGCCGCGGCGTGTTCCGCATGCTCGACGGCTTCGCGCATCACAAGGTGAAGGCGACGGTGATGGTCTGCGGCATCCTCGCCGAGCGCTTTCCCCATATCGTCAAGCAAATCGCCGACGCCGGACACGAAGTCGCCGCGCATTCCTACACGATGGACATGATGTCGGTCTACATGAACGAGGACGAGGAGCGCCGCAACATCCGCCGCAATGTTGAGTTGATCGAGCGCGCCACCGGCAGGCGGCCGGTGGGCTGGATCAATCCACGCGGCACGCCGGGACCGAACACGGCGCGGCTGCTGGCGGAAGAGGGTTTCGAGTGGCACGGCGACACCTTGAACGACGACCTGCCGTATGTCGTCAAATTCGGCGCGCACTCGATCGTCGCGATTCCCAGCAGCATGGACGTCAACGATTTGCCGCTCTACATGAAGCACGGCCAGCCGCCCGGCGTGTACGTCGAGAATTTCAAGTGCTTTCTCGAGTACGCGCGCAAGCGGGAAAAGGGCGCCTCGAAGATCGATCCCGGCGTGCACGCGCACGTGTTCGGCCGCCCGACGGGCATGTGGGCGTTCGAGCGCGTGATGGAGATCGCGAAGAAATCCCGCGACGTGTGGATCGGCACGCGCGCGGACGCCGCGGAGCACGTGCGCAAGGTGCTTAAGAACCGGTGATGAGTGATGGGTGTTCGTAGAACCTTGCATCGTTGGCCTGGCCTGCTGCTCGGCGCCTTCCTGTTCGCGTCGTGCGTTGGAGCGTGGTCGCAGGATTACCCGAACCGCCCGATACGGCTGGTGCTGGGATTTCCCAGCGGTGGCACGCCCGACGCGCTCGCGCGCAGCGTCGCGACCCAGCTGGAGACGCAGCTTGGGCGCAGCATCGTCGTGGACAACCGCACCGGCGCCAACGGCATCATCGCCGCAGAGATCGTCGCAACCGCGCCACCAGACGGCTACACCATGCTGTTCAGCCCGCCGGCGCTCATCATCAACCAGATCGTGCAGAAGAGGTCACCCTATGACGTCATGCGCGATTTCGCGCCGGTCGCCAATATCTGCATGGGCGCGGGTTTCATCCTCGTGGTGAATCCCTCGGTGCCGGCAAAATCCGTGAAGGAGTTGATTGCCCTCGCGAAGAGCAGCGGCAAGCTGAGCTACGGTACCCCCGGCATCGGCAATACGCAGCACCTCGCGGGGGAGTTGTTCAACCTGCGCGCGCAGACTCGGCTGTTGCACGTGCCGTACAAGGGGCTGACTCCGGCGATCACGGCGGTGTTGTCGGGGGAAGTGAGCGCATTGTTCGTGCCGCCGACGGTCGTCATGCCGCACATCAAGGCGGGTAGGCTGCGGGCGCTCGCTTTTACCGGCGCGAAGCGCTGGCAGTTCATGCCGGAACTGCCCACCATAGCCGAAGCCGGCGTTCCCGGTTTCGAGGTGAGCGGCTCCTGGCAAGGCTGGTTCGCACCGGCGAGAACGCCGCGCGGGGTCGTCAACCGCCTGTACGCCGAGATTCAGAAGGCCTTGCAGGTGCCAAAGGTTCACGATTTCATCCTTACCGGCGGCTACGAGCCCGATGGCCGCGGTCCCGAGGAATTCCGCAAGTTGCTTCAGTCCGATTTCAGTAAGTACGCCGAGATCGTCCGCGTGGCGGGCATCAAGGCGGAGTAGCTGCCCCAATCCAGGAGACGCCCATGCCCCGTATCCCCTTCGTTACCGAGACCAGCGATCTCACGCCCGATCAGCGCCGGGTGGTCGACGGCATCCTCGGCCGGCGCGGCGGGCGCATCCCCGGCCCGTTCCGGTTTTCCCTGCACTGCCCGGCGATCACCGAGGCCTGGCATCCTCTGGGCGAGGTGCTGCGGCTGAAGAGCGGGTTCCCGCTGCGGCTCTCCGAGTTCGCCATACTGATGGCGGCGCGCAACATGGATTGCGATTACGTGTTCAATGCCCACGCCCCCATCGCCCTTGAGAACGGTCTTGCCTTGTCGGTCGTCGATGCGCTGGCAAGCGGCAGGCGCCCGGTATTCGAAAAGCCGGACGAGGAGGCGATGCATGATTACTGCAAGGAGCTGGGCGAGAGTCACAAGGTGAGCGACAAGACTTACGCTCGCGCGAAGGAGCTGCTCGGCGTGCCGGGCGTGGTCGAGCTCACCGCGCTCTTCGGCTACTACACGATGGTGGCGATGACCATCCTCGCGCACGAGATGCCGTTGCAGGAAAACGCCAAGTACCGGCTCGCGAAGCGGGCCTAGCGCTACGACAGGAGAAAACATGCGACTCGTAACATTCATTCCGAAGAAAGGCGCCGCGCCGCGCGTGGGATTGATGCACGGCGGCAATCACCTCATTGATCTCACCCAGGTGCGCGGGAAACCGCCGTTCGATCCCGAGGACATGTTGTCGTTGATCGCCGCCGGCGCCAAGGGCCTGGCATGGCTGCGCAAGGCCGCGGCGCAGGCGAAGACGCCGCTGCCGTTCGGCAAGATGAAACTCCTCGCCCCGATCCCGCGCCCGCGCAAGAACGTGTTCTGCGTCGGCTGGAATTACGTCGAGCACTTCGAGGAGGGCAAGCAGGCGCTGAAGCACACCCAGGAGCTGCCGGCGCATCCCGCCTTCTTCTCCAAGCCGCCGACCGCGGTCATCGGCCCGTACGACGCGGTACCGCTTCACGCCGGAGTCACCGAGAAGCTCGACTGGGAAGTGGAACTGGGCGTGATCATCGGCAAGGGCGGAACCAACATCAAGGAAGCCGACGCGTACAGGCATGTGTTCGGCTACACCGCGATTAACGACGTCTCGGCGCGCGAGGTGCAGCGCCAGCACGGGGGACAGTGGTTCAAGGGCAAGAGCCTCGACGGCACCTGCCCGATGGGGCCGTGGATCGTCACCGCCGACGAAGTGCCGGACCCGCAAGCGCTGCGGCTCGCCAGCCGCGTGAACCGCGCGACCAAGCAGGATTCCAACACCAGCTACATGTACTTCAAGATCCCGCGCATTATCGCCGAGCTCTCGGCAGGCCTGACGTTGGAGCCCGGTGACATCATCTCCACCGGCACACCGGCAGGTGTGGGCCACGCGCGCACGCCGCCGGAATTCATGAAGGCAGGCGACGTGCTGGAGACGGAGGTCTACGGCGTCGGGTTGCTGCGCAACACTATCGGCGGTTGATTCAGGCCCGCTGAAAGCGGTACACAGCGAGGGCGCCGAGCAGGTTCGGCAGCGCGGCGACGGGCTTGCCGCCCGTCAGCACCTTGCGCTCGAGTATCTTCACGCCGTGGCTTGCGCAGAAATCCTCGAAGTCTGAAATCGTGCACAGGTGCACGTTGGGCGTGTCGTGCCACTGGTAGGGCAGGTTGTCCGACACCGGCATGTGGCCGGCGAGCACCTGCAGCCGGTTCCGCCAGTAGCCGAAGTTGGGGAAAGTGACGATGCCCTCGCGCCCGACTCGCAGCATATCGCTGATGATGCGCTCGCCGTTCATCATGGCCTGCAGGGTCTGCGACAGCACCACGTAGTCGAACGAGCCGCTCTCGAACTCCGAGAGCCCGCGCTCGAGGTCGCCCTGGATCACGTCGACGCCGTTGGTCACGCAGCCCAACACGCTGGCGTCGTCGATTTCCACGCCGTAGCCGGTGACGCGCCGCGCACCTTTCAGGTACTTGAGCAGCACGCCGTCGCCGCAGCCCAGGTCGAGCACGCTCGATCCGGGCCGTATCGACTCGGCGATGGCATCGAAATCCGCGCGCTTGAAGCCGTTGCCGCTCGCGGTCATGGGGCAAGCTCCCGCTGGATACGGTCGAAGTAGGCCGAGACCAGGCCGTGATAGCGCGGATCCTCGAGCAGGAAGGCATCGTGCCCGTGCGGCGCGTTGATCTCGGCGTAGCTGACGCCGCAGCGGTTGTCGAGCAGCGCCTTCACGATCTCGCGCGAGCGCTGCGGCGAGAAGCGCCAGTCGGTCGTAAATGAGACCACGAGAAATTTCGCTTTCGCCGGCGCGAGCGCCCGGGCCAGGCTGCCGCCGTGGTCGAGCGCCGGGTCGAAGTAGTCGAGCGCCTTGGTGATGCGCAGATAGGTGTTGGCGTCGAAATACTCGGAGAACTTGCCGCCTTGGTGGCGCAGGTACGACTCGATCTCGAACTCGGGGTCGAACGTGTAATTCAACTTGCCGCTCTTGAGCGTGCGGCCGAACTT
>Ga0111538_10015283_pt1 | contig 10093 bp, 6 predicted proteins | sample SoiMethybrSBSTD1_FD_79669 | JGI IMG/M metagenome (GOLD analysis project Ga0111538, IMG submission 79669) | Bulk soil microbial communities from a Populus tree surrounding site in Tennessee, USA - Soil MetaG P. TD hybrid SBSTD1 (version 2)... | ecosystem: Environmental > Terrestrial > Soil > Tree... | reverse complement strand
TTGGCATGATATGTAAAGCTGTCGCTGCCGTTGTAGTTGGCGGCAGGAGTGTAGGTAAATGTTCCGTTAGCATTTAATGTTAGCGTTCCGTTAGCAGGGCCAGCATCAAGCACAGCCGTGAGTGCGCTTACCTCAGTATCCGTATCATTCACGAGGACACTATTAGCAAGGACTACGGTGAGGGGTGTATCTTCATTTGTAGCGTAAGCGTCATTCACTGCGACCGGTGCGTCGTTGACGGGGGAGACAGTGATTGTTACTGTAGCGATGTTTGAGTTACCTGTACCGTCATTGGCATGATAAGTAAATGTATCGCTCCCGTTGTAGTTAGCTGCAGGGGTATAGGTAAATGCTCCGTTAGCACTTAATGTGAGTGTTCCGTTAGCGGGGCCAGCATCAAGCACAGCGGTGAGTGCGCTTCCTTCTACATCCGTGTCGTTCACCAGCACACTGTTGGCAAGAGCAACAGTAAGCGGAGTATCTTCGTTTGTAGCGTAAGCATTATCAACTGCTACCGGCAAGTCGTTGATAGCGTTGATGGTTATCGTTACTGTAGCGACGTTAGAGTTAACGGTTCCATCATTTGCGCTATAGGTAAAGCTGTCGCTGCCGTTGTAGTTGGCGGTAGGAGTATAGGTAAACGTTCCATTCGCGTTTAACGTCAGCGTTCCCTGTGCCGGACCTGTTACCAAAGCGGCGGTCAACGGATTAGCATCGACGTCAGTATCGTTGGTCAGTACACCATTAGCAAGCACAACCGTAAGCGGTGAATCTTCATTAGTAGTGTATGTATTATTCAAGGCAACCGGAGCATCATTAACAGGCGATACAGTGATCGTTACGGTCACAATATTTGAGTTGGCAGCACCATCATTGGCATGATAGGTGAAGCTGTCGCTGCCATTGAAGTTGGCTACGGCGGTGTATGTGAACGTTCCGTTAGTGTTTAGTGTCAGTGTTCCATTAGCGGGACCAACATCCAGGACGGCGGTAAGCGTATTTCCTTCTACATCCGTATCATTAAGCAAAACCCTGTTTGCAACAGCAACGGTGAGTGGTGTATCCTCGCTTGTACTATAGGCATCATTCACGGCAACTGGTGCATCATTGACAGCGGTGACGTTGATATTTCTTGTTGCGATATTACTTGATGCCGCTCCGTCAGTCACCTGGAAACTAACAGTGCGGAGGGTTGTTGAGGGAGTAGTGTTATTGGTGTTCAGGTAGGTAATGGACTGAATCGCGCTTTGATAGTTCGCCACCGTTGTCGTTCCTGTAAGTGTGAGGATGCCGGTAGCAGCAGTCCACGTTCCGGTAATGTTGGGCGTATTTGTGAACGCCAGCACATCCTCGGTATTGAGGTAACCGGCGGAGATCCTGACCGTAGCGCCAGTCAGGGTTGTGTTGTCCACATCGGTGACGGAAGTTAGTGGTGTGACAATTGTAGCGATCTGTCCTTCGGCATAAGCCAAAGCAGTTGCTTCCGTATTCGCAAGCACCGGGGCATCGTTAACCGGGGTGATGCCAATGTTCCGGCTAACGGTATTGCTTGACGCTCCATTCTCATCGGTGACGCTGAATGTCACTGTGCGCACTGCTATTGAAGGGTTTGCCGTATTTGTGTTTTGATACGTAACAGAGCGAAGGGCGGTCTGATAATTCGCCGCCGTGGCCATGCCGCTAAGGGTAAGCATACCTGTGCCGGCATTCCATGCGCCGGTGATACCATTGGCATTGGTGAAGGCCAGCAGGTCTTCAGTGCTCGTAAAATTGGCTATGATCTGGATAGTGGCTCCGTTCATGTAGCCATCATTCTCATCGGTTATTGCAGTACTCGCTGTAATAATAATGGGAGCACCGTCTTCAGTGAAATTTAAGTCAGGACTTTCCATGCTGCCCAGCACAGGAGCAACGTTGGTAAAGGTGAGCCAGCTTCCCGGGTTGTTCTGGTTATTGTATTCGGCGCAGATCCAGTTTAAACCACGATCCGTATCGGCTATTCTTACCTCATCGAGCTCGCCATTGAAGAAACGTTGGTTGGCAAAAGGTCTTCCGATGGTGAAAAAGTCATTCATGTTGTTCCGAGGCAATGTCGCCGCAGTACCTGTATTTGTATCCACCAGCACACCGTCGAGGTACATATTAAGAGTGGGAGTACCCCCAGAGTTGATGTTAGACATAGTGGCCGCAAGAAAGTGCCAGCTTGTTGTATTGGTAAACACTTCCTGTCCTATCAGCACATTTGCATTCTGTTGCTCATCCGTGTGCCCGAGGAAGGCTGAAACATAGCCACCCGTGGCACCGCAACATGTTCCGGTCGAAATATGCACCTCTTGCCCGTTGGTCGAGGCATCTCCGTCGCCCCATCCATTTTGCCCATCCGATCCGACGGGCTGACCTTGGTACAGCATGTGTCCTGGGTTGGTGCTATTGGCCCTGAACCACGTTGAAATGGTAAGATTGTTTGCTGTTTTTAGAACTGTGCTCGTGCTGCTCTGAATGTAGTCCGTGGTGCCGTTAAAGCTGCGGCCACCACCGATCTTCGCGGTGGCAGCGTCTATTGTTCCCGTGTTCGTTCCATTTACGGCATTGACTGTACCGTCAAGGAAACTATCAGACTGAAAATGGTAAACCGTTTTATAGGATGTATTCCAGGTATTTGTTGTTGATTGGTTCGTGGCGACGGCCGGATTGCCATAGTACATGTAAATATCTGTCGTACCCGAAAGGGAAAGGTTGTTCATCCGCACCCAAGCGGCATAGTTTCCGGTGGCTGCGTTATAGTGATCGAGCTGGAAGTCAAGCAGGGTGATACCGTTGGCTGCCGTGAACACCACATCATATCCATTTGCATTGTTTACCACCCCTCCATTTGCGACGGAGCGAAGAACGGGTGCAGTATTTTCAATAAGAATTGGGAAGTCATTTAGGTTACCGCTGCCACATCCTGACGGTGGTGCAATCGTGATTTTAACCCGATAGAGGTATCCCGCCGGTTGTGCAAATGCTTCGTTATTGGTAAGGAATAGGAGGCAAATCAACGAAAACGTCAATTTTACGAACGAAGCTTTCGCTTTCGTGCCAGGATACACGGATAGAGGGATGTTTAGTAGCGCACCCATTAGTTAGGTCGTTTAGGTTAACTGGTCTTTGTTGCCGCACTGAGTCCTAGGACTTCACGCGCACATATTCAATCATTTGTCAATAGCAGTCTAAAAAATGAGAGGGCTGCTCTTTTAGGGTCTTCACACCCAGGCGAAAAAATGACCAGTTCGGTTCAAGTGTTCTCATAAAATTCATACATGGATTCCATATTACTTAACAATGGTTGTACCCAAGCGAAGGAATTCCCGCTTACATCGCTCTATTGGCCTTAGAATGAGCTTTTTATCGGTACAATGATTTGCTGAAAACCAGCCGGCTCTTCCTTTTTGGGAATTTCGCCCGATATAATCCTGATTTGGGGCGGGCAAACGAATGTTTTGAAAAGCAGATATTTGAATGTGCGATTGACACGAATTCGATGGCAATGCCCGATTCATAAGGGAGGAATATGAGAACGGTACATGAATTATAGTCGGACTTTTTCTATTTTAATGTCTCGCTGCAACAAACTTGAATTAAAATATGTCCATGGTACCTGCCATTTCTATTATAACACCTGTATGGAATGGCCTTCCATATATTAAGGAATGTATTGCATCAGTTTTAGCTCAGGAATTTCAAAACTGGGAGATGCTCATTGGAGATAACGGCTCGAGTGATGGAACCAGAGAGTATTTGGCCGAACAATCCGATCCGAGAATCCATGTCTATTATCATGAAGTAAATCACGGGATCTCCGGAAACCTTAATTTTTTATTTGCGAAGGCGAATGCTCCGCTAGCCTACATTTTGGGCGCTGATGATTATTTTCATCCAAAAGGCTTGAGCGATGTTATTGCCGAGTGGGGTTCGTCAAATCCAGGCGTGGCCTTTATTTGCTTCAATCCAGACGCCGGTATCTGCAAACTAAAGCAGTATGCGTATACCACCCTCCCTAAAAATATTCCTCCGACGGAATCAAGATTGGCATTCTTTCTATTTGGCAACTTTACAGGCAATATTTCTAACGTTTCTGTAAAAGTTTCGGAGGTAAATTCAGCAGGTGGATTTGTAGATCATTTAAAAACAGCTCAGGATTTTGCAATGTGGCGCAGGCTCGCAAAAAAAAATGATCTTATATTAAGCTCCAAGAATGTTGTTTTCGTAAGAACGCATCCGGGATCAGCTACTCATTATATGACCCGAAAAGGTGACGATTATGGTCAATTGATTACCATCTACGAAGATCTACTTGAACAATTATCAATTGAATATAACCGCAAAAAATTAATCTCTTATTTTAATACCCAAGTTAGCTCTCAATATTTTCGGACTGCAATGAAGTATGCGCTTGCAGGAAGGTTTGCGTTCATGAAGGCTGTGCTGAGAGCCAAGTCACCACTCTTGTGGAATATCTGGAGTCAATTGTTAATATGTACTCCATTGGCCTTATCTCCAGGTTTGCGAGAATATCTTGGAATTAAATGGGCTCAAAATTTCATGGACCAAAATAAAATGAGCAGAAATAACTAACCACTCAAAAGCAAAGGAGTGCAAAAGTTATTAAGCCGAGAAGAAAGTTACGTTTCTTTTCTGACAGGCAAATGATCCAACGCCGTGGCTAACCAAGATTCGGACCTATTATCTTGTCAGTTTCCCCAAAATAGTCCTTTGGACAATCTGACACAAGCTGGTAAACACTGCGTCCCCTAATTATTTCATGTTAAGCTTTTTCAATTCCTTCTTAAGTTGCTTTCCACCCTCTTTTGATTCTTTTCCGATTTCCTTAGAGTTCGATTTTATCTCCTTGCCCAACTTTTTAAATTCATCCTTCAGGTCCTTCATCCAGATTCTGAATTTAAATTCAGCTTTAACTTTCTTAAATTCATTTTCGGACTTCTGGTATACAGCAGCTTCGCCTCGTTTTATTTTGTCGCTATGTGCCATCGTTTTCAGTTCAACAATGCCCTTTTCAACTTCCACTTCCAATTCCTCTGCCTCCGACTTCACGTTGAATTCTGTTCCGAGTACCTTAATCTCTCCATGCTGCGATTTTACAACAAAGGGCGTTTCACTTTCAACTACACTAAGAAAAACTTCGCCATCAACTTCTAACGTTCGCGGGCTAAACACTTTATCATAACCGATCGCACTATCATGGTTCAGAAAAGCGATGGAACCATCCGGTAATTCCACGACCTCAAAATTGTCCTCGGTCTCAACGGTAACGCTGGAACACGATGAGAATAAAATTAGCGATGTAGCGAAAAAGATATAGGACGTTACTTTTGGATTGATCATGTTCTCCAGTTTAATTTCATTCTCGATTGGTCATGGATGAACGAAGTTAAGGGGAATGTCTCTAATCTTACAGGATCTGCCGTTCAATCACCACTTCATCGCGGTCAAACAATTGGTTTGTCGCTAATACTTTGCCAACCCTTTCTTAATGGTGGCCATCAGGGCAATTGATGAATGTTGTACCATTACTGGTTTGAGTCTTCTCCGAAGGAGTCCTTCGGACCTACGTTGTTTGTGAGATGGCGAGACTCGGACCTATCATCTTGTCAGTTTTCTCCATCGGGTCCTTTGGACAAACTGACGTTCCCGGTCTCCTTAACTTAAGATGCAAATACTTTTACTCCACTTTCAATTTGTTTCAACGCCTTGCCGACAACTTCAGACAAACCTTTTACCTTGTTAAGATCCTGTCCCCAAAAGGGCTCATTGGCTAAAACGTTTTGTACAACATCATCTGTGTTTTGACTTTCCCAGGCCATTTTAAAAAAATTCAATACTTCGAGAGAATCGTTCAACGGGATAACACTTCCCTGCCATTCGCCTTTGTAAAATCGAATCAGCGCTGCAAGAGCATACAACAAATTTGCTGGCAGTTTTGCTGTGCGTTTGTGATATTCTAGGACAGAAGGAAGGACTCTTACTTTGTACTTAGAGATGGAATTTAAGGCAATGCTTAACAACTCATGTTTTATAAATGGATTTTGAAAACGTTCGATGACATCGTCGGCAAATTTTTTAAGGTCATCGGCCGGCAGTTCCAGCGTCGGGATGATTTCGTTGGCGATGGTATTGCGTATAAAGGTACCGATTGCAGCGTCATCGATCGATTCTCTCACCGTTCTGAATCCTGCGAGGTATGCAACCGGAACAAGGGTAGTATGCGCCCCATTCAGAATTCTTACCTTTTGGGTTCTGTATGGCGTGAGGTCAGTCACAAATTTTACATCAAGCCCCGCCTTTGCAGTTGGAAGGTGTTGTTGAACAGCAGCTGGTCCCTCAATCACCCAAAGGTGAAATGGCTCGGCCTGGACCACCAAATTATCCTCATATCCAATCGTCGTTTGAATTTCTTGAATGGTATCGCGCGGAAAACCTGGAACGATGCGATCAACCAGTGTATTACAAAATATATTGGCGCTTTCAATCCATTGGGTGAAACCAGGAGGTAATTTCCAAAGCGTTGCATAATCCAGAATTGCTTTCTTTAAGGTGTCCCCATTTTTTTCTATCAACTCGCAGGGAAGTAATATCAAACCTCGCTTATTATCACCATTAAAAAATTTGAACCGGTGAAATAAGAGTTGTGTCACCTTGCCGGGAAAAGTATCCGCCAAAGCAGTGGGATTGGAGTCCGATGAATTAAAAGCAATACCTGATTCCGTTGTATTAGAAACGATAAATTTAAGTTCCGGATTTTCCGCAGACTTTAAAAAATTTGAAAAATCATCATAAGGATTGATCGCTTTTGAAACGCATGTGACAAGTCTTGTTTCAGAAAAAATTTTTCCTTGTTGAATTCCCTTCAGCGCGACGTGGTACAAACCATCTTGAGCATTTACCTCTTTCGCCATTCCCTTGGCGATGGGTTGCACAATTTCGACGGCGCCATTGAAGTCCGTTTTTTCATTGAGGATGTCGACCATCCAATCCACAAAGGCTCGCAAAAAATTTCCTTCTCCAAATTGCAGGATTTTTACAGGCCGTGGTTTTTCCGCCGAAGCATTTTTCCGATTAAGGTTTTTAAGCATGACAATTTTTATTTCTTACGCAGTGACGACTGTCGGATCACGAGTTCTGGCTTGAGCACTATTTTCTGAGGAATGAATTTTTTTTCTTCGTCGCCGATTTCTTCCAGAAATATTTCTGCAGCAGCATTACCCATACGCAGATTATGTTGATCGACTGTAGAAAGTGCCGGCTCCGAAAAAGAACAGAAAGGTTCGTTGGTGAAGCCTATCAGTGCAACTTCCTGGGGAACTTTTATTCCTTTTTCCTTCAGAACCTGTAAGGCACCCATAACGCCGTATGCGCTGGCGGAAAAAATTCCATCGGGCATTTGCGGGAGCGTGAGTAATTTTTGCATGCTCTCCCGGCCGTCCTCCAACTGCAAATTACTTTCAACCACCAGCGATTCATCATAAGGATATCCATGGGCTTGTAGTGCTTCTACATAGCCACGTAGCCTTTCCTTGTAGATACTTATTTTTAGAATGTTTGTGAAATGTGCAATACGTTTGCAGCCCTGTTGAATAAGGTGCTCGGTCGCTTTGTAGGCGCCCAAAAAATCATCGCTCACCACCTGACTTACTTCGAGTTGGTCATTAAATCGATCAAACAGAATAACAGGAATTCCTTTTTCCTTCACCTTCAAAAAATGATCGAAGTCTTTTGTCTCCTTAGCGTGTGAAGCTATGATGCCATCGACCCGCGCATTTAAAAGTGCTTCAACGGTGGCGACTTCTTTTTCATAGTTGTCGTAGGTTTGGCAAATCATGACATTATATCGCGACGCGTTTGCAATTTCTTCAATGCCCCGAACAATCGACGCGAAAAAATTCCGGTCTACAGTCGGCACGATGATACCGATGATATTGCTTTTTCCATTTCGCAAAGCAGCTGCAATATTATTCGGCTGGTAATTTAGTTTTACTGCCGCCCTTTGAACCGCTTTTTTTGTAGCGTCGCTGATCCGTGGATGATCATTCAGCGCCCGGGAAACGGTCGACGCAGTAATATTTAATTTCTTCGCTATATCGTGTATGGTGTATTTCTTTTTCATGTTGATCGAAACCAATACGAAGATTAATATTCGTTGAGGCTTTTCAAATGATGTTGCTTCCCGTTCATGTAAAACTCGGACTATCTTAACTCGAGCGGTGTTACTGCATCCATATCGCCGTAGTCTAAATTTTCACCCGCCATTCCCCAAATGAAGGAATAGTTGCTGGTACCCACCCCGCTATGAATAGACCATGGCGGAGAAATCACAGCTTGATTATTCTTGACAAACAAATGTCTTGTTTGCTGTGGTTCACCCATGAAATGGCAGACTACTTGAGTATCTGGAAGATTGAAGTAAAAATATGCTTCCATTCGTCTGTCGTGTACGTGGGCAGGCATGGTATTCCAGACATTTCCTGTTTTAAGTTCTGTAAGGCCCATCTGTAGTTGGCAGGTAGGCAGCACACTGTTTACCATGAGCTTTCTTATGACGCGCTGATTTGATGTTTCGAGTGAACCTAGTTCTACCGTCTCAGCTTCCTGCAGTGTGACTTTCCGTGTTGGATAGGTGGCGTGAGCGGGAGCTGAATTGAAATAAAACAACGATGACGCTGTTCCGGCTGAAGAGAAGTTTACCTCCTTTGCTCCTTTACCAATATAGAGTGCATCTTTATGATCTAAGTCAAATGTTATACCGTCAACCGATACAGATCCTTTTGCACCTACATTGACGATTCCTATCTCGCGTCGTTGAAGGAAAAAATCTGCTTTGAGGAAATCGTAGGTTTTTAGCGACACTGGCGCCGAACTCGGTTTTACGCCTCCGATTATCAAACGATCGTAGTGGGTATAGACCACCTTTACCTTATTATCTTCAAATAGACTTTCGATGAGAAAAGCTTCACGCAGTTGCTCGGTTTCAAAAGATTTAACAGCATCAGGGTGAATGGCGTAACGTGAGGCAGTCATAATTTGCGTAATCGTTTGCGCAATATAATAGAAAATTAAATACATGGAACTTAAAGTTTAGCCCATATTGATAATCTTTTGATTATCAAGTGTTTCATGGACACATAAGTCAAAAACGGCGTTGAAAAAGAAAAGCACATCAAGTGTTGGCATTTTGAAAATAACTTTTTAAAATGCAATCGATTGCACATACGCCCAACTTAGAATACATTAAAACCATGACCCACACCAACAGAACCAATAGTTCGACAGGCCATCTAAAAACCGCCATCACCTTCTTTCTTTTATTGCTTGCAACGGCGGGGTATACGCAATCAAAGTCATGGGCAGAGCAAATAGCATCAATGGTGATGAAACTGCATTCAGATTCCTTAGTGGTTAAACCTTATGTAACGCATGGGGCTGCTGAGGAAAAAATAGAAACAACATTACCGCGCGGACGAAGCAGCTGGAACTACGAGCATGCTGTACTATTGAAGGGATTGGAGACGCTTGGAAAACAAACCAATAATCCTATCTACTTCAATTACATCAAGAAAATGATGGATAAATATGTCGATGCTGACGGGAACATTAAAACGTATGATCTCCTCGAATATAATCTTGATCATGTCACGCCTGGACGAATCTTGCTCTCACTCTATCAGACCACGAAGGAAGAAAAGTATAAGAAAGCTGCACAGCTGCTACGGGAACAATTGAATTGGCAACCACGAACCAAGGAGGGTGGCTTCTGGCACAAACACCGGTACCCCTACCAAATGTGGCTGGATGGTCTTTATATGGGTGATCTTTTTTATGCTGAGTATGCTCAGGTATTTGGTCCGCCGAGAGACTTTGATGATATAGTCAATCAATTTGTATGGATGGAAAACCACACGCGTGATCCCAAGACAGGTTTACTTTATCACGCATGGGATGAAAGTAAAAAACAACCCTGGGCAAATCCTGCTTCAGGACAATCCTCGGAATTCTGGAGCAGGGCAATGGGGTGGTACGCAATTGCGCTGGTGGATGT
>Ga0111538_10015282_pt1 | contig 10094 bp, 5 predicted proteins | sample SoiMethybrSBSTD1_FD_79669 | JGI IMG/M metagenome (GOLD analysis project Ga0111538, IMG submission 79669) | Bulk soil microbial communities from a Populus tree surrounding site in Tennessee, USA - Soil MetaG P. TD hybrid SBSTD1 (version 2)... | ecosystem: Environmental > Terrestrial > Soil > Tree... | reverse complement strand
GAGGTCGGTGATGACGACGTCGACCGGCTCGGCCAGGAGGTCGATCGCCTCGGCCCCGTCGGCGGCCTGCACCACCTCGTAGCCCTCGCGGCGCAGGATGGCGGTCAGGACGCGACGGAGATTCGGCTCGTCATCCGCGACCAGGATGCGAGCCGAGCTCGAGGCCATGAAACACTCTACCTCAATCCCGGGGCGGCGGCCTCACGGCCAGGTAGACCGTGCTCCACAGCTGGGCCGCGTTCGATTCGTCCTTGTGACCGCGCGCCTGGCCGAACGGGCTGAGGACGATCTGGCCGCCTTGCACCGCGAAGCTCCACAGCTCGCCGGCGGCCTGGGCCCGCATCGCCTGGATCGCTCCCCACAGCCGCTTCTGTGCGCGCACGAGGGAATTGCGCAGAGTGGGGTCGAGGTCGCGGCGCACGAGCTGGCGCGCCAGACCGGCGGCGAGCATCGCCTGCTGCCAGGACCAGACGACGGTGCCGTGATAGTGGGCGCTGGTGAACGTCTTCTGCAGCGCCTCGCCGGCGTAGGCCGGGTTGGCCACCACCACCCCGACCGGTGTCATGAGGCCGGCCGGAAACGGCGCGATGATGCGGTTGGCCACCCGCGCGAGGTAGTCGGGCGGCGGCTGGCCGAACAGGAGCGCGAAGCCGTCGTCCGAGTGCTGGATCGGGATGGGGGCGCCGGCCTGGTCGAGCGCGATGGCGTCGATGAACACGTCGCTGGCGACGAACTGGGTCGTGGCGAACTCCATGTGGTTGGAGTTCAGCCCGAGCTTCTTGCCGTAGTCGGAGACCCGCTTTCGCGCCTCGGCCGCCGGGATGGCGACGCGGAAGTGGGCCGGCGCCTTCTCGCGCCAGACCTTCTCCATCGCCTCGGCCCGCGCCGCCGCCTCCGGGTCGGAGCTCCGCAGCAGGGCGGTCGCGGCCTCGAGCGCGGCTGGCACCAGCGCGACATTGATGTTCCAGGTGATGCGCCCGCCGCCGTAGCCCTCGTTCGAGTCGCGCCAGTCGCCCCACGGATACCTCGGGTCGAAGGCGATGAGGTTCTGCCAGACCGGCTTCTCGGCGTAGGGCGCCGCCGCCTTCAGCACCAGGTCGAGGTTCTGGCGCAGGGCCTGCTGGTAGGTCGCGCCCGACGGCGTGCGGCGGGCGAGGAACTCCCCCGCGCGCGGAGCACCGGCCGGGGTCGCCAGGTAGGCGGCGAGGACCGGCGCCAGCAGGAAGTCGTCGTCGACCATCGCGTACTCGAAGTACGGCTCTCGCAGGTCGCCGCCGTCCTTCTGCGCCAGGTGGCGGAGGGTGACGAACTCGCCCGACTCCTCGTAGTGGGCGACCCGCCCGTCGGGCGCCAGGCGGTCGATGACCGCGCCGAGGCCGGCCTCGACGAGCTCGGGGCGGGCGGCCGGCATCAGCATGCGCACCGAGAGGAGCGTGTCGCGCCCGAAGTAGCCGAGGAAGCGCCACGAGCCCGCCATCAGCGCCTCGCGATAGGACAGGAACGCGAGGGCGCGCAGCATCGCCGGGTCGGCGCCGCGCGCATCGGTCAGGAGCTGGTTCGACGGGATCGGCGTGAGCGGCTTCTCGTCGGTGAGCGCGGTGACCCGGACCTCGATCACGCGCTTGCCCGGCGGGGCCCTGAGGACGATGGAGTTGCCTGCGCGCTCGGTGGTGGCGGCGCCGCGCGGCTCGAACCGGATCTCGATGTGGTGCTTGCCGTCGAGCGTGGCGCGCGCGATCCGGTCATCGAAGACCTGGTTGACCAGCGTGGGGAAGCTCAGCTTCGGCGGCACCCACTCGCGCAGCGACCAGTTGCCGCCCAGGATCGCCTTCCCGACCGCCAGCTCGGCAGTGCTCGCCTTCATGGTGAACGCGACGCCGCGCATCGGGCCCTGCTCGACGCCCTCCACCCCCCCTTCGATCGCGAGCTCGGCCTCGCCCTTGAACCACAGCCCGACCCCGGAGTTGCCGGCCGGGAACGCCACCACCAGGCGGGGCGCCTGGCCCGAGGTGGCGAGGATGTGTGCCGCCACCTCGCCGCGCCGGAAGAAGCGGTTCTCGGTCTGCCCCTCGCGGACGGTGAAGGCGAGCGTCTCGACCGCCGGCCGCGCCGATTGCGGCGGGACCGGCTCGCGGCAGGAGGCGAGGGCGAGGAAGAGGAGGGCGGCGCGCATCGCCGCCGAGGATACCCGGCGCCGGGCTCAGGGCACAGCCACGCTCAGCACCAGGCGCGGCGCGAGCTCACCCGCCTCGCGGCTCGCCAGGCTGAGGGCGGTTTCGTCGCCGGTCGTGAGGACGAAGCTCTCGAAGTCGCCGTCGTCGAGCGCGACCGCGAGATCGACCGAGGTCCAGCTGTCGGCGGCGATCGGACCGGAGGCCCCGACCTGGTTGCCGGCCGGCGGCGCGTTGCCGTACGTGAGGGATTCCTCCTCCCAGGCGATCTGCTGGGCGACCGCGACCTGATAGCCCGTCGCGTGCGCCGAGTGGGCGAAGATCTCGAGCGCCGCGCTCTCGATCCGGTACTGCTCGTCGATGTCGCCCAGCTCCATCGGTCCGAACCGGATGTAGCTCCTGACCGGCGGAGTCCCGTCCACCCGCAGTTCGTCGCTCTCGCCGCGGTTGAGGTCGGGCTGCGCCGCGTCGACGTAGGCGTCGGCGACCGGGTGAAAGACGAGCAGCTCGGTCCCCGGGGCGCCGTCGGACGGGTGGTCGGACAATCCCGGCCCGATCCCGGCGGCTGCGTCGGGTCCGCCGGCAACCATCGGGGGCCCCCCGCAGTAGCCCGCGTTGCACGCCAGCCCGGTCGGGCAGTCGGCGGTCACCTCGCAGTGAAAGCGCGCGTCGGAAAAGTCGACCTGGATACCGCAGCCGGCACCGCCGGCCACCAGCAGCAGAGCGCGCGGGCCCCATCCGCGAATCCCCATGAGGCGCACCGCTGCAATGCGCGCGCCGCGCGTCGCGCCGTATGTCTCGTCAGGCTGATCACACGAAACCGCGTGCGCGGCAGGGGCGCTGTCCGGCGCCGGTACACCAGCGTCCCTGGCTGGTACTGCCGGACTCAGGCCTGCTGCTTCTCGGCGGCCTTCAGCGCGACCGGCGCCGGCGCGGCCGCAGCCGGGGTCTCCTCGCGCGGGGCGCGGAAGCCGGTCATCCGCTGGGTGGTCGCGGCGTGGGCGTCGTCCTCCCGGCTGGGCAGTGACGGGCCCAGCGCCGGCAGGAAGACCGAGAAGGTGGAGCCCTTGCCGGGCGCCGAGCGCACCTCGATGGTGCCGCCGTGCTGCGCCACGATGCGCTGCGAGATGGCCAGCCCGAGCCCGGTCCCCTTCGGCTTGGTGGTGAAGAACGGGATGAAGAGGTTCTTCAGCTTCTCGCGCGGGATGCCGACCCCCGAGTCGCGGAAGCGGATCTCGGCGAACGAGCCGTAGCCGAGCCGCGAGCGCCGCCGCCGGCTGGTCACGATCTCGAGCGAGCCGCCCTCGGCCATCGCCTGCAGCGCGTTGAGCCCGAGGTTGAGGAAGACCTGGCGCAGCTGCTCGGCGTCGCCCGCCACCGGGGGGAGCAGGTCGTCGAGCCGGACCTCGACCCGGACCCGGCTGGTCGACTCGTAGGTCTCCATCAGCTGCACCGTCCGCCTCACCACTTCGTTGACGTCGACCTCGCCCTGCTGGGCCGGGTCGCTCTTCGACGGGCGCGCGTAGTCGAGGAACTGGGTGAGGACGTTGTTCAGCCGGTTGACTTCCTCGACGATGATCGAGAGGAACTCGGCCGACTCCGGGGTCGGCTCGAGCGGGTTGCCGTCCGGTCCGACCAGGAGCTGCGCCGCCCCCTTGATGGCACCGAGCGGGTTCCTGATCTCGTGGGCCAGGCCGGCCGCCATCTCGCCGATCGCCGCCAGGCGGTCGCGCTCCTTCACCCGTTCGTAGACCTGGGTCTTCTCGATGGTCACCGCGACCTGCGCCGCCAGCCGGCGGAAGACATCGATGTCGTCGAGGTCGAAGCCGTCCACCCGCTCGTCGCGGAACCCCATCAGGCCGAGGAGCCAGGCGCCCTGCTCGGTGTCGGCGCTGCCGAAGATGGGTACCACCAGCGAGGCGCCGATCGACTCCATGGTCTGCGCGATGTGATCGAGCGCCTCGATGTGCGCCTGGGTGTCCGGGTCGGCGCTCGGCCCGATGCCGCGGTCGCGCTCCACCGTCTCGATCTCGATGTAGCCGGCGCGCAACCGCTCGAGGAAGCGCCGGTGGGTGGCCGACTCGAGCCGCTCGAGCGGGCGCGACGGTCCGAAGTGGCCCACCAGGTCGTGGCCGGTGCCCTCCGAATCGAGCAGGAAGATGCAGGCGTGGGTGAGGCGCCGCGACTCGGCGACCGCCGTCATGATGCGCCGGACCATGTCGGAGAGATCGACCGCCGACATGAGGTCGCGGCGGGCGTCGTCGATGCGGCCGCGCAGCTCGCCCTGCTGCCGCGCCAGCCAGCGGTTGACGCTGCCCTCGAGCCGGCTGCGCACCGGCTCGAACAGGACCAGGATGACGAAGGAGGCGACCACCGCGTTGAGCAGGAAGATGCCCTCCTGCCCGCCGCCGACCCAGGCCAGGAGCAGGCCATAGGTGGCCCAGAGCAGCACCACCAGGGTGGCGAGCACCATCATCTTGCCGACCAGCTCGTGGACGTCGAGCAGGCGGAAGCGGAACAGGGTCTGCGACAGGAAGTAGAGGTACAGGATGGAGAGGACGTTGCCGACCGTCGGCCAGGCGACGCCGAAGCGATCGAGCGAGTCGGTCATCGCCAGCGTGATGGCGACCAGGCCGCCGAGCATGAGGTAGCGGATGCGGGTCCGCGCCACCCGCCCGGCCGTGTGGCGGTACTGGATGTAGAGCTCGTAGACGCAGCGGTAGAGGCTGCCGTAGACGTAGGCGGCGAAGGGAATCTGGAACCAGAGCTGGTCGTGGACCGGGCCGCTCATGGTCTCCGCCACCGCCGAGTAGAGCAGGCCGAGGTAGGCGGCGATGGTCCAGACCAGCGAGACGCGCGGTGGGCGCCTCACCCCGCCGATCGACGGCTCGGCGAGGAACTCGCGGAAGAAGCGCAGGGCGACCGGCGGGATGGTCGCGGCCGGCCAGAGCGCGAGCCACTCGACCAGCGGCTCCTTGGTCGCCATCGCGATGAAGTTGCAGAGGTGCCAGGCCGACACCATGAAGGTGAAGGCGGCGAACGAGGTATAGGTGCGCCGCGTGCGGTCGCGCAGCAGCACCGAGGCGCCGATGGCCAGGATGACCAGCGAGGCCAGGAGCGAGGAGATGGCGAGGACGTTCACGCCTGTATCGAGGCTACGGGAGGCGGGCCGAGGCCGCAACCTGACTCTGATATTGCTGGCCGCGGGAGCCTCGTGAGAGGGTCGAGACGTGCGCCCGAGCGTGCTGCTTCCGTTGCTTGCAGTGGCCCTGGCCCCGGCGGCGGCCGCCGCGCAGCCGATCACCGTGACGCTCCGGGCCAACCGGGACGCCGGCATCATGGGAGAGGACGGCACGCTGGCCAACGGCGCCGGCACCGGCTTTCACGCCGGGGTGAACAACAACGGCGACGAGCGCCGCGCGCTGGTCCGCTTTCCGGTCGGCTCGATCCCGACCGGCTCGACCGTCACCAGCGTCCGACTGCGGCTCTACATGTCGCGCGCCAACGGCAACGCCGTCGACATCGAGCTGCACCGCATCAACACGCCCTGGAGCGAGGGCCCGGCCGACCCGACCCAGGGGGAGGGGCAGGGCGCCCCGGCCTCGGCGGGCGACGTCACCTGGACCCACGCGGTCTACGACACCAGCCTGTGGGGCACGCCGGGCGGCGACGTCGCGGCGGTGGCCAGCGCGACCCAGACCATCGGCACCGCCACGCAGAGCTACACCTGGACCTCGGCGACCATGGTGTCCGACGTCCAGGCCTGGGTCGACGGCAGCGCCGGCAACGAGGGCTGGATGCTCATCGCGCCGGGAGCCGCCACCGCCGACGCCCGCCGGTTCGAGAGCCGCGAATCGGCCCAGAGCGCCCGCCGTCCCGCGCTCATCGTCACCTTCACCAGCCCCAACCCGACCGGCGCCTGCTGCGCGAACGACGGCAGCTGCACGGTGGTGAGCGCGCCGGGCACCGACTGCACCGGCAGCTACCAGGGGGATGACACCGACTGCGCGCCCAACCCCTGTCCGCAGCCGAAGGGCGCCTGCTGCCTGCCGGACGCCGCGGCCACCTGCGAGCTGGTCACCGGCCAGCAGTGCGCGATCGACGGCGGCGCGTACGGGGGCGACTTCACCGACTGCGCCGACGCGATGTGCCCGGTGGTGCTCGAGCCGTTCGTCGATCCCCTGCCCATCCCGCCCATCGCGCAGCCGGTGTCGGGCGAGTCGGGCGGCGCCGCCGAGTACGAGATCGCCGCGGTCGAATTCGAGCAGACATTGCACTCGGCGCTGCCGCCGAGCCGGGTCTGGGGCTGGGACGACGGCAGCGGGCCGGTCTATCCCGGGCCGACCATCGTGGCGCGGCGCGACCAGACGGTCCGCGTCACCTGGAAGAACGACATCCGCGGGCCCGACGGCGTTCCGCGGACCCACCACTACCTGCCGGTCGACAGCTGCCTGCACGGCGCCGAGGACGCCGCCAAGACGGTCGTCCACCTGCACGGCGGCCACGTCGCCGCCGGCTCGGACGGCTATCCCGAGGACGCCTACCCGCCCGGCCAGGAGCTGGTCTACGAGTACCCGAACGGACAGCAGGCCGCCACCCTCTGGTACCACGACCACTCGCTCGGCCTCACCCGCCTGAACGTCTACCTCGGCCTGGCCGGGACCTATGTCCTGCACGACGACGAGGAGGAGGCGCTCGACCTGCCGGAGGGCGAGCACGACATCCCGCTGGTCATCCAGGACCGGAGCTTCGCCTCCGACGGCACGCTCCAGTACCCGGCCATGTGGATGGAGCACTTCTTCGGCAACGCCATCCTGGTCAACGGCCGGGTCTGGCCCTACCTCGAGGTGGATCGCGGCAAGTACCGCTTCCGCGTCGTCAACGGATCGAACGCGCGCGTCTACCGGCTCGCGCTGTCGGACGACTCGGCCTTCGAGGTGATCGCCACCGACACCGGGCTGCTGGCCGCGCCGGTCACCGTGTCGTCGGTCCTCCTCGGCCCCGGCGAGCGGGTCGAAGTGGTCATCGACTTCGCCGGCTACGACCCCGCCACCCGGGTGCGGCTGGTCAACAGCGCGCCGGCCCCCTTCCCCGGATCACCCGGCGAGGGCGTGGTGCCCAACGTCATGCAGTTCCGGGTCGGCGACCAGGCCGGCCACACCGATGCGCTGCCGGGCGCGCTGCGCGAGGTGTCGTCGCTCGATCCCGACGACGCGGCGGCCGAGCGCGACTTCGAGCTGGCCCGGGTCGAGGACGACTGCGGCGGGGCCCGCTGGCTCATCAACGGCAAGGAGTGGCACGACATCACCGAGAAGCCTCAGCTCGGCACGGTGGAGATCTGGCGCTTCGTCAACCGGTCCGGCTTCACCCACCCGATGCACATGCACCTGGTGTCGTTCCGCATCCTCGACCGGCAGGAGTTCGCGGTGCTCGACGGCGAGATCCAGCCGCTCGGCGACCCGGTCGCGCCGCCGCCGGAGGAGGACGGCTGGAAGGACACCGTGCTGGTGGGACCGAACCAGATCGTGCGGGTCGTCGCCCGCTTCGAGGACTTCGCCGGCCGCTTCGCCTACCACTGCCACACCCTCGAGCACGAGGACCACGAGATGATGCGGCAGTTCGAGACCGTCACCACCTGCGGGGACGGCGCGGTCGGGCGGCCGGTCGAGGACTGCGACGAGGGTGGCGGCGAGAGCGCGACCTGCGACGAGGACTGCACGGTGCCGACCTGCGGCGACGGCACGCTCAACGAGAGCGCCGGCGAGCAGTGCGACGACGGCAAGCAGGAGGACGGCGACGGCTGTTCCGCCGACTGCAAGGACGAGCCGGGCGGCGGCGACGACGGCTGCGGCTGCCGGGCGGGCGGCGGGTCGCGGGCGGCGGTCTGGCTGGCCTTCCTGGTGCTGGTGGCTATTCGGCGCCGTCGAGGGGTTTCCAGCGCAGCCCGGCCTGGTGGACCTGCAGGCTCTTGAGCGCCTGCTCGACTGGCTACCCGGCGAGCCGGCTGGGGGAGGACCCCGCGTGGTAGGGTCGCTCCGATGGCGGAAGCCCGCGAGCTCCTCCGGCAGCTGCCGAAGATAGACGAGCTGCTTCGCTGCGACGAGGCGCAGGCGGTTGCGGCCCCACGCTGGGCGCTGGTCGAGGCGCTGCGCGACGAGGTCGAGGAGCTCCGGCGCGCCATCCTGGGCGGCGGCGGCGCGCGGGTCGAGGTCGACTGGAGCGGGGTGCGGCGGCGGGCCGAGGAGCTGGCGCGCCCCTCGCTCCGCCGGGTCATCAACGCCACCGGCGTGGTGCTGCACACCAACCTCGGGCGGGCGCCGCTGGCGGCGGCGGCCCTCGAGGAGGCGGCGGCCATCGGGCGTGGCTACTCGAACCTCGAGTACGAGGTGGCGGCCGGCGAGCGCGGCTCGCGGCACACTCACCTCGAGGCGGTCGTGCGCGACCTGACCGGCGCCGAGGCGGCGGCGGTGGTCAACAACAACGCCGCGGCGGTGATGCTGTGCCTCTCGGCGCTGGCCGGCGGGCGCGAGGTGGTGGTGTCGCGCGGCGAGCTCATCGAGATCGGCGGCTCGTTCCGCATCCCCGACGTCATGCGCCTGTCGGGCGCCAGGCTGGTCGAGGTCGGCACCACCAACAAGACCCACCGGGCCGACTACGAGCGGGCGATCGGCCCCGACACCGCGCTGCTCCTCAAGGTGCACCGCTCGAACTTCCACATTGTCGGCTTCACCGCCGAGGTCGAGCTCGGCGAGCTGGTCGCGCTGGGGCAGACGCGCGGGGTCGCGACCATGATCGACCTCGGCTCCGGATGCCTCTTGCCCGCGGCCGAGCTGGCGGCGCTCGGGCTGCCGGCCGAGCCCGACGTGAAGAGCGCGGTGGCCAGCGGGGTCGACCTCGTCACCTTCTCGGGCGACAAGCTGCTCGGTGGTCCGCAGGCCGGCGTCATCGCCGGGCGGGCCGCCGCGGTGGCGGCGATCCGGAAGCATCCGCTGATGCGCGCGGTCAGGCCGGACAAGCTGACCATCGCGGCGCTCCACGCCACCTTGCGGCTGCACCGCGACGGCAGGGGCGGCGAGGTGCCGGTGGTCGCCATGCTGCGCGCGACCGACCGCGAGCTGCGCGCGCGCGCCGACGACCTGGCGCGGCAGATCCAGATCGCCGACGGCGCTGCGGCGATCGAGGTGATCGCCTGCCGCTCGGCCATCGGCGGCGGCGCCCTGCCCGACGCCGAGCTCGGATCGTGGGCGGTGGCCATCTCGGGTCCGCCGGCCGACCGGCTCGACGCCGCCCTGCGCGCCGGCGAGGTGGCGGTGGTCGGGCGCATCGCCGAGGACCGCCTCCTGCTCGACGTCCGCACCCTGCTCGGTCCCGAGGAGATCGCGGCCTCCGCCGCGGCGGTCGCGCGCGCGCTGGCGGAGCTGGCCGGCTGATGCCCCCCATCGTGGTGGCGGCGGCGAGCGGCAAGGGCGGCACCGGCCGGACGCTCCTGACCGGCAACATCAGCCTGCTCCTCGCCACCCTCGGCAAGCGGGTGGTGGCGGTGGACGCGGCCCCGAGCGGCTCGGGGCTGCACGGCCTTTTCGGCATCGGCGAGCCGCGCCGCGGGGTGGTCGACGCGCTCGCCCCCGGCGGCCCCGAGCTGGCCGAGCTGGTCACCGCAACCGCGGTGCCCGGCCTCGGGCTGGTGCCGGGCGAGCCGGTCTCGGGCTGGCGCGGCGAGCTCGACGCCGAGGCGGCGGCCCGCATCGCGGCGCAGTCGCGCGCGCTCGACGCCGACTACGTCCTCATCGACCTGCCGGCCGGCAGCTCGCGCTACGCGCTCGACCTGTTCCTGGCCGCCGACGTCGGCGTCCTGGTGGTGGTGCCGGAGCCGCCCGCCATCGAGCTCGGCTACCGCTTCCTGCGCGCCGCCTTCGCCCGCCG
>Ga0111538_10015279_pt1 | contig 10095 bp, 10 predicted proteins | sample SoiMethybrSBSTD1_FD_79669 | JGI IMG/M metagenome (GOLD analysis project Ga0111538, IMG submission 79669) | Bulk soil microbial communities from a Populus tree surrounding site in Tennessee, USA - Soil MetaG P. TD hybrid SBSTD1 (version 2)... | ecosystem: Environmental > Terrestrial > Soil >... | reverse complement strand
GAAATGAGCGCGCACACGAGCAGGCCCAGGACCACACCGAGGGTCGTTCCGACGACGCCAATAATGCAGCCTTTTAACAAAAATATTTTGCGGATGCTTTTTTGCGTGGCGCCCATGGAGCGCAGGATCGCGATGTCCTTTTTCTTTTCCATCACGACCATGACTAGGGTCGAGATGATGTTAAATGCGCCGATCAAAACCATCAGCAAAAGCACCAAAAAATAAACCGTCTTTTCGAGCTTGAGGGCGGAAAAAAGGTTGGGCCAGAGCCGCGTCCAATCCTCGGCAAAGTAAGGAAAGCCGAAATGCCGTTGAATCTGATCTGCTACCTCCCGGGATCGATTGACGTCTTTGACCCGAAGCTCGATGTTGGTCACCGCCCCCTCCAGCTCAAAGAATTTCTGCGCGTCGGCAAGCGACATGAGCACCAAGGTCGAATCGATTTCGCTCATGCCCGTTCGAAGGATTCCAGTGACGGCGAAGCGGCGCACCTTGGGTATTACACCGATTGCGGTTGGGCTACCCAAGGGCGAGACCACCTGAACGGGACTGCCGAGAAAGGCGCCCAACTGATTGGCCAAACGCTCGCCTAAAATAATCCCCGGAAGAAAAACGGTCCGATCTTCCACTTGGACCGGCTGTGGGGTCGTCAATCCGACGAGGCTTCCCTCGCGGACAAAGCTTTGTAGATTGACAACGCTATTGACCCGATTGGGATCGACGCCGCGCACCACAACCCCGGAGACGCGCGAACCGGAGGTGAGCATTACTTGACCGTAAATCGTCGGCGTAGCCGCCACCACGCCATCTTCCTTAATTACTTGCTGGAGCAGTTTCTCGTAGTCGCGCAATGAATCTCCCGATTTTACCAAGGCGATGTGCGCATTGATCCCGAGCAAGCGATCGCGCAAGGTTTCTTCGAAGCCGGTCATGACAGCCATCACGACGTTGAGCGTCATCACACCGATCATGACGCCGAGCACCGAAATCACCGTGATGAGTGAAATGAAAGTTTCTTGCCGGCGCGCCTGCAAATAGCGTAAACCGATAAATAGCTCATATTTCATGTGATGGAGGTCCGGCCTAGCGCTGCGGGCGAAGCAAAGGAAAGAGGATAACGTCGCGGATCGAAGCCGAGTTGGTCAGAAGCATCACCAGCCTATCGATACCGATGCCTTCGCCGGCGGCCGGCGGCATGCCGTATTCGAGCGCGCGCACATAATCATCGTCGATCGGATTCGCCGTGTCGTCGCCCGACTCGCGCGCGGCCATCTGTTCGAGAAACCGTTCGAGTTGATCGGCTGGATCGTTGAGCTCCGAGAAGGCGTTAGCCAACTCGCGGCCACCGATATAGAGCTCGAAGCGATCGACCAGCGCCGGGTTCGCATCGTTTTTCCGCGCCAAAGGCGACACCTCGATCGGATAACCGGTGATAAACGTCGGTTGAATCAACTGCGCCTCGGCGACTGCTTCGAAGACTTCCACTAACGCATTGCCATAGGACGCGCCTAAATCAAGATGCACTTCCTTTTTCTTGGCGAACCGCTGCAGCCCGTCGAGAGACGTGACATCGTTAGTTTCTGCGCCACCGTGCGCCATGATCGCTTCGGCGAGAGTCAGGCGGCGCCACGGCGTCGCCAGATCGATAACATGATCTCCGTAAGTTAGTTGCAGCGAACCGACCACTTCTTGCGCTAAGTTCAAAAAAAGCTCTTCGGTCAACCGCATCAGGTCTTCGAAGCTTGCGTAAGCCTGATAGAATTCGACCATCGTAAATTCCGGATTGTGGCGCACGGAAATTCCCTCGTTGCGAAAATTCCGGTTCAGCTCGAAGACGCGCTCGAAGCCGCCGACGAGCAAACGCTTTAAAAAAAGTTCCGGCGCCACCCGCAGGTAAAGCTCCATATCGAGAGCGTTGTGGTGCGTAATGAATGGCCGCGCCGCCGCGCCGCCCGGGATCGGCTGCATCATCGGCGTTTCGACTTCGAGGAAGTCGCGCGCCTCAAAAAAACGCCGCAGCAACCCGATAATCCGCGAACGCTTCTCGAAAACCTGGCGCACTTCGGGATTGACCATTAGATCGAGATAGCGCTGGCGATAGCGCGCTTCGACATCGGCCAAGCCGTGCCACTTCTCCGGCAGAGGTCGCAAGCATTTCGCCAGGAGCCGCAAGCTGGCTGCGTCCAGAGTCAATTCCTTGGTTCGGGTACGAAATAAGCGGCCGGAGACGCCGACGATATCGCCCACGTCCAAGGTGCGAAACAACCCGTAGACTTCTTCACCTACGCTATTCTGCTGGATATAAATCTGCAGACGCCCGCGGCGATCCTGCAGGTGAAAAAAAGAAGCTTTGCCCATGCGTCGCAGCGCCATGATCCTTCCCGCGATGTGCAAATTCTTCGGCGCGCCGGCCAGCTCTTCATCGCTGGCGCCGGTAAATTTATCGATAATTTCCGAAGCGGTGTGTGTCGGTTTGAAATCATTCGGATACACCACCGAGCCCGCCGCCTTGAGCTTGGCGAGCTTTTGCTTGCGCACTTCGACCTGCTCGACGGAAGTTTCGCTGGGATTGGAATCGTTCTCAGCCATTTTGCTCTCGCGTTGGTATAAAGCGCTGCCCTCCTGCCTGTAAAAATCGGCGGAGCGGGCGCACTGGATCACAGGCCCAAGTTTTTGCAGATCGCGCTGACGGAATAGGATTTGTTCAGCGAATAGAAGTGAAGTCCCTTGATGCCGAACTTGATCAATTCCTCGCACTGGCGGGTGGCATATTCGATCCCGACTTCGACCGCCGCTTCGTCGTCGGTTTCGACCTTGGCCAGTTGACTCTCTAATTTCGCCGGGATCTTGGCGCAGCATAACGCGGTAAAGCGGCGTACTTGCGACGCCGACAATATCGGCAAGACTCCAGGCACGATCGGAACCCTCAAGCCAAGTTTTCGCAGATCTTCGGCGAAGCGATAGTAGTCATCGTTATCAAAAAATAGTTGGGTAATTACAGTTGTGGCACCGGCATCCACTTTTTCCTTTAAGAATTTTAAATCCGACATCCGGTCCACCGCGCGAGGATGGATTTCCGGGAAACCGGCCACACCGATCGAAAAGCAGCCAAGCGCCGCTGCCTCTCGAACCAGCTCGATGGCGTAGTGAAAACCATCGGGATGGGGACGCCAATTCTCCGTCCCCTGGGGCGGATCGCCGCCCAACGCAAGGACGTTTTCAATCTTTTTGCTTTTGAGCCGGCTCAGGATCGCGCGCGCATCATCTTTAGACTGTCCGACCACGGTCAAGTGACACATGACCTCCAGCCCGTAACGGTCATGAATGGTCTCGACCAAGTCGAGGGTTTTTTCGCGCGTGCTTCCGCCAGCCCCGTACGTAACGGAACAAAAGCCAGGATTGAGCCTCTTAATGATCTCTATTTCGCTAAAGAGGTTTTCCTCGCCTTTTTCCGTCTTCGGAGGAAAGAACTCGACCGATAGGGTCAAGCCAGGCCGGGCATACAGGTCGGCTAACTTCACACAGTTCCTTGATGACTACCTTCGGCGTAGCGGTATTAATAACACAATGTTATGCGATGGACAATTGGCGAAAAGCGAGAAATGAAAGAATTTATCTGTAGTTATCGCCGGTTAACTCGCGCTCGCGCAGCGATCGGATCGCAATCCGAACCCGTTTCAGGAGTGATAAGCGGTCGCAGAGAATCTGTGTGTTGAAGCCACGCCGCCTGGATTTCTTCCGGGACCTGATAAGCTTCCAACGTTTCTTTGAGAATCTGGCGACGGCGCGCGAAGTGCCCACCCATGATCGGATGATTTATATGTGCTTTGCCGAGCGGCCTGCCGGTGTACTTAATATCGGCGCCGAGAAAACTGGCAGCAAGCTGATACTCCATCTCCTTGATACGCGCTCGGTCGGCATTTCGAAAGAAAAAGCCGATCATGCGATCTTCGAAAACGCGATCGATAAACGCGTTGACGATCGCGCGCAATCCGCTTTCGCCGCCAAGCTTTTCGAACCGACTCTCAGTCATCGACACGGTCCTAATAAATCGTTTTCAAGCGATTACATCATGCCGAGCTGCAGGCGCGCGGCTTCCGACATCTTGCTCGGGTCCCAGGGCGGGTCCCACACCAGATCGATCTTTACGTCCGTAACGCCGTCCACGGCCCTTACCTTACTTTCGATCTCCGCCGGCAACGACTGCACCGCCGGGCAGTGCGGCGAAGTGAGCGTCATTTGGACCGTCACGGCGCCTTCGGCGCTCACTTTTACCTCGTAGACCAATCCCAGCTCGTAGATATTGACTGGGATTTCGGGGTCGAAGCAGGAGCGCAAGGCTTCAACCACCTGTGCTTCGATGATAGTTTCGTTGATGCTTGCCATTTCTATTAACCCTGTAACCCTGACTCGTTAAGGTTATACAATGCCCAATTGCTGCTTGGCGTGCGCGGAAATCATGCTCTGATTCCATGGCGGATCCCACACCAACTCGACATCGGCTTCGCGCACGCCGGGCACGGCGAGCAATTTCTTTTTGATGTCGGCCTTGAGAAACTGTCCCATGCCGCAACCTTGCGCTGTCAATGTGAAACGGACGATGGCTTTATATCCGCCGTCCGGCAAAGGCTGCGCGGCGCAATCGTAGATCAAACCGAGGTCGACGATATTGACGGGAATTTCCGGATCAAAGCAGGAACGCAGCTCATTCCAGACCAGCTCGTCGATCGAATCCGTCGGCAATTCTGCGCGCGCTTGCGGCCAATTTTCTGCCGCTCCCAGCGCAAAGCCGAGAGCGTCGCCGTCTTGACCGTCGATGCGCACGCTATAGCCACGCTCCGTCATCACCGTGTAAGTCCCGCCCAACGCTTGAGTCAACCAGACCGTGCTGCCGGCAAGCAAGGAGGCAGGCTCGCCGCTCGGAACCATAACCGCATCGCAGTTGCGTTGCAGCTTAATCGGCTTTTCGGCGTTCATCCGCATGGACTCCTTTCAGCGTGCTCCGCCATTACTCCGTCGTGGCCTGCTTATTTTCGCCCTGCAGCGCCGCGTTGACTGTATGCCAGGCCAAGCTGGCGCATTTAACCCGCGCCGGAAATTTACATACACCGGAAAGAATTTTCAGCTTGCCGACCTTCTCATCACCATTTTCACCGTCTCCATCGCCGGTCAGCATTTTGTGCACGTTTTCAAATAGCTGATGAGCCGCGGCTTCGGACTTGCCTTTCAGCTCCGCAGTCATCATCGACGCCGAAGCCTTGGAAATCGCGCAACCCGAGCCTTGAAAGCTCGCGTCGCGAATCACGCCGTCTTCAAGATGCAGATAGACCGTGACGTGATCGCCGCACAGCGGATTGTAGCCTTCCGCTTTGCGGTTAGCATCGGACATCACGCGATAATTCCTCGGACTCTTGTTATGGTCGAGAATGACTTCCTGATAAAGCTCATCTAAATCCGACATCAGCCAAAAACTTTCCGGACCCGATGGATGGCTCGCACCAACACATCGATTTCCTCGATGGTATTGTAAAAAGCAAACGACGCGCGTGTCGTCGCCGGTACGCCGAAGCGCTGCATCACGGGCATCGCGCAATGATGCCCGGCGCGCACCGCCACTCCTTCTTGGTCGAGAATTGTCCCGACATCGTGGGCATGCACGTGATCCAAGACAAACGACACCACGCCGGCTTTCTCTTTAGCGGTGCCAATGATGCGCAAGCCGTCGATGCTTGACAGCGCGTCCGTAGCGTAGCTCAGCAGCTTGTGCTCATGCGCCGCGAGCTGGTGCCAATTCAGCGTGAGTAAATAGTCGATTGCAGTGCCCAAGCCAATACCGCCGGCAATATGCGGCGTGCCCGCTTCGAACTTGTAGGGCAGCACGTTGTAATGAGTTTTTTCAAAGGTCACCAGGCTGATCATATCGCCGCCGCCCTGATACGGCGGCATTTTTTCGAGCAGTTCGGCGCGGCCATAAAGCACCCCGACACCCGTCGGGCCAAACAACTTATGACCGGAAAAGGCGTAAAAATCGCAGCCCAGATCCTGCACATCAACCCTCAAATGAGGCACCGCCTGGGCGCCGTCGAGCATGACCGGCACGCCGCGCTCATGAGAAAATGCGACAATCTCTTTGACCGGCACGATTGTGCCGAGCGCATTGGACACGTGGGTTATCGAAACAAACTTGGTCCTATCGTTTAACAGCCGGCGAAACTCTTCCATTACCAGCTCGCCGTCGTGATTGATCGGAATGACACGCAGCTTTGCCCCAGTCTGTTCACAAAGTATTTGCCACGGCACGATATTGGAATGATGTTCCATCGCCGAGACAATAATTTCATCGCCCGCTTTGAGAAAACTACGTCCGTAACACTGCGCCACCAGGTTGATCGCTTCCGTCGTGCCGCGCACGAAAATGATCTCCTTGTCCAATCCCGCGTTGATAAATTCCCGTATTTTTCCCCGCGCTGCTTCGTAGGCCGTGGTGGCTTGCTCGCTCAGACAATGAACCCCACGATGAATATTGGAGTTCTCCAAGCTGTAATAACGATTGAGCGCATCGATGACCGCTTGCGGCTTTTGACTGGTTGCGCCGTTGTCGAGATAGACCAGCGGCTTGCCATGAACCTTCAGCTGCAAAATCGGAAAATCCTCGCGCAAGCGCATGACATCGAAGGTGCCCGATGGAGCGCGCGATTCAGCCAAGTGAGAAACCGCTTTCATGCTAAAACTCAAACTCTCCGAAATTGCACCGCCAAATAATCGTCCAGTTGGCGCCGCAAAGAATCGACTTTAATTCGTCCCACGACATCCCCGGCAAAGGCGAAACTCAAAAGACTTCGGGCTTCCGCCACTCCCAAGCCGCGCGTGCGAAGATAAAACAAAGCGTCAGCATCCAACTGGCCGATCGTCGACCCATGACTGCATTTGACGTCATCGGCGTAGATTTCCAATTGCGGCTTGGTATTCACCACCGCGTTTGCGGACAGGAGCAGATTTTTGTTGACCTGGCGCGCATCGGATTTTTGCGCGTCTTTATGCACGACGATTTTACCGTTGAAAACGCCGTGCGCCGCGCCGTTCAAGATACCCTTGTAAAGCTCAAAGCTGGTTGCGCGCGGCTTGAGATGATCGATCTCCGTGAAATTATCGATGTGCTGCTTACCCTCGCCGAGGTAAAGCCCGTTGAGCACGCATTCCGCACCTTCCCCGTTGAGCGCCACGTGGACGTTGTTTCGAATCAAAGATCCACCGAGCGTCACCGCGTGCGCCGTCAAGTGGGCGCCGCGATCCAAGTCGGCGTCGAAAGTGCCCGTGTGAAACGCGGAGCGACCTTCGCGCTGTAAGCGATAATAGTCGGCCAGCGAATCCGCCGCGCCGATCAATTCCGTGACCGCATTACAGAAATAAGCTCCCTCGTCCACGCCGACGTAGCTCTCGATGATTTTAGCCTCGCTCCCCGCGCCGAGAAAGATAAGCGTGCGCGGATGCGACACCAAGGGTCCGGCGCCAGGGCTCGATATATAAATCAGATAAATTGGCTGCGCCAAACAGCATCCCGGCGGAATAATCACCACAGCGCCATCGCCCATAAACGCCGTGTTGAGCGCTACGAAAGCCTGACGTCGATAATTCGCATGACGCCCAAGCTGCTCCGATAAGAGCGGCTCGTCTTGCTTGATCAGTTCTGCCAGGCTGGTGAGACGAACGCCGCGGGGCAGCCCCGGCGCAAAGGAAAATTCCCGCGTCCAAACGCCGTTGATAAAGACCAAGCGCGGACAGGTGGCATCGGCAAAACTCTGTGCGATCATTTCGTCGGCATCGATGCCGCGCTCAGATCCTTGGCTCTGCGCCAAGGGCAATGAGGCGATCGGCTCGACACTGGTGTACTTCCACTCTTCATCTTTTGGCGTCGGAAATCCCTGGGCCGCAAAGCTCGCGATCCCGTCTCTGCGCAGCTTTTTGAGCCACGCCGGAGCCGCGCCATTCCCGTTCGACTGCGACTGCTCGAAGGCGGCGATATAGCGCTCTTTACTTTCCGTGGCAATCATATTCTTTCCGAGTACAACAAAGCGGGACTACTGAACGGCGGCGGCTCCGCCTTTGAGCCAATCGTACCCTCGGCTCTCGAGCTCCAGCGCTAATTCTTTCGTACCTGATTTTATGATTCGCCCCTCGAACAAAACATGGATGAAATCGGGCACGATGTAATTTAGCAAGCGCTGATAGTGAGTAATCACGATCATCGCGCGATCGGGTCGACGCAAGGCATTGACGCCGCCGGCGACCACGCGCAAAGCATCGATGTCGAGACCCGAATCGGTTTCGTCGAGCAGTGCGAGCACTGGGTCAAGCACCGCCATTTGTAAAATCTCATTGCGTTTTTTTTCGCCGCCGGAAAAACCTTCGTTAAGCGGCCGATTGATCAGCACCTGATCCATTTTCACCAACTTCAGTTTTTCTTTGATCAGCGCCAGGAATTCCATTGCGTCCAGTTCTTCCAAGCCCTTGTGTTTGCGCACCGCATTCATGGCCGCTTTGAGAAAATACGTCGTGCTGACGCCGGGGATCTCGACGGGATATTGAAACGCGAGAAAAATCCCTTCGCGCGCGCGCATCTCAGGGCTCATGGCGAGAAGATCTTCGCCGCGATAAATGACTTCACCGCCGGTCACTTCATAATTTTCCCGGCCCGACAAAACATGGGCTAGCGTGCTTTTACCCGAACCGTTCGGACCCATGATGGCATGCACTTCGCCGGCGCCGACGTGAAGATCGATGCCGCGTAATATTTCCTTATTCCCAGCCTTTGCCCTGAGTCCGCGAATATCCAACATGTCGATGCCTCTCAAAACACTTGGTTCAAACCGCCTTTTGCAACGGCGATTTGGTCAACCGTCCTTTGAGTCCCTGTCGATCGGCGATCTCCGCGACCGACACGCCAGCGAGAAATTCTGCGAGCACGATCTGCGCCTTCTCCCACACCGACTTTTGCGAGCAAACCGCGCAGAAAGAACAATAATTGGCGCCCTGCTCGAGACACTCCATCAACACCAGTGGACGCTCGACGGTTTCATAAACGTCTTTAATGGAGATCGTCGCCGCCTGCTTGGCTAGGGTGAAACCACCCTTCGAGCCGATGTGCGATTGCACCAAACCGCCGGCAACCATGTCTTTCATAATCTTCGAAAGATAAAATGACGGAATGTCCTGGTTCTTTTCGATATCCGCCCGGCTCACGATCTTACCTTCGGGCTGCCCGGCGAGATAAGACAACGCGCGCACCGCATAATCGACGCGCCGCCCGACGTTCATTAGCGAACTCCGCTCGTTTTTGACCCTCGCGCGTTTCACATTTTCCTCACTTTTGAATATAGACTCCTTAGGTCTTTGATGTCAAGACAACTGCCGGGTTGGCGATCGGAAGGAAGCGTCATCCCACCCTACAACAACTTCCTGGAATTATTTTCCGTCGACTCGTCAGATTTTTGTTTCTTTCCGCCTCCAGGTTTGGGCGAGAGATTATGGGCACTCGTCAGGGCAGACAACCGGTGGAATCGTCAAGATCTTGAGAAAGCTAAGCGACAATCAGAAGCCAGAAGCACAGAAGCAGAAGGGCGCAGGCTGACAAATTTCATGAAGAGGCGGAGGGTCGATTTGCTCCCATTCGTTTTCCACCACAACAGGGCTATATTCCGGGAGAATCGTAATCGCTGCTGAATCGGCGAGTTACTCGAAACGTCAGTACTCTCCGGTCAGTTGGGGTGTCTAAGTCAGTTTAAGTAGCCACTGCATGAAAAACAGGACGACTCAATAATAAGTACGTGGATTTTTCCTCCCGCCTGCACTACATTACCGATTTAGGTCGTAGCGGTTAACTCACAAATACGGTTACTTACGGCATTTTTTGGTTCTGGCATTCCCGTTGCTTATTTATTTTGGATGTCGAAGGGGGAACCCCATATGGAAACAACGGGTATAATGATTCGCAGTACGCCTTCTTCTGGGTCCAGGAAGATAAACTGGCAGTTTCTTACTTTCTGGATCATGTATATCGGTTTAATGTTGGCGTTTGGCTACGCCCTAATTTGAACG
>Ga0111538_10015278_pt1 | contig 10095 bp, 8 predicted proteins | sample SoiMethybrSBSTD1_FD_79669 | JGI IMG/M metagenome (GOLD analysis project Ga0111538, IMG submission 79669) | Bulk soil microbial communities from a Populus tree surrounding site in Tennessee, USA - Soil MetaG P. TD hybrid SBSTD1 (version 2)... | ecosystem: Environmental > Terrestrial > Soil > Tree... | reverse complement strand
ATTCTAGGAATCGGCATTGAAGCCATGGTGTGTACGGGACCCCGCCACCTCGAATCGTCATCGGTGACCCACCGCGAGTGAGAGTGCGGACCGGGGCCAACCTTTTAGCGTTTAGGTGTACGTTCAGCAATCTCCCTTCACTGTGCAGGTCGAAGGACGACGCCCTCGGGAACGATGCCATCGTGGACGAAGTGCCAGAGCGCAATCAGGAGCTTACGGGCCAGGCCACGATCATTCTCTTGCGTGAACCGGGGACCTTGTCGGTGCGCGCCCGGAACCAGCACGCCAGAGCGCTGTCCTTCTGGAACATCAGGAAACGCCAGGCGAGCTGGATCAATCCTCGACGCACCCGAATATTGCCGGATCGGGCCAACCCCTTCTCTCGGCGTTTGCTGCCGCTTTCGTCGGGCGAACCCGTCAGCCCCGCGTAACGCGCCACTGCGCGTCGATCGCGCAGGTTGCGTGATAAGGCTTCCTGCACGAGCATGTCCGCCGTTTCGATGCTGATCGACTTTACCCGCGCCAAGAGGCGAACCATGGCGTGTGGTCCGCTCCTGGGCGCCTGCTTGAGGCGCTCTAGTCGAGCAGCTTCGATTTGCCGTATCTGGTGCATGACGAGCCGCCGTCGGTCCATGTCGCGTTGCAGCTCGGCCAGGGTATTGGGCGGAATCTGCTTGCCTCCGGGCGTGCGTAAACCTTCCAGCTGGTCGGCAGCCTTTCTGAGCTTGGGGTTGAAACCCCGAATACCGAGCCGCGCCAAGGCTGCCTTCAAGCGGTTGATGATCCGATTTTGCTCGCCGATGAGGCTTTCGCGCTCACGGCCGGGTCGCCGGGCATCCACTTCCGCGATGGTCGGGATCGCGACCATTTTGCAATGTTCCTGCTCGCCGCGCAGCCAGCCAAGAAAGGCGCGCTTAAGAAGCTCGGTGTCGAGGCGGTCGGTCTTGGCGCGCCGGTGCTCACGTGTCACTGCCACGCTCGCGGCGTGAGTGGGCCTCGATACCGCGTGCCCTGAGCCACCTTGCCAACCAAAAGCCGTCCCGGCCGGCCTCGAAGGCTATGGCGACGCGTTTGATCTTGTGCCCGGCCTTCTCCCCTTCTCGCCGCCATCGATCGAGCAGGGTCAACAAGGCCTCTTCGCAGGGCTCAAGCTTCTTCAATGGCTGGCGCTCAATGCCAGGGATGATCCCGGCTAAAAGCCAGGTCTTCTGGCTCAGCTCGATCACAGCGATTAATGTATGCTTAGCGTCTAATGCTGTAGGGGATCGGCTCAGGTCGTTGAGCGGCTTGCGCTGCTTCGGCTTGCACATCGGTGGCTCCATCGTTGGCTTTTTCATCAGCGCCGATGGATGCCACCGATGTCTTAACACTTCGCCGACCGGTGCATTTGCCTCGCCGCATCCCCCATAGCATCTAGGAGCCGACAATCACTCCTCGGCGTGATGTGCCAAATCCAGACTCCCAGAGCGTACGTCTTCGGACGAGTAATCAAGGGCATCTTCGACCGCGCCGATGATGTGTACGTCGACGTAGAACGCAAGTTTGCCGAGGCGCTAGTTAGGGACTGACCTCTTGCCATGGCTCACGGCGTCTGGCTTGGTGTAATGAGCACGATGGCCGGAGCACACCGCAGTCTGGACGGGCAAAGGCCGGCCCCATGCTGTTCGCGGGCTGTGTGCCGCGCGATACGGCGAGGACGCGGCCATGGGACGACTTGTTAAGAGGACATCCGTGCCAGTGGCGGCGGACGGCTCCGTGCGTCTGGCGGTCGTCTCCGATACGCACTCGCAACCGCATCCTGCAATGACCGCGCGGCTCGCCGAGATCGTCCCTGGCGCGATTCTCCACGCCGGAGATGTCGGCGATCCGGCAATTCTTGACGCGCTAGCCGAGCTGGCGCCGGTCTATGCCGTGCGTGGCAACATTGACGGGCACGAGCGCGGCCTGCCCGACGTGCTCCTTCTCGATGTTGCTGCCCCGGTTCCGTCGCGGATCCTGATGACGCACATCGCGCTCTACGGTCCCAAGTTGCGTGCGGAGGTAGCACGCACGGCGAAGGCCGAGGGCGCGCGGCTCGTGGTGTGCGGCCATTCGCACGTGCCGTTCATCGGCAGCGACAAGGGGGTAACGATCTTCAATCCTGGCTCGATCGGGCCACGTCGCTTCGCACTGCCGATCGTGCTCGGTACGATCGACGTTTCGACGGTCGGGTTCAAGCTCGCGCACATCGATGCAGCGACCGGCCAAATGTGGCTGCCGCCATAGCTTGACGCGAGAACTGTGGTAGACACCATGGCCAACGCGACGGCACGAACGGAGAGTGCTGTATGGATGGCGGCTTACCCGGCATCACATATTGATGCGCTGAGCCAGGAGCGCTGATCTCTAAAGTAGAGCGAAATAGAGATGGCCAAACAGAAGACGGGCAGCCGAAAGAGAGGCACGCCCAACAAGATTACCACGGAACAACGAGCGCTGCTCCCGCGGTGGCGCCCGACGCCGGAGGGTTAGGTCCGCAATACCTCGGCCTGCGGACTATGGTGCTGCAGGAGCTAAGGACGCCGGTTCAGGTGCCAACTTGAGACACCAATGGTGGATGCGCCGGGCCGGTGAAACGCCGCAAAGCCGACATTGGCGCGTGGAACCGCTGTGGCGTAGGATGGGTGCCACTCCGCAATTTTGATCAGGGGTCGCACTGGCATTTTGCCCAATATCCAATGATTGAGTGTCCCCATGCCATTGGAAGGGTCGACGGTCACGGGCGAACAAACTGTTGAAGCGTTGAGGCATGAACTGGCCGAGGCGCGCGAGCAGCAAGCCGCCACTGCGGAGATCTTGGCCTCGATCTCAAGCTCTGTGACTGACGCGAACCAAGTGTTCGCGAAGATCGCGGCGAGTGCGGCTCGTCTTTGCGATGCCCATGATGCGACGATCTTTCAGGTGCGCGGCGACAGTCTTCGAGTCGTAGCCCATCATGGACCGATCCCCCCAGGCGGGACCTTGCCCCTAACGCGGGCGACCATGACCGGAAGTGTAGTCCTCGACCGGCGAGCGATTCACGTCGCTGATTTGCAGGTCGAAACCGATAAGTACCCAGAGAGTAGCGTTCTTGCCCGGCTTCTTGGCTTCAACACCATACTCACCGTCCCTCTAATTCATGCGGGTGAGGCCATTGGCGCCATTGGCATCCGACGCACAGAGGTTCGCCCGTTCACAGATCGACAGATTGGTCTCCTTAGGACATTCGCCGATCAAGCCGTCATCGCCATCGAGAACACGCGGTTGTTCAATACGGAGCAGGCGAGCAAGCGCGAGCTCCGGGAGTCGCTTGAATACCAGACGGCAACGAGTGAAGTGCTGAACGTAATAAGCCGCTCACCGAATGAGCTACAGCCCGTATTTGATGTCATCGCGCAGAGTGCTAGTCGGCTCTGTGGCGACGAATACGCCATCGTCGCGCGCTACGACGGCGAGTTACTTCATCTCGTCGCGCAACACAATCCACGCCCTGACAGCGCTAGCGAAACCGAGCGTTGGTTTCCACACCCTCCGGTGGCGCCGTCCGTATTGGCACCGGCGATCAAAGACAACGCTGTCGTCCACATTTCCGACATAGAGGACGAAGAACTGTCCCAATCGGCACTCAAAGCATTTCGTCGAATCTCACTGCGAGCTGTGGTTGCCGTGCCGATGATCCACGAGAGTCGGACTATCGGCACCATCGCTGTCTCGCGCGCCGTACCCGGTGCATTCCCTCAGCGTCAGATCGATCTGCTGCGGACGTTTGCCGACCAGGCCGTCATCGCCATTGAGAACACGCGGCTGTTCGAAGAGGTGCAAGCGCGGACACGCGATTTGACGGTGTCGCTCGAGCAGCAAACTGCAACCTCAGAGATCTTGAGTATCATATCGACCTCGCCTGGCGACCTCGAGCCAGTCTTCCAAACGATGCTCGCGAATGCGACGCGCCTTTGCGAGGCTAATTTCGGCGTTCTCTTCCGTTATGATGGACACCTCTTTCACGCCGCTGCCTTGCAGGAGGTAGAGCCGGAATTCGCCGAACATCTTCGGCACAATCCGCCGCGCCCGGACCCAAGAAACGCCGTGCACAGGCTTCTGCAAACGAAGCAGCCCATCCACATAGCCGACGTCGCCGCCGAGCCGGTCTACGCCGAAGGTGAGCCATCGCGCGTTGCATTGGTGGAAATCGCGGGGGCTCGCACGTATTTCATCGTCCCGATGCTGAAAGAAGACGAACTGATCGGTGCGATCGCCATTTACCGCCGGGAGGTTCGATCGTTCACCGATAGGCAGGTCCAACTTGTTGCGGGCTTCGCCAGCCAGGCGGTGATTGCCATAGAGAACGTCCGGTTGCTCAATGAGCTACGCGAGTCCCTCCAACAGCAGACCGCCACTGCCGACGTGCTCAAGGCCATCAGCCGCTCGGCGTTCGATCTCCAGCCCGTACTCGACACACTGGTCGAATCTGCAGCCAAGCTTTGCGAGGCGGATCAAGGGGGGATGGTTCGGAAGCAAGGCTCGACCTATATCACCGTCGCAAACTACGGACATTCGCTCCAGTCAACTCGCTTTCTGAGAGCTAGTCCCTTTGATGTGGGACGCGACACTATAACCGGTCGGGTCATACATGAAGGGCGAGCTATTCAGGTTGGAGATGTACTCGAGGATCCAGAACTTGACGCTTCGCGATACAAGGTCGTGGGTAGTCGTACAATACTTGGCGTTCCACTGCTGCGCGAGGGAGCACCAATCGGCGTGTTTGTGCTGTCGCGTCGCGCAGTGCGCCCCTTCACTGACAAGCAGATCGAGCTCGTCAGCACCTTCGCCGATCAAGCCGTCATCGCCATCGAGAACACGCGGCTGTTCGAGGAGCTGGAGGCGCGCACAAAGGAGCTCCAGGCGCGCACGCGGGAGCTTACCGAGTCTCTTGAGTACCAGACTGCGACCGGCGAGGTCCTGAACATCATCTCTCGCTCACCCTCTGAATTGCAGCATGTGCTCGATGCCATAGTCGCCACCGCCATCAAGCTCTGCGATGGCTTCGATGCGAGCATTTTCCTCAAGGAGGGAGACCAGCTTAGGGTCGGTGCACACCATGGCGGCATCTCACTTGGCGTCGGGAGCATGGCACTTGGACGCGGTTGGGCAACTGGCCGGGCAGTCATGGATCATGCGGCCGTACACGTGTGTGATTTCGCCCTGATGTGCGAGGAGTTCCCGGAGGGCTATCAGCAAAGCATGCGTGATGGAGTCAGGACAGGCCTCGCCGTGCCGTTGTTACGCGAGGGCGACGCCATTGGCGCCTTCATGATCCGCCGCAAAGAGGTGCGCCCATTCTCGGACAAGCAGATCGAACTGCTCAAAACTTTCGCCGACCAGGCCGTAATCGCCATTGAGAACTCTCGGTTATTCGAAGCGGAGCAGGCGAGCAAGCGTGAGCTGGCTCGCTCGGTCGAGGAGCTCGAATCGCTTGGCAAGGTGAGCCAGGCCGTCAACTCGTCGCTCGAACTCGATAAAGTGTTGCCGACCATTCTCGAACATGCCTGCGCCATGTCGTATGCAGGTGTCGGCACGGTATATGTGTTCGACAAGACAACCAGTGTGTTTAGGCTGGCGGCCGCCCACAACATGAGTGACGAGCACATTGCCATGGTGCGGGCGCAGCCGATGCGTCTCAATAGTGCCGTGGTCGGCGAATGCGCTATGCGGCGCGAGGTCGTTCAGGTTGCTGACCTTAGTAGTGCGGCGCCTTCTCCGCTGCTCGATATCCTTCTGCGCACAGGCGTGCGCGCCGTTCTTGCCGTACCTCTGCTGCACCAGGCAGAGGTGGTGGGTGTGCTGGTCGTCAGGCGCAATCAGCCCGGCACATTCTCCCCGGAGGTCATCCGGCTGGTCGAGGCCTTCGCGACCCAGTCCGCTATCGCGGTGGAGAATGCTCGCCTGTTCGGCGAGATCGCCCAGAAAAGCCGGGAACTCGAGATCGCCAGCCAGCACAAGTCGCAGTTCGTTGCCAACATGAGCCATGAACTAAGAACGCCGCTAGCTGCCATCCTCGGCTATGCCGAGCTAATGCAGGAGGGTTTCTACGAGCCACAAGGGCCAAAATCCTTGGACGCGCTCACCCGCATCCGCTCCAACGGCAAGCACTTGTTGGGCCTCATCAACACCGTGCTCGACATCGCTAAGATCGAGTCCGGCCAGTTCACCTTGAACATGGCCGAGTACGCCATCGAGAGTTTGGTTGAGACCGTTAGGTCTGCCACCGAGTCCCTCGCGCAGAACAAGAAGCTCGCCCTCAAGACTGAGGTGGCGAAGTCCCTGCCCATCGGGCTTGGTGACGAGCAGCGCCTCACCCAGGTGCTCCTCAACCTCGTGGGCAACGCCATCAAGTTTACTGATGCGGGTGAGGTGCGCGTGACTGCAAAGGCGGTCAACGGCCACTTCAACGTCAGCGTGACCGATACGGGGCCAGGCATTCCCGATCATGAGCGCACTTGCATCTTCGAGCAGTTCCACCAAGTCGACAGCTCGCTGACCAAGGCCGCCGGTGGCACTGGGCTCGGGCTCGCCATCGCCAAGCAGATCGTTGAGATGCACGGCGGACGCATCTGGGTCGAATCGACCGTAGGGAAGGGCTCGACGTTCCAAATGGAGATTCCCACACGCGCCGAATTTCGGAAGCGCGGCCTATAATCTTCGCGGAAGATCTGCGGCGCGTACTATGCACCCTCGGGGTGCTTAGTCCGGTTTGTGTGTCTGCTCTCGAGCAGTTCCTGACGCGGGCGTGCGAAAACCCACTGGGCTGCCATGTGCCAACGTGGGCGGCGCGAGCGTGGGCCCACGCAAACGAATGCCTTCACGGTCGGTTAACCGCAGTCGCAGGTGATCACCTTGATCCCAGCGGTTAGCGTTCTTCGGAAACCCGGGACGCTGCACCCGTACGACGCAGAAACGTTGACCGGTCGGCGCCTCCATCACCACCCAGCGCCGCAGGCGACTCACCACCTTGGCGCCCACCTTCGTCAGGCGGGCCACTTCGGCAGGGATATCGTCGGTCTCGATGTCTATGTGAACGCGACTCTCGTGGTCCACCCGCTGGATTTCCACGATAAGCTCGTCGGCCGGGGTCTCCAGCATTCGGTAGTTGCCGCGGCTGTTCGCATGATTGAGGTCAACGGTGCGGCCCAGCGCCTCACTCCAGAAGCGCGCGGCCTGGTCCACGTCGGAGGTCTTGCAGTCGATCAGCACAGCGCATAGGCGGGAATGGTGCATCTCAGTACCTCTCACTATCGGAAGTGATGATCGGTTACATTGAGCCCTTACTGCCATCACCAATGGCATTAGGACAACTGGGCATTGCGAATTCGGGAAGAGGCGGAGATGTTTGAAGATTCAACGTTTTGGTTCTTTGTCGCGCCCGGCTTGCTGCTTGGCCTGTATGCGCAGGCGCGCATCAAAGCGAACTATGTGCGCTTTTCCAGGGTCGGCACGTCCGGCGGCATCGCGGGAGCGCAGGTGGCGCGAGCATTGCTGGACGCGCGGGGACTTCAAAGGGTGCGGATTGAACCGACGCCCGGCATGCTGAGCGACCACTACGATCCGCAGTCGAAGACGTTAAGGCTTAGTCCAGAGGTTTACTATACGCCCAGCCTTGCCGCCGCGGGCGTCGCTGCGCATGAAACGGGCCATGCATTGCAAGATGCCGCAGGTTATCTGCCTCTCAAAGCGCGATCGTTGATTGTCCCCGCCGTCCAATTGAGCGCAAAAGTCGCTCCATGGTTGTTCATCGCCGGAGTGCTGCTTGGAGCGAATTCTCTGGCCTGGGTAGGGGTCATCTTATTCGGGGCGCAGACGCTCTTCACCTTGATTACCTTGCCAGTCGAGTTCGATGCCAGCGCTCGCGCACAGCAACTGCTCGTGAGCCAGGGAATTATTCGTGGCGAACAACAGGCGGAAGGAATTGAGAAAGTGCTCGGGGCCGCTGCCTGGACCTACGTGGCAGGCGCAGTTTCGTCGTTAGGGTCATTTCTTTATGTTGCCTACATGTCTACTCGATGGTCCGCCGCAATTAGTGAGGCTTTGCCCGACTCCTCCCGATGTCGCGTCTGGGTCTTGGCTGCGCAAAAACGGAACGGCGTGTCGGACCCTTAGAACGATGTTCCTGGAAGCCGCCGGCAAAGTGACAGGAATTTTCCTGCCATCTCAGGCGCGACTCGTTGGCAAAAAAACGCGATTCCCCTCCGTTCACGTCCTTTCAGGTTTTTTTGCGCAGCCAGGGTCACGAACGGCTGTCGAGCACGCAAGAATCGCTGGTTATTTTTGGTCCGCTTGACCTGACCTCGGCATCGGAAGCAGGCGGAAGGAGGGGTGCGTTACCGCCGTCGTCGCGGCCGCCACTGCGGTCCCTCGATCATTGCTCGAACTGACTGAGCATTGAATGGTACGCCACGCTCGTTACAGTAGCCTGCCTCCTTCAGCTTGGCGCTGATTTCACGGTAGCTGAGCCGGTCGGCTTTGCCTCTCGCCCTTCGAAGCCGACGCGCTTCCGCAACCACCTCGGGCCACAGCTCAGCGTGCGATTTCCGGCCGCCCACTTTCTTGCCCACCAGCGCAACGATATGATCGTGACGCGAAGTTAGCGGTTCGCAACGTTACACGGGACGATGTCTCGCGGCGGTTTGCGATTGGCTTCGTTGGGTGGCGAGAACACCGCTAGATAGGCGGCATCGCCAGTGAGTTGGTGGAGTGCTATTTGCCGGTAACCAAGTGCTGCGAGCTCGCAGCGCAACAGTTCAAGCGGCGTACCGTGTTGTGAGATGCGGCGGTCTAGGTCAACAATGCCAACCCGAGCGCCGTGCTTAAGGGCCGGGGCGAGGTTGTAAAGAAACGCATATGGCTGAGCCACCTCATGGTACATGTGCACGAGGATGGCTACATCAAGCGAAGCTGGTGGCAGGCGCGGGTCGTGCGGCTCCCCAAGTGCAAATCTGACATTGGACAATTTTAAACGCTTGATACGGTTCGCGAGTTGGTTGAGATAGTCCTGGGTGACGTCCTGCGCGATCACGTGCCCAGCTCGCCCGAGTAGTCGCGATAGGCGCACGGTATGGTAGCCGCTGCCAGCGCCGATGTCGCCAACGGTCATGCCGGGCTTTATTGCAAGAAGCCTGGCGAGCTGGCCAGATTCATCAAATGCATCGCGTTGCTGCTCGGTCGAGCGGCGTGGGCTAACGATTTCCGCAACGGGGCGCTTAGGGTCGGGAAACTCGCGCGCCGGTTTGCCAGGTGGCGCGAGGTAGGTGATTTCAAACGACTGCGTGCTACCGACGGCTGGCGCGAAAGTCAAAACCGCCGTAGAGACAAGCGCCGCGATGACGCTATAGATCCTCATGCTCTATGCGCATCCTCAGGTGGCGTGCTCTGCGCAAAAACTCCACAGCGAGAACAACTAGCGAAGCGACAGGTTTGTGTCCAAAGTGCTGCGATTGGCCGTCCCTGCCTGATCCAACACCACTTCATCGAAGTGGCCGTTCAGCTGCGCACCGCAACCGGATCCTGACAATATTGGTAGCGACACATGCAAAGGCCAGACGTCACACTATGCTACCTGGAAGTACGACACCAAGCCAGGTGGCGCCGATACCATCAATGGCGACCAAGGCCAATACCCCAAGGTGAACCGCCGATCGGAGTGCTGCCACGCCGTCTCGATTGGCAGATATCCAGGACGGCAAGTCGGTTGATGCGTTCGGGATGATCCAGAGCCATGCGATAGGCGACGCGCCCGCCGCGATCGTGGCCGCACACCGAGAAGTGTGGAAACCCAAGCTTCTCCATGACCACGATCATGTCGCGAGCCATTGCTCGTTTTGCGTAGGGCGCATGGTCGGGTGTCGTGGCTGGGCAGCTGCTGCCGCCATAGCCGCGCAGATCGGCGCAGACCACTCGGAAGCTGCCTGCCAGCAGTCAGCAGAAAGCGCAGCGGCCGGCCAAGCGCGTCGGCGAGCAGATGGATCTTGGTCGTCAATCCACCTCGGGAACGCCCCAGAGCCTCGTCCTCAGCACCCCCTTTTT
>Ga0111538_10015277_pt1 | contig 10095 bp, 8 predicted proteins | sample SoiMethybrSBSTD1_FD_79669 | JGI IMG/M metagenome (GOLD analysis project Ga0111538, IMG submission 79669) | Bulk soil microbial communities from a Populus tree surrounding site in Tennessee, USA - Soil MetaG P. TD hybrid SBSTD1 (version 2)... | ecosystem: Environmental > Terrestrial > Soil > Tree... | reverse complement strand
TGGTTGCTGCTGATCCAAATAATCGCGATTATCGCCGCGAGTTGTTGGACAGTTACTGGTTCATAGCGACGTTGCTGGGTAAGCAAGGTGACTCAGCGCGCGAGTTGCAGATGTTGCGGGACCAACTTCCGGCGCGTCAGGAATTAGCCGCAGCCGAAACAACGGAATTTGTCGATCGATACAATCTTGCCGGCACATACGCATACATCGGCAGCTTGTCGATGGCGATGGGCGACGTGCAGGGCGCGCTGGACAACCAACAAGAAGCGTTGAAAATACGCGAGACGCTCGCCGGTCTGGATCCAAATACGGCCCGCGCGCGCCGCGCGCTGACGATCTCGTACGAGTATCTCGCCCGCGCGACTGATCTCGCCGGGGACGCAGAGGGCGCATTGGAACTACAACAGCGTGGATTGCAAATGCGCGAGGCTCTCGTTGCCGCAGACACGTTGAACACCGATCTGCGTCTCATGTTGATTGAGAGTCATCGTTATGTCGGCGACATGTTTTTCAAACTCGACGATCTCGAACAAGCATCCGCGCATTACCAAAAGCAATTAGCTATCAACGAAGAGATGCTTGCTGCCGATCCTGCGAACGCGCAGTTTCATAGCAACAAAGCAGTGGCGCTGATTAAGGTCGGAGATCTCAAAGCGCGTTCGAAACGGACCGCGGAAGCTTTGTCAAACTACAATGAAGCACTTCGCATTCTGGAAAAGTTGAGTGAGACTACCAAACAGGACATTTCAATTCGCCAGGATCTAAATGATCTTCGAACGAAGATCGAGGCCACAAAAAGGCACAAACGATGAAGATTGCGTCCGCCCTGATAATCATTTGCGTTATTTGTGATCTTGCATCGGCACAAGTGGACGTACGGTTAGTCACTGACGAAGCCGAAGCGGTGCTGGCGATCCTCGCAAAAAGAAAAGCGAATCAACCCATTACCGAGGCAGACTGGCAGCGGGTGTTCCAGAGTGAAGGCTACACGCGGCTCAAACAACGCGAGACTTCCATGAAGCGCTCGTTTGAAGAGGCTGATTTCAAAACATTCGTGCTGTCGGACCAAAGCGCAGAACGCGCGGCCGCTCTCGAAGAAACGTTCGAAAAGTGGAAACGCGCTGACATCACACGCGCTGCGCGCCTCGCGTTGGATTACCTCCCTCGTGGCGCGCAAATCAGAGCGAAAATCTACCCCGTGATTAAGCCTCGAGAGAACAGTTTCGTCTTCGACACCACAAACGATCCTGCGATCTTTCTTTACGTCGATCCGAAGAAGACTCGCGAGCAGTTTGAAAACACGCTCGCACACGAACTTCATCACATCGGTTATGCCGGCAGTTGTCCGTCCAAACAGGCGGAAGACGAGATCAGCAAGTTGCCGCCCAACGTCCGTACGACCCTCACGTGGATCGGGGCTTTCGGCGAAGGCATCGCCATGCTCGCGGCAGCTGGCGGTCCGGATATTCACCCGCACGCAGTCAGTAATCCCGAAGATCGAGCGCGTTGGGATAAGGATCTCGAAAACTTCAACGACGATTTGAAGAAGGTGGAAAAGTTCTTACTCGACGTCCTCGAGAAGAAGTTGACTGACGAGCAAATCCAGCAGACAGGGTACTCTTTTTTCGGCACTCAGGGACCGTGGTACACAGTCGGTTGGAAGATGTCGGTGTTGATCGAGAAGACTTTTGGAAGAGCAAAGTTGATCGAATGCACTTGCGACCAGCGAAAACTTTTTTCCACCTACAATCAAGCCGCTGAGAAACACAACCGCACGTCGCGTGAACCGCTCGCCGTATGGTCCAACACACTGATTAATGGAATTCAATGACGCAAGATCATTTGCGAGAGGATCGTGCCAGTGTGTATCTCCGGGGCGACGCTTTATCCAGCAATGTGAAAAGACCGTCGAACACGACGCTTGCGTGTTGCAAAAGTTTTCGATCGTCGCGGAGATTCTCGCTCAGACCGTTTATGACCGTGTTTAGTCCGGCCGCCTCGAGACGATGAAACTTCTCGTCTTTGAGATCGATGTCGTGCACGATCTCTGCGAGCTCGCGTAAGCCTTTTATCCCTGTCAGCCCAAAACGTTTGAGCATGGTTTCGAAAGTGCAGTCCTCACCGTGGTGCGTGAACTCCGCGCCAAACATGTCGAATGGAATCGCGTTGTCGACCGTCTCGCCTTCGGCAACAAAATAGAAACGCGGTCGCTTGTCGATGAATTGCTTGATCAACCATGCGGAGGCCAGGCGATCGATATGGATGTTGCGCCGTGTTACCCAGCGACGGCCCTGGTAGTCAGCGATCGAAAGCGCGCCGCCTTTGTCTTTACTCTGCTTCGTCGACGGATGTTCCGAAACGCGCAGTGCTTTTTGCGCCCGGTCATACGCGGCAAGCGCACTCCCGCGTCCCTTAGCTTCAAAGAAGTCGTTCGCGATCACGTGTTCTAATTCGCTGTGGATTTTGTCGAGTTCTGATTCGTGAGTCGCAAGCCGTCCTGGTGAGAGATGCCTGGCGCGCGATTGTTCGCGAATTTTTCCGGTCAGTTCATCAAGAGCAGCAGCGATTTCGGCGAACTCCGTGTTACGTGCATCTCGAAACGCCTTGACGATCTCGTCATCGGTAGCGCCTTCGATTGAGTCCGCGCGAAATACTGCAGCTTCACCGCCAGCCGATTCAATCTCCTGCTTTAGCCATTGGAAGTCTTCATTCGTCTTCTCGTTTGCGGGAAGCACGTACACGGAATTCTTGATCGCCACCGCGCCGAGCTTCTGGAGTTTGCGCCAGATACGAACGCGCAGGTTTGTCGGTCGGGCAGGTAATTGATGGACCAGCAGTATCCAGGTATGGTTCAGTTGCTTTGACAACGTGGCTCTGAGCGTAACTGGTGTTACATTGCCTTGCAAGGTTTAAGCGCTGTTGGGATGTGCTTGATACAATCCGTGAGACCGAAAACTCGTTAGTGAGGTGAGATGAGGATGTTTTTAGGAATTCTTCTGTTTCTGAGTTTAATTGCCCCTTTTCCTCAATCGGACCGCGTTAATGCTTCCGACGGAGTTCCGATTCATTACACCGTGCAGGGCAAAGGCGAGCCGGCGCTCGTCTTCATTCACTGTTGGAGCTGCGACGGCAACCTCTGGGAAAACCAGGTGCCGGAATTTGCGAAAAAGCATCGCGTTGTAACCATCGATCTGCCCGGTCATGGGCAGTCGGGGCAGGGAAGAAAGACGTGGTCCATCGAGAGTTATGGAGATGACGTCAAAACAGTCGTGACCAAGCTGGACCTCAAACGAGTGGTGCTTGTCGGGAGCTCGATGGGCGCTCCGATCGCGCTCGAGGCAACGCGACGAATGCCCGAACGCGTGAGAGCGATCGTGCCGGTCGATTCACTACTCGACGTCGATCAGAAGGTGCCGCCTGAGCAACTCGAGGTGGTGTGGAAGCAACTCGAAGCTGACTACAAGGGTGCACTGACGGCTCTAACCAACCAGTTTTTCTTCTCGCCGCACACACCTGCAGCAGTCAAAGAGCGGGTGCTCAGGGAGGCAACCTCCCGCCCACCGGAGATGGCTATCGCGATCCTCAAGGCGATCTTCGCTTACGATGCGATTCCGGCGTTGCGCGAGACGAAGGTCCCGATTCACGCAATCAACGGCGACCGCAGTCCGACGAACCTGGAAGCGAATCGAAAATACGCGCCTCAGTTCGACGCGGTGATCATTAAAGACACCGGTCACTATCCGATGCTCGAGAATCCGGCGCGATTCAATCAACTGCTCACAGAGATTTTGAGCAAACTTCCAAAGTAATCGCCACAAAGAGGCACAAAATGGCTACCGAAAAACAAACACGTCAATCGGTTCGGTGACCGGTTTGCCGCCAATGCGGTTGGCGTAGGACTGCAACGCCTCCATGCCGGCTCGGAAGTCGCTCGGAGATAAGCGAGCGAGGACTGAGTCTGCTCCGGCGGCTATCTTCTCCGCGTAAGCACCGTAATCTGACGCGATCTGCTGAGTGATGAGATCCGTGTAAACCGTGGTAAATCCTGCCGACTCGAAAATCTCACGTATCTTCGCCGCACTCGGGAGAATCTCTTCCAGAATCGGGCGGCTCTCCGGAAAGAACTCGACGTAAGGATATGATGAAATACGGTCGCCAATACCCGCGCGCAGAAACGCGATCCCGGCGTCACGAAGCACGCGGCGACACTCGCGTGTCGCGAGCACCGGATCCTCGATATGATGGAAAACCATCGACATGAAAATCAGGTCAACGGAGTCGTCCGGCAAAGGTATCGCCTCGGCGCGACCGAGTTCGTATCGCACGCGGCGGTCACGCTGTTTCGTTCGCGCCTGGTCCAACATCTTTGTGGACGGATCGACACCGACCACTTCCGCATTGAAATGATCGGCGAGAGCTTCGGAGAAGCGCCCGGTGCCGCAACCCAGATCGAGGATGGTATTGATGGGCTGTTCCCCGGCGTATGTTGAGACGACATTCATCCAAAGCTGTAGAACCTCCGGCCCGTGGTCGCGCCCGCGGTCGTAGGCAACGGGGATGTCAGTAGCGTCGTAATCCATGTTCAAAATCCCGGTCCGCCTCGTCGACTTTTCCAATCAGGTGTTGGACCGTTATTCTAGCACCCGGACGCGGGCAGTATCGCGCATGATCAAAGTCAAATGGCAAAAGCTAAACGAGTCAAGGGAATCAATTGTGATTCCGTCGCAACTATCGGCATAAAACTGGTTCTGGTTACGAGGTTTGAGGAACTGTATGGCTTTCACGAGGCGGCCCTGGATTGGTCCGATCCGGAGGGTGTTCACTCGATGCGGGTCGCTTCGCGCCGTCTGCGCAGCGCGCTGCGGGATTTCATGCCTTACCTTCGCAAACGCGGCCTCACCGCCGTTCAGAAACGATTGAAGAACGTCGCCGATACGCTGGGCGAAGTGCGCGACCAGGACGTCGCGATTATGGCGTTGGAGAAGATCGATGCGAACGCGCCCTCCGATGTCTCGCCCGTGCTCAAGCAATTCATCGACGCGAGAAAAGAAATTCGTAACGAGGCTCGGAAGCAACTCGAGGCCATTCTCGAGAAGGCCCAACTCGATCAATTGCAGTCGGACTTCATGGCCGGTGTTGATGTTGCTACCGCCCCACGAAAAACCCTTACGGCGCCCATCTTCCGGCAAATGTCTCGCGAGGTAATCCTCGGTCGCTTGAAAGAGTTGGAAAAACTCAGTAACCGTCTGTTCAACCCATTCGAAGTTGAGACACTGCACGAAATGCGCATTGCCGCGAAGCGCCTGCGCTACGCGATCGAGCTTTTTCAGAGTTGCTGGGGACACTCTATCGCAACTTACGCCAAGCGTGCCGCGCGAGTGCAAACCGCTTTGGGCGATCTTCACGATTGCGACGTCTGGATCGAAAACATCGGTAAGCAGATCAACAATGCGCGGAAAAACAAAGACGCCGCGCAGGTCGCTGCGTTCGTTTGGTTGCTAAATCACTTCATCAAGCTTCGCAGTAAACACTTGCGGCAGGCGTTTGCCGAATGGAGTCAATGGGAAGCTCAGGATTTAAGTGGCAAGTTGCGCGCGAAGATCTCGTGATTTAATCGAAACCTGCGCGGAATTCGAATCGTAAATGCATCAACTGCCGCAATCCTGAGACTGGGAAACACAAAATATGAGCACCGATTACATGTCAGCCTCCACGGTAAGCGACCACGATCTGACGCTCGCTTTGCCGGGAGAAGTCGGAAGCGTGCGCGCTCGTCTGATCGATGCGATTCAGAAGCTGGGTTACAAGGTCCTTGGAGAGCAACCCATCTACGCGAAGCGCACCGCGAAAGGCTGCGCGATGTGGGACTGTTCGCTTAATGTTCTGGACTATCCGACGACGCTCACGATCTCGCTGAAGCAAACAAACGACGTTTCAGTTCTCGCCACATTCAGTTACGAGATCAAGAGCTACATGCGCATGACGAAAGGCGACCGCCAGACACTGGCGCGCGAAGCCGAAGCCGCTGTAGCACTCGCGACCGAACGTCTCGAGATGTCGGCGTGTCGTGCATGTGGAACACAGGTGACTGACGAATCTCACTTTTGCCGTCGTTGCGGCGCGCCGTTCGTGCTGGACGTGCCGGAGATGGAGGTACTGCGGCTGACGAGAAACGTGCGTGGCAGCCTTCACAACATCGTGTTTGCAATGCTCATGCTGCTCGCAGCGGTGCTTACCGTTTTCGCTGCATTGATATTCAAAGGAGTGATTTACACCCCGGTATTGTGGATTGCGGCTCCACTCGCAGCTTACGCTGTTTTATTGGTGATTCAAGGCGCATGGCAACTTTATCGCACGCTGAATCCGGCATTCACGGCGAAGAGTCTCAACACGAACCCTCAGCGAACCTTTAACAACACTTCCGTTACGACAGCTCTACCGGCAGCGCACGTTAACGCGTCGATCACCGAAGGAACAACTGAGTTGCTTCTATCAACACGTGATCGTCGCGAAAAAGAACCGGTGCCGCGGAAAGACCACGACACCGCCGAGATAGATACCGACCACCTCATGTAGCCACAAAGAGCACAAATAAAACCTTTTGTTTAAGGTTTTATTTGTGCCTCTTTGTGGCTACCCGTCGATTAATCAGCGGTGGCGGCTCGCGCCGTAACGATTTCTTGTGCGGGTGGTGCGTACACGCGCGCGGGAGACCATGGTTGCAGACCGGTGGCGCCGCTTATCCAGCCCTGGAAATCGGGTTTGTAGAAACCATACGGATGCACTGACTCGATTGCACTAACTTCGTCGAGCATCTTTCGCAAGTCCGCAGGTATTTCAAACTCAGCATAGCGCAAGTTGTCCTGGAGTTGGGCCAACTTCGACGCGCCGATGATCGTTGACGTCACGCCGGGTTGAGTCGCAACCCAATTCAGCGCAACCTGTGACGCCGGCCGGTTGATCTGCTTCGCCACGTCAGTCAGCACCTTCAGAATTTGCCAATTGCGCGTCGTGAATCTTTGGAAGATTGGATTTCCAGAGTCCTTCGCAATCTGCAAACGTCCCTGACCTTCGCCCGTGTCGCCCTTCTGCTGATACTTGCCGGTTAAAAAACCTCCTGCGAGCGGACTCCATGGCGTGATTCCGAGGCCCAACTCCTGCGCCGCCGGAATGTGTTCGCGTTCGATATTACGTTCGACCAGCGAGTATTCGAGTTGAAGTGCAACCAAGCCATCCCTGTGATCCTGCTCGGCAATTGTTTTTGCGCGCGCAACGTACCACGCAGGCGTATCGGAAAAACCATAGTACCGAATCTTTCCGGCGCGAATCAGATCGCCGAACGTCGACACGACCTCTTCGATTGGTGTCACGGTGTCCCACGCGTGTAGCCAATAGAGATCGACGTAATCGGTCTTCAATCGCCTCAGTGAATCTTCAAGTGAGCGATAGATGTTCTTGCGGCCGTTGCCTCCTGCGTTGGGATTGCCCGGTTGTGGATTGAAAGTGAACTTAGTTGCGAGCACAACCTGCTCACGCAAGCCTCGCTCGTTGATGAACTTCCCGAGCAGCTCTTCGCTGCGACCTTCAGTGTAAACATTAGCCGTATCGAGAAAGTTTCCACCGGCGTCGATATAAGTGTTGAAGACGTCACGCGCGACATCTTCTTCCGAACCCCAGCCCCACTCGGTGCCAAACGTCATGGTTCCCAGAGACAGCGGACTCACTCGCAGTCCCGATCTTCCCAGGGTTACGTATTCATTCAAACTCCTGCTCATTTATTCTTCCTTTCTTATTGTTGCCAACCACCACCAAGCGCCTTGTACAGTTGGACCATCGAAACCAACTCATCACGTTTTGTCTGCGTCAGGTTCAACTCGGCGTCAAAAAGTTCTCGATCTGCGTCGAGTGCGTTGAGTAATGTGTCGACTCCGCCTTCGTATCGGAGATACGCGAGGCGCGATCGATCCTGGAGTGTTGTTACCAACAGCTCCTGTTGAGTGCGAATTTCTTTAACTTTACGATACTGCACGAGCGCATCCGAGACTTCTCGAAATGCGTTTTGGATCGTCTGTTGATATGCAATCAGCGCCGCCTCTTGTTCCGCTCTCGCAAATCTCACGTTTGATTTGAGCCGGCCGGCCGTGAATATCGGCTGCGTGAGCTGCGGCACAAACGTCCAGGCTCGAGTTGGACCACTAAAAAGACTCGAAAGCTGATTACTCTGGAAGCCGAGGAATCCAGTCAAACTGATACGCGGAAAATAAGCAGCCTTCGCCGCGGAAACGAGCGCTCGCCGAGCTGCCAGACTTTCTTCCGCCGCCCGAATGTCTGGTCGACGTTCGAGCAACGAAGATGGCAGACCAGCAGGCACCTCAGGCAGTGCTTCCTGTTGCGCCAATGGTTTCCCGCGTGGGATCGGTCCTGGGTTGTTTCCTAAAAGCAAGCTGATCTGATTCTCTGTTTGTTCGATGGCGCGCTCTGTATCCGGAATAGTCTGCGCTGCCAGGTAAACAAGTTCCTGCGCCTGTCGCACGTCCAACTTTGTCGCGAGGCCGTTGTCAGCGCGTGCGAAGATCAAACGCAGCGAATTCTCGCGCGTTGCGAGTGTTCGTTTTGCGATGTCCAATTGACTGTCGAGCTCAAGCAAACTGAAGTAGCCGGTTGCGACATCTCCGACAACTATAGTCATCACAGCTTTGCGATCTTCTTCGGTCGCGCGTAGGTCTGCGCGTGCGGCTTTGGTCTGGTTTCGGAGTCGTCCGAAGACGTCGATCTCGAACGTGAGCAGGTTCAGCAGCACGCTTCCGAAACTGCGTCTGCTGCCACTCTGGCCGGGAATGTTGAATTGTCCGCTTTGTGACGTTCGGGTGGTCGCGAGATCCGCGCTCGCTTCGAATTGTGGAAACTGTTCGGAGCGCGCGAGGCCGAGATTGGCCCGTGCTGCGTTGATGCGCGCGCCTGCGGTGCGCAGATCGTAATTCTGGACCATCGCCGTCCTGATCAGCTTTTGTAGTTCCGGATCTTTAAAAACCTCAAACCACTTGAGATCGCCGAACGAGTTCTGATTCGGGTTCACCTCGCCACGAAAGACGTCAGGAGCTTTTACGGGTGCTGGTTGATACTTTTGCGCAGCAACATCGCGCGGCAGAAAGATACTAATCAACAAAAATATGGCGAGCGTTGTTCTCATAATCAATCTCCTGACGCCGGCTGCAAACCGGGCTCGTCGTGCGGTCGCTGTTCTCGCCGGTTTATTCGCATCGAGAGCTTTTCGACGACGTAGAAGCTCACGGGGATCAGAAAGCTCGCGATCAATGTGTCAGCCAACATGCCGGAGATCACGACCGTTCCGAGGATCTGTCTTGCCGCTGCCCCGGAACCTGTCGAGAACCACAGCGGTAGACAACCCGCGATAAATGCGAGCGACGTCATCAACAACGGGCGCCGCCGCAAACGTGCGCCTTCGAGTGCCGCCTCGAGAAGGTTTCGCCCTTTTTCAAATTCCATTTTTGCGAACTCGACGATCAGGATCGCGTTCTTCGCCGCCAGACCGATCACGACAATCAATCCGATCTGTGCGTACACGCCGAGATCGAAACCACGCAGCCAAATCCCGACAAACGCTCCGAACAGTGCGATCGGTACCGTCAGCAACACGGAGAAGGGAAGCGACCAACTCTCGTAAAGGGCAGCCAGAATCAGAAACACAAAAATGACCGACAGCGCCAATGCCTTGATCGCAGCTCCAGACGTTTGTTTCTCCTGGTATGAGAGGTCGGCCCAGTCGTAACCGATCTCTCTCGGCAGCGTCTGCCGCGCGACTTCTTCGAGCGCGGTCATCGCCTGACCCGAACTGTACCCAGGCGCCGCCGCACCGAGAACCTGTGCACTGCGATAGAGATTGAACCGGTTCGTGTACTCTGGTCCACTGATCCTGCGTGTCGTCACTAAAGCAGAGAGCGGCACCATCTCACCCTCGTTGTTGCGCACGTAATAATTGCCAATGTCTGCTTCAGTTTGACGCATTTCACCTTCAGACTGGAGAAACACGCGCCACTGCCGCCCGAAACGATTGAACTGATTCAGGTATAGCCC
>Ga0111538_10015275_pt1 | contig 10096 bp, 9 predicted proteins | sample SoiMethybrSBSTD1_FD_79669 | JGI IMG/M metagenome (GOLD analysis project Ga0111538, IMG submission 79669) | Bulk soil microbial communities from a Populus tree surrounding site in Tennessee, USA - Soil MetaG P. TD hybrid SBSTD1 (version 2)... | ecosystem: Environmental > Terrestrial > Soil > Tree... | reverse complement strand
GTCGCGGCGGGGCTGCTCGAGGAGGACCTGCGTGTCCGGGACGCGCTCCGCGAGCTCGCCGGCCGGGGCGAGGGTGGAACCCTCGCGTTCCCGCGACCGACGACGCTCGAGACCGCTTCGTTCGCGATCGACGCCGCCGTGCTCGGGGAGGCGGACGTGATCCGCACCCAGCGCTGGCTCGACGACCTCGAGCGGCGCGTCGGGCGCCTCGAGCGGACGGCACCGGTCCGGATCGAGCGGCGGCTGCGCGACCTGGCCCGAAAGGCCCTTCGGAGGTAGCCGTGCGGGTCGCGATGACGCTCGTCGTCCGGGACGAGGTGGATCTCGTCGGAGAGTGGCTCCGGTATCACCTCGCCCGCGGGATCGACCAGGTGATCGTCACCGATCACCGCTCGGTGGACGGTACGTCCGAGCTGCTCGCCGAGCACGCGGGGGACGATCGCGTCCGGGTCATCCACGAGGAGGCGCTCGAGATGCGGCAGGCCGAGTGGGTGACGCACATGGCCCGCCTGGCGGCGACCGATCACGGCGCCGACTGGGTGATCAACAGCGACGCGGACGAGTTCTGGTGGCCGCGCGACGGCGAGGTCCACGAGCTTCTCGGGGCGGTCCCCGGCCGCTACGGCGTCGTCCGCGCGCTCTGGCGGCAGTTCGTCCTCCGGCCGGACGGGCCCGAGCCGTTCGCCGAGCGGATGACCCTCCGCTGCCGGCCCGTCGCCGACTTCACGAGCCCCTACCACGCGCAGGTCAAGATCGCGCACCGCGCGCTGCCCGACGTCGTCGTCAGCGAGGGCAACCACGATGCGTTCGGCCACGGTCTCGCCCTCGTCCGCGAGTGGCTCCCCTTCGAGGTGCTGCACTTCCCGCTCCGCACCGAGGCGCAGGTGGGGGACAAGTTTCTCCGTCGGCGGGCGATCCTCGGCGGCGAGCACATCGCGGACGCGATCCGCCGGCTCGACTCCGAGGGGCTGTCGGCGTACCACGATGAGGTGCTCTTCGGCGACGAGGACGTGACACGAGGGCTCGGCGACGGGACGCTCGTCGAGGACACGCGCCTGCGGGACGCACTCGCGGCGATCGACGACGGCGCCTCGACGCTTCCCGCGTGGACGCCGACGCTCGCCGACGACGTCGACCTGGCGCTCGACTTCCAGCTCGCACTCGAGCGCGACAGCTGGGTCAACCTCGACCGCCGCGCGGCGGCGCTGGAGCGCTCGATCGCGCGTCTCGAGGGCGCGGCGACCCTGGTGGGGGCGGGCTCATAGCGAGCCCCCGGCGGGTCTGCCGGTCGGCCCAGTCGATACCATCCAGCGTCGTTCGCCGCGACGTCGACCGCTCGCGGCCCGGCCGATGAGCGAGATCCCGAGCGACCTCCCCGTCACGCTGATCCGCCCCGTGCGGCGCAGCGGCATCCCGAACTTCGGGGAGCTCTGGCGCGCCCGCGACCTCGCGCTGATCCTCGCGTGGCGTGACGTGAAAGTGCGCTACAAGCAGTCGCTGATCGGGATCGCGTGGGCAATCCTCCAGCCTCTGCTGACGATGGTCGTCTTCACGCTCATCTTCGGGAAGTTCGCCGACCTCCCGGCGCAGGGCCTTCCGTACCCGGTCTTCTCGATGCTCAACCTCGTCGCCTGGGGCTTCCTGGCCTCGGTCTTCGCGCTGACGTCGGGCTGCGTGCTCGCGAACCGGATGCTCGTCCAGAAGGTGCACTTCCCGCTCCTCGTCCTGCCGCTCGCGTGCATCCTCGTGCCGCTCGTGGACTTCGCGTTCTCGTTCACCGTCGGGCTCGGGATCACGGTCGGGTACGACGTCCCGATCCAGTCGACGATCGTCCTCGCGCCGCTGTTCCTCCTCATGCTCGGCGCCACGGGGATCGGGCTCGGGTCGTTCCTCGCGGTCATCAACGTCCGCTACCGCGACGTCCCGTACGCCGTCCCGTTCCTCGTGCAGCTCTGGCTGTTCGCCTCGGGTGTCATCTACGCGGCGGACGCGATCCCGGAGAAGTACCTGAACATCGCGTCGCTCAACCCTGCAGTCGGCGCGATCACCGGCTTCAGGTGGGCCATCGTCGGGACGCCCGCGCCGACGACGACCATGCTCGCGCTCGGCCTCACGACGACGGTGGTCGTCTTCGTCGGCGGCCTGTGGTTCTACCGGCGCGCGGAGCCGCGCTTTGCGGACACCCTGTGAGCACCGTCGTCGCCAACGGCCTCTCGAAGCGCTACCGGATCGGCGAGTACCGCGCCGGCTACGAGACGCTCCGCGACACGGTCTCGCACACCGTGCGGCGCGCCCTCCGCCTGGAGCACGTCGATCACTCGGCGGAGGATCTCTGGGCGCTCAAGGACGTGTCGTTCACGATCGAGGAGGGGGAGGTGGTCGGCTTCATCGGCAAGAACGGCGCCGGCAAGTCGACGCTTCTCAAGATCCTCACGCGCATCACGCCGCCCACGGAGGGGACGGCGACGATCCGCGGCCGCGTCGGCAGCATCCTCGAGGTCGGCACCGGCTTCCACCCGGAGCTCACGGGCCGTGAGAACACGTACCTGAACGGCGCGATCCTCGGCATGAAGCGCCGCGAGATCAACACGAAGTTCGACGACATCGTCGAGTTCAGCGGCATCGGCAAGTTCATCGACACGCCCGTCAAGCGGTACTCCAGCGGGATGTACGTTCGACTCGCCTTCGCGGTCGCGGCGCACCTCGACCCCGAGGTGCTGATCATCGACGAGGTGCTCGCGGTCGGCGACCACGAGTTCCAGCAGCGCTGCATGGGGAGGATCGAGGAGATCTCCGGCTCGGGTCGCACCGTCATCTTCGTCTCGCACGACATGCAGGCCGTCACGCGGCTCTGCGGCCGCGCGTACTGGCTCCAGGGCGGGCAGGTGATGGCCGAGGGGCCGAGCGACGACGTGGTCTCGCAGTACCTCCAGGAGGCCTCGGGCGCAGGAGCCGAGCGCGTCTTCACCCTCGACGAGGCCCCCGGCACGGGCGCGGTCCGCCTGCTGTCGGCCCGCATCGTCGACACGAGCGGCGAGACGTCCTACGGCGTCGACGTGCGCGAGCCGATCGGGATCGAGCTCCGCTTCGCCGTGCTCGGCGAGTGCGGCCCGCTCTTCCCGAAGATCAAGCTCGGCAACGAGCGGGGCGAGGTCGTCTTCAACGCCCTCGACACGGACGCGCGGTGGCGCGTCGCGCCCGAGGTCGGCACCTACACCTGCACGGCCTGGATCCCGCCGAACCTGCTCAACGAGGGGATCGTCGGCGTGGACGTCACGGTCGCGTCGATCGGGGCCGGCACGCTCGTCAACCACGTGAACGTCCCGACGCTCGTGCGCTTCCACGTCCGCGACCCGGGCCTCGGCGACTCGGCGAAGGGCCACTTCACCGGGCAGTTCCGCGGCGGCGTGCGCCCGCTGCTCGACTGGACGACGGAGTTCGTCGAGTCGCGCGCCTACGAGACGGCGTAGCGGACGACGGGGTCGGTCTCGTCGTCCGCGAGCGGCGTGTCGTAGTTGCGGTTCGAGAGCGCCTTCAGCGACGCGGGCGAGCAGTACGTCGCTGTCGCGAGCACCCGCGGCCCGGCTGTCGCGAAGCCGCCGCGGTGGAGGCCGCTCGTGTTGCAGAGGATCAGCGTCCCCTTCGGGCCCGTGAAGGTCGCGATCTCGTCGGGCGGGACGCTCTTGGCGACGTCCGCGTCGTCGACGCGGCCGTAGCCCATCGGCACCCACGGTCGCACAGAGTGGTGGCGGCCGCCGGGCTGGCTGCCGGGCACGTACTCGAACGGCCCCTGCTCCGGGCCGACGTCCGAGAGGTAGACGAACGCCTTCAGGAGGTGCTTGTCGTCGAAGTCGACGTGCCAGTTCTGCGACGCGACGCGCTCGTCGCTCGGGGGCTGCTGCGCCGTGTACCAGAGGTCGACGTACGAGAGCTTCGCCCAGAGCCGGAGGTACGCGTTCGCGACGTCCAGCAGCCGACGCGACGCGATGGCCGAGAACCAGGCATCCTCGGCGGTGAGCGTGACGCCCTCGAAGCTGTGCGCGCGGACGACGAACTCCTTGCCGGCCCGGACCTTTCCCATCCCGCCCTCGGCGATCGTGCGCTCCGTCTCGGCCACGAAGGCCGCGCCCTGCGCCTCGATCGCCTGCCAGGTCTCCTCGTCGAAGAGCTCCGTGAACGGCAGCGTCACGTAGCCATCGCGGTCGAGCGCGTCGACGAGCCCGCGCTGCGTCTCGTCGAGCTTCGGCTCCTGCGAGGCGAAGTGGCGGCGCGCGCTGCGGTTCCCGAGCAGCCGCTCGTGGATCGTGTACGTCGCGACGACCCCGCGCCGCTCGACGGCGGAGGCGACGCGGTTGACGCGCTTGGCGAGCTTGGTGCGTTGGCGGTGCATCGACCCAGGAGGTTAGCGTCCCCGCGGTGCGCATCGCCTTTGTCCACTACCCCGGTCGGCTCGCGCGCCTCCACGCCGCCCGAACGGGCGAAGGGCCGACCGAGTTCCTGTTCGGCGCCGTCGAGCTCGAGCGGCAGGGGCATGAGGTCACGCACCACGAGGTCGACCCGGATGCGCCCGCGGGACGCCTCGCCCGCCGGCTGATCGACCGGCAGGCGGGCCGGCGGCGGCTGCCGCCGCACGCCTCGGCCGCCGTCCTCGACGGGACGAAGCGTCTCCTGCCGGACCTGCACGACGCCGACGTCGTCGTCGCGACGACGACCGGCACCGCGATCGCGCTCGCGGTCTGGCGCCGCCGCCGCCGCCTCGAGACGCCGCTCGTCGGGATCGTCGCCGGGCTCCTGAACGACCCGTGGGGGCGCGCGCGGCGGGCGACGACGCTTCCACTCCTCCGCCGGATGCACGCGATGCTCTACGGCCCCGGCGAGGCCCCTGGCCTGGAGGCGCTCGACCAGCGGCTTGCGGGGCGCGTCCACGTCAACCGGTTCGGCGTCGACACGTCGTTCTGGGCGCCGGGCGGGACGCCGGCCGGAGGGGTGCTGGCGATCGGCAACGACGGGCACCGGGACTGGGGCACACTCGTCGAGGCGGCCGCCTCGATCGACGCGGAGATCGCGGTGCTCACGCGGCACGCGGCGCCCGCAGTCCTTCCGGCGAACGTCCGCTGGCAGCCGGCCGACTGGCACTCCGCGCTGCTGAGCGACGCCGAGGTGCGAGAGGCCTTTCGGTCGGCGTCCGCCGTGGTCGTCCCCGTGAAGGACGTCCCGCAGCCCTCCGGGCAGAGCGTGACGTTGCAGGCGTCCGCGTGCGGCCGCCCCGTCGTCCTCACGCGGACGCGCGGGCTCTGGGATCCCGAGGCGCTGCGAGACGGCGAGAACGTCCTCCTCGTCCCGCCCGCGGACGCAGAGGCGCTCGCCGCTGCCGTCGCCCGGGTCCTGTCCGACCCCGCCGGCGGCGAGGCGATCGGCCGGGCCGCGCGGGCGACCGTCGAGGCGACCGCGACCGTCGAGGGCTATGCGGCACGGTTGCTCGAGATCTGCGAGGTAGCGCAGGCCCGTCCGTAAGGGGGCGCGGTCTACGGTACGCCGTCGATGGGACTCCGTACGAAGCCCAGGGCCGCCCTGACGATCGCCGGGAGCGGCGTGCGCCACATCTCCGCGCGGGTGCGGACGGAGCTCGACGTGCGCTCCGCTCGCTCGGGACGTGCCGACGTCGCCGTCTTCCACGAGCTCGCGCCGTCGCCGTCCGGGGGCGGCAACCAGTTCCTGCGCGCACTCGAAGGCGAGCTCCGGCGCCGCGGCCTCTCCGTCGAGGAGAACCGCATCTCCGGCGACACGCGCTCCTGCCTCTTCAACTCGTTCAACTTCGACCTCCACCGCCTGCGGCGATTCGCCCGTGACGACGTCCGGATGGTGCACCGCGTCGACGGGCCGATCGGCGTCTACCGCGGCTACGACGACGGCACGGACGCGCGGATCGCGGCGATGAACGCAGAGCTCGCGCAGGCGACGGTGTGCCAGTCGCGCTACAGCCTCGAGGCGCACCGGGCGCTCGGGATCGCCCTCGCCGAGGCGGTCGTGATCACGAACGCGCCCGACCCGGCGATCTTCCGCCCGCCGACGGCGCGCGAGCCGATCGACGGGCGCCGTGTCCGCGTCGTCGCGGCGAGCTGGTCGGACAACCCCCGCAAGGGCGCCGACGTCCTGCGCGCGCTCGGCGCGACCGCCGACCCGGGGCGGTACGAGCTGACCTTCGTCGGCCGCCCCCTGGACGGGCTCACCGGCTGGACGACGATCGGGCCGCTGGCGTCCGAGGATCTCGCGGACCTTCTCCGCGCGCAGGACTGCTACGTGGCAGCGAGCCTCGACGACCCCTGCTCGAACGCGCTCCTCGAAGCGCTCGCGTGCGGGCTCCCCGCCCTCTACCGCCGGAGCGGCGGGCACCCGGAGCTCGTCGGCGAAGGCGGCGTCGGCTTCGACGGGCAGGAGGACGCGGCCGTCGCGCTCGACCGTCTCGCGGCGGAGCTCGGCGACCGGCGGAGCGCGATCGTCGTCCCGGACCTCGGCGAGGTCGCCGACGCGTACCTCGAGGTGCTCCGCGGGTGAACGCGGGCAGCCTCGTCCGCGCACCGCTCCGCCGTCTGCGCTCGGGCGCCGTCCGACTCCGGACGCGCGAGTGGCCCGCGCATTCACGGCTGTTCGTCCTTGGCGACGACGCGTCGTGGGCGCTCGACGACGAGGCGGCGTACGTCACCACGGTCGCCCGGCGCGCCGGCTACCGCGTGGCCCCGCCGGCCTGGGCCGCGGCCGCCCGCAGCCAGGTCGTCTTCCACACGAGCCACTTCGCCGGGCTCGACCCGCGCTGGACCGGCTCGACGCACCGTCTCGGCCTCTCGTACTTCCACGGGCGCCCCGGGACGCCGGGCTACCCGGAGTTCGACCGGGCCTACGGGGCCTTGCGGCGCGATCCCGGCCGCTTCGAGCGCATCCATGTCACGCACACCGAGATCGAGGAGCTCGTCCTTGCAGCCGGGGTCCCGCCGGAGCGCGTCCACCGCATCCCGATCGGCATCGAGCTCGACGCTTTCCCGCTCACGGGCCCGGACCGGCGCGAGGCGGCGCGCCGGGCCTTCGGGCTTCCACGCGACGCGTTCGTCGTCGGCTCGTTCGTGAAGGACGGAGAGGGGTTCGGCGACGGGCTCGAGCCGAAGGCCATCAAGGGGCCCGACGTCCTCGTCGAGGCGCTGTCGGAGCTCGCAGGACGGATCCCCGACCTCGTCGTCCTCCTCACCGGGCCGGCCCGCGGCTACGTACGCCGGGGGCTCGAAGACCGCGGTGTACGGCACGTGCACCGCCTCCTCGAGGGGCGGGAGGGGCTCGCCGAGGCGTACCACGCGCTCGACGCCTGTGTCATCGCCTCACGCCAGGAGGGCGGCCCGAAGAGCATCCTGGAGTCGATGGCGACGGGAATCCCGCTCGTCACGAGCCGCGCCGGGCAGGCGCCGGACCTCGTCGTCGACGGCGAGAACGGCCTCCTCGTGGACGTCGACGACGCGTCGGGGCTCGCGGACGGGCTCGCCCGCGTCCGGGAGGACGCGGCCCTCGTCGCGCGGTTCCGCGAGGCGGGTCGCCTGACCGCGGGGGAGAGCTCGCACCGCGCCCTCGCGCCGCGCTGGGTGGCGCTCCTCGACGGGTTCGCCGAGCGGGTCGATGGCTAGCCGCGCCGCGCGGCACGCGCGCGCGGCGGCGCGCTGGGCCCGGCTTCTCGCCGGCGGCCCCGCACGGCCCGGTGTGCGCGTGTTCTACGGCTGGGACGAGATCCCGGGACCGGGCGACCCCGTGGCGGGAGGCACGGCGAAGCTGCAGAAGCTCGCCGAACGGTGGCCGAACGACCCGACCGGCTTCTCGCTCCTCTACCTCGGGACGAGCTACCTGCCGCGCGACCTGCGCCCGCTCCTCTGGCTCGCCCGTCGGCGGCGCGCTCCGGTCGTCGTCAACGTCGACGGCGTCGCCTACCCCGGCTGGGCCGGCAACCGCACCGACGAGCTCAACGTGCCGCTCCGCCGCGCCGTGACGACGGCCGACCATGTCGTCTACCAGAGCGCGTTCAGCAAGCGCTCGGCGGACGAGTTCCTCGGGCGTGCCCGGGGATCCTGGGAGATCCTCTCGAACGCCGTCGACGTCGAGCGCTTCACGCCTGCGCCGCCCCCGTCCCGCGGTCCCACCGTGCTCCTCGGCGGCGACCAGACCCAGGCGTACCGGCTCGAGCTGGCGCTCGAGACGTTCCGCCACGTCCTCGACGAGCACCCCGACGCGCGTCTCCTCGTCAGCGGACGGCTCGTCTCCGACCCTGCCGCGACCGTCGCGCGGCTCGGGCTCGCCGGGTCGCTCGACCTTGTCGGCCGCTACACCCAGGCCGAGGCGCCCGACGTCTTCCGGCGCGCGCACGTGCTCCTCCACACGAAGGTGAACGACCCGTGCCCGACGACCGTGATCGAGGCGCTCGCCTGCGGCGTCCCCGTCGTGTACGCCGCCAGCGGCGGCACGGTCGAGCTCGTCGGCGACGAGGGCGGCGTCGGCGTCCCGCATCCGCACGGGTTCGAGCGGGACGAGCCGCCGTCGGCCGAGTCTCTCGCCGCGGCGGTGTCCGTCGTTCTCGCGGAGCGATCGCGCTACGCCGAGGGCGCACGGCGGAGAGCCGTGGAGCGGTTCGCGCTCACCGACTGGCTCGACCGGCACGCGGCGCTCTTCGCCGAGCTGGACGCGAAGCGCTAGCGCTGCGAGCGGCCGTAGCGCAGGCCGCAGACGCGCCCGACGAGCGTCGCAGCCTGGAAGCGCGCCCGGGTCGCGTCGAGCAGGACGAGCGACACGAGCGCGCCGACCGCGGGGCGCACGAGCATCCGCGCGACGGCGCCCGCCGGGTAGTCGTGCCTCCCGAGCACGTAGCCGACGCTCCCTCCGTCCCGCCGGCCGAGCGCGGCGAGCTCTCCCGGGCTCGTCGGCCGGACGGCGTGATGCACGACGAGGGAGGGGTCGTACTCGACGCGGACGCCTGCGCGGAGCGCGCGGACGAGGTAGTCGATCTCCTCGCCGGAGCCGAAGCGTGCGTCCGGGCCGAGCCCGAGCGCCTGGTCGAACGGGCCTATCCGCCGGACGACGTCGCGCCTTGCGAAGATCGTCGCCGACGTCGCTGCGTGCCAGACGTCGTCGGGGCCGATCCGGCGCCTGGTGGACGGCCACCGGCCGATCGAGCGGCCGCCGGCATCCTCGAGCTTGCCGCAGAGGATGCCGAGCGACGGGTCGTCGTCGAAGCGCGCGACGGCGCGCGCGAGGAGGTCCGGCGGGTAGGTGCAGTCGTCGTCCGGGAACGCCACGAGGTCGGCCTCGAGCCGCGGGAGCGCTGCGTTCCTCGCCCGCGAGAGGCCGGGCGCCGAGCGAAGCCGCTCGACGGTGAGGGCGGAGTGCGCGTCGGCCACGTCGCCGAGCCGCTCGTCGGGGTTCTGGTCGACGATCAGGACGCGGGCGGGAGGGAGCGTCTGCGTTGCGAGCGAGCCGAGGAGCCGGGAGAGCTCGTCCGTTCGACCGACGGTCGCAACCACGAGATCGATGCTCGCTCGCTCGGCTCCGGGCACCGGGGCAGGCTACCCTCCGCGTGGCGATGAGCCCTCCGGCCGTGTCCGTCGTCCTCGCGGCCCGCGACGCCCGCGCCACGATCGGCGATGCGGTGACGAGCGTGCTCGGGCAGTCGCTCCGCGATCTCGAGCTCGTCGTCGTCGACGACGGCTCGGTCGACGGCACCGGCGACGTCGTCGCCGCGGTCGACGACCCACGTGTCCGCGTCGTGCGGAACGACGTGGCGCTCGGCCTCGCCGGGGCGCTCAACGTCGGTCTCGAAACGGCGACCGGCCGGTACCTCGCGCGCCTCGACGCCGACGATCTCGCGCGTCCCGAATGGCTCGAGCGGCTCGCGTCGCGGATGGCGTCGGGCCCGCCCGCGGCGATCGTCGGCACCGGGGCGGTCGACTTCGGCGACGACGGGCGCGTCGGCCGCGTCCACCGGATGCCGGCGGGTGCCCGTGCCGTGCGGTGGTCGGCGCTCTTCTCGTCGCCGTTCTTCCACCCGACGGTCATCGTCGACCGCGAGGTG
>Ga0111538_10015273_pt1 | contig 10097 bp, 7 predicted proteins | sample SoiMethybrSBSTD1_FD_79669 | JGI IMG/M metagenome (GOLD analysis project Ga0111538, IMG submission 79669) | Bulk soil microbial communities from a Populus tree surrounding site in Tennessee, USA - Soil MetaG P. TD hybrid SBSTD1 (version 2)... | ecosystem: Environmental > Terrestrial > Soil > Tree... | reverse complement strand
GTGCGCACCTCGTCGATCACGTCGAAGATCGATCGATCCCGCTGCTTTTCCGGTTTCAGCCGCGCGACGATGTCGCCGGTGTTCTGCTCCGTGGCGAAGAGCCCGAGCTCCGCGCCGGTCCGCCGCGACGTGCCGGTGATCTCAGGCGTGGACGCGAGAATTTTTTCGACGATGTGCAGCTGCCGATCGGTCTCGGCCAGGGCGGTGCCGCCAGGGGTCCAGTAGTCGAGGACGAATGCCCCCTCATCCATCTCCGGAAGGAATCCTGTTTCGACGAACTTATAGGCGAGCGCACCCGCGCCGACGAGCAGCAGCGCAACGATGGTCATCGGGCGCGCGTGGTGGAGGATCGCACCTAACGAGCGTTCGTAGCGGTCGGATGTCCGGTCGATCCAGGCGCCGACGCGAGCCAGGATCCCTCTGCCCCTCGCGGTTGTCCCGACCGAGGGCTCTGCTTCTTCCACATCCGCGGCGGTGAGAAACTGCTCGCTCAGGAGCGGGATGATCGAGAGCGCCAGCACCAGCGACACCAGCACCGAGATCGTGAGCGTGATCGACAGGGCGTGGAAGAACTGACCCTCCACGCCCGTCAACAGCCCGAGCGGCAGAAACACCACCACCGTCGTGATCGTCGACGTGGTCACCGGCCAGATGATCTCCTGCACCGCCTCGCGGATCGCCACGTCGCGGTCGTGAGTCAGATGCAGGTGGCGCACGATGTTCTCCGTGATGACCACCGCGTCGTCGATCACGAGGCCGATCGAGATGGCCATCGCGCCTAACGTCATCAGGTTGAACGTCTGCCCCACGAGCGACATCACGAACACCGTGATCGCCATCGTCAGTGGGATGGACGACGCGCTGATCGCCGTGATGCGGGCGTGTCGGAGGAACAAGAGCAGCACGATGACCGCCAGCGCCGCGCCGATCATCATCGCGTCCCGCACCGACTTCACTGCATCGCGAACGAGCGCGGCCTGGTCGTACACCGCCTTGATTCGAACGCCGGGCGGGAGCGTCGAGCGGAGCGTGCGAGCGATTGCCGCGACGCTGTCGGCAATGGCGACGGTGTTGCCGCCGGGCTGTCGCGTGATGTTGAGGAGCGCCGCCGGCTTCCCGTCACCGGCAATGATACGGACGTGATCCTCCGTCCCCGACGTCACGGTCGCGATGTCGCGAACGCGGACGCCGTGGCCCACGACGACGTTCGCCACGTCGTCCAGCGAATGGGCCTCGCCAGCCGAGACGATCAGATATTGCTTGTAGTTCTCGGGCATTCGCCCGACGGCCGTCACGTTCGTCGCCTGCCGGATCGCGTTCGCGACGTCCTCGAACGTCAGCTGCTGCCCCGCCAGCCGCGCCGGATCCGCCACCACCGCGATCTCGCGCACGTCGCTGCCCTGCACGTCCACGCGACCCACGCCCGGCACGCGCGAGATCAGCGGCTTGATCTGATAGCGCGCGATGTCGTACAGCGTGGCGGGGTCGCCGCCCTCCAGGTTGTACGAGACGATCGGGAAGAGCGACGGTGTCTGTCGCTCGACCTCGATGTCGAGGCCTTGGGGAAGATCGTTCGCGATCTGGTTCACGCGCGCTCGCACCTGCTGCAGCGCATCCACCATGTCGGTCCGCGGCGCGAACGTGACGTTCGTTTCGCTGCCGCCGCGAATCGACCGCGACTGCACCCGCATGACACCCGGAACGATGCTGATGGCCTCCTCGACCGGCCTCGTTATGCTGAACAGCACCTGTCGCGCACCAAGCGCCGTGCCGTTCACGACGACGGTGACGCGAGAGAACTCGAGCTCGGGATAGATGGCCGACGGCAGCTGAAGGGCCGACCAAATCCCGGCCACGGTGAGCAGCACGACGGCGAGGTAGACGAAGCGGCGCTGCTGCCCGAGGATCGTGAACACGGCCCGCCTGGAGCGCGCGCGTGCCGGCGGCGATACGTCGCGAGTGTCGTCGAACGTGCCGCCGATCATGGATGCGCCGCCGTCTCCGCTGGCGTCTTCCCCTTCGCTCCCGGCCCCGTTGTCACCTTCACGCTGTCCTGGACGCCGTAGGCGCCGTACGTCACGACGCGCTCGCCGCCCTTGAGCCCTTCCGTGATCTCGACAGTCGAGTCGGTCCGTGCGCCAACCGTCACGGGTTGCTCATGCGCGATGTTCTCCGCATCGACGACGAAGACCTTGAAGCTCTCGCCGTCGGGTACCAACGCGGCGGCAGGCACGGCGATGGCGCTCGGATGGGTGGCGACGACGATCCGGCCGAAGATCGTCTCGCCAATGCGAAGCGGCCTGCGCGCACCCGGCGCACGCACCCGGACCGGCACGCCGCGGGTCACGGAATCGACGGCGGCCGAGACCTGTGCGACCGTCCCGGTGCCTAACGGTTCGCCATCCGCCTTCTGGCCGGCCGACAGCGTGACCGACGCGTTCGCCTTCACGCGCGCCGCTTCCGTCGGTGTCACCGTGAACACGATGTCGAGCGCGCGGGGATCCGCCACCTCGACGAGCGGCTGGTTCACGTCGACCGAAGCGCCGAGCACCGCCGTGAGACGCGTGACGACGCCGGCAATGGGCGAGTGGAGAACGGCGAGCTGCGACGACCGCCGTGCGGCAACCGCCTCAGATCTCGCCTTCGCCACGTCCGAGGCGGCCTGCTCGACATCCTTGCGCGGCGCGACGCCCTCGCGATTCAGCCGCTCGGCGCGCTCGTACGCCTGCTGCGCGGCGGTCAACGCCGACTCCGCCGCCTGCGCTGCTGCGTCGATCGCGGTCCGATCGAGCTCGACGAGCGGCTGACCAACACCGACTCTCGTCCCTTCACTCACGTAGACGTGGGACACCCGCGTCGCCGTCGGCGCACCCAGCGATGCGACGTGGCCGGGGCGTCCGACGACCGTGCCGATCGTGCCGAGCGTTTCGATGAACGGCTGCGCCTGAACGATCGCCGTCTGCACCGCGACGACCGGCGTGGGCTGTGACTCTTGGTCGCCTCCTTCCCCAGCGCTGCACGCCGCGCCCAGTGCGGCCAGTGCACAGATCAGAATGCGACGCGAGGAAAGAGCGATCATGGGGACGATTCGACGGTAAGCGTGCGGACGCGCAGCGCCGCGGTGGCGATCCATGCCGCGGCGAGGTCGTCGATGTATTGCGCGAGAATCTCGCGGGAGTTGCGCTGTGCCTCGATCGCCGTTGCCAGCGGCGCCGCTCCTTCACGATAGGCGGTGAGCGAGAGCGCCGCGACTCTGCTCGCACTCGCCACCAACCGTTGATCCCGGGCGACGTTGGCTAGCGCGATCGTCCGTTCGCGGTCCGTGCGCGCGATGGCAGCCCGCGTCTCCAGGACCGCAACATCGCGTTCGGCCTGCGCGCGGAACTGCTCGGCCTCCGCGACCGCGATCTGCGCGCCGTTCCGGTTGAAGAGTGGGAATGGAATCGAGAAACCGATCACAGGCAGCACACCTGGCTCGTCGCCGGTCGGATCGTGCATCTCGAAGCCGGTGGTGAGCGACGTGGACGCGAACAGGCTCCGCCGCTGTAAACGAACCCCGAGCGATGCGGACTGCAACGCGGCTTCCGCCGCGGCAATCGGCAGCGGTTGACCCGTGCGTGCCACAAGGGAGTCGGATGGCGCGACGAGCGAGTCCGTGAGGACCACCATCAGTTCGGTGCTCGCGTGCCCGATCACCGTCTGCAGGTCGAGCAGCGCGGAGATCCACGTGAGCGAGTCGGCTGCGGCAGCGTTTGCCTGCTGGCCCGCGCTGACGGTGGCCAGCTCGACGTCGAGGTCACTGGCGTCACCGGCCTCACGCCGGGCGACCGCGATGCGACGAAGGCTGTCGGCGTCGGCGGCGTTGCGGCGCGACAGCCGCAGCTTCTCCTGCGCCGCGATCGCGCGCGTGTAGGTGGTATCGGCATCGAGCGCCACCGCCGCGCGCTCGAATGCATAACGATAGCGCGCGGCGGCGCGCGTAGCTTCGGCGGCCGCTACCCGCGTCCCTCGAAGCCAGGGGTAGTCGAACGGTACGTCGACCGTGACGTGGTACTGCGGGGTGGACTTGGTGTACTGCGCGCTCAAAATCGGGTTCTCGAACGTTCGGGCGACCCGCCACTGGGCGAAGGCCGTGGCCGTGTCGGCGACGGCGAGCCTCAGCCGGCCGCCGCGCTCGATGGCGCTGGCGATGGCCGCCTGGCGCGTCAGCGACGGCCCCTGCTGCGCACTCGCGCGGAGGGCGGTCGTCAAGCACGCCACGGCCAGGACGCGGCTACGAAATCGCACGGAGAGCTCGGCCCGGCGTTAGGCGGTCGGCATCAGACGGCCGCGTTCCTCCGGCGAGGCGCGAGGCGGCTCACCGTGACCCGTACTCGTCAGCGGCAGCGCGAGCAGGAATTCCGTTCCGCTGGAGCTGGACTTCACGAGGTCCAGCCTCCCGCCGTGCGCCTCGGCAATCCAGCGACCGATGGCGAGCCCGAGACCAGCGCCAGCCGTCGCGTCGACGCTCGTCCGCGGGCGCGCCTTGTCCGCGCGGAAGAAGCGCTCGAAGATGTGCGGCTGCGACTCCGGCGGAATGCCAGCGCCTTCGTCGGTCACGGTGATGTGGTACTCGTGCGCGGTACGCGTGAGCGCGAGCGTCACCGTGCCGCCCGTCGGCGAGTGCTTGATCGCGTTGTCCAGCAGATTGAGAAGTACTCGGCCGAGCAGATCCGCGTCGCCATCGTACGGCGAGTCTTCGAGGGGAAGCAGCTGGACGCGAACGTCCCGCTCGCGAGCGAGGTTCCGGACGGCACGCGCGGCTTCGTCGACCACGTCCTCGAGATACAGCGCCTCGCGTCGCAGCGGCAGATGACCGGCGTCCGCTCGCGCGAGTAGAAACAGATCGTCCACGATTCGGCCGAGTCGCTGTGCCGAATCGCGCATGACCGAGACCGACTCGCGGTACTCCGTTTCCGTTCGTGTCGGCCGCGACAGGGTGACATCCGCTTCGGTTCGCAGCACGGCGACCGGTGTCCGCAGCTCGTGCGACGCGTCCGCCATGAATCGTCGCTGCAGGGCGAAGGCGCGCTCGAGTCGCTCGAGCAGCCCATTCACCACCTCGGCGAGGGCGCTGAGCTCGTCGCGCCTGTTGCCGACGGGCAGACGCTCATTGAGGTTCGACGAGCTGATCTCGGCCGCGCGGGCGCTCATCGCGGCAACCGGAGAAAGGCTGCGCGTAGCGAGGAAGTACCCACCTAACGCTGCCATCAAGAGCAGGAGCGGAATGGCGATCACATATGCCGTCGCGACGGCCTCCATGGTTTCGCTGTCATGGTGCAACGGGTATGCCGCAGCCACGAGATACGGCCTGCCGAAGATCTCGACCGGCTCGGCGGCAACACGGTACGCGCGTTCGCCCTGCCCGAGCGAGAAGACACTGTGCGAGGAGTCCGTATTCCGGCGCAGCTCGGCACCCAGACGAGCCAGATCGACGGGGTGTGTCAGGGCGTACCCGGCGGTCGGGTCCAACGCACCGGCCATGACCAGGACGCCAGACAGGTCGTACACCGCGAGTCGGACATCGCGGAACTGGACATCGTGCAGCGACGACGCGATCGCGCGCGCCGTCGTCGGCTCCTCGATCTGCTCGCTCGCGAGCTCGGTGGTGAACGCGCCGAGCGTTTCGTCGAGGAAGGCATCGGACCGGTGCATCAATGCGCGGTCGAGCACGAGGAACGACGCGCCGGCGAACGCCACGAGCGGCAGCCCCAGCACCAGAGTGTACCAGAGTGTGAGCCGTGCACGGAGCGATTGCGGCCAGAGCATCACGCGATCACCCGCCAACGCTACGCGGTGAAGCGACCGGCGACGGGCCCGATGCCGGCGCCGAGAGCATGTACCCGACGCCGCGTCGCGTGGAGATGAGCGCCGCTTTTTCGCCGCCGTCGATCTTGCGTCGCAGCCGGCTCACGTAGACGTCGATCAGATTCGAGAACGAATCGTGGTTGTCGTCCCAAACATGCGCGTTGATCTCAGCGCGGGTGACGATGCGGCCGGCGTGGCGCACGAGGTGCTCGAGCAGCGCGTACTCCTTCGTGGTGAGGCTGATCTCGCGCTTCCCGCGGCGGGCCGAGTGGCGTCGCGTATCGACGACGAGGTCGGCGACGGAAAGCTCGGCCGGAAGGACATCGCCACGCCGCCTGACGAGTGCGCGGAGCCGCGCGAGGAGCTCACCGAAGTCGAAGGGCTTGGTGACGTAATCATCGGCGCCGGCGTCGAGGCCGGTGATCTTGTCGTCGACGGCATCGCGTGCGGTGAGCATGAGGATGGGCGCGTGGATGCCTTTGCGTCGGATCTGTCGGCAGACCTCGAGACCATCCATTTCAGGCAAGACGATGTCGAGGATGATCGCGTCGTAGTCGTTGACGGCCGCGAGGAAGAGGGCTTTCGCACCGTCCGGGGCGTCGTCGACGGCGTACGACGCCTCGCGAAGCCCCCGAGCAATGGATTCGCGCAGCTGTCGGTCGTCCTCGGCAAGCAGAATCCGCACGGGTGCTCTCGGCAGTGGAGACGTAAAGCGTACCCGTCAATGAATATACGGCGAACCTGACTGGAGTCTGAATTGAGGATCGGGATGATCAAGCGGATCAAGGGGTCAGAGCCCTTGAAACTCGAGTTTCAAGGGCTCTGACCCCTTGATCCCTGGTCATCTCCCCCGACCTGCCCCAATGGGTCGAAGACCGTTATAGACGCGCATCTCCACGGGACGAGGAGGCCGCTCGAGAGACTCTATTACCAGCGCGAAGGATCGAGCGCGCACCGGCGCTATGCTGTGCAGCCGCCGATACCCGATCGTCGTGCCCTTGGCCAGCACGAGTCGGTGGTTCGGCGAGGATCCATGGGCCTCGATACGGTAACTCGACACGCTCTGGCCAGCTGTGATCTCCTCGCGCAGGTCGACGATCGAAATCGTGCGCTCGCGACCGAGGTCAATCTGGCAGGCCAGAGTTCCACCACCGGTCGTCGTGCATTCAGTCCACGCTCGGCCCTCCGCGAAATTCTCCTGGAACTGCGCGGAAACCGCCTGACGCATCCCTGTTACTCGTGCAACGTCGACGTCGTGCAGCAGTCCCGCGCGAGTCGGCGGAACGTTAAGCAGGAGCTTCGAGTTCCGACCGACCGACGTGAAGTAGAGATCCACGAGATCATCCACTGTCTTCACCTTCGCGTCCTCTGCCGGGTGATAAAACCACCCCGGCCGAATCGACACGTCGGTCTCGCCGGGGCGCCACGCCGTCCCATTCGGGTCGCCATTCTGCAGCGCAGCGATGATCCCCGCGCCATCCGCTCCTGGGTACGGCACGGCGTTCGGGTCCATCGTCGACCAGTTCGTCTCGCCCGCGGACCCGCGCTCGTTGCCGATCCATCGGATGTCGGGGCCGGCATCGGAGAACATGACCGCGTTAGGCTGCAGCCGCCTGACGAGCGCCCAGAAGCGAGGCCAGTCGTACACCTGCTTTCGACCGTTCGGGCCCTCTCCGTTCGCGCCGTCGAACCAGACCTCGTCGATCCGGCCGTAGCGCGTCAGCAGCTCCGTGAGCTGATCGCAGAAGAAGTCGTTGTAGCGCGGCGAGTCGCCGTACACGGGCGAGTTGCGGTCCCACGGCGAGCAATAGAGCCCGGCCTTGAGCCCCTCCGCTCGACAGGCGTCGACGAACTCCCGCACGACGTCGCCGTTCCCGCCGCGGAACGGGCTCGCTGCCACGGTGTGCTTCGTGACGGCCGAGGGCCAGAGACAGAAGCCGTCATGGTGCTTGGCCGTGAGGATCATCATGCGGAATCCGGCGGCCCTGGCCGCGCGCGCCCACTGCCTGGCATCGAGCGCCGATGGCGCGAAGATGCCCGGGTCCTCCTTCCCATCTCCCCACTCGCGGTCCGTGAACGTGTTGACACCGAAGTGAAGGAACAGGGCGAGCTCGTCCCTTTGCCACTCGAGCTGGGCGGGCGTCGGCACGGGCCGTCGCGTCTGGACCGATGCGGCGTCGCCTAACGCGTCAACGGACAGGCGGCCGGCCACGAGTCCGGACAGGCCAAGCCGGGCGAACTCGCGTCGCGATATTGTCTCTCGGGTGAGGAAACGTGGCGGTCGGGTCATTGGACCGTGAGCTCTCCTCGCAGGCGACGGACGCCAGCATGTCTCGAATGTACAGCTGCGCCACCTCGTCGCCAGCCACTCGGCCTGTGTTCTTCACCAGGAACGAAACGGCAGCCGAGCCGCTGGCGCCTAACAACGCACGGCTCCGGGATGCTCGAAGGTCGAGTGAAGATAGGCGCGCCATTCGCCGTGCGCAGCTTGAGTCGGGCAGGTGCCGATGCGATTCTCCGGTCGTGATCACTCCTGTCGCATATCGCGTCATCTACGACGCCGCGCAGCTTCGCTTCCCCGCCTGGCCGGTCGCGTCGGTCGGGCTGGCCGTGGCGCTCGCCGGCGTCGGACTCGGCGCCTACCTACGTCGCCGAGGCATCACGTCTGCCGCCGCACGTACGGTGGTGACGAGCGCGATCATTTTTGGCGTGTCGTGGTCGCTGCTGGTCGGCGGCGGCCTGTATGCGCAGCACGGTCAGCTCCGGGGCGCGCTCGCCGAGCGGAGCTTCGTTGCCGTGGAGGGTGTGGTCTACGATTCTCCACAGGGCGTATCGAAGGACGTGGACGACAAGAGCTGGGTGGTCGAGAGTGGAAGGACGGCGCACTGGTATCGCTACGACAGCTCACCGCTCTCGGTCGGCTATCGCCGCAGCGCACCTGGAACCGGTGGCTTGCGCGATGGGGCGCGGGTTCGTATTGCGGACGTCGCAGGCCGCATCGCTCGGTTGGAGGTCGAAGAGTGACCAAGCCTCTCAGACGAAGGGGGCTCGGATTCTACGGATGCCTCGGATGCGCCGGATCAATCAACAAAAATCCGACTCATCCGTTGAAATCCGAAGAATCCGAACAACCCTTCGTCTGAGAGGCCTGACTGTGAGCCAGAAAAGGAGAACCATGCTGCGTCCGGGTGGAGCGCTCATCGGACTCATGCTCGCGGCAAGCCTCAGCGCCCAGGGGCCCACCGGGGGTGTCGAGGGCGACTTCGAGATGCGCGACTTCAAGTTCACCGACGGGTCCACCCTGCCCGTTCTGCGCATCCATTACACGACGCTCGGCCAGCCGAAGAAGGATGCGCGGGGCATCGTCCGGAACGCGGTGCTCATCCTGCACGGCACCACCGGCAACGGCCGCGGATTCCTCTCGCGCAACTTCGGCGGTGAGCTGTTTCAAACCGGCCAGCCGCTCGATACTGCGTCGCACTTCATCATTCTTCCCGACGGTATCGGCACCGGCAAGTCGAGCCGGCCAAGCGAGGGGCTGCACGGGAAGTTCCCGCGGTATGGCTACGAGGACATGGTCACCGCGCAGTACCGGCTCGTGACCGAAGGGCTCGGCGTCAATCATTTGCTGCTGGTGATGGGGACGTCGATGGGCGCGATGCACACGTGGATGTGGGGTGAGCGCTACCCCGATTTCATGGATGGGCTCATGCCGCTGGCGAGCCTGCCCACGCAGATCGCCGGGCGAAACCGGATGATGCGCGAGATCGTGAGCAAGGCGATTCGCGAGGACCCCGAATGGAACAACGGCGAGTACACGAAACCGCCCCGCGGGCTCATGACGGGCCTAACGATTCTCTGGATCATGACGTCCAGCCCGCTCACGCAGCAGCGCGACGCGCCCACGCGCGATAGCGCGAACGCGATCATCGATCGCTACATGGACCAACGCATGCGCACGACGGACGCGAACGATTTTCTCTATCAGTACGAGGCGTCGCGCGACTACGACCCGTCGGTGGCGCTGGAGAAGATCCAGGCACCGCTCGTGGCCATCAACTCCGCAGACGACGAGGTGAACCCGCCGGAGCTCGGAATCATGGAACGTCTCATGCCGCGCGTGAAGCGCGGCAAATATGTCCTGATTCCCACCAGCGAGCACACACGCGGGCACGGGACGCACTCGCTGCCGGCAATCTGGAAATCGTATCTCGTGGAGCTGCTGAAGGAGATCGAGCGCCAGTAGGCGG
>Ga0111538_10015272_pt1 | contig 10097 bp, 11 predicted proteins | sample SoiMethybrSBSTD1_FD_79669 | JGI IMG/M metagenome (GOLD analysis project Ga0111538, IMG submission 79669) | Bulk soil microbial communities from a Populus tree surrounding site in Tennessee, USA - Soil MetaG P. TD hybrid SBSTD1 (version 2)... | ecosystem: Environmental > Terrestrial > Soil >... | reverse complement strand
GATCTGGATGTTGACGTGATGGATCAGCTTGGGCCTGAACATGGGCGCGACCTCCGGCGGACGAATCATCGTCCGACGAAGAGGGGCGCGTCAAGCCCCGCGCAAGCGCCGCGAGTCCATCGCCAGCGGGTGCTCCAGGACCACCGCCGGCAGCGACGGCTTCGCGTAGCGGCCGGTCAGCCACGCCTCGCGGCGCACCGCGGAGGCCCTCCCTTCGCCGAAATAGTCGATCGCCCGATCGATCCGACGTGTCGCATCCGTCTTGAAGAGCGCTGTGGTGTTCATCATGGCCGCGGACATAGTCAACTTCCGTGCCACGGCGGAGGCAAGGGGTCGAGAGGTGGGGTCGGCTCGATTTTCGCGGAGTTTCGCGCCGAGCTCGCCCAGGACGTGGGCCGGCCGCTGCCCACGCTGGGAGGCAGACTACCCGAAGGCGGGTCTTTTGCCTGACACCCCCTCGGGCCGCCTACTTGAAGATCGCGTCGACCTCGACCTGATAGCCGTCGGCCAGGCGGTTCGTCTCGTTCGCCATGCCCACCACCGCCATCAGCTCGCCCAGCATCTCGTCCGTCATGCCGTGCCGCCGCGCCGAGACGGTGTGCGAGGCGATGCAGTAGTCACAGCCGTTCGTGGCGCTCACCGCGAGGTACATCATTTCCTTGGTGAGGGCGTCGAGGGCGCCGGGCGTCATCACCGACTTGAGCGTCTCCCAGGTGCGGCGCAGGGTGGGCGGGTGGACGGCGATCGCCTTCCAGAAGTTGGTGACGAAGTCGGTCTTCCGCGTGGCCATGATGTCGTCGTAAACGGCGCGAACCTCGGCCGGCGCCTCGGCGTACTCGACGAGCTTCTTGCTTGCCATGGTCGTGCTCCTTTAGTTACTCCGTTGGCGCGCCTCGGCGGGCGGGGCCCCAGCCCCGCGACCGCCTGCAGCGCGCACAGCCTTGTCGCCGGATCACCGCACGCCGACGAGGGCGGCCATGCGGTCGCGCGTCGCGGCGTCGGGCAGCGGGCCCGTTCCGGCCTTCATGTTGTCGGCGAGGTGCTGCGGCCGGCTCGTGGCGGGAATCACGCACGTGACCGCGGGATGCGCGAGGATCCACTTCAAGAAGAGCTGGGCCCAGCTGTCACAGTCGAGCTCCGCGGCCCAGGCAGGCAGCGGCTGACCGCGCACGCGCTGGAAAAGGCCGCCCTCGGCGAACGGGCGATTCGCGAGCACGGCGATGCCGCGCTCGCGGGCGAGCGGCAGGATCCGGCGCTCGGCCTCGCGCTCGCCGACCGAATAGTTGACCTGGACGAAGTCGAGGGTCTCGCTCCGGAGCACGCGCTCGAGCTCGTCGTAGGCGCTCGCCGTGTAATGGGTCACGCCGATGTACCGTACGCGGCCGGCCGCCTTCCATTCGCGCAGCGTCGCCAGGTGCGTACGCCAGTCGAGCAAGTTGTGGATCTGCATCAGGTCGAGCTTCTGGGTGCGTAGACGCCGGAGTGACTGCTCCATCTGGCGGATACCCGCGTCGCGCCCGCTGATCCACACCTTGGTGGCGAGGAACAGCCGGTCGCCGACCGCGAGCTTGGCGGCGAGATCGCCCGCGACCGACTCGGCCGCGCCGTACATCGGCGAGGAGTCGAGGACGCGCCCGCCCAGGTCGACGAAGCTCTTGAGAACCTGCTCGAGCGGATCGCGCTCGGCCGCCGAGGCGCCGACGTCGAAGGTGCGCCACGTCCCGAGCCCGACGACGGGAATCTTCTCGCCGCTCGACGGGATAGGGCGCTCCATCGGCGCGGGGGCGCTGCTCGCGCGCGCCGGCCGGGAGGCCGCGGCGGCGGCCATCAGGCGGAGCACCGCGCGGCGGCTCCACGGCTCGCCGCGAGGCTCATGATTTGGAGTTGAGGTGACCGGAAGCACCGAGTAATCTTCCGCCCGGGAGAAGGCCGATCGTGTCGAGCGCGCGCACCATGTTCGAGAAGGTCTGGACCCCGCACGTCGTGGCCGAGGGCCCGGGCGGACACGTCCTCCTTTATATCGACCGGCATCTGCTCCACGAAGGGACGACCGCCGCCTTCGGACGGCTGGCCAAGAGCGGGCGGCGGGTGCGCCGCCCCGATCTCGCCTTCGCGACGGCGGATCATTACGTCCAGACCTCGCCGGCGTCGCCGGGCCCCGATGCCGAGGGGCGCGGCATGATCGAGTCGCTCGCACGCTACACCGCCGACCAGCATATCGTCCACTTCGGCGTTGGCGACGCCCGCCGGGGGATCGTGCACGTCATCGGGCCCGAGCAGGGGCTGACGGTTCCCGGGGTCACGCTGGTGTGCGGTGACTCGCACACGGCCACCCACGGCGCCTTCGGCGCGCTCGCCTTCGGGATCGGCTCGAGCGAGGTCGAGCACGTCCTGGCGACCCAGACGCTCTGGCAAAAGAAGCCCCTGACCATGCGGATCTCGGTGGAGGGTCGCCTGGCCACCGGCGTCTCGGCCAAGGACGTGATCCTGGCGATCATCGCGACGATCGGCGCCGGCGGCGGCGTGGGGCACGCCATCGAGTACGCGGGCTCGGCGATCCGCGCGATGTCGATGGACGAGCGCATGACCGTCTGCAACATGTCGATCGAGGCGGGCGCGCGCGCCGGCATGATCGCGCCGGACGCCACGACGTTCGCCTTCATCGAGGGCCGGCCGTTCGCCCCGCGCGGTGCCGCCTGGGCGCAGGCGCTCGCGTACTGGAAGACCTTGCCCAGCGACGCGGGCGCGGCCTTCGATCGCGAGGTCACGCTGGCCGCCGCCGACATCGCACCGACCGTTACCTGGGGCACCAGCCCGCAGGACGCGCTCCCCATCACCGCGCGCGTGCCCGATCCGGAAGCCGTGCCGGACGCCGGGCGCCGCGAGAGCATGACCCGCGCGCTCGCCTACATGGGGCTTCGCCCCGGCACGCCCCTGGGCGAGATCGCGGTGAACCGCGTGTTCATCGGCTCGTGCACGAACAGCCGGCTCGACGACCTGCGCGCCGCGGCGCGCGTGGTGAAGGGCCGCCGCGCCGTGGTGCCGGCGTGGGTCGTACCCGGCTCGGGGCTCATCAAGCGCGCCGCCGAGGCCGAGGGGCTCGACCGCGTGTTCGTCGACGCGGGGTTCGAGTGGCGCGACGCCGGCTGCTCGATGTGCGTGGGGATGAACGGTGACCTGGCCGGCGCGGGCGAGCGGGTGGCGTCCACGTCGAACCGCAACTTCGAGGGGCGCCAGGGCAAGGGCGCGCGCACGCATCTGATGTCGCCGGCCATGGCGGCCGCGGCGGCAGTGACGGGCCGGCTCACCGACGTCCGCGCGCTCGGGGCGTAGCGTGCAGGCCTTCACGCGCGTCACCGCCGTCGCCGTGCCGATCGACCTGCCGAACGTCGACACCGATCGCGTGATCCCTGCGCGCTTCCTGCGCAAGGACAAGAACGTTCCCGAGTACGCGAGCTTTCTGTTCCACGACGTGCGCTTCAACGCCGACGGCTCCGAGAAGCCGGAGTTCGTCCTGAACCGTCAGGGGTTTCGCGGGGCTGGGATCGTCGTCGCCGCCGAGAACTTCGGCTGCGGCTCCTCGCGCGAGGCGGCGGTGTGGGCGCTCGCTGCCTACGGCGTTCGCTCGGTGATCGCGCCGAGCCTCGGCGACATCTTTCACCAGAACTGCTTCAAGAACGGTCTGCTGCCGGTGATCCTGCCCGCCGACGTCGCCGCCGACCTGCGGCGTCAGCTCCACGCAAAGCCGGGCCTCACGATTACGGTCGACCTCGAGGCCCAGACGGTGACGGCGCCCGAGGGCGCTCGGCATCGCTTCGACGTAGACGCGTTCCGCAAGGAAATGCTGCTGAACGGCCGGGACGAGATCGGGCTGACGCTCGGCTACGAGGCGCAGATCGCCGAATTCGAGGCGCGCCGCGCGCGCGAGATGGCCTGGGCCGTCCCGCCCCGCGCGGGCGCGTAACTCTGGCGCAAGGGAGGATCGAGATGGCCAAGCTCACAGTGGAAACCCCCAAGGACCTGTTGAAGCTCGTCGGACGCGAGCTGGGACCCTCGGAGTGGATGACCGTCGACCAGGCGATGATCGACAAGTTCGCCGACGCCACCGGCGACCATCAGTGGATCCACGTCGACGTCGAGCGGGCGAAGAAGGAGATGCCCGGCGGCAAGACGATCGCCCACGGCTTTCTCACGCTGTCGCTGGTTCCGCGCATGGCCTCCACGCTGCTCGAGGTCCAGAAGCGCAGTCGCGGCATCAACTACGGCTCGAACAAGGTCCGCTTCATCACCCCGGTGCAGGCCGGCGCGAGAATCCGCGTGCACCAGCGCATCACGGGCGCCGAGGAAGTGTCGGGTAACGGCGTGCGCGTCACCTCCGAGATGACCGTCGAGATCGAGGGGCAAGCCAAGCCCGCCCTGGTCGGCGAGATCATCGGCATCCGCTACGCCTGAGAGGAACGGGATGAAGCTCGTGCGATTCGGACGGGCCGGGGCCGAGCGCCCCGGCGTCATCGACGGGGACGGTAAGCTCCGTGATCTCTCGCGCGTCATCGAGGACGTGACCCCGGCGGCGCTCGCGCCGGCGGCCCTGCGCCGCCTGCGCGCTGCCAAGCTCGCGCGCCTGCCCCTGGTGCGCGGCCGGCCGCGCCTCGGCTGCCCGCTCGCCTCCATCGGCAAGATGGTCTGCATCGGGCTCAACTACACCGACCACGCGGCCGAGGTGGGCATGGCGCTGCCCAAGGAGCCGACCTTGTTCATCAAGGCGCCGAGCGCCATCTGCGGCCCGGACGATCCGATCGTGCGCCCGCGGGGCGCGGTGAAGCTCGACTACGAGGTGGAGCTCGGCGTCGTGCTCGGGCGCGACGCGCGCTACGTGAGCGAGGCCGACGCGCTCGGCTACGTCGCCGGCTACTGCCTCGTCAACGACGTCTCGGAGCGCGCCTTCCAGATGGAGCATGCCGGCACGACCACGAAAGGCAAGAGCGCTGACACGTTCGGCCCCACGGGCCCGTGGATGGTCACAGCCGATGAGGTCGGCGATCCGCAGAAGCTGGCGCTGTGGACGACGGTCAACGGCGAGCGGCGGCAGGATGGCAACACCGCGAAGATGATCTTCCCGGTCGCGGCGCTGATCGCGTACGTGAGCCGGTTCATGTCGCTGCGCGCCGGCGACGTGATCTCCACGGGCACGCCCGCCGGTGTGGGGCACGGCGCCAAGCCGCCGAAGTACCTGGTGCCCGGGGACGTGGTCGAGATGGGCATCACGAGCCTCGGCACCCAGCGCCACAAGATCGTCGAGGCGCGGTAACCCTCCGCCCGGCTACCGGCGGGCGGAGTCGCTGGTGAACCGGCGGACGAGGCCGAGCACGATGAGGCCGACGCCGGTCGCCAGCAGGACGCCCCAGTCGGGCACGTCGAACACCCGGACCAGCACGATGCAGAGGCCGGAGAATGTCACGATGGCCCCCGCCAGCATGAGACCGGCCCCCGGTCTAGCCACGGTCGAGAACGAAGCGGCGATAGGCCTCGGCGTACTTCACGCCCGCGCGCTTACCGTCGCGGCGCGCCCAGGCGCCCAGCATCTTCTCGATCCACTCGCCCTTGCCCACCTGCGAGACGTGGGCGTGGAGCGCCGCGCATTTGAGCCTCAGGGTGTCGCCGATGTCGAACCAGGTGTCGGGCTGAAGCGATCCGCTCATGAGCACTTGCTTCACCTTGTGGGGCTCGAGGCCCTCGTCGAGGAGCTCGCGGAAGATGGCCCGCGTCTCTGACGAAGGGAACACCGCGTCGAGCGCCGCGCTGGCGACCGCGCGATGATCCGGATGGTTGAGGTATTCGCTGCCGTACCAGCGCACCGTCGGGTCGCCGCACACGACGATGTCGGGCCGCGCGCGCCGGATGACGCGGGTCAGATCGCGCCGCATCGCCAGCGTCGGCTCGAGCGCGCCGTCCTCGTAGCCGAGGAAGACCAGGTTTTTTACGCCGAGAATCTTCGCGGCGTCCCACGACTCGCGCTCGCGGACGGGCACCAGACCCGTGTAGTCCGGCGTGTGCTCGTTGGTGCCGGCCCCGCCGCTGGTCACCAGGCAGAAGGTGACCTCGCGTCCCTCCCGGGCCCAGGCGGCGGCGCTGCCGGCGATCGTGAACTCGTTGTCGTCCGGGTGCGCCGAGATGCAGAGGATGCGCGTGAACGACGGGTCGAGCGTGACCGTCTTGCGCCGGGTGCGCGCCATCGAGCCGGACCGCTCTCTACCCGCGCATGTGGTGCAGCGAGGGCCCCGGCCGCCGGAGCGGCGCCGTGAGGTTGGCGAACTCGCAGAGGAGCGGCCGCGTGTCGCGCGGATCGATGATCTCCTCGATCCAGAACGTCTCGGCCGAGCGGAACGGCGAGCGGAGCTTCGTCAGGCGCTCCTCGATCTCGGCCATCTTCTCTGCGCGATCGGGCGCCGCGTCGAGGTCGGCCCGGTACGCCGCCTCGATGCCGCCCTCGAGCGGCAGCGAGCCCCAGCGGCCCGACGGCCAGGCGTAGCGCGTGCAGTAGCGGCTGCCGTTCCGGTGGGCGGCGCCGGCGACGCCGAAGACGTTGCGGACGATCATCGCGCACCAGGGCGTCGTCGTCTGCCAGATGGCCGACATCGCGCGCACGCCCTGCTTGATGGTGCCGGTCTGCTCGGCGTCCTTGCCGATGAGAAAGCCGGGACAGTCGACGAGGTAGACGATCGGCAGGTGGAAGGTCTGCGCGGTGTCCACGAAGCGCTCGACCTTCTGGCACGCGTCGGCCGTCCAGGCGCCGCCATAGAAGAACGGATCGCTCGCCATCAGCGCCACCGGCCAGCCATCGAGGCGCGCGAGCCCCGTGATGATCGAGCGGCCGTAGAGCGCCGCCACCTCGAAGAACGAGCCGCGATCCACGACCGCCTCGACGATCGCCCGCATCTTGTACGGCTTGCGGACGTCGTGGGGAATCGCCTCGAAGAGCCAGGGCTCGCGCCGATCGGTCGCGTCGGTCTGCGGCCCGCGAGGCGGCAGGTCGTCGATCGAGGACGGCAGATAGGAGAGGAACCGCCGGGCGCAGGCGAAGGCGTCTTCCTCGGTGTCGACGGCATGGTCGACCGCGCCCGCCTTGAGCTGGATCTCCCAGCCGCCGAGCTCGTTCTTGGTGAGCTTCTGGCCCAGCCGCTCGACGACCGGCGGCCCGGCGACGAAGAGCGCGGACTTGTCCTTGATCATCACGGAGTAGTGCGCGGCGGCGAGGTGGGCGGCGCCGAGGCCCGCGACGGAGCCGAGGCCGAGCGCCACGCGCGGGACGGTGCCCATGTTGTTGACGACCAGCTCCCAGCCGTCGACCGCCGGCACGTTGGCGCGGCCCGTCGTCTCGATGGTCTTGACCGAGCCGCCACCGCCGGAGCCCTCGACGAGGCGAATGAGCGGCAATCGGAGCTCGTGCGCCATCCGCTCGCACATATTGTGCTTGCCCTTGATGGTCGCGTCGGCCGACCCGCCGCGCACGGTGAAGTCGTCGCCGCCGACCACGACGGGACGCCCCTCGACCTTCGCCCGTCCGAAGATGAAATTCGACGGCGTGAAGTCCTCGAGGTCGTTGCGCAGGTCGTAGGACGCCCGGCCCGCGATCTTCCCCAGCTCGTGAAACGTGCCCGGATCGACCAACCGCGCGATCCGCTCACGGATGGTGTAGCGTCCGCCGTCGTGCTGGCGCTTGACGCGCTCGGGTCCACCGAGCCGCTCGGCGAACTCCTCGCGGCGCCTCAGCTCGTCCAGCTCCTTTTGCCAGTCCATCGGGCCTCCGTCCGGCACTCTCGCGTTCGACACAGAGTGTACTCGATACGTGCTTGCCGTGCCGCCGCTGGCCGCGGTATCGTCGATCGCTCACGTGAAACAGCCCATCCGCGTCCTCGAGCTCCTGGTGACGACGAGCCCAGGCGGCGGGCCCAAGCACATCTGGGATCTCGTCCAGCATCTGCCGAGGAGCGAGTTCGAGCTCGTGATCGGCGCGCCGTGCGACGGGATCTTCTTCGATCGGTTTCGCGATCGCGGCCTCGAGGTCGTCGAGTTTCCGCTCTCGCATCTGGGCGCGCGGCATTTCCACCTCACCCGCGGCGTTCCCGCAGAGAGCCGGTACCTCCGCCGAGCGAATAACTGCGGATCGACTCGCACGTACTCTCTCCAGTCGAGCCCCACGCACTCGAAGGCACGCGGCAGAGCTCCTGAACGGAGACGGTGCGGCCCGACCCGACGACGTATTCCCTGGTTGTCGGCCTGGAGCATCAGCCACATACCGCTAACATAGTCGCCCGCAAAAACCCCAGTCCCGCTTGGCTTGCAGATTGGCTAAGCCGTGCTTGATCCGCGCGACCCCGTCCGTGATCTTCCGGCTCACGAACTCGATGCCGCGGACAGGCGACTCATGGTTAAACAGGATGCCAGCACACGCGAACATCCCGTAACTCTCGCGGTAGTTGATCGTCGTCCCGTTGTGCAAAGAGCTTGCCGATGGCGTGGCGGCTTCGCGGGGTGGGGCGCCGACGTCACCGACTGCACCGGCTCTGCGACCAACCCGAACATCTCGCTGGTAGATTCTTGATAGTAGCGAATTTTCGGGTTTACACGACGGATGGCTTCGAGGACGTCCCCGCGCCGACTGTGTCGACTTCCGTCCTGAGAACGGGTTGCCGCCAGGACGAGCCGACGAAGGACTGAGCGACGAGGTTGTACACTTCGTCCGGCTCGGTGACCTCCAGGGCCCGGACGAGTGATCTCTGGTCCGTCACATCCCCATCGAGGAGCGTACCCGTTCTCGAGCAGAAGCTTCGAGAGATACGCACCCGTCCTGCCCGGTGATGCCGGTTGATGAATGCGTGCTGATGCTCCGCTCGCTTTACATTGCCGGCCCCCAAGATTGGGCTACCGTAAAGCGCCTTACGCCTCCGCGAAGCCGCTGCCGCGCGTCTCGACGCCCCGCCCGCGCGCGTTGGTGATCCAGCCGAACTCCTTCAGGATCTGCTGGCTGTAGGTCACGCGCCCGGTCACGCGATCGAGCGGCTCGGTGGCCAGGAGCAGCGCCGCCTTCGCCATCAGCTCCGGCGGCTCGCCGCGCGGATCGTCGATGCTCTTCACCAGCTGGTGGTAGACGGTGCCCGGCGTCGGGACGATCTGCGAGGGCGAGACGCACGTGACCGAGATGCCGTACTGGTAGACCTCGGCCGCCAGCCCCTGCGTGAACCGCTCGAGCGCGGCCTTCTCGGCCCCGTAGCAGGTTCCGCCGCGGGCACCGGCGGCGGCATCGCGATACGGACCGCGCCCTGGGCCGATCGCGGCGCCCGACGAGATGTTCACGATCGCGCCCGAGCCCCTGGGAATCATGGCGGCGAGCGCCAGCTGGCTCAGGATGAACGGCGCGTGAAAGTTCACGGCCCACGAGCGTAGCCACCTGTTCAGGGGGAAGTCCTTCACCGGCAAGTAGTACGTGAGCGCCGCGTTGTTGACGAGCACATCGAGGGGCCCGTAGCTCTCCGCGGCCGCGCGCACCAGCTTCTCGCACTCGGCGTGCTCGGCGATGTTCACGGTGACCGCCCGCGCCTCGCCGCCGGCCTCGCGGATCGCCGCCACAGTCGTCTCCAGTGAGCCTGCCAGCTGGTGCTCACCCTCCCGGAGCGTGCGCGCGGCGCAGATGACCCGGCCGCCCTCGGCCGCAAAGAGCCGCGCGATCTCGGCGCCGATGCCGCGGGAGGCGCCGGTCACCACCACCACCTTGCCGTCGAGCTTTCCCATGTTTGAGCGCCTCCTGCGCCGGGCCAGCCGGGTGACGGCCCAATGCGCGCGCCGAGGCCCATGAATACCGCCGCCGCGCGGGCCGCGCAAGCCGGGACAGACACGGGGCGGGGGAATTACCCCGAGGTGCTTCGGGGAAACCGCGGATAGAAGGAAATGCCCCGCTGCTACTACCGTTCTCGGGGGAGGAGATGTCCATGAAGGTCGTGTGCGCGTGGTGCCAGGAAGCTGGAAACTTCGTGGTGCTCCGGGAGAAGGAACCGCCGGGCGAGGAGATCTCCCACGGCATCTGCGACGAGCACGTCCAG
>Ga0111538_10015271_pt1 | contig 10097 bp, 2 predicted proteins | sample SoiMethybrSBSTD1_FD_79669 | JGI IMG/M metagenome (GOLD analysis project Ga0111538, IMG submission 79669) | Bulk soil microbial communities from a Populus tree surrounding site in Tennessee, USA - Soil MetaG P. TD hybrid SBSTD1 (version 2)... | ecosystem: Environmental > Terrestrial > Soil > Tree... | reverse complement strand
GTCTTCGAGTATGAAGGATATCCGCTCCAGGGGATACGAACTGTCGAGCGGAAGATACGCCCCCGAAGCCTTGAGGACGGCGAGCGCGGCGATCACCATCTCGGACGAGCGATCCAGATGGATGGCGGCGATTACTTCCGGGCCGACGCCGAGCGAGATCAGCCGACGCGCCAGGCGGTTCGCTCGTTCGTTCAATTCGCGGTAAGTGAGACTGCTCCCATCGAACGTGAGAGCGATTTCGCCGGGAATGAGCTTCGCCTGTTCTTCAAAAAGCGTTTGAACGCATTTGTCTTTCGGGAAATCCTTCGCGGTCGAGTTGTACTCCCCGAGCAATCTTCTATCGTCCGGACTTATTACATTCAGGTCGGAGATCGCTTCGTCCGGATCATGCAGCGCGCTGGCTAGCAGCGCGTCGAAACGCCTGGCGAGCAGCCTGATCTCCTCGGCCCGGTAAGCGGTCGCGTCATACTGGAACTCCAGCGAAAGCGAGTCGGCAGAGAGCGACGAAAAAAGCTTCAGCCTGTGCCTGTCAATCAAATGGCGCCGCCGAATGAGGGTGAACGAGACGCCTCCGGCAGAGGCCGGATCGGGATTACGGAAAAATTCGAAACAGATAGGAAGGAATGAAGGATCTCCGGCATTTGCAGCCTCGCCCATCACCTTGTCCTGGTTGAAATATTCTTGCCGGTCGCTGGCTTCTCCGAGAGCGAGAGCCGTCAGCTCCACGAACTCACGAAAGCGCATGTCTTCGGCCAAATCGGACCTGATGGGCAGATGCGAGGTAAACAACCCCAGAGATCCTTCAAGCTCTGGATACTTTCTATCATCGAAGGCCACCCCCACGGCGACGCTCGATTGCTCGCTCAATCGGAGCAGCGTGATGTTGAAGCAGGCGAGCAGCAGGCTCTCAATCGAAGCCCTTGAATCATGACAGAACGCCCGGAGTCGCGTCAGGAGTCCTGCGCCGATGAACGCAGCCTCGGATCGCGGCTCAAATCGGCCCGGCTCCTTCTCGCCCGGCAGCCGTATCGCCGCAAGCCGAGGGTCGAAGCTCTTACGCCAGCGTTCGTTTGCGGCCTGGCCCGCGGGCGATTGCGTCAGCTCGTGGCGCCATTCGGCGAAGTCCGCATATTGTATCGGCTCGTCCTGCGCCTGCTCGCCAGACAAAATCGAGGCGTAGGAACAGGCTATCTCGCGCGCTAGATTTGCGAGGCTACCGGCGTCGGCTGACAGCGCGGGAAGCGAGATGACGAGAGTCTGTTCATGACTCGACATCCTGATGAGAGAAGAGCGAAAGACCGGTCCGTTTTGATAATCGATAGGCTCTTCCCACTGCGCTTCCCAGATCGCTTCCAGTTCAGCCCGCCGATCAGCCGGCGAGAGGTCGGCGAGATCTATCTCTTCGAATCGCCATAAACCCTCGCCGCCGATGACCTGAACGGGAAGAGTCATGCCCGGCAGCGTGTGGAAGGTCGTGCGGAGGATTTCGAATCGCTCGATAACATCTTCGATCGCCGAACGCAGCGCCGGGACCCCCAACGCGCCTTTGATTGCGATCGCGCTTTGGGCCAGGTAAAGCCGCCCGTCCGAGGTTTGTTGCGCCGACCATAGGCGCTGCTGTTGAGGCGACAATCTGAAACCTTCAGCAACGTTGGGCCGCATAAATTTCTCCTCCGATCCGACAAAGAGCATTGAGTTCAAGTTTTAGCTTGGCGCCTTTACAGCAGGATGGTTTTTCGCCCGAACAACCGCTCCGAGGTTATGCCCCGGCTCTGGCACTCCTCGACCAGCCTGTTCGACTCGGTAATTTGTGGGGAGTCGGGCGTGTAATTGATCGAAAGCAGGAAAGTCAGCCACGGCTCGTGCCCCATCGCGTAGACGTAAACGTGTTTCGGGTTGAGCGTTTTAACCATCTCGCTCGCCCTTGCGTAATCCGAGCCGGTAAATCTCCTCGTTTGATCCATCTTCCTGGCCAGTGGCTTGGTAAACAAGGGGCCGTAAAGCCACGTGAGCGGCCCGCCGACGCATTCCATTCCAAGGAAGAGCGCGTCGACATCGCCCACAATGGGCTTGATACGCTCATAGAGCCTCGGCTCGATGTTGTTCGAATCGGCGGCGCACATAATCGTCTTCCCGTTCAATTTCACCAGGTGCGCGGTCTTGGTTCGAATGTCCAGGTCGGCGTGCTCGCCCAGGAACGGCACACTGGTGACGCTGCCGCCGTCTATTTCGATCTCTTGCAACTCATCGATTTCCATCACGTTGCGAAAGCCGATGTTTTGAAGGATCGCTTTCAAGGACGGATCCGCCAAAGCGCCTCCAGCGCTCTTCGGGACGATGATGTTTTTGATCTTGTGGCGCAACTGAATGAGACTTTCGAGCAGGCAATGATCCTGGTGGTTATGGGTAATGAGCGCATAATCGATCGACTCCGGCGCATCGGCGAAACTGAAGCGGGCGACCTCGCTGTCGTATTCGTAGCTGATGAGCGGATCGATCAAGATCGCGACATCTTTGGACTCGATCACCACGCAGGCATGCCCGAAATAGCGGACCCTCACGCCGTCGCCTTCGAACGGCTCACATCGGCGATGGCTGTGAGGGGTGAAGAACCCGGCGAAGGCCGGCGCCTGGTCCCTGGCGACGCCGACAGCTTCCTTGATCTCGCTGAACGGACGCGGCTCGACCTTCATTTTGAACAGGAGATCGTAGGCCTCGTCGCTGAACGGCAGATTGATGCGCACGCTTCCTTCCTGCTCCAGCCTCGGCGTGCTTAAGATAAACGACCGATCGTCTCTTTCGATCAACGACAAGGCCATGCTCTGTGAAGACGGCTTGTAAAACCTGCTCCTGTAAAGCAGTCCCTCAATGAACCGGACTGATGGGCTGTTGTTCATATCGTAGACCAATTCGACCAGCCCCCTCAGACAATCCGGCGTTCGAGGATAGAGAGGCTCCATCGAGTAGCCGCTGGCCTCGGCGCTCAACATCAGATTGAGCGTTCTGATCCCCTCCGCCAGCTCCAGAAGGTCGGCCTGTTCGTCGACGGTCCTATTGAGGAGCGCCTTCACCTCGGGCGTCCGGCTCGCGTCGTAATTCATGAATGGCCCGCCGATCATAGCCGGGCTCTTCAGCGCCGCCGCGTGGGTCTGCGGGGCCGCCACGAAAGATTGCATGATCTTCAGATGCCAGTTGGCCACGTACATCGCTGCCGTTTGCGGAGCGATCAGGTACGGCCAGGCGTACCATTGATTGAACAATGGCTCCGCCAGCACATTGCGACGCAGGTATACATTTTCATTATCGTTGAACATCGCTATGACTCTTTATGGACATCCGTTTCGCCGCGCGAAGGCTGGCGCGGTTTCGTTTTTCGTCTTCGGCGACCTGGCGTTCCCGCTCGACTCGTTCCTCAGGGGTGAGGATTTCGTGCGAGTCAATTCTCGCCTCGGGCCGCGCAGTCACGTCGGCCAGTAGCCGCTCGAAGCGGCTCGCCAGACGCGCGACCGTGGATCGATCGAAAAGGTCGACGCTATATTGGATCGCGCCGCTCAGCCGGGCGCCGGATTCGGTCATGTTGAGAATGATGTCGAAACTCGTCGAGCCGTTGTCGAACTCGAGTCGAGTAATGGTCAACCCTTCCACCTCGACCGGCTGAGCGGGCGTGTTTTGAAAATTGAAGAAGACTTGAAAGATCGGCGTGTGGCTCAGCGACCTGACCGGCTGAAGCGCTTCGACCAGTTTTTCGAACGGGAGATCCTGGTTTGAGAAAGCTTCGAGCGCCGTCTGGCTCACATCACGCAGGAATTGCCGGAACGGAATGTGGCCCGGGCAATGGGATCTGAGGGCCAGAGTGTTGAGGAAAAGCCCAATCAGCCCTTCCGTCTCGATCACCGCGCGTCCCGCGACCGGGCATCCCACGATGATGTCTTCCTGTCCGCTGTAACGGCGCAACAGCGCCTGAAAGGCGGCCAGCAACAGAGAGAAAAGAGTCACTCCTTCACGATGGGCGAGCGCCTTTAGATCGCCAGTGAGTTCCTCCCCGATCATGAATTGCAGGGTCGCGCCGCGAAAAGAACGCTTCGGCGGGCGCGGACGGTCAAAAGGCAGGTCGAGGATCGGGGGGGCGCCCTGAAGCCGCTGCTTCCAGTAAGCGAGTTGCGAGGCCGCAATGTCTCCCGCCAGCCGCTCACGCTGCCAGTGTGCGTAATCGGCGTACTGAATCGGCAATGGGGCAAGCCTCGAATCTTCCCCTCTGGAAAACGCCCGGTACAACTCGACCAATTCGCGCGTCAGCACGCCGAACGACCAGCCATCTGTGACGATATGATGAGTCGAGAGGAGTAACGCGTGCTGATGGTCGGAAAGCCTGACCAGCGTCGCGCGCGCGAGCGGCCCCTCACTCAAATCAAAAGGCCGGCGCGCTTCTTCACGAGCCACTTCCTCGACTCGCATCTCGATCTCGGCCTCTGGCAATTCGGAAATATCGACGTGGGCCAGACGCAGGCCCGAAGGCGGAGCTATGACTTGCGCCGGGACGCCGTCGACGACCGGGAACGTCGTCCGTAGCGATTCGTGACGGTTGACGATCTCATCGAGGCTCCGTCTCAGCGCCGGTACGTGTAGCCTGCCCGTTAGTCGCGCCGCATAACCCAGATTGAAGACGGCGCTGCCCGGCGCCGATTGGTCAATGAACCAGAGGCGTTGTTGGGCATACGACAACGGCAGATGACCGTTACGCGGAACCGGCCTGATTGAAAGGCCCTTCGGCGCGTCTCCGGTCTGCAGGCCAGGCAGCGTCGCCAGCTCGGCGATCGTTTGCCGTGAGAGAGTCTCCTGCAGGTTGATCTCAGCGCCGAACTCCTGCTTGATGCGTGTGAAAACCTGCGTCGCCAGCAGGGAATCTCCGCCCAGGTCGAAGAAGTTATCCGTCACGCCGATGCCTTCCAGCCCCAGCACTTCGCCCCAGATATCAACGAGCTTCTGCTCAATCCCGCTTCGAGGGGGCGTAAAGTCTCGCGGCAGCTTCGATCGGTCTACCTCGTGGCTTCGCGCCAGTGAATCGTGTTCCTCAACCTTCCGGCTTGCAGGCTTTTGAGAGGGCAGGTCAATCCAATATCGCTTGCGCTCGAATGGATAGGTCGGCAGCGGAGTTTTTTGACGCCGCTCCCCACCATAAAAAGCCTCCCAGTCGACCGGCGCGCCAGCCAGCCACAACTCTCCAAGGGTCCGAAAGACGTCCGCGTCGCCCTGAGGCGAACCGGAAGAATCGAACGCGGCGGAGTGGCCGAGCGAAGGCAGCGCCTTGATGTCGCGGCTCTTACGAAGTAGCCGCTTTGCCATCGCGGTCAGCGTCTGGCCTGGGCCGGCTTCAAGCAGAACGGAAGGCTCGATCTCGATTAACCGATCGATTCCCGCCGCAAAACGGACCGGCTGGAGCATCTGATCGGCCCAGTAACCGGGATCTGTCGCCTGTTGAGGCCTGATCCAGTCGCCGGTTAAGCTCGAGATGTAGGGAATCGAAGGAGCTTTCAGATCGATCCCGGCGATCAATTCGCGCATACCGGCGGCGATAGGCTTCACCATCGGCGAATGATAAGCGAACGGGACATCCAACCGGCGAAATCCGATCCTCTTTGCGTCCAGGAAAGACTCCAGCCGCTCGATCTCCTGGAGCGAGCCTGATACGACGGTTCTGTCATCCGCGTTGACCGCGGCGATCGCAAGCCGATGCCCCGGCAAAAGTTTCAGCTCGGATTCCGACAGCCGGACGTCGAGCATACCGCCAGGTTCGAGCCGATTCATGAGCCGCCCTCGAGCGGCGGCCAGTCTCAGTCCGTCTTCCAGAGAGAACACTCCGGCCAGGCAGGCCGCCACGTATTCGCCGAAACTATGCCCGATCATCGCTGCGGGCCGCAGGCCCCAACTCATCCACATTGCGGCCAGCGCGTACTCGACGGCGAACAGCGCTGGCAGGGCTTCGCCGGGTCGCGCCAGATTGATCGCGCCCTCGCCCTCCCGGCCTGACGGATCGGGGTTCGGATAGATCAGGTGTAATAGATCGATTCTCTCGTTTTCTTTGAGAATCGCCGCGCATTGATCGAGACGCTCGCTGAAAGCGGCCTCCGAACGATAAAGCTCCCCGGCCATATTGACCGATTGCGCTCCCTGCCCTGGAAACATGAAGGCGATTCGCGACTGCTTCCCTTCGCTGAGGGTAGCGCTCGGGCGCGGGGCGCGAAGCCTTGCTATAGCCTCCTCGATGTTGCGGGCGAGCGCGAAGCTACGATGATTGAACTGCCGCCTGCCGACGTTCTGCGTGTAAGAGACATCAGCGAAGTCGAGGCCGGGCTCCTCCTCCAGGCGAGCGGCGAGCGTCTCGGCCCGCTGGTCGAGAGCTTGAGCCGTTTTGGCGGAGATAGTGAGCAATTGCAGGGGTCTGGAGCGCCCCGAAGGCCTCCGCGGGGGAGCCTCCTCGAGAATTGCGTGGGCGTTTGTCCCGCCTATGCCGAAAGAGCTTACTCCCGCCCGGCGCCTGGCGGTTCCTGCTTTCCATTCGATCAGCTTGTTGTTTACCCAAAAAGGGCTTTCGGCGAAATCAATCGCCGGGTTCGGCTTTTCAAAATGGAGGGTCGGCGGGATCATCCCGCGTTTGAGGATGAGCGTCGTTTTGATCAGGCCAGCCACGCCAGCGGCGGCGTCGAGGTGGCCGATGTTGCTCTTGACGGCGCCGAGCGCGCAAAAGCCTTTGCGCGAGGTGTACTGTCGATACGCGCGGGTGAGGGCCTCGACTTCTATCGGATCGCCCACCGGAGTTCCCGTGCCGTGCGCCTCCACATAGCCAATCGAATCGGCGTCGCCTCCGGCCATCGCCAGGGCGCTGGCGATGACTTTTGCCTGTCCTTCAACGCTCGGAGCGGTATAGCCCATCTTCAAACTGCCGTCATTGTTGATCGCCGAGCCTTTGATCACGGCGTGAATGTAGTCTCCGTCCCTCAGGGCGTCCGAAAGCGTCTTGAGAACGACCAGCCCGACACCGTTGCCCGCCACGGTGCCGCGCGCTCGGTGGTCGAACGTCCGGCAATGACCATCGGGAGACGAGACCATCCCTTCCTGATAAAGGTAGCCGGTCTTTTGCGGGATCTGAATCGAAACGCCACCGGCGAGAGCCATATCGCACTGGCCGCTGAGCAGGCTCTGACACGCGAGATGGATCGCAACGAGTGATGTCGAACAGGCCGTTTGGACGGTGAGACTCTCGCCGCGAAGGTCAAGCTTATAGCTGACGCGCGTCGCCAGATGATCCTTGTCGTTGGCGATCGCGAGCTGGAACGGATCGAGCCGCTGATCGAGGCTCGCCAGATAAGACAGGCGCGACAGGATATATGTGTTCATGCTGGAGCCGGCGTAAACGGCGATCAGCCCTTTGTAGCGCTCCGGATCGCAGCCCGCGTTTTCAAGCGCCGTCCAGGCGCATTCCAAAAAGAGCCGGTGCTGCGGATCCATCAACTCAGCTTCGCGGGCGGAAATGTCGAAGAAAGACGCGTCAAACATCTCGACGTCATCGAGTATGGCTTTGGACTTGACGAAGTTCGGATTGCTGAGATCTTCGAGAGACATCTCAACCTCGATCTCCTCGTCAGAGAAATGACTGACGCACTCCACGCCATGCTCGAGAATCCGCCAGAACTGGTCGACGTCTGGGGACTTCGGGAATCTACCGGCTAGACCGATGATGGCGATGTCACAGTTCTCGGGTGTGTCCATTATTTCCGGGTCGCTCATTGCGGCTCCTCATCTTTCTTTGCCCCACAAGAGCTTGTTTGCGACGGTCGGCCCATTCGCGGGGCCGCTCGATGGCCGGTGATTGAGTCTCCCGTCCTTCGCTCAGGAATTCCGCCAAGGTTCGCACGGTCGGGTATTGAAAGAGTTTCAACAACTGCAAGTCGGATTTGATCTCTTTGCGCAAGCGCTCGTGAATCCTGACAGCCAGCAGCGAATGGCCGCCGAGGTCGAAGAAGTTGTCGTTGACGCCGATCTGGTCGAGATTCAGAACCTCGCGCCAGACGTCGGCCACGCGCCGTTCCAGCGGCGTGCTCGGCGCAAGGAAAGGCGCCGAGGCTTCCTGCCTTGCGCTATCTGGAGAGGGCAAGGTCTTACGGTCGATCTTGCCGTTGGGCGTTCGCGGGAGCGTATCCATCAGGACGAAGGCCGACGGCGTCATGTAATCCGGCAGGCGCTCTCTCAAAAAGGCGCGCAGGTCGCCGGCCGTGACAGTCTCCCGACTCTCGGCTCCGACGTAAGCGATGAGCCGTTTCTCGCCGGGCTGGTCTTCGCGCGCGATGACAACGACTTCGCGGACGGCCTCGTGTCCCGCCAGCGTCGCCTCAATCTCCCCAGGCTCTATGCGAAAGCCTCGAATCTTGACTTGGCCGTCGATCCTGCCCAGAAACTCTATGTTCCCGTCGGCCAGATAGCGCGTAAGGTCCCCAGTCCTGTACAGCCTCGCTCCTGGCGTGGCCGATAAGTGGTCCGGGACGAACCGCTCCGCGGTCAACTCCGGACGGTTCAGATAGCCTCGCGCCAGGCCTGTTCCGCTGATGTGCAGCTCGCCCCCGACGCCGATCGGCGCGGGATCGAGATGGTCATCGAGAATATATATTCGCGTATTCGCAATCGGCCTTCCGATCGGAGGCGGCGCCAGGCCGCCTTTTGCGGGAGCGACCGCGACCGATGTCGCAACGACGGTGTTCTCCGTAGGCCCGTAATGATTGACGACCTCGAACGGCGCCCCGGGTCGCGGCCCCGCAGTCAGCTTATCGCCGCCTGTAAGCAACACCTTGAGCGAAGATTGCGCGGGCCATTCTTCTTTGAGCGCCAGCTCTGCCAGCGGCGTGGGAAGAAAGCAAAACGTGATTGAATGCTCTAACAGGTAATCCTTGAGCGATCCGGCGGAGGCCCGGGTCTGATCATCGGGGATGTACAAGTTTGCGCCGGAGGCCAGGTAAGGCCAAATCTCCCAGACTGACGCGTCGAAACCCGGACTTGCAACCTGCGTGGCCCGGTCGAGCGCGCTCACCTGATAAATTTCATTGTGCCATTGGACCAGGTTCATCAGGCAATCGTGCTGTATCAGGACGCCCTTGGGCCGTCCCGTCGAGCCCGATGTGTAGATCACGTAAGCCAGGTTTTCGCCGGCCGCGTCGCCGTCAATTCGCTCGTCGCTCTCCAGGTCTATCTCGGCCCGGTCCGTGTCCAGGCAAACGAGGTTCATTCCCTCTCGCCTTAACTGATCGGGGAGAATCTCGGTCAGCTTCCGCTGAGTCAGGACGAGCTTCATCTCCGCGTCCTCGACCATATAAGCGATCCGGTCTGGCGGATACGACGGGTCTAACGGGACATAGGCCGCGCCGGCTTTCAACGTCCCGAGCAGCCCGATGATCATATCCACTCCGCGCTCGACGTATACGCCTACGATCTGTTCCAAGCCGATCCCGCGCCCGTTGAGATATCTGGCTAGTTGATTACTGCGCCGCTCCAATTCCCCGTAAGTGATCATCCGCTCGCCCGCGACGATCGCCGTGGCTTCAGGCCTTGACCTGGCCTGCTCGCTCACCAGGTGATGTATCAGACGGCCCGTCTCATATTGCCTGCCGGTGTTATTCCAGTCTCTCAGCGCGCGGTTCCTCTCCGCTTCGCTCATGATCCGGAGCGCCGATATCGGCCCGTCGGGGTCGCTGACAATCGAGCCGAGCAGCGTCTGAAAATGGCCGACCATACGGTCAATAGTCGAATCATCGAAGAGATCCGTGTTGTATTGGATCGAGCCGATCAACTCGTCCCCCGCGTCTAGGATCGAGAGGAATAGATCGAACTTGGCGACCGGATTATCGAACTCGAACGGATGAACTGTGAGACCGTTGAGCGCGGGTGAATTTATCGCGGAGAGAGTTTGCAAATCGAAGGCCACTTGGAACAGAGGGCTGTGGCTTAAACTGCGCTCCGGCTTCAACTCTTCAACCACCTTCTCGAAGGGCGCCTCCTGATGGCTGTATGCCCCCATCGCCACATCCTTCACACGCCTCAAGATCTCTACG
>Ga0111538_10015270_pt1 | contig 10098 bp, 11 predicted proteins | sample SoiMethybrSBSTD1_FD_79669 | JGI IMG/M metagenome (GOLD analysis project Ga0111538, IMG submission 79669) | Bulk soil microbial communities from a Populus tree surrounding site in Tennessee, USA - Soil MetaG P. TD hybrid SBSTD1 (version 2)... | ecosystem: Environmental > Terrestrial > Soil >... | reverse complement strand
GTTTGAGCAAATTTTACAAATTCATCAAACATGTATAAACAGCGTTGGTTTAATATTTCTTTTTCTGTGTATCCACGCTGAGTAAAATGTTCACGAAATTCCTGAGTATTATATCTATCGAAATGATAATGATGAGAGTATCCAGATCCAGCTCGCGAATTATTCCATGTATCATTGTGCCCATAACTATGATCTGATTTAGGTTCTTTAAAACTTTTATTATTCCCTTGATTCGACCAATACATTGTTGTTTGCATGGAATGATATTCTGGGTGTACAGAACTGAATGCTAAAATAGAGAATAATGTAAAGGTGAAGAATGAACTATAACTCATATATCTACTCTTTTGTTAGAAATAGTCGTCTCCTATTGAATTCACAAACAATGCAATTATATTTATTGCTACATAGTTTGACCAAATCAGCTGAAATTGCAAACCAAACTGATATTCACCAAAAATAAAGATGTTCGTATTCTGATTGATTTCCAGAACACAAACATCCTTATTATTTCTACGTCAAAAAAAATCTATTACTCTAAAATACGAAAAATTCCGCGGTAATCTCGCTCCTTTAAAAAAGGTTCCACTTGTACATCTTCTGGAATATGCGGACCAAAACCACGATGAACAATATCAAGAAAATCATCAATGGCACTCTTTGAACCACAAGCAATAATAGAAATTTCATTAGGTTCGATAATCTGCACAGTCCCTTCTAACCCAAGCTTGCGGGCAGACGCTTGGATAAAATCTCTTATGCCACCATCTAATATGGACGACACAAAAGTGATCTTCAGGCATTTTTTCATTACTCAATCCTTTTAGTAAAACTTTTGGAAAAAAGTAACAAAATAAGACTCTGTATGTCAAAGAGTTTGATGGAATAAGCATTGAATAGTCTAGACTTTGAATCTATTACCAGTAAACTAATTACATACTATGATAATCAACAAGGAAATAAATGACGCCTAAAGTTCGTGTACGCTTTGCCCCGTCTCCTACTGGTATGATGCATTTAGGAAATGTTCGTGCAGCTCTTATCAATTTCCTATTTGCCCAACAGAAAAAAGGTACATTTATCCTTCGTATTGAAGATACTGATGTCCAACGAATGTTTGATCCCGAAGCTCAAAAAATTCTTGAAGATCTTGCATGGCTTGGTCTTTCATATAATGAAGGTCCTCTTGTTGGTGGCCCCTATGCGCCTTATTATCAATCACAGCGAACTGACCTCTATGAAAAACAACGGGCTAATCTTGAAGAAAAAAAACACATTTATCGTTGTTTCTGCACTGAAGAAGAATTAGAAAAAAAACGACTACGTCAACAAGCACTCAAACTACCGCCACGCTATGATCGTACCTGCTTGCTTCGATCATCATCAGAAATAGATCATCTTCTTGCAAACAAAACTCCTTATATTTGGCGCTTTAAATGCGATCATGACCGTTCGGTAACTATTACCGATTTAGCGCGCGGCGCCATCACATTTGATCTGAGCAATTTTTCTGACTTTGCTATTACACGCCAAGATGGTAGCTTTACCTTTATTTTTGCCAACTTTGTTGATGACCTACTTATGGATATCACCCATATATTCCGCGGCGAAGATCATTTATCAAACACTGCTAACCAAGCTGCTCTTTTTGCGGCTGTTGATGCGCCATTACCAATCTATTGGCATCTCCCAATCTTATGTAATCTTGAAGGAAAAAAACTTTCAAAACGTGACTTTGGTTTTTCACTGCGTGACTTAAAAGATGCCGGCTTTTTACCTGAAGCAGTTAGCAATTACGTTTCTATCATTGGTGGATCATTTAAAGAAGAAATTATGCCTCTTAGTATGCTTGCCGCAAACTTTAACTTTGAAAATATCAACTATTCAGGCCGCATTACCTATGATGTTGAAAAATTAAAATGGATTAATAAAAGTTGGATCACACGCTATGAGCCTGAAAAATTAACTGCTCAATGTCGTCCTTATTTAGAATCTGTTTATCAACAAGCTCGTACTCTTGATAACGCCATTCTGACACATTTATTACAAACAATTAAATCAGAATTAACCACTACTCATGATGCTATCAATGCACTTGAATTTTATTTTGTACAACCAGAAGTAACTCCTGCTGATATTGAAGCATGCATACCAAAAACATCGTATCATCCATTACTAACCCTTATTAGCGAACATAAGAATCTTCTCATAAATAATCCACAACAATTTGCCACCCAAATAAAATTAGCTGCAAAAGATAAAGGGATCGCATTAAAAGAACTCTTTTGGTTCTTACGTATTGCTATGATGGGAAAAACAAATGGACCAGGAATTCATGAGCTTGTTGAAATGCTTGGTGGCAAGGAAGCACTCAATCGCATAGAAAAAGCATTACACTTTTTACATTAAATTTTGCAAACGGTTAGGAACTTTTTTAAGACCTTGCACAAGTCCTTGCCCTTCAAAATAGGCCATTACCGCCAAAAAGTATTTTTCGCAATCTTGCGGAACAAAAAATTCAAATAAACTTGTTGCCGGATCAAGCGTACGATCAAAAGAAATATGCTCATAACTGCGCAAAGCTGCAGTAACATACCAACACAATTCACGCTCAACATATGCCTGATAATAGGAACAATATAATGACTCAGATTTCATACTATTCATGGTAACGCCGATTAGTAACGATTAAAAATTAGTTATCTCTTTTTTTATCTTATCACAATGTGTATAGTTTGTGGATAATCACTGTTGTTAATCTATGTACCGCAAAAAAGTAATTTTACCACGCCTTAAGGTTTACTGGCAGAATGTAAAAAAATCTTCTAAGATTGACTGAGTTACGATAACAATGATATAAATAGATTTGTTTCTGAAAAACAAAAAAAAGGAATAATATGCTTCGCGATAAACAAAAAACAGTATCTCAATCGTTATCTTTCTTTATTATTATGCTCAGCATAATCCACACGTTCATACATGCTGATTTAACAACTCTTGCAAAAAATGATCCTTTACCTATGTTTTCAACACTCAACCTTGATGATGCACTATTACTTACTAAAGACTATTTATATTACATAGATGATGAAAGCGCTGATAGAAAACATAATCGTTTTGGTATTTTCCTTTCACCATTTGCTCAAAGCGCTGATCGCGGTAAAACAATTAGAGGAACTGATGCATGTCCACCAGTACCTATTGAGCCATGCGACCCAACACTGACTGATACACCACTTGGTGATTTGACCGGAAGAACCAGTATGCTCGCACTTTTATTTGGCGCATTTCCGGAAGGTTTTACTAACTATCCTGGTGGAGAAGACGGTTTTTTGGCAACTGCTTTCAGAAACATTTTTTGCACCGATCCCAATGCTCCTGAAACATGCGTTGCTCAACCAGGAGAACTCAATAATGAAAAATATATCGACCCAAATCAAAAATTTGGCTATTTTTCTTTTCCTCTTAAATATAGAAAACGCGGACTCCGCCTTGAACTTGTTGCTCGTATTTACAAAAATTTTGGTATACGATTCCAAACCGGCTTCAGTTCCATCCGCCAAGTACGTGAAGCAACAATAGATTTAACGGTTGAAGATGAAACATTTGAAACTCTTAGTGGTGCCAAAGTTGATGAGTTCCTTATGGATCAACTTGATAACATTGCCTGCGAAATAGGTGTTAACTTGTGTAACTTTATCGAAACCTCCATGGAAGAAGTACGCTTTAATGTTTTCTGGCGCCAAGGATTTGAAATAAACAAAGAAGCTGAACAGGACTGGGCACGTTTTCTTTTAATTCCTTATTTTGAAGTATCAGGCAGCGCTTCTCCTGGCAAAAGACAAGATCCTTTTATGCTTTTTGCCTTACCATTTGGAAACAACACTCATCCAAGCGTTGGCCTTACGGGCGGAATCAATTTTAACTTTTTAGAAACCATAGAAATCGGTGGTGAAGTTGGCTATACTCACTTTTTCAGCAAAAGCCAATGTATGCCTATCCCCAATAGTAAATTCCAAACCAATTTATTCCCTTTTTCAACCAATGTGAGAATACAACCCGGCGATAGCTGGTATTTTGGAGCACGTCTTGCGGCATACCATTTTATAGACAAACTCTCTATGTATTTTGAATGGTTTGTTCTTGACCATCAGGAAGACCATATTTGCCTTGAAAAACCTGATCCAGCCTTCTTGCCAAAAGTGCTTGAATGTACCACCAGCTTTAAAGTAAAGTTGGGCAATGCTGGGTTTAACTATGACTTATCCCCTAATATTGGCGTTGGCTTTTTATGGCAAATACCATTCTCCCAACGTAATGCGTATCGCAGTTCGACACTTATGGGTGGTTTTAACGTGACATTCTAGACAGTACGCCTAAAGTAAAGTATTATAATATATAAATGCGCTCATCCTGAACCTGTTGAAGGATTAAGCGCGCTCGAAGAAACCCTTCAACAAGTTCAGGGCGAGCGCGGGAAAAAAACCCAAATCAATATAGTAAGCATTGTTATTAAAATTTTAACGAAAGGTGACTGTTTCCCAATGTCAAAGAAGTCAAACATCGAAATTTCTGTCAGCGGCCACATAGATAAAGCTCTCAGACAACTCAAGAAAAAAATCGAACGTGAAGGTATCGTTCGCGATATGAAACGTACTGTCTATTTTGAATCTACCACACAAAAAAGAAGAAAACGCCTTGTTCGTGCAATCAAACAAAATATGATGCGCATGATCACTCAAGGCACAGCTCCTAAAGACTAATCACAATGAGCAAACAACAACAAGATATAAGACGCGCGCAAAAAGAATCCTATTTTTATAGAGAAATTTCTACATTATTTATGAAAATTGCGATTGATGACTCGCGTCTTAGTGGAATGTATATCAGTAAAATAAGTCTTTCTTCCGATGGTGGAACATGTATTGTTTTATTTCTTGCCCCAAACGGACGGGCTGAATTTGAAGAAAAATTATCGACACTTGTTCTTTATAAGCCATCACTCCGTGCAGCACTTGCAAAGACATCACATGGCCGATACACGCCAAAACTGATCTTCCGTTATGATGAAGATCATGAAAAAGTAGAAAAAATTGATCGATTACTCAATAAGCTTAAAGATGAAGGAAAACTATAGTTCCTTACATTTTTTTGGTTCCCTTTTTTTTATGCTGGGGATCATTTTTAAACGTTCTTGCGTATCGTCTTATTAAAAATCAATCAATCATAACACCACGATCATCATGCCCACATTGTCATACATTAATCGCTTGGTATGATAACATCCCCGTTATTTCATGGTTACTACTTAGTGGCAGTTGCCGGACCTGTGCTCAACCAATATCTTGGCTTTATCCTTTTATAGAAAGTCTCACAACTATAGTTCTTTTGTTATTATATATTTATATACCTTTACACTATTTCTTTGCTTATTTTATTTTTTTCTCTGCACTTATTGTTACCATTCGATCAGATATTGAAACAATGCTGATCTCTCGCTTTGCAACACTATTTCTTGTACCACTCGGATTTATTTTCAGCGCATATGGTCTCTTACCCTTATCATTACCCGCAAGCATTGTGGGTGCTTTTTTTGGTTATTTTTTTCTGTTTATCATCAACAAACTATTTAAGCATATACGTAACTATGATGGTATAGGAGAAGGCGATTTTGATCTTCTTTTATTTATAGGATCATTTACCGGAATAATAGGATGTTGGATAAGCATCACACTCGGTTCCATTCTTGGTTCTCTCTATGGTCTTTGTTTTATTATGTATTCTTACTATCATCGCAAAAATAATACCTGTCTGTTCAATGCAAAAATACCTTTTGGTCAATTCCTTGCACTTGGAGCAATCCTATTTGTTTTTTTTCAAAGACATTTTTTTTGTTATTTAACTATTGGTTAAAGATTAAATTTTCCAAATTTCTCTTGCATAAAAAATACGTAATTACTAATTTTGGAGAGTAAACGTTTTTTTACAAAAAGGAGTCTTAATGATGTTAATGGCAAAAAAATTGCTACGGCTACTATTATGCGTAGGTATACTGGGAGTCCATAACTACACATATCCAGAAGAATGTGATCCCCAATCTTTACTTGATATTGCTCATATATCAACAAAGCTAAAAGCTTGTATCGAATTTGTTTATGAAATGGCAGATGACGAAGATCATACCTCTGCACTAAAAAATGCATATACCGCTATTCAAGAAAATAAAAAAATAATTTCACGCACCAGCGCTCAGGCAGTTACACTTGATGTTCTCGATTTTTTAGAATATCACGAAGAATCTTTTGCTAACAAAGAACAATTTCTCGTAATTTCAACCTATTTAAAAAAATATCTCCATAATTTGCACAAAGGTACAACACTTATAAATAACGCCAAAAAACGTTCCTCGTCAAACAAATCTAATCAAACAATCACACCATCCGATAATGAATTCTTACGTATTATTCAAAACTCACGAGACAATATAGAATACTGGCAACAACACACATATAAAAATTCTATTATTATAGACGAAGAAAGAGGACCAAGAGGCCATAAAGGACATAGAGGTCATAAGGGGCACAGAGGAGAAAGGGGAGAAAGAGGTCATAGAGGCCATACCGGTGAAACTGGCGCTACTGGTCCAACTGGCCCAACTGGTGCTACCGGCCCAACCGGCCCTACTGGTGCTACTGGTGCAGGTACTACTGGTGCCACTGGTGCAGGCGCTACCGGCCCTACAGGACCAACTGGTCCTATTGGTCCACAAGGACTTAAGGGATCTACTGGTGCTACAGGACGAACAGGAGCAACAGGTGCTACTGGTGCTACTGGTCCACAAGGCCCTACTGGTGCTACTGGTCTTAATGGTCTTAATGGCTCAACAGGAGCAACTGGCGCAACAGGTCCTGGCGGTATGGGATCAGTTGGACCAACAGGAGCTACTGGTGCTACCGGCGCTACCGGTGCAACTGGCGCTACCGGCGCAACAGGTGTTACTGGACCACTTGGCCCAACAGGTAATACTGGTGTGACTGGAGCAACCGGTGCAACCGGAGCGACAGGAGCAACCGGTGCCACGGGAGCATCCGGATTTAACCCTACATTTTCATATGTTTTCAATGTTAGTGCACAATCAGTTGCTGTAGGTGGTTCAGTAACTTTTGATACTAATGGTCCTACATCTGTATCTATTACACACGTTCCTGGATCAGCTACTATTACAGTTGGTCTTGCAGGTGTTTATAGAATTGATTTTTCTGTAACAGGAGAAGAAATCAATCAATTTGCCATCTTTGTCAATGGTGTTTTAGCCCCGAGTTCAATATATGGCTCAGCATCAACCTTCCAACAAAATACAGGCCAAGTAATCTTAACTCTCCTTGCAGGTTCATTAATAACTTTAAGAAATAATACATCTGCAGGTGCCATTACTCTTGACACACTTGCCGGTGGAAGTGCAATAAACGTTAATGCTTCTATCTTAATACATCAAGTTGGGTAACAGCATTTAAATAAAAAAATCGCTCGGAATGAAATAAAAATTCATTCCGAGCGATTTTTTTAATAAAAGTTTGTTCTCTTATTTTTTATCAAAATATTGTTCAACCATATCTACTGTTGGTTGTGACTGATTCAGAATAGCAACTCCATTATTATTTATTTTATTGCTATCATAAGAACCACCATAGTTAAAATTAAAATTTTCGATAATTTTTTCTATAGTGACAAAACCATAATTATGTCCGCCATTATATGCAAGAACAACAAATGTTTCAGTAGGATTGTGCTTAATTAATTTCTTAGCAAACTCAACATTATCTTTGTTAGAAATAACTTCATCATCGCGTTGGAAATGCAACAATGTTGCCATCTTTAAACCATCCCAATTATCAAGAGACGTTATAGCTTCTTCACCCCATGGTCTATACCCCGTTACAAGAGGCATAACAGAATATTCCGCTATTGATTCAATAGATGATATTGTTGATGCACGTGAGGCTGATAACAAAGCACTTGGAATACCGAATGACATAGTATTTAAAAAACTTCCAATACTGAATGATGAAGAAGGAACCTTACTCAATACGGTATCAGTACATATATCAACACCTTTTTCCACCTTACTGTTAACCACCGTCTTTACACTTTGCAATGGACAATTAAGAAGAATAGTTCCCTTTTGCATTTTCTTTAAAATAGCAATCTGTTCTTCATCGGCCAATCCAAACTCTTTAAATTTATTTAACCAATACGTTGTTGGTTTATTAAGGACACCGATAGTATTGGTAGATACTGCACCACCACGAGAATGTCCATCAGTATCCCATGCCTTTATTTTAGCGCGATGCAATGCTGAAAGAACCAAAATAGTTGATCGTATATCTTCTTCCTGTCCAAAGTTAGCTTCTTTTAATGAATAGCCAGAAGCCGCATCTTTAAAAGTGAAAACAATAACATCTCCGCGGTTATAAAGATATCCATGTTCATGTGACGCTTTAACATTATCAACATTATCACCAAATCCATGGAGTTTTACTGTTGGCCTGCCATGTTTTATTGAAGGTCTGTTATCTTCAAGCAATGTTAACCGCATATCATAACCAGCTCTTTTATTTAAATCTTCTTTATCAATGGTATTAAATTGGTATCGCCATGAATATGGCGCTGGTAAATATAAACAAGGATCAATTTTTTTTTGCTTATGATGAACAATCATTGCTTGAAAAACCGTAGGTGTTGCAAGCACAAGCATAAAGAATAATTTTTTCACTTATTATATCCTATTGTAAATCGACATATTAATTTGTTTTATTCCCCATTGAATCATATCAAAAAACAACATCTGCTGTCAAAAAATGCTTACTCATTTAAGATTAATTTCTTATCGGCTTTCATATTTAAATCAAATCATCATGAACAATAACAATATTATTATTTTCATCAACGGACATTACATCTGCATCACCATCGCCATCAATATCACCCGCCGCAATAGCAACAAATCCCTTGCTATCAGCACGTGAACCCTGCAACTGTGAACTTGGCGTTCCTAACTTACCAACAAAATTATTTCTTCCTTCAGCTCCTGCAAAACCATAGGTATAATATGTTTTTCCTTCTGGTTTCCACCCAATACCACCTTCACCAAAAAGTACATCAGAATATTTACCATGTTCTGCAAAATAAGCTTTTTCTGCCGCATAAATAGAAGCTAAATTCATATACGCTTCAGCACGTTTTGCCTTCGCCAAAAAACGATTAAAATTAGGAATAGCAATCATTGCAAGAAAAGCCATAATCGCAACAACAACCATTAATTCTATAAGACTAAATCCACTACGCTTCATATTACTCCTTATTATATAATTACATCTCTTTCTTATGGTCCAAACCTAATGCTCCATAGTGCAATGATAAAATTGTATCACGTACAAAGCATTATTACACAAGTAAATCTTTCCCGAAAATAGCAATCAATGTATCAATAGGAAATGCACCTTTTCGTACAACAACCACCTGATCACCCGTACAATCAATAATAGTTGAAGGCGCCGTTGACTGAGCATGCTCACTCTCATCATTAAGAACAATCGAACTAACAGAATTAAGAATTCCAGCCTCCACCTCTTTAATGGAGCCTGGAACAGGAACACCAGAACTATTAGCACTTGTTGAAAACAATGCATTAAATCGCTCGAGCAGCTTCAATAGCCCTACATGTTGGGGAACACGTACCGCAATCGTTCCATTAGGCGCCTTCATGTACTGACCAATTCCCTGTTTTGCCCGAAAAATTAAGGTAACGGGACCTGGCCAACAACTATTCATAAAATTTTCAAATTGTAACGATTTATCTTGAGGAATTTCAATCAAATCCAATGCCTTTTTATAATCATGGACCAATAACAAATATGGTTTTTCTTCTCGTGCCTTAATCCGATTAAGACTTAAAAAGCCCTCGCGCGATACAGCGGCCAGCAGGCCCAATACCGTATCTCCTTGCGCCAAAACAACCCCTCCGCTTTCTAATTGCTGCTCAAGATAATCAATGGTTTTTGAATCAATCCATAATAAAGTTCTCATTTAAAGCCTTTT
>Ga0111538_10015269_pt1 | contig 10098 bp, 9 predicted proteins | sample SoiMethybrSBSTD1_FD_79669 | JGI IMG/M metagenome (GOLD analysis project Ga0111538, IMG submission 79669) | Bulk soil microbial communities from a Populus tree surrounding site in Tennessee, USA - Soil MetaG P. TD hybrid SBSTD1 (version 2)... | ecosystem: Environmental > Terrestrial > Soil > Tree... | reverse complement strand
GTCGTCGACGGGGAAGAAGCCGCACGTCGCGCCGTACTCGGGCGACATGTTCCCGATCGTCGCGCGGTCGGCGAGCGGCAGACCCGCGAGGCCCTCGCCGAAGTACTCGACGAACTTCCCGACCACGCCCGTCCGGCGCAGGATCTCCGTGACCGTGAGCACGAGGTCGGTCGCGGTCGCGCCCTCGGGCAGCTGCCCGTGGAGCCGGAAGCCGACGACCTGGGGCACCAGCATCGAGATCGACTCGCCGAGCATCGCGGCCTCCGCCTCGATGCCGCCGACGCCCCAGCCGAGCACCCCGAGCCCGTTGACCATCGTCGTGTGCGAGTCGGTCCCGACGAGCGTGTCGGGGAACGCCCGCCCATCGCGGGTCTCGACGACGCGCGCGAGGAACTCGAGGTTCACCTGGTGGCAGATGCCGGTGTTCGGCGGCACGACCTTGAGCGCGTCGAACGCGCCCTGCCCCCAGCGCAGGAAGGCGTAGCGCTCACGGTTCCGCTCGAACTCGAGCTCCGCGTTCCGGCGGATCGCGAGGCGGCTCGCGAAGTCGTCGACCTGCACCGAGTGGTCGATCACGAGCTCGGCGGGAATCAGCGGGTCGATCGCGCTCGGGTCGCCGCCGAGCGCCGACATCGCGTCGCGCATCGCCGCGAGGTCGACGACGGCGGGGACGCCCGTGAAGTCCTGCAGCAGCACGCGGGCGGGGGCAAAGGTCACCTCGCTCGAGGGCTCTGCGGTCGCGTCCCAGCGCGCGATCGCCTCGACGTCCGCCGCCCGGACGGTGTCGCCGTCCTCCCGGCGCAGGACGTTCTCGAGCAGGATCCGCAGCGTGTACGGGAGCCGCGCGACGTCGTAGCGCGACTGCAGCGCGTCGAGGCGGAAGATCTCGTGGCTGGCGTCGCCGACAGAGAGGGCCGAGCGGGCGCCGAAGGTATCGGGATGGGTCATTGCTCCTCCTGTCGGTTCGGTGTGAGTGGCGCGCCGGGCTCGAGCGGGAAGCCGAGGGCGCGGAAGTCGTTGTCGAGCCCGAAGACGGCCGCCGCGCGGCCTTCGGTGGCGGTCACGGCGCCGACGCAGTCGGTGAACGAGAGGCTGAGCCCCGGGTGGCGCTCCATCAGGTCCCAGGCACGCGCGTCGAGCTCGGCGTCGGCGTGGCGAACGATCAACCGCCCGGCCTGGACGGCCTCCTCGAGCAGGCTCCGGAATGCGAGCGCTGCGTCGAGGCCCGCGTCGAAGCGGAGCCGCGTCGCGGTCTCCGAGACGACGAGGTCGGAGGTGAGAAGGACGTCGCCCGCATCGCGCAGCGACGTGTAGTGGTCCCGGACGCGCGCGTGCGCGCGGTCACGCCGCCAGAGAAGCGCGATGAACGCTCCCGAGTCGGCGTAGACGACCCTCAGACCCGCTCCTTGGGCGCGCCGTAGAGGTAGTGGTCGTGCTCCTCCGCGACGTCGTCGGGACCGCCCTCGTCCGCGACGAGGCCGATCAGCCGCTCGAGCGGATCGTCGCCCGAGTCGCCGCCGCTCGCGAGGTAGCGCTGCAGCGCCTCGCGGATGTGGAAGGCCTCCGACCGGCCGGTGCGTGCCGCGAGCCGCTTGAGCGCCCGCTCGCTCGCGTCGTCGAGGTAGATCTGCTTGCGACGCATACATTGCAGTATACATCATCGGTGCGGCCGGGAGGGCGCAGACGAGGCCGCGCTCGGTGAGCGTCGGCTCGCCGGCCGAGAAGTGCCGGGCGACGGCGTCGGCGTACGGCCGGGAGACACGGCGCGCGTACGCGCCGAAGCCCTCCTTCGCCACCGGCTCGTGCTCGTCCGCTATCGGCGCCTGCGCGGGAACGCCGCCGACCAGCTCGATGGTCACCCGGAGCAGGTTCTTCGCCGTCGCCTCGTACAAACGGGACGTCCGGACGACACGTGGAAGCGCGAGCCGGCGCCGCTCGTCGGACCGCTCCCCCCGCACCCGGTAGTTAGCATCAACGTGGATGGGGGTCGAGACGATCCGTACGCTGCTCGAGCAGGCTTTCCCCGGCGGGACGGTCGACGTGCTCGACCGTACGGGCGGCAACGACCACTTCCACGTGACCGTCGCGAGCGCGGCGTTCGACGGCGTCTCGCTCGTCGAGCAGCACCGCATGGTCAACCGCGCGCTCGCCGCGCCGCTGGCCGACGGCACGATCCACGAGCTCCGCATCACGACGAAGGGAACGGGAACGCCATGACGCTTCGCGACCAGATCCAGCACGTGATCGACGACGAGCCCGTCGCGATCTTCATGAAGGGCACGCCCGAGCGCCCGGCGTGCGGCAACTCGCTCCGCGCCCTCCAGGCCCTCTGGAACGCCGGGGCGCCGATCACGGCGGTCGACATCCTTCCCGACCCGCAGATCAGGCAGGAGCTCTCGGCGCTCAGCGACTGGCCGACGATCCCGCAGGTGTTCGTCAAGGGCGAGCTGCTCGGCGGTGCGGACATCACCGAGGAGCTCCAGGCGTCCGGCGAGCTCGAGCGGAAGCTGGACGACGCCCTGGGCGCCGACCGCGAGCAGGTCGTGAAGACGGTCGTCCTGGCCGCAACCCCCGCTTAACCGCCCACAACCCGGCGTTCACGACGCGCTGCCTATAACCGGTGGCGTGAGCATTTCCGAGCCGTCCGATCGCCCAGACGCGACCGGCGCCCGCCCTCCTGGCCGGGTCGCGTCCGCCGCGAGACCGATCGCCGCGCTCGCCGCCGCTTCCCTTCTCGGCGGCGGCGCGGCGCTCGTCGGCGCCTGGGCGCTCGGCGCGTTCGACGCCTCGACGACCGTCGTCGAGGCGACACCGATTGCGAACGAGCAGTCCGGCGCATCCTCGTCGACCGGCTCGACCGCGATCGACGTCGGCGCGATCTACCGGCAGAGCGGCCCCGGCGTCGTGCAGATCACGTCGACGTCACGCGGCGCGACGAGCACCGACGTCTTCGGCAACGTCCTGCCCGGTCGGGCGCAGCAGGCGCTCGGCTCCGGCTTCGTGATCGACAAGGACGGCCACATCGTCACCAACTACCACGTCGTCCAGGGCGCCTCTGAGATCGAGGTCGGCTTCTCGAACCGGGACACGGTCAAGGCCAAGGTCGTCGGGACCGACCCGTCGACCGACCTTGCGCTCCTCAAGGTGAGCGTGGACGCGAAGGCGCTCACGCCCCTTTCCCTCGCCGACTCCGACAAGGTCGGAGTCGGCGACCCCGTCGTCGCGATCGGCAACCCGTTCGGGCTCGAGCGGACCGTCACGGCCGGGATCGTCAGCGCCCTCCAGCGCGAGGTCCGCGCGCCGAACAACTACACGATCGACCACGTGATCCAGACCGACGCGCCGATCAACAGCGGCAACTCGGGCGGTCCGTTGATCGACTCGGAGGGCCGCGTGATCGGGGTCAACTCCCAGATCGAGACCGCGAACGGTGGCGGCGGCAACGTCGGCATCGGCTTTGCCGTCCCCTCGAACACCGTCAAGAGCGTCGTCGCGCAGCTCATCGAGGACGGCAGGGTCGACCGCGCCTTCCTCGGAGTGACTCTCCAGGACGTCAGCTCTGACGTCGCGGGCGTGCTGCGCCTGCCGGCCGGCAAGGGTGTCCTCGTCGGCTCCGTCAAGCCCGGCAGCCCGGCCGCCAAGGCGGGCATCAAGGGCGGCAAGACGCAGGTCGTCGTCGCGGGCGAGAGCTACCAGCTCGGCGGCGACATGATCGTCGCGATCGGCGGCAAGCCCGTGGCGACGGTCGACGCGCTCCGCGCAGCGATCACCGCCCACAAGCCCGGAGACAAGGTCAAGCTGACCGTCGTCCACGCCGACGGGTCGAAGTCGAAGGTCGAGGTGGAGCTGGGGCGCGTGCCCGACACCGCGAGCCCCTAGGAACTCGGGTCGGCGGGCGTCCTCCCCTTCGCCCGCCAACACGAGCAGAGGTTGGTGCCTGCCCGCCTCTGCGTCTAGCGGCCGCCCTCGGCGAGGGCGGCCGCAGTCTGCTCATAGCCGCGCTCGACGAGGGCGCGCTTCGTCTCCAGGGGCCACTCGAGCCCCGCGCGGAACGTCGCGTCGAGCGCGAGCTCGCCCGGGTCGCCGCGGACGATGGTCGCGGGGAGCGCGCGGTCGTGACGGAACGGGAACCGGGCCGCGGCGAAGCGTGCGTCGACCTCCGCTACGGCCGCATGCCGCCGCCACGGGGCGGCGGTGCGTCGCACGGTCTCGAGCACCTCCTCGCGCAGCTCCGCAAGCACCTGGACGGAGTCGTCCTTCTCGCGGGCGGAGCGCACCTCGAGCTCCGTGTTCCGCGCGACCGCCACGCGCATCAGGCGCAGGATCATGTCCGGCAGGTGCGGCGGCTCACCGCGCTCCTGCCGCTCCTCGGCGCCGCGCAGCTCGCCGATCAGAGCGCGCACCGGCGGCACCGCCCGGAAGGGCTCGAGCCGCTTCCGCAGCCGGGCGAGGTTCTCGCCCGAGCCGCGGGTCGTGCGCGAGATGTAGCGGAAGCCGACGATCTCGCGGACGTCGGCGTTGTCGTACGCGTGGCCGAGCGGGAAGTTCCGCACCCAGCCGCCGTCCGTCCCGATCACGTTTCCGACGCGCAGCGGGAGGACGAGCGCGCTGATCGCCGCCGACGCCAGGACGGCGCGTGCCATCAGCTCCGGAGGAGTGGTTCGGCTCGAGTAGAGGCGCTCGTAGGCGTGATGCTCGTCGAGCTCGCCGTCGGTGACGTCCGTGACCGTCACGACGAGCTCGATCGGTGTGGTCGCGAGCTCGCGCGCGAGCTCGTCGATCGGCGCGACACGCTCGGCGATCGTCTCCGGCAGGGCGTAGTCGTGGAGCCCGCTGAAAGGCGTCTGCCAGAGGCGGTTCGGGCGGAAGGTCTCAGCGGGCCGGAGCTCGAGGACGAACTCCTCGAGCTCGTCGAGCCGGTCGAGCGCGCCCATGACACCGGAGAGGGCGCCGGCCGATGTCCCGTAGATCCAGCCCACGCGCTCCCACAACGGGTCCTCGCGGACGCGCTTCAGGAACCCCAGCTCGAGCAGGAGCCCGTTCATTCCGCCGCCGGAGAGCACGAGCGCGAGATCGCGGTCGTTCATCGCATCTATTGTGCTGGCGTGGAGCGGGAGGCACCGGAGAGAGGGGTCCTCGAGGTCGCCGACGAGGAGATATTCGCGGAGGAGCACCTCTGGCGCGACGACGACGCGGACAACCACACGGGCTGGTGGTGCGTGCGCACGGACCCGTTCCCGTGCCCCGCCGACGGCTGCACGTTCGTCGCGGAGTTCATGACCGCGGCCCATCTCGTGCTCGTCTGGCAGGAGCAAGACGACCCGAACCTCCTCTGGCACGCCAACCGCGCGAAGCAGGTCGGGCGCAATCCGCGCGTCGTGTCGTACGAGGCGGCCTACGGACCGAGCGCGTCCTACTACGCCTGGGAGGCGGCGGGGCGCCCGGTGCACGGCATCAAGAACGAGCGACCGGTGTCCTCCTGACGGAGGGCGCGAGACGACCATCGATATCGGTTGACTGGTCGCGGACGCACCGCTAGCGTCGCCGTGTGAGCGACGGATTCCAGCCAGGCGACCGCGCGCCGGCACCGGCACCGCTCGACCTCGTGCAGGACTTCGTGAACACGGAGATCCCCGACTTCAACCGGGACGACGTCGCGACGCCGGCCGCACTCGAGGGATGGCTCCGAGATCGCGGTCTGGTCGGGCCAGACGACGCCGTGGACGCCGACGTCTTCGTCGCCGCCCGGGCCCTGCGCGCGGCGCTGCGCGATCTCGCGCGCGCGAACACCCTCGGGGTCGCGCCCGAGCCGAACCGGCGCGCAGAGATCGACGCGGCGCTGGCAGCGTTCCCGCTCGTCGTGCGCGCGGGGAGCGACGGCCCCGGCTTTGCGCCGGCGGGGACCGGGGCACGGCGCGGCCTTTCCAGCCTGGTCGCCGTCGTCGCGACGGCGCAGGCGGGCGGCGCCTGGGAGCGGCTCAAGGCCTGCCGTCAGGAGACGTGCGGCTGGCTCTTCTACGACGCGTCGCGAAACCGCTCTTCGAACTGGTGCTCGATGCAGGTCTGCGGCGGGCGCGAGAAGTCGCGTGCCTACCGCCGGCGCCACGCCGGACGGGAAGACGCCTGATGCGCAGCGCGTGGTACGTCGTCTCGCTGGCGCTCCACCGCTTGCGCAGGCGGGACGGCGGCGCGCTCACGGCGGCGCTCGGGATCGCGGCCGCGGCCGGCGTGCTCGCCGGAATCCTCGTCGGCGGGACGGTCGCCAAGGATCGGAGCGTCGCCCAGGACGTCGAGCGGTTGCCCGCTTCGTCCCGGGCAGTCCGCGCGTCGTGGTTCGGCGTCCCGGCCGGGGCCGTGGAGGGATGGTCGAAGCTCGACCGCCAGGCGCGCGCGGCGCTCGCACCGCTGCCGGCCGGCAGGCCCGTGTCGATCGCGCTTTTCCGCGAGAGCACGATCGGCGGGGTGTTCGCCGGCCTCGCCGCGGTCGACGGCCTCGCGCCGCACGTCCTGCTCCGCACCGGGCGCCTCCCGCGCGCCTGCAGGCCGTCCCACTGTGAAGTGCTTCGGCTCCGCGGGACCGGCCGGCTGCCGGACGTGCCCGGCCTCGAGGTCGTGCAGGTCGGCACCGGGTCGCTCCGCTCGCGGCAGCTCTTCGGGGACTTCCTCTCGCCGACGGACAACGCGCTCGAGGACGCCGAGGTCGCGCCCGCGTTCGCGCGAGCCGCGCGCTATCACCTGCCCGCGCCCGGGCCGCTCGTCGTCGCCGAGGGCGTCGCCGGTCTCGTCTCCTCCCCGGTGGTCGCCAGCTCGTATCGCAGCTACTCCTGGGTGCAGCCGCTTTCGGCGGGCACGCCCCGGCTGTGGGAGATCGACCGCCTCGTCGGCGACGCCGACCGCGCGCGGGCGGGGCTCCAGGCGAGCTCGTCGTCGTGGACGGTCACGGCGCCGTCGCAGGAGCTGGGCGCCGCCGAGCGCGACGCGACGGTGGCCGGACGGCGCCTTCTTCTGGTCGGCGGCGAGGCGGCCGCGCTCCTCGTCGCGTTCGCCGTGCTCGCCGCCGGGGCCATGCGCCGCGACCTCGCGGCCGCCAGGCGGCGCCTGACGTGGCACGGCGGGCAGCGCTGGCAGCGGGCGCTCCTGACCGCGACGGAGAGCACGGCGGTCGGATTCGGGGGCGCGGTCGTGGGGTGGCTCGTCGGGTCGGCCGGCGGAGCGATCGCGGCGGCCGCGGCCGATGCGCCGGTCGGGGCCGTGCTGCGTGAGAGCGTGCTCTCACCCACCGGCATCCTGCTCGGCCTCGCCGTGGGCGTTGTCGCCGCCGTCGTGATCGCGGTGACCGTCTCGCTCCAAGCGCGCCGCCGCGGGCGGGTCGGGCCGCTCGACCTCGCGGCCGTCGCGGCGTTGGTCGCGGCGCTCGCGATCCTGGCCAGTGGCTCGGTCGACGCCGGCGAGCTGGCCGCGGGCGGGGCCGCACCCGTCGTCGTCCTCCTGCTGCCCGGCCTGCTCGCCTTCGCGGCGGCCGTCGGCGCCTCCCGGCTTCTGCCGGCCGTCGGCCGGCTGCTCGGGCGGCGTGGTGCGGAAAACGTGCGGCTCGCGGGCGTGTCTGTCGCCCGCGCTCCAGGAGCCGCGGGGATCGCCGCGGCATTTCTCGCGCTCGCCGTGGGCCTTGCGCTGCTCGCCGAGGCGTATCGCTCCACACTGGCCACTGGTGAGCGCGACCGGGCCGCGTACGCCGTGCCGGCCGACATCGTCGTCCGAGAGGACCTCCGCACGCTCGTGCCCGTGCTCCGCGCGGCGCCGCTCTCCCGCTATGCCTCGATCCCCGGCGTCGACGCCGCATATCCCGTCCTTCGCAGCGCTGCCAGCGCCGGGCCTGCGTCCTCCATCTCGGGCGTCACCGTGCTCGGGGTCCCCGGAGGGGCGCTCCGCGGGATGCCGCTCTGGCGCGACGACTGGGGAGCGAGCAAGCGCGGGCTCGCCGCCGCCGTCGCGCCGCATGGCTCGACGGTCTTCCGCGGGGTCGTGCTCCCGGGCGCGACGCTCCGGCTCGTCGTCGGTCCGAGCCTGCTCTCCTACCGCGCGACGGTCGAGGAGCGCGGCGGCTCGTTCCGCGTCCTCGAGCTGGGCGCCGCCGATCGCCATCGCCCGACCGTCCTCGCGGCCAGGCTTCCCACGTCGGCGCGAGGCGGCAGGCTCGTGGCGCTCACCCTCGTCCCACCGCGGATCATCGAGCGGGGCTCCGACGCGGGCGTCGCGCTCCAGGGGACGACGACCGTCAGGCTGCTCGACGGGTCGCTCTCGGGCTGGATGGGGGAAAACGGCGTCACGATCGACGGCGGCTCGACGCGGGACACGCTCGCCTTCGACTACGCAGTCACGCCGCAGCGGGCCGCACGCCTGCGCGCGCGCCAACCGACCGACGACGTGCCGCCGGCCGTGGCGGTCACCCCCGCGCTCGCCGAGCTCGCCGGGGGTGTCGGCGGCAGGCTGGCCCTCCGGATCGGCGGCGAGCAGGTCCCGGTTCGCGTCGCCGCGGTCGTGGATCGGATCCCTGGGACGACGGGAACGGCCGTCCTCGCGGACCTCGGCGCGTTGTCGACCGCGGTCGATGCGGCATCACCCGGCGCGGCGGACGTCTCGGAGCTCTGGATCGATGCCGCGCCGGGTCGAGAGGCCGAGGTCGCGGCGACGCTCGCGCGACCGCCGTTCGCTGCGCTCGAGGCGACCTCGCGCGCGGCGCTCGAGCGCGATGCGAAGAAAGATCCCCTCGGACACGGGACGCTCCTGGCGCTCGCCGCCGCCGCGCTTGCCGCCCTCGCGCTCGCGGCGGCGGGCCTCGTGCTCGCGATGCGCGCCGACCTCCGCGACGACTGGGGCGAGCTGACCGATCTCGAGGCTCAGGGCGCGACGCCCGGCCTCTTGCGCCGGATCGTCGCGACGCGTGCCGCCCTCGTCGCGCTCGTCGGCGTCGCGGCCGGCACGCTGGCGGGAATCGCGCTCGCGTTCCTCGTCACGCGCGTCGTCTCAGTGACCGCGCGGGCGGACGTGCCCGAGCCGCCGCTCGCGACGACGATCGGCCCGTGGACGGTCGTCGTGGCGTCGGCGCTGTTCGCGCTGGCGGCCGCCGGCCTCGTCCTGCTGACGACGCGGCGCGCCTTCGCCGACCCGCGCGGGCCGGGCCGGATCGGGGGCGAGGCGTGACGCCGCTCGTCGACCTCCGCGATGTCTTCGTCGTCCATGCGTCCGAGGACGGCGGCGTGGCCGCGCTGCGCGGGCTGACCCTCGCCGTCGACCCGGGCGAGGTCTGCGTCGTCCTCGGCCCGAGCGGCGCGGGCAAGTCGACGCTCGTGCGCGTCGTCGCGGGCCTCGAGCGCCCGTCGGCAGGGCTTGCGCTCGTCGACGGGCTCGACCTCGGTGGCGCATCGGCCTCGGTCGTCTCACGACACCGCGCCCGCGTCGTCGGCTACGCGGACCAGCACTACTGGCGCGCGCTGTCGCACGACCTGACCGCACTGGAGCTGGTCGCGCTGCCGCTCGGCCTGCGCGGCGTCGAGCGCATGCAGCGTGAGCAGCGCGCGAGGGAGCTGCTCGAGCGCGTCGAGCTGCTCGACCGGGCGCGCGCCCGCCCCACAGAGCTCTCGGGCGGCGAGCAGCAGCGGATCGCGCTCTGCGCCGCCGTCTCCCATTCACCCGCGCTCCTCGTCGCGGACGAGCCGACGGGCGAGCTCGACGAGGCCACCGCGCGCGGGGTGCTCGACCTCCTCGGCGAGCTGGCGCGCGACGAGGGAGCGGCAGCCCTCGTCGTCAGCCACGACCCGGCGACGTCGTCGATCGCCGACCGCGTCGTGCACGTCCGCGACGGGCGCATCGGGGAGGAACGCCGTCGTGAGGAGGACACGATCGTGATCGGGCGCGGCGGCTGGCTACACGTGCCGGAAGAGACCCTCCGCGCGGCGGGGATCGGCGAGCGCGCCGTCGTCCGCCTCGGGCCGGGCGTCGTCGAGCTCCGTCCCGCGGGCGAGGGTCCCACCGCCGCGAGCCGACCCGACGCGCCCGCGACGGCGCCCGGAGCGCGCGTCGAGGCCCGCGGCGTCTCGC
>Ga0111538_10015265_pt1 | contig 10099 bp, 4 predicted proteins | sample SoiMethybrSBSTD1_FD_79669 | JGI IMG/M metagenome (GOLD analysis project Ga0111538, IMG submission 79669) | Bulk soil microbial communities from a Populus tree surrounding site in Tennessee, USA - Soil MetaG P. TD hybrid SBSTD1 (version 2)... | ecosystem: Environmental > Terrestrial > Soil > Tree... | reverse complement strand
TGGTGAGCGCGTCCGTGGAGGCCGCACAGGTCACGGACACCGCGCTGTCGCAGCGGCTCGAGCGAGCCGAAGCGAAAGCGAGCGCTGCCTACGTCGAGTCGAGGGCGCGGGCGGCGCCTTCACTCGGGGCAGAATGGCGCGACTTCGACGGCACCTACGCGATGTTCGACGGCGTCGGGTCGCCGCTGTCGCAGACGTTCGGGTTCGGCCTGTTCTCCCCGCCGACGAGCGCGCAGCTCGAGGCCATCGAATCGTTCTTCCGGGATCGCGGGGCCGAGGTCTTTCACGAGGTGAGCCCGCTGACGGATCCGGCGGTGCTCGGCCTCATGGCGGAGCGCGGGTACCATCCCATCGAGCTGACGAGCGTGATGCACTTGCGCCTACCGCCCAGTCGCGCACCGTCGCAGCGACAGCCGGCGCCGGAGCTCGTGGTGCGCCGGGTCGAGGCTGGCGGCGAGGACGTGTGGGCGGAAACGGCTTCGCGCGGCTGGAGCGAGACGCCCGAGGCGGCCGCGTTCATCCGCGACTTCGGCACGGTGAGCGCTCGCGCCAGGGGAACGGTGTGCTTCATCGCGGAGTGGGCGGGCTACCCGATCTCGGCGGCGGCGTTCGCGATGCACGACGGCGTCGCGTTGCTCGCCGGCGCGAGCACTGATCCGGCATTCCGCGGTCGTGGCGCGCAGGCGGCGCTGCTCGACACGCGTCTCGCGTACGCCGCGTCGGTGGGCTGCGAGCTGGCGATGATGGGTGCGCTCCCGGGGAGCGCATCGCAGCGGAACGGGGAGCGGCAGGGGTTCCGGATTGCCTATACCCGCATCAAGTGGCAGCTGCGAGAATAGAAGCTGAGGGGTCAGCACCCGTGCCCCCGTTGCAGACAACCTACGCAGTTACTTACAACTGAAAAACTCACGACTGCTCACTCAGAACTCTTGCAGGGTTCCCGTCCTCGACCTCACCACGTCCGGCGATGAGCGCGAAACGCGGAGCCCAGTCGCTGGCCATACCTCTCGCGATGTCGGGTCAGCGATTGAGCTCCTCCAACACTAACGGCTCCATCGCTCTTGGCGGGTCCGTAAACGGGCTGCCCTGTAAGAGTGCTGAGTTTCCAGTTGTGAGGTTTTCAGTTGTGAGATGGTCTGGGCGTACCACACCTACTAGTCCCACCTCAACGCACGAACAGGATCGAGCCGCGCGGCGCGACGTGCCGGAAGCCACGCGGCGAGCGCCCCGGCGCTGAGCAGCACCAGCGAGACGGCCGTGAGCGTGACCGGGTCGGTCGGCGTTATCCCATAGAGCAACGGCTTCGCCAACATCCGGAGCGACAGCGCCGCCGCGAGCCCTGCCGCAAGGCCAATCGCGCTCAGCACCACACCTCGCCACAGAATAGACGTCCGCACCGACGACGGCGTCGCGCCTAACGCCATACGCACGCCGATCTCGCGCGTGCGCTGCGCGGTCACATACGAGAGCACGCCGTAGAGCCCGATCGCGCCCATGAACAGACCGATCACCGCCGCCACGGCGAACCCCAGCATCGAGAAGCGCATGCCGCTCCTCGCGGTATCGACGACCGACGTCAGCGTCCGCGTCTCCGCCAGCGGCAGCGTCGCGTCGAGCCGTGCCAGCTCCCGACGGGCCGACGCGATCAGCTGCGCGGGCGGCAACTTCGTGCGCACGGCGTAGACCATCGACCGGGCAAGCCAGGCCATGTCGACCTTCGGCCGGTTGATCATCGCGTAGTAGACCGCCCCCATGGGCTCCTTGTCGAGCGACAGCCCACGGACGTCGCCGACGACGCCCACGACATCCGACCACGGTCGGTCGCCGGAAACCTTCGCCACACCGTGCGCCACGCGCGCACCGATCGGCGGCCGACCCTGCATCACCTTCCGTACGATCGTCTGCGTGACGAGCACCGCACCGGTGAGACGGTCGGTGTCCGATCGCTCGAGCGTCCGACCCGCCACGACCGGAATTCCCATCGCTTCGAAGTACCCCGGCGTCGCCACACGCATCTCGGCCATGGGCGGCAGAGCGTCTGGTGGTGGCGTCACACCCTCCATGCGCAGCGGGTCGATCTCCGAAAACGAAGGCGAGAGCGGGAGCGTTCCCGTGGCCCCGGCCACCTCGACGCCCGGCAGCGCGCGAATGCGATCCAGCATGGCGTAATGGAACTGGGCGACCGACTCGGCGGTCTGGTACCGCGACGACGGCAACGCGATCCGGAACGTCACGACACCATCCGGTCGGAAACCGAGGTCCACCCGGCGCAGCTTCTGGAAGCTTCGCAGCACGAGGCCCGACCCGACGAGCAGCACGGTGGCCATCGCCACCTGCGCCACCACCAGCGTCTGTCGAAGGCGACCGCTATGCCGGTCGATCGTGGCGGCGCGATCACCGCCGCGCAACATCGCGGCCGGCGCCACCCTACGGTTTCGCGCCACGGGCACGACGCCGAACGCCACGGCGACGACCGCCGCGACGAGGGTCGTGCACAGAAGCACCACGGCGTCGATCCGAATGTCGGCGAGTCGCGGCAGGAGATCGGGCGCAAGCCGTGGGAGCGCCGTCACCGCTCCCCACGCCAGCAGCACTCCGAGCCCGGCCCCCATGGCCAGGAGCATCGCGCTCTCAGCCAGGGACTGTGCCAGCAGGTGCCCTCGCTCCGCGCCTAACGCCACGCGCAGGGCCACTTCGCGACGACGGGTTTCGGCCCGGACGAGCAGCAGACTCGCGACGTTGACGCAGGCAATGAGCAGCACGAGTCCCACCATCGCCCAGAGCGTCCAGAGCACGGGGCGCACGCCGCCGACAACGTCATCGAGGTACGGATGGACATCGGCGGCGAGTCCCGCATCGCGCAGTGTCTTCTCCGTGATAAAATCGGTCAGCTTCGTGACGCCGGGCAGCAGCTGGGTGAGCTCGCGCGTCGCCTGTTCGGGTGTCACACCCGGACGCAGACGTCCGATACCCGGCGTGTTGAACCCGCCGAGGTCGTTGCGGTCGACACGCATCGGGATCCAGATCGCTACCGCGGGAGTCGGGAACGCGAACCCCGCCGGCATGACGCCGACGATCTCGTGCATCGTGCCGTCGACCGCAATGGTGCGCCCAATGACCGACGGGTCGCCGCCGAACCGCTGGCGCCACAGCGCATGGCTCAGGATAACGGCCCGTGGTCCGCCCGGCCGGTCTTCGTCCGCCGTAAACGGTCGCCCTAACGCGGGCCGGACGCGGAGGACATCGAACAGGCTGCGCGTCACCGACGTGACATCCACCCAGTCCGGGGTAGCGTCGCCGCCCGTGAGGCTGCCCTGCCAGCTCGAGTAGAGCGCCATCGCGTCGAAGCTGTGGCTCGCCTGGTAGACGACGTCCGTCGCGCTGGCGTTGGGCAGCGTCGGCGGCAGGTCGCCGCCGCGCGTGCGGTGAGCGATGGTGACGAGCCGATCGGGGTCGGGAAAGGCGAGCGGCCGGAGCAGCACGCCGTTGACGACACTGAACACGGCGACGTTGCCGCCGATGCCTAACGCCAATGTCAGCACCGCCGCCAGCGTGAACCCGGGCGTCTTGCGCAGCTGGCGGAACCCGAAGCGGAGGTCGAACGCGGCGCGCTCGATGCCACGGACGCCTCGCCCTTCGCGCATCGCCTCCTTGTGGTGTTCCACGCTGCCGAACGCGAGCGACGCGCGGCGCCGCGCTTCGCCGTCGCTCAGACCTCGACGGGTGTGCTTGGCAGCTTCCATTTCGAGGTGGAAGCGCATCTCCTCGTCGAGCTCGGACTCCATGGTCCGACGCGACACCAACGCGCGCAGCCACAGGGCGATTCGTTTCGTGCCACGCATGCCAACCTCGTCGTTACGTGGTGCGCAGGAGCTGTTCGACCGCGACCACGAGTCGCCGCCAGCTCTGGGTTTCGGCGCCGAGGGCTTTTCGGCCGAGGGGTGTCAGGCGGTAATACTTGGCGCGGCGATTGTTGTCCGTGACGCGCCATTCGCTGTCGATCCACTCCTTCTGCTCGAGGCGCTGGAGGGCGGGATAGAGCGAGCCCTGGTTGACCTCGAGCACGCCGTCCGTCGCCTGCTGGATGCGCTGCGTGATGCCCCAGCCGTGCATCGGCGCGAGGGACAGCGTGCGCAGGACCAGCAGGTCGATCGTGCCGCGGAGCGGCTCGCTGGAGGATTCACCCATCGCAGGTCATCCCGAGCCAGCCGGCGAGGGATCGCCGTCGGCCCCGAAAGAGGGATGAAGGATTTACGATTTCGAGAGAAGAAAGTGTCATCGCACTTCTGTAGAAGTCAAGAGGAACTGGTGTCGTATGCCAGTCCACTTACCCCGGAAGCGACAAGCCAACAGCGGATCGCGACCCAAGCACGATCACGCTTTGCCGCACCTCCACGACAACGCCACAGATCCCGACGCATCCGATATCACAGCGTTCGAGTGACCAAACTCCGCTCGCCGCACCGGGGCAAGCAGGAGGTCAAATCGACCGGACTATTCAGCGACTGTCCGATGGTTTCGGTCGATCCTCCACCGTCGGCGCGCCATAAAAAGAGCCCGCGCCTAACGCTCCACGGCACCGGGGTTGCTTCTCCATGGGGTCGGCTCAAGACGCACGGCGATGTTTGCCGCCATCTTCCATTCACGGAGCTCGACCCATGAACCTCCGACCGCTTTCGCGTTTCGGAGCCCGCCTCCTCTCGGTCCTCTTGCTCGCCGGTTGCGCTGGCGATGCCACGGCGCCGCTCGAGCCGGACACGAACACCACCAGCGGCGCCATCTCGACCGAGCAATTCGAGCAATCGGCCTCCCTTCTGGGCCTGCTGCCCGTGCGCGGCGTCACACGCGCCCTGCCGCTCAAGCAGAACATCTCGGTCAGCGCGGTCATCGGCCCGGACGGCGGCACGATCTCGATCCCCGATGCCGGCCTAACGCTGGTCGTTCCACCGGGGGCAGTGACGTCGAGCACCAAATTCACGGCAACCGCGCTCGCCGGGCGTCTTGTCGCGTACGAGTTCGAGCCACATGGGACGAAGTTCCCGGTACCACTGCAGTTCACGCAGGACCTCAGCAAGGTCTCGCTCCTCGGCGTCGTGACGGCGCCCGTCCTCGACGGCGCCTACTTCACCGACACGAGCAAGCTCAATCAGAACCTTGGCAGAGCAGCCGTCAGCGAAATCCTGCCAGCCACGGTCGACCTCCTCCGACTGCGGGTTGGCTTCCCAATCAACCACTTCTCGGGGTACCTCGTATCGTGGCACTAAACCGACACCCAGGCGGTGTCTTCTGAAGCCGAATGACCCGGCCGAGCCACGACCCGCGATCGTGCCTCGGCCGGGTCGCGTTCGGAGACCAGTGGCGCGACCCGGTCGTCTTAGGGTGTGCCGAACGCAAAGCATCGCCGGAGATTTCAACCCGCCGGGGACCTCGGGCCGTTACCTGCAGTCGCTGGCTACATCGAGGCAGCGCGCGCCGCCGAACGGGTGGGCCAGCGCCACCTCGCGCGGGCGCATTACGAGGAAGCGCTCCGATCGCTCACGCGCGGCGATGAGCTTCCCACCGCCACCACGATCCTCCGCTGGATCGCCGGCAGCCATTTCGCTGACGCGAATCACGCCGCTGCCGAAGATTGCGTGATCGCCGCGATCGCGACCGCCGACGCGTGGGGCGACAGCCTTGCCGTCGGCTACGCGGTCAACATGCTCGGCATGTTCCGGTGGCAGCAGGGTGACCTCGACGAGGCCGTTCGGCTTTACAACGACGCGCGCGAGCGCGCCGTTCGCACGGGGGACGCCAGGCTCGCGGCGATCACCGCACAGAACCTTGGCGTCATCGCCAACATCCGCGGCGATTTCGCGAGGGCGCTGGAGTTCTATCAAGCGAGCCTCGCCGACTACCGGTCAATGGGTCTCGTGCGCGACGTCTGCATCGCGCTCAACAACCTCGGCATGGTGTACACCGACACCGAGCGGTGGGACGAGGCTGAGCTGTCCTATCGCGAGTCCATCGAGCTCGTGCGCGACCTTCGAGACATCGGCCTGCGCGTGCAGATCGAAGTCAACGTCGTGGAGATGTGGGTCGCGCGTCGCGACTTCGAGCGCGCTCGCGCAGCCGCCGATGCCGCCATGGACCTCGCGTCGCAGATGGGCGACGCTCACATCCCGGGCGATGCGTATCGGCTGCTCGGCGTGATCGAACGCGAGAGCGGTGAGCTCGCGAAAGCGGAATCGATGCTCGAGCGCGCCGCCGACGTCGCGGCGGCGCGCCAGGACATGCTGCTCATGGCGGAGACATCGCGAGAGCAGGCCGAGGTGCATCGGCGACAGGGACGCAATCGCGAGACGCTTCAGGCGCTCAACCGTGCGCATCAGCTCTTCACGCAGTTGCGCGCGCGGCGCGACCTGGCCGACGTCGACCGTCAGACGACTCATCTCGAGGGGGAGTTCATCGATGTCGTCAGACGATGGGGGGAGTCGATCGAAGCGAAGGACCGATACACGCAGGGTCACTGCGAGCGCGTCGCCGACCTGGCCTGTGCGCTCGCCGCGCGCTCCGGCTTCGACGAGCGCACGCTCTTCTGGTTCCGGATCGGCGCCCTGCTGCACGACGTGGGCAAGCTCATCATCCCGGCGGAAGTGCTCAACAAGCCGGCGAAGCTCACCGACGAGGAGTGGGCGCTCATGCGCAGGCACCCCGAGGCCGGTGTCGAGCTGCTGGCGGGCATCGACTTTCCGTGGGATGTGCGCCCTCTCATCGAGTCGCACCACGAGCGGTGGGATGGCCGAGGCTACCCGCATGGGCTCGCGGGCGACGCGATTCCCCTCACGGCGCGAATCCTCTGCCTCGCCGACGTATTCGACGCACTCACGTCGCAACGGAGTTACAAGCAGTCGATGTCGGTCGCAGACGCAGTGGAGATCATGCGACGCGATGTCGGGCGCGCGTTCGACCCACCGTTGTTCGAGCTGTTCGAGCAGGTGATCGCTGAGCGGGACGGTGGGCAATCCACGGTCGGCGACGCGGACACCGCACCGCATTCGGCCGGGCGACGTCCGGGTCAGGACGATCTCACGCAGCTGCCGCTCCGCCGCGACTGTACCGCCGCGTCTGCGCGACTGCTCGCCGCGAGGCGCCGCGATGGGGGCGCGGCGAGCCTCATCTATCTCCGCACCGCCAGCCTCGACGACGTTAGGCAGCGGCTCGGCCAGGCCCGGGCGGATGACGTGCTCGCGACCGTCGCCAGCGTGCTGCGACGTGCGAGTCGCCGAGGTGACGTGCTCGCGCGCTTTGGGGCCGACGACTTCGTGCTTCTCCTGAGCGAAGCAAGCAGCGAGGAAGCGCTTGGTGTCGCCGGTCGCGTGCGCGCGCAGCTCACGGATGGCTTCGCACTGTCCGCCGACGGTGCCCCGGTAGCGATCGGCATCGCGACCGCACCGGAGCACGGCGACAGCCTCGACACGCTCGTTGCCGCAGCCCGCCGCGCGGTGGTGTCTCAGTCACAACGCGCCACCAACGCGCTCGCGATGGCCGATGCCGCCGCCGAACCACCACGCCCGGTTGTCGAGCGCTTCGTCGGCCGTGTGGCCGAGCTGCGGCGGCTCGAGCAGATACTCGACGCGACTCTCCGCGGCGAGGCACGCGTCGTTTCGGTCGTCGGGCCATCAGGCATCGGAAAATCGGCGCTCGTGTCGCGGCTCATGCTCGACGCGCGCCGGCGCGGCGCCACGCACGTGGTCGCGCACTGCCGTCCCTCATTGTTCCCGGCACCCTATGCTCCGTGGATCCAGTTGATCGACGGGCTGCGGACGGCGCGGGTCATTCCGGAGAAGCGCTGGCAGTCGCTCCCCCGTCTCGTGCCGTCGCTCGCCGGAAGCCAGCGGGCGCTCAGGCTGGCCGACGATTCCAGTCCCATGTCCGACGTATCGCTGACCGACGAGATCTGCGAGCTGCTCGCGACGGTCGCGGGTTCGCTCCCCCTCGTGCTGGTGATCGAGGATCTGGAGCACGCGGATCAGGCCTCATGGGACGTCTGCGAACGGCTGGCGACGCGCCTCGGCGACTCGCGCGTCCTGCTCTGCCTAACGGGTGACGAGTCGGTCGCGTCGGCATCCAGGGCCCGTTTCGCGACATTGCGACGCCACTATGAAGTTCGCCTCGGGAATCTGACCCCGGATGATGTGCGGCAGTGGATTGGTGACCTGTTCGCGGACCCCGCGACGGCCAGCGCCTGTACGACGCATCTCGCTCGGCATGGCGCGCTCACGCCACTCCTGGCTGCGCACACGCTGCATGCGCTCGTGGATCGCCGGGCGCTCGCACACGTCAACGGAACGTGGCGTGCCGTCGATTCGGAAGACATCGCGTCGGCGCCGGAATCGAGTGCGGCGAGCGTGCTCGCTCGTCGACTGGACCTGCTTTCGCCCAAAACCAGAGCAATCCTGGGGGAGCTCGCCGTTCTTGGCGATGCCTTCGAGGTGGACGTGGCGCTCGCCGCCGGTATCGGCGACGAGGCGGAACTGCTCGATGCGATCGACGAGGGGCTCGCCGCCGCGCTGTTGTGCGAGGACGGCGCGGAGCCAGGAGCGGCGTTCATGTTTACGCATCGCGAGGTCGCGCGTGCCGCACGCGAAACGGTGGATGCCGTGCGGCTTCGCCGCGTTCATGAACGTATTGCGCGCGGACTGGAGCAGGTTCGGCCGGTCGCACTGTTCGAGATCGCCGAGCACTTCGATCGTTCAGGGCTGGCCGACCGGGCGTTCGAGTACGCGCTGCTCGCGGCCGCTCGGGCGGCGAGCGTTCAGGCGTATGGCGATGCGGCAACCGCGTACGAGCGTGCGGGCGCGCACGTGACGACGCCGGCGCAGCGTCGCCGACTCGACGAGCTCGTCGCGGAGCTGCCCAGTCGACCGAGGCGCGCTGGCGTCGCCTAACGCAGGATCGAGCAACGACCGTGACGGGAGAGTAACCACCGCGGTCGGGCTCAGGACCGGGCGTCTCGGCGGCTGCTCGGGTCGGAACCGCGTGGGCTAGCAGGGTTGCTTCGGACGGAGTACATTCGGCACTCGAGCCTTGCGGAGGCGCGCATGGACGTCGTCGCGCAGCTCCAATCGACGCTTGGCGAGCGCTACGCCATCCTGCGCGAGATCGGCACTGGCGGGATGGCGACTTGTCTTTCTCGCCCAGGACCGCAAGCACGAGCGCCGCGTCGCCGTCAAGGTGCTCAATCCTGAGCTCGGGGCTGTGCTCGGCGTCGAACGGTTCCTCGCCGAAATCCGAGTAACGGCGAATCTCCAACATCCGAACTTGCTGCCGCTCTTCGATAGCGGCGAAGCGAACGGCCTCCTGTTCTACGTGATGCCGTTCGTGGAAGGGGAATCGCTGCGCGTGCGGCTCTCCCGCGAGAAGCAGTTGCCCGTCGCCGAGGCCGTGGCGATCGCGCGCGCGGTTGCCGACTCGCTCGACTACGCCCATCGACACGGTGTCATTCACCGCGACCTCAAGCCCGAGAATATCCTGCTCCACGAGGGGCGCCCCCTGGTGGCCGATTTCGGGATCGCGCTCGCCGTCTCGAACGCCGGCGGCGCCCGGATCACGCAGACCGGGCTGTCGTTAGGTACGCCGCATTACATGAGTCCGGAACAGGCCACTGGTGACAGAGACATCGACGGCCGGAGCGACATCTATTCGTTGGCCGCGGTCCTGTACGAGATGCTCACCGGGGAGCCGCCGTACACGGGACCCACGTCGCAAGCGGTCATCGCGCGTGTGTTCACGGAGCAACCACGCCCGGTACGACTCACCCGTCCCAGCGTGCCCCCGCAAATCGAGGAGGCGATCGGTCGCTCGCTCGCCAAGCTCCCCGCGGACCGATTCGCGACCGCGCGCGAGTTCGCGGAAGCGCTCGACGGCCGCGGCGCACCCGGCGCGGGGGTCGAGACTCCAACGTCCCTACGTGCGACCACGGGCGTATGGCGTGGCCGTATTACAAGGCTGGTGCAACCCGCGACGATTGCGGTTATGGCGGCACTCGGCGCGTGGGGATGGTACAAGGCAGGGCACGTCGCCCCCCTGACCGTCGTTCGATTCGCCGTACAGCTCG
>Ga0111538_10015264_pt1 | contig 10099 bp, 7 predicted proteins | sample SoiMethybrSBSTD1_FD_79669 | JGI IMG/M metagenome (GOLD analysis project Ga0111538, IMG submission 79669) | Bulk soil microbial communities from a Populus tree surrounding site in Tennessee, USA - Soil MetaG P. TD hybrid SBSTD1 (version 2)... | ecosystem: Environmental > Terrestrial > Soil > Tree... | reverse complement strand
CGTTCATTACTCTTTGAAGTGAGCCCCGCCGATCCGGTGTCTATAGTAGGCGTATCCTTGCTCCTCATGCTGGTCGCCATGCTGGCTTCGTACATTCCCGCGCGCAGGGCTATACGCGTCGATCCAATGGTTGCGCTGCGTTTTGAGTAAATAGGATTGGAGCGGACGAAACCACGGATTCATAATCACCGGTATTCAGCAGTCTGTAAACTAAGCTCGACTCCTATGAAAATGTGGCGCAAGTCCTGTATTTTTCAACGCTGGCGGTGTGGCCACGCTTCATGAAGGCTTTGTCCATGTTGATCACCGGCAATTACCAAAGAACCCTATTTTTTTGAAGCAATGACTAAGATAAATTTCCAAGCCGCTGCGCGCCGCTCAGTATGGTTTAGCGCGCTGATTTTGTTGATTTTGATGACCGGCAGCGAAGCTCATGTGGCCCTGTTGCAAAGCAAGGCTCCGCAGGGCAAGGCGAAGAGGAAAGCGCCCGCTGCCAAAATCGCGCCGGAGATTCAATCCGCGCTTGACCGCATCTCAGCCGACTCGCTGCGCGGCCACCTCTCCTTCATCGCGTCGGACTTGCTCGAAGGTCGCAACACGCCCTCGCGCGGGCTGGAGATTGCAGCCGAATACATCGCCGCGCAGTTCCGTCGCGCGGGTTTGGAGCCCGCCTGCGATGGGGATGAGCCCGGACAAAAGACATTCTTTCAAATCGCCAATTGGCTTGTGACCGAGCCGGACCTCGATTCTTTCGATCTGTCAATCAACGACGGGTCGCAGACGATAAAGATCGGCGCCGGTCAGGTGAGCTTTAATGGCGAGCAGCAAGTCGAGTTGAAGTCGGCGCCGCTGGTCAAGGTCGATTACAAAGACGGTGCGGCAATTGAGGCTCTTAAAGCCGAACAGGTCGGCGGCAAGGCGGTAATCACCGAAATCCCCGATTTTCGCCGCGAGGCCCGGTCGAGATGGGAGGAGCTCCTGCGCGCTCAGGACGACTTTGTGGGCAGAATGAGATCGCTCAACGCGGCGTTCATTATCTCGATTGATCGCACTACCCCTAAGGGGCGCGGGCTCCGCGGAGGAAGGTTGATCGATCCCGAACGCGACGGGAGCGCTGGCTTCGGCGCCGCGCAGACGCCATTTATGAGGATACACGATCCGCGCGTCGTCAAACTCTACGATTCGCTGAATGCCGAGGTGATAGGCTTGATGTCGTTGAGTCTGGCTGCTCCAGCGCGTAAGCCGGTGAAATTGCGTAACGTCGTCGGTCTCCTGCGTGGCTCCGACCCTGTTTTGAGAGAGAGCTATGTGATCGTGTCAGCGCATTACGATCACATAGGTGTCGGCGCCCCGGTCAAAGGCGACGCAATTTACAACGGCGCGAACGACGACGGCAGCGGCACGGTCTCGGTGATCGAGTTGGCGTCGGCTCTGGCCACGCTGAAGCAGAAGCCGAAGCGAAGCATCGTCTTCATCGCGTGGTTCGGCGAGGAGAGAGGATTATTAGGCTCGCGCTATTACGCGCGTCATCCGGCCTTCCCGCTCAAAAAGACAGTCGCGATGGTCAACCTGGAGCAAATCGGTAGGACCGACAGCGACGAAGGGCCACAGCTCAACAACGCCTCGATGACCGGATTCGATTTCACCGACCTGGGGCAGGTCTTCAAAGCCGCAGGCGAGAAGACTGGCATCAACGTTTACAAGCATGAAAAGAACAGCGACTCTTTCTTCGACCGCAGCGACAACCAGTCACTGGCCGATGCCGGCATCCCAGCCCACACTCTGTGCGTGGCCTACGTCTACCCCGATTACCACCAGCCGGGCGATCATTGGGAGAAGATTGATTTTGACAACATGGCCGGGATCAACCGGATGATCGCTCTCGCACTAGTGATGATCGCGGATAACGCGGAGGCGCCGAAATGGAATGAAGCGAATCCGAAGACCGTTCGTTATGCGCAGGCGTGGAAGGCTATTGACCGTGATGTTCGCTAATCTAATGCGCATCAGACTTCCCATACCCGTCACTGACCGCAGTCAAATCATCAACCTCCTCGCGGACACTCAAATCCTTAAGGGGAGAACGGCTTGGCGCTATCTGCCTTCCATCTTTCTGATTCTGCATAATTTCGACAATCTCTCCCGTTTTTTTCGGTCTACTTGTTCACGATGCTTGCTGGTGTGCTCATGACTGAGCAGAGGGTCGAAAACGCGGGAAACCTGTGGGTGTGGCCCGGCGCCCATCGGACCCATGCGGCGTTCTTTCGAGAGCGAGGTCCAGAAGCGCTGGTTGAGTCTAAGGGCTACCCGAAGATCGAATTGCCGGAGCCGTCCCAAGTTTTGGGCGGGCCGGGCGATGTGATTTTGGCGCATTACATGATCGGGCATAATATCGGCGGCAATTATGCGTGTGATAGGGCGCCTCAAGCGGTGTACTTTCGCTTGCGTAGGGCGGGTCATCAACACCGATGGCGCGAGTGTCTGTGCGATGAACTGCTGGAGTATGATCCCGTCCGCGCTGCATTGGATCGAGAGATCGTATGATGCCGTGGGAGCGCTTACGATAGCTATACTAGGCGCTAGCGCCATCCAAATAATTCATATGATGGATACTTGTGTCCAATTACAGGGAGGGCACGAAGATGTCGGAACGATCAGGAACCCCCGCTGACGACCCGTTCAGTGGTCGGCGCCCGACCAGTCACGAACGGATGACAGGTCTGCCATGGGATGCGTCGTACCGGGACGGCCCTGCGCCTTGGGATGTTGGCCAGCCGCAGCCAGCAATAGCGCGTTTGGCATCCGAAGGCGGATTCGCCGGAGCGGTGCTCGATGCGGGCTGCGGGACCGGCGAGAACGCCCTTCACATCGCCTCGCTGGGATTGTCGGTTCTGGGTGTTGACGTGGCTGAAACGGCACTGGCGATTGCCCGAGAGAAGGCCGACGACCGTGGGATCGAGGTTGAGTTCGCTGCGGCTGACGCGTTCCAGCTGGAGCGTTTGGGGCGCAGATTTGAGACGGTGCTGGACTGCGGACTGTTCCACACCTTCGACGGCGATGAGCGAACACGATACGTGGCGAGTCTAGCGTCAGTCACCGAGCAAGATGGAACTCTGTATGTGTTGTGCTTCAGTGACGATGGTCCCGATACTGGCCCGCACCCCATCAGTCAGGAAGAGCTGAGAGCGGCGTTCAACCCCAGCAATGGATGGGATGTCGCCGCCATCGAACCGGACCGGATTCAGACGAGATACCACGACGACGGGGCGCCAGCCTGGTTCACGACAATCAAACGGATCTAGACTGCGGGAGTGGTCGGGCCCGGTCAGATTTTGCCAGGGATGGCCTTTGTCATACATCTCGTGACGTATGCCCAGTCGTTGATTGGCGCGGATCCAATCGTGATCCCTGAACTGACCGCCGTGATCGGAGATGACTTCCTTCCACAATCCCCACTTCAGGAGACCCTGGAAGTAAACGTGCAAGAGCACACCGGCTTCCTGATCCGGCGTCAGCGAGCCGGCAAGGATGGTTCGTGAAAGGCCTTCGAGCAGTAAGGTTGAATAGAGTTGGACCACTCCGGGCTTTGCGTCGAGGTATCTGAAATCGACGAATACATGCTCAAGTAGAGTCCCTATTCGTCGGAAAACCTTAGTCAGCCCACTCCGAAACAGAGAAAGCCTGATAGGTTGTCAGCGGTTTTACTCTGGTTGAGTCGGCCTCATTCGTTTCGCAACGCGACCATCGGGTCTACTTTCGTTGCTCGCCGCGCCGGCACGAAGCAGGCCAGCAAGGCCACCGCCAGCAGCGCCAAGGGGGCCGCAATAAATGTCGTGGGATCAGTGGCCGTCACGTCAAACAACAACCCGGCCAACACTCGCGTCAGCGCAAAAGCAGCCAGCAAGCCAATCCCCACACCCAACACCGTCAACAGCATTCCCTTCCCGACCACTAGCTTCAGGACATCACGCGCCTGTGCGCCGAGCGCCACGCGAATGCCAAGCTCGCGCGTGCTCTGCATCACCGCATAAGACATCACGCCGTAAATGCCGACTGCGGCCAGCAGCAGCGCCAACGCCGAAAACAGCGCGAGCAGCCAGGTCTGAAAGCGCCTTTGGGCTACGTTCCTGGCTAGCAGGCTCTCAAACGTCGAGATGCCGTTGACCAAGACGGTTTTATCAATCGCGCGAATCTCATTGCGCACGACCGACGCGAGCTGGGTCGGCTCCCCCGTTGTGCGGATCAATAAAATCAATCTGCGCTGCGAGCTTTGCAGGTGGGGCCGGAAAATTTGCGCGATGGGTTGGCGTTCCAGACTCTGGCGGCGCATATCCCCCACGACGCCGACGACCGTCAACCACGGATTCGTTGATTGTGCTTGGCCTAGCTTGAATCGCTTGCCTACTGCCTCCTCGCCTGGCCAGAACCGGCGTGCCATCGTTTCATTGATAATCGTGACCGGGACAGCGCCTTGATTGTCTCCGGCGTTGAAGAAGCGTCCTGTTCGCAAAGGAACGCGCAGGGTTTGGAAGAAGCCCTCGCTGATCACATCTCGTCTAAAGGGAATGCGCGCCGTTGCCGAACTATCCGCTGAAGCCCCTTCAATGGTAATCAGCCCGTCAGGATTACCGCTAATGAAAATCTCAGTGGTCAGGCCGACGTCCTTAACGCCCGGCAGCGCCGCTACACGTTCGCTCACTTGTTGATAAAAGACGCGCCATTGATCGGCAGCGCTATTGCGCTCAGGGGTAAGCTGCATCAGCAGCACCCGTGCTGGATCAAACCCCGGGTCAACCGCTTGCAACTTGCTGAAGCTGCGCAGGAGCAGGCCCGCGCCCGCCAGCAGCAGCACCGTCAGGCTGAACTCAGCGATGACCAATAGACTGCGCAGGCAGCGGCCACTGACGCCGCCGCTCGCACTCCGGTCCTCTTTCAAAGCCTCGCCGGGCTGAGCCTGCGAAATCTTCAAAGCCGGAGCCAGGCCGAAAAGCAGGCCGGTCAGTAATGAGACGACGGTGGTGAAGACCAGCACTCTGGCATCAATTGCGACGCTATCCAGATGACGAATGTTCGGCGGGCTAAAGCTAAGGATAGCCTGGATGCCCAAGCTTGCTATTAAAAGACCGGCCGCCCCGCCCAACAGCGCCAGCAGGCCGCTTTCCGTGAGTAGTTGCCGAACGAGCCGCATTCTGCCCGCGCCGAGCGCTATGCGAATGGCAATTTCACGTTCTCGCGCAATGCCGCGCGACAGCATTAAATTAGCGACATTCGTGCAGGAAATGAGCAGCACGAAAACCACCGCGCCGAAGAGCATCCAGAGGGCTAAGCGCACATTGCTGCCCGTGAACTGAAGCTGGAACGGGACTAAATTGACCCCCAGGCCTTTGTTCGCGTCCGGGTAAGCCTGCTCCAGCCGCTGCGCAATGGCGCTCATTTCCGTCTGCGCCTGCTCAAGCGAGCCCCCCGCCTTGAGTCGCCCGACCACTTGCCAGGAGCCAGTGCCGCGCTGCGCCTTTTGCGCCTCCCAATCGGGAAATAGCGTATGCGGCTCCCATATTCGATTTTCACTACCGGATAAAAAGCTCTCCGGCATCACCCCGATTACCTGCGAACTCACGCCGTCAATTTCGAGCGTCCGCCCCAAGATGTCTGGCGCCGCGCCAAACCGGCGTTGCCATAAGCCATGGCTCAAGACCACGACATGCGCCTTCTGTTGCTCTTCGTCAGCCGTGAAAGTGCGGCCCAGCATTGGCGCCACGCCTAAGAGCGGAAAAAAATTCGCCGAGGCGCGCACACTCATGACCCCTTCCGGCTCAGCCGCGCCCGTCAAAGTCACCACAGTCGGATCAAAGACGGCTAAATCTTCGAACGAGGTGTTCTGAGCGCGCCATTCTGAAAAATTGGCATAGGCCGAAGCCCTCTCGCTGATGTTCTGCTTCGGCGCCGCCGACCAGAGATAGATGAGGCGATCAGAGTCTGGGTAAGGCAGTGGCCGCAGCAAAACGGCATTGACCACGCTAAAGATGGTGATGTTGGCCCCAATGCCCAAGCCGAGCGTGAGCACTGCAATTGCGGTAAAGCCGGGTTGTTTGAACAGCATGCGCGCGCCGTAGCGCAGGTCTTGCCAGAACGTTTCTAACCACCCCCCGCCGCGAATGTCATAGCCGCGTTCAGTGTTCCGGCCCAGGTTGCCGAAACTTTTCAGAGCGACGGCTCGCGCCTCGTCCGGCGGCATACCTCGCTTGATATTTATCTCCGTCTCCATCTCGACGTGGATGCGCAATTCTTCTTCAATGTCCCGCAAGACGCTTTCGCGCCGAAATAGGGCGCGTAGCCGCGACCTGATAATATTGAACCATTCCATCATCAGCCTCCTCAGACTGCTTTTCTGACCTTCGCAATGGCCAGGGCGAGCCAGTCCCAACTCTCTTCCTCAACGGTAAGCCGCTTACTCCCCGCCTTCGTCAGCGTGTAGAACTTGGCCCGGCGGCCGGTCTCGGTCACTCCCCACTTGAAACTGATCCAGCCGCGCTGCCCTGGTCCGGTAGACCGCCGGGTAGAGAGAGCCTTGCTCGACCTCTAGCAGTTTGTCGGTCAACTGCCGAATGCGCTGGATGATGCCGTAGCCGTGGAGCGGCCCTAAGCTAAGGGCCTTGAGGATGAGAATGTCGGGTGTACCCTGCAGGAGATCCGCCTTCTGTCGAGTCAAACTTCACCTCCAAATCTGCGTCGTTTATTGGTCACACTTAGAAATTCTAGGTGTAGGGTATGCAGGGAGACCTAGAATGTCAATGCATAGCGCGTGAGGTCGTCTACAAGTTCAGCTCTCGTTTCATCAACAACATTAGGTCTCGGAGACGGGTTCTAAAGCTGGTCCGTCATATATGCCTATGATGTTCGCTCCCAGCGTAGACCACCCCAGCCTCCAGGAGCTGCTTAATGTCATCGAGGCTCCGCATGGTCCGATGTTGGTCTATGAGTGGGTCCCAGGTGAACTTCTCGGTGTGGAACGCTCGAGGCGAGCCGATCCGGCGACGTCATTTCAGCGATTCCGAGCCCTTCCCCTTTCCGACTTGATCACTAGACTGGATGTCGTCTTCGACTTTCATCGATCCGCTGCGGAGTTGGGCTGGGTGGCTGTAGACTTCTATGACGGCGCGATGATCTATGACTTTGCAACGCAGGCCATGCGTTTGATTGACCTGGATCATTATCGCGACCGGCCTTTCACGGAGGCCGGACCGGCGCAAATGTCCCTCGCAGAGGAACTCTCGGGGATTGAGACACTGTTTCTCGGCGCCCACGTGAGCGTCAGCAGAGAGCTCGGTCTAGCCACCGACACAGCCATGGGTTCCGACACATCCGCAAGCGAAGCTGCAGAGCGGTTTGTCGCCTGGGCGCGCGAACTGAAATCCGATCCCGATCTCAATCTCGACCTACGGACTATGGTCCCGGTTTTCTACGCTGTGGGGCGTCGCAAACCTAAGGTGTGGGCGTTCCTCGGCTGGTCGCGCCGACCGATCACCGTGTCATTCGCTCGACCACCTCAGGCAACGATTCGTGATCTGAATGGCAGGCTGCTGCGTAATCACCCTCCCATCCGCTGGGGCGCATTGCACGCAGACCTGCAGTACCCAGTCACCGCCGAGCTATACGTTGACCGGATCCTCAATCGCGATGAATTCCGCAAGGTCTGTGATTCGTGCTGTACACGCTCGGAGATTTTGAGACGCCTCGATGCTTCCACGAATCCGACCTAACATTGGCCATCAGCGGCCATCTGTGTCGAAGCGCCGGGGACGTCGCTGAAAGGGCATATACGTGTCCTTCGCCAAAACCTCATCCCGACACCAAATGCCTCACATTGGTCTCATATAACTCCAGTTAACATGTTATATCCGGTTTTCCCAAGTTATTGAAACTAAAGGCGGATGAGGTTTTGGCGAAGGACAGGGGGGCGGCAGTGGAGTCGCCTTGCTACCTGACAGAGCGGTTTGCAAACCGCTCTACGCTCGTCCGGTGAGACTTGCGACGACGGCGATGAGTTCCTCTAGGTCGACCGGCTTCTTTATGTGCGAGTGATAGCCTGCCGAGAGCGCTTCCAAGTAGTCCTCCTCGCTGGCATATCCTGTGAGCGCAGCGGCCGGCACGTTTCCCCCTTGCTCTGGCGGGAGGGCCCTGACTTTGCGGATGAGAGAATAACCGTCCTCCGCAGGCATTCCGATGTCGGAGACGAGTATGTCTGGTCTCCATTCAGCGAACGTTTGAAGCGCCTCGTTGGCTGACGCCGCCGCTTTGACCTGAACTCCAATTATCTCAAGCATAATTGTGACCATTTCACGGCCGTCCGTCTCGTCATCAACCAGGAGCACTCTGAGGCCCTCCAAAGATGAAATGTGGTTTTGTGGCATGTCCTGCCGCGGGGCCTGACTGAACTGCATGACTTGGGCGGCCGGTGGGGATTTAGTGGGGCCGGCGGCTGCGAGCGGAAGCCTGACAGTAAAGACCGCGCCCTGCGCGTCTCTGCGGTTTTCGGCCGACACGGTCCCGCCGTGGAGTTCGACGAGGTGTCGAACGATTGACAGTCCCAAGCCCAGTCCGCCCTGCGTGCGCGTGATCGAGGAATCTTCCTGGCGGAAGCGGTCGAAGACATGAGGTAAAAACTCGGGCTTGATGCCCGGCCCTGTGTCAATCACCTTGATTTCGACATGAGAGTCTACACCTTCCGTCAGAATCTGAACGCGCCCCTCCCGGGGGGTAAACTTGATGGCGTTGGAAATGAGGTTCCAAACCACCTGCTGTAAACGACCGGCGTCTCCGGAGACTCGGTTCGTCTTCGGATCGAGCGTTGTTTGCAACTCGATTCCCTTGGCTTCGGCCGCCGGGCGCATCGAGTCGGACACCGCTGCTATTACCAGTGGAAGATCCACCGGAGCCATTTCAATGGGAAGATTCCCGGTAATAATGCGAGAGACGTCAAGGATGTCCTCGACTATCCGGTGCTGCGCCTGGAGGTTACGCTCAATGACCTCCATCGCCTGTTGAGCGCTCCTCGCATCCAGCTTCCCTCTTCGCAAGAGCTGTACCCAGCCGGACATCACGTGTAAAGGGGTGCGCAGTTCATGTGAGATGTTCGCGAGAAACTCATCTTTCAGGCGATTGGCCGTCTCCGCCTCGGCGCGGGCCTTCTGTTCGGCCGCGTATAGGCGCGCATTGTCAATGGCGATGGCGGCCTGGGCGGTTAAACCCGCTACAATTCGCTCCGAGCGTTCGGAAAAGATTCCGGCCTCGGGATGGCCAAAGAAGAGTCCTCCCAGCACCTCGCCTGAACGGGAAACGATAGGTATCGCCAGATAGCTCGTGACGGGTAAGTGGCCGGACAGCATCCAGTAAAACGGCGGGTTTTTTCCGAAGTGCGGGTCTTGCTTTATGTCATCAACGCGCACTATTTCCTCGCCGCGAAAAGTCGGGCCAAAGAGGTCGGTGGCCATCAGCGGGGGGAGAAACTCAAAGTGTTCGCGCTGCGCGCCCGAGAACGCGCAGAGTATGTACGAGCCGCCGCTCTCATCCGGAACGTTGAGAAAAAAAGCGCCAAATTGCGCCCCGACCAGTTCGGTCGCTGCGTCCGTGAGAAATTGCATCAGCCCATCCAATTTAAGCTCAGCCGAAAGCATCCGCCCGGCGCAGCTCACCGTCTCGACGATCTCTCTCTCTTCTTCAAGCTGCTGTTGGATCGCCTTGCGCTCGACGATTTCCGCTTGCAGGTCCGCGTTCGTTCTCGCCAACTCCGCCGTCCGCTGCCGGACTCGCATCTCTAACTCGTCGTGAGCTTTCTTGAGCGCCTCCTCCGACTGCTTAAAATCGCTGATGTCGAAGGCGACCCCGTGAATGAACCATGGCAGCCCGTCGTCGTAGCGGACCATTTTCGCTTCACAGTGGAACCAGACCACATGCCCGTCGCGGGCCATCACCCGGTATGTGGATTGCAACGGCTCGCCTGAAAGGAACAGGCTTGCGGCTTCGGCGCTCCAACGAGCTTTGTCGTCAGGATGAATCTGACTGTACCAGCGTACCGGATCATTCAGCCATTCTTGCTGGG
>Ga0111538_10015263_pt1 | contig 10100 bp, 10 predicted proteins | sample SoiMethybrSBSTD1_FD_79669 | JGI IMG/M metagenome (GOLD analysis project Ga0111538, IMG submission 79669) | Bulk soil microbial communities from a Populus tree surrounding site in Tennessee, USA - Soil MetaG P. TD hybrid SBSTD1 (version 2)... | ecosystem: Environmental > Terrestrial > Soil >... | reverse complement strand
GTAGCTCGTATGGACGGCAACCACGCTCTCGGGCGAGCGCAGGTTCGCCTCCTCGGGGCAGCGCAGCCCGTGCACGGCGCCGGAGAGAAGCGCGCCCGTCCCTCCGTCGGCGACGAGCGGCGGGCCGCTCGCGAGGCGGTCGAGGAATCGGCTCACGACGCGGCCACTCTAGAGGCGAAAGATCGGGCGAAGCGGGGCTGCCGCCAGCGCCCCGCTCCGACACGACCGGGCTCGTTCGATCGAGCCAGTCCCCCCTCGCGCCCGAGCGGCGTCCGGTGAGCGAAGCAGTGATCGGCGGCCGTTCGGCGGCGGCGTATCACCCGACAGGGGCATCTCGTGTCGGCGCTCTCTCCGTCCGGAGATCGTCCCGGAACGGAGAGGGGGCGGCCATCGCCGCCCCGTTCTCCAACTCGTCGGCCTGGAAGTGATTGCCGTCAGTTCCCGACCTGGAGCTGAGCTCTCCATCGGCAGGAACCACCAAACCTTGAAGCGGGCTTCGTCAGTCGGCGTGGAGAACGCGGCCTTCCATTCCCCCGGCGACGGTGACGAGCTCGCCCGTGACGTGACCGGACAGGCGCTCCGAGGCGAGCACCACGACCTGGGCCGCGACGTCCTCGGGCTGCGCGACCTTGCGCAGCGGCATCGTGCGCGTGATCCGCCGGACGTCGTCGGGCTCGAGCAGGCCCCGCGTCATGGGCGAGACGGTCCAGCCGGGGGCGACCGCGTTGACGCGCACGCGCGGCCCGAGCCGTGCCGCCTCGTTCTTCAGCGACAGCATGAGACCGACCTGGATCGCGCTCTTCGCCGCGGCGTAGTCCGCGTGGCCGGCCTCGCCGAAGCGGCCGGCGGTCGAGCCGACGAGGACGAGCGCGCCGCTCTCGCGGCCCTCGAGGCCACGCAGGAAGGCTCGCGCCGTGAGGAACGTCGCGGTGAGGTTCTGCGCGATCGTTCGTTGGAAGCGGGCGAGGTCGAGGTCCCGAACGGCCACGTCCTCCTCGGGGTAGACGCCCGCGACCGCGGCGCAGACGTCGACCGCGCCGAGGGCGTCGCGCGCCTCGGCGAACAGCCGCTCGACGTCGGCCTCGACGGTGAGGTCGGCCTGCGCGACGGGTGCCCCGAGCTCGCGGGCGAGCGCCTGTGCGCGCTCCTCGCCGCGGTGGTAGTGGGCGACGACCCGCGCGCCCTCGGCGGCGAACGCGCGTGCGCAGGCCGCGCCGATCCCGCCGGAGGCGCCGGTGACGACCACGCCCTGTCCCGCGAGCCCCGCGTCCACGGCGGGAGACTACGGCGTCAGTACGTCTCGAGCGACGCGCGCCGGCGTCCCTCGGTCTCGAACAGGCGGAAGAGTCCGTAGGCGGCGGTCGCGTACGCGAGACCGATGAAGGCCTCCGTCCAGAGCAGTCCGGCCACGTCGCCGAGCGGCGAGCCGCTCGCGATCTCGCGGGCAGCCTCGATCCCGTGGGTGAGCGGCAGGCACTTTCCGATCGCTGCGAGCCAGCCGGGCAGGTCGTCGGGCGCGACGTTGACACCGCAGACGAGCAGCATCAGGAAGTAGACGAGGTTCGCGCCGAAGAAGACGTCGCGCGCGCGCAGCCCGATCGAGCCGATCAGCATCCCGAGCGAGACGCACGAGCACGTCGTCACGAGCACGGCGAGCGCGAGGGCGGGGACGCTCCCCGGGGCGGGGTGGAAGTCGAGCAGGAGCCACGACACGGCGAACCCGAAGGCGGACACGAAGAGGCCGTTGAGCACGAACGGCAGCGCGCGGCCGGTGAAGATCGCGAGCCGGTTGGCGGGCGTGGCGAGCAGCGGCTGCAGCGTCCCGTACTGGCGCTCGTTCGCGATGCCCATCGTCATGCCGTAGATCCCGGACATCGCCGCCACCTGAATCGAGTTGCCGACGATGAAGAACGCGTCGTCCTGCGAGCCCGCGTACCGCCCGAGATACGTGAAGAAGAGGATCTGGAAGAGCGGCGCCCCGAGCATCGTCGGGATGTAGATCCCGGGGTTGATCCAGTTGAAGAGGGCGCGGTACGAGATCCCGCCGCCGACGAAGAACACCCGGAGGCTCGTGTTCATGTCAGCGAGAGCGTCGCGCGGCTGCGCGCGAGGCGCTCGAAGTTCCGGAGGGCGATCGCGCCCAGCGCGACGTAGACCAGGCCCAGCCCGACGCAGAGCGCGATTTCCGGCCACGCGTTCCCGCCGAACGCCGCCTCGCGGATCGCCCGCATGCCCCAGGTCGGAGAGAGCACCCACCCGATCGGCTCGACCCAGCCGGGGAGCAGCGTCAGCGGCACGAGGAGGCCCGTGGCGAGCCAGACGGGGTACTCGAGCAGGTTCGAGAACGCGTTCGCGTTCCGGTAGAGGATGAAGGTCGACGCGAGCAGGAGGCCGAGCATCCCGAGACTCAGGATCGTCGCGGGCAGCGCGACGAAGAGCTCGCCCGGATGGACGAAGTCGAGGGGCGCACCGAAGAAGATGCGCCCCCAGGCGAGCGTCGCGACGACCGAGTAGATCCCGATCGTCGACGTCGCGACGGTGAGCGGGAGGAGGACGGCGACGAACGGCGGCGGCGCGCCGACCATCAGCTCGAGGGTCCCCTGCCAGCGCTGCCACTGGATCGCGCCGCCGGAGCCGAACAGGGTCGCCGACCAGATGCCCATCAGGCCCGCGCCGAGCGCGACGTAGAGGAGCGTGCCCGACCGACTGCCCGACTCGACCATGAAGAATGCGATCGAGGCGAAGATGATCGGCTGGAGCACCGAGACGAGGACGAAGAACAACGAGTTCGTCAGCGTCTTCAGGTGGAACAGCCAGCCCATCCAGAACAGGCGCGCGCTCACGGCTCCAACCTAGCCCCGAGGACACCGTGCCGGGGTGGGGCAGACCGAACCGGCGCGAAGGTGGGCGGGCGGCGTCTGGCGTCCGACTTCGAGTCGGGCGCCAGGCTCAGACGGGAAGGTCGAGCTCCGCTGCCGCTGCGCGGTCGAGGAGCGCGACGCTGCGTCCGTCCGCCGAGCGCACGAGAGAGGCCGGCGTGGCCGGTGACGGCGCCTCGCCGAAGGCGCGCCGGGCGGCGTCCGCCTTCTCGGCGCCCGAGACGAGGAACGCGACCGTGCGCGCCGCGGCGAGCGCCGGGATCGTCAGCGTCACGCGGTCGACGAACGGCTCGAGGCCCGCCTCGGTCGCGACCGCGAGCTCACGGGCCTCGAGCGACGGCGCGTGCGGGAAGAGCGACGCCGTGTGCCCGTCCGGGCCGATGCCCAGGAGCGCGAGGTCGAGGGTCGTGCCGCGGAGCGACGCGGCATACGCGGCCGCCGCGTCCCCGGGTGCGAGCTGCGTCGGGACGGGATGCAAGGAGGGTGCACGCTCGAGCCGGGCGACCAACGACTCCCGGACGAGGCGCAGGTTCGAGCGCTCGTCGTCCGGTGCGACGCAGCGCTCGTCCCCGAGCCAGACGTCGACGCTGTGCCAATCCGGCTGCAGGGCGGCGGCGAGCTCGTAGGCGCGCCTGGGCGTCGATCCGCCGGCGAGCGCGACCGCGCCGCCGCGGGATGCGACCTCCGCGAGCAGCCGGGCCGCCTCGAGTGCCGCGCCCTCGGCGTCGTCGGTGATCACGAGCTCCACGGCCGCATTCTCCTCGACCGGGCGTCAGAATCGCCGCATGCAGGTCTCGTCGGCAACGGTCGTCGTCAACCCGTGGTATCGCCAGTTCTATCTCCAGCGGGGCGACGCGCCCTGGGCGTCGGACCAGCTCTCGCGCGCGGGGATCGAGCGCGCGCTCGAGTCGTGGGAGGGCTTCGTCTTCGTCGGGACGTCGATGTACGGCAATCCCGTGGAGGTCACGCTCGAGCTCCACGACGAGGAGCCGTCCCCACAGGAGGACGCCGACCGTGTGACGGAGGTCTCGCTCTCGGGATCCGGCCCGCTCGGCGTTCTCAGCTGGGGCGAGACCGAGGCCGAGCTCTCGTTCGACCTGCCCGAGGGGCCGCTCCGCCTCCGCGCCTCGCATTCGGGGCTCGCCGCGGCGGACGCGCATCCGGACAACGACGTGTCGGGGGAGGAGCTGTCGCCGGAGCGCATCCTCCTCCAGCTCTGGCCCGGGCCGCTCGAGGAGCCGGCGGCGATCCGCGCCTGGCCCCGCTGATCATCGGGAGCAGACGACGCGGTCTGGCGGACGCCCTCAGGCTCGATCGAGCGTCGCGTTGCTGAGGCTCCACCGCTCGGCGCTGCGGATGAAGACGTAGCCGAGCGTGCCGAAGCCGACGCCGATCAGGATCTCCACGCCGAGGAGGTCGGCGACGTCCGCGAGCGGCGCGCCGTCCGCGATCTCCCTGGCCGCCTCGATCCCGTGCGTGAAGGGCAGCACGTTCGACACCGACTGCATCCACCCGGGGAGCGCGGAGACGGGGACGTTCGCACCGGTGAAGATGAGGAGGAAGCCGAACATGATGTTCGCGAGCACGGCCTGCTCGCGCATCAGCAGCCCGAAGGCCGCTCCCAGCAGACCCAGACCCGTGCACGAGAAGGCGCAGATCGCGGTAGCGAGCGCCAGCGGCGCGACGGACGACGGCGGGACGTGGATGCCCACGATCAGGCCGCCGACGACGAGCGAGAACGCTGCGACGAAGAAGCCGTTCACGATCACGGGCAGCGCCCGGCCGAGAAAGAGCGGCAGCCGCGGCGCCGGAGTGACGAGGATGTACCCGAGCGTCTTCTGGAAGCGCTCGCCGCCGATCGTGAACGTCATCGCGAAGATGCACGGAATCGCGGCGTACTGCACCGCGTTCCCGATCACGAAGAACTCGTCGGACTCGAGCCCGGCCGAGCGGCCGATGTAGACGAAGAGCAGGATCTGGAAGATCGGCGCGACGAGCATCGACGGGATGTAGATCTCCGGCCGCAGGAACGAGAAGAGGGCGCGGAAGCTGATCAGGCCGCCGACGAAGAAGATCCGCAGCGAGGTCATGCAAGCGCGACCGTGCCCGACCGGCGCGCGCCCGTGAGCACCGTCTCCAGCACCACGACGCCGATCGCGAGGTAGACCGCCCCGAGGCCGAGTGCCAGCCCGATCTCGGGCCACGGCCCGCCGCCCGATGCCGCCTCGCGGATCGCGTCGACGCCCCATGTCGGCGCGAGCACCCACGAGATCGGCCGTACCCAACCGGGCAGGAGCGTGAGCGGGACCAGGAAGCCCGCGATCAGCCAGACCGGGTACTCGAGCAGGTTCCCGAGCGCCCAGGCCGTCCGGTAGCGGACGAACGACACCGCAAGGAGGAAGCCCATCGCCCCGATCGAGGCCACCGTCGCGACGAGGGCGACCGCGAACGAGAACGGCTGCTCGAAGGGGAGGTCGACGCCGAAGACGAAGCGGCTGATCAGCAAGGTCGCGGTCATGCTGTAGAGCCCGAGCGCCGACATCGCAACGGTCACCGGGAGCAGGATCGCCGCGAAGTGCACCGGCGCCGTGACCAGGAGCTCCAGCGTGCCGTGCCATCGCTCGCGCTGCATCGCCGAGCCGGCCGACGTGCTCGTCGACGACCAGATGCCCATCACGGCCGCGCCGAACGAGGCGAAGACGAGCGACTCGCCGCCCGCGCCGGCGCGGAACATGAGGAACGCGACCGTGGAGAAGAAGAGCGGCCACAGGACGCCGAGCAGGCCGTCGAACGACGAGCGGGTCATCATCTTCAGGTGGAGGCCGAACCCGACGGCGAGCGTCCGGGCGATCCGCGACCACGGAGGCCGTGTCGTCTCAGCCATCGACGGCGACGGGCTGCTCGGTGACGAGCGCCACGTAGGCGTCCTCGAGCGTCGGCTCGCGCGTCGTCACGCGCCCGAGGGCGACGCCGTCGAGGCGGGCGAGCACGTCGTGGGTCGGCTCGTGACCGGCAGCGGACTGGACGACGACGACCTGCGCCTGGTCCCGGTCCTCGACCGCGACTGAGGTCACGCCCGCGATCGAGCGAAGCTCCTCGACCTTCCCGTCCTCGATCCCGTAGACCTCGATCTCGACGACGACGCCGTCCGAGACGCGCTCCTTGAGCTCGCGTGGCGTTCCCTCGGCGACGATCCGGCCCTTCGCGACGACCGCGATGCGGTCGCACAGCGCGTCCGCCTCGAACATGTAGTGCGTCGTCAGGAGCACGGTCTTCCCGGCCTCGCGCAGGCCGGCGATCGTCCGCCGCAGCTCGCGGGCGCCGACGGGGTCGACGCCGATCGTCGGCTCGTCGAGGAAGATGACGGGTGGGTCGTGCAGCAGGCCTCGCGCGATGTGGAGGCGCTGGCGCATGCCGCGCGAGTAGCCCTCGACCCGCTCCTTCTCTCGTCCCTCGAGCCCGACGAGCTCGAGCAGCTCGCCGATCCGCGCGCGCTGCCGCTTCGGGTCGACGCCGTACAGCTCGGCGAAGTAGCGCAGGTTGTCGAGGGCCGACAGCCGCTCGTAGAGCCCGCGGTCGCCGCCGAACACGTAGCCGATCCGTTCTCTGACCCAATGGGCGTCCTCGACGACGTCGCGCCCGAGCACGCGCGCCTGACCGGATGTCGGGATCAGGAGCGTGATGAGCATCTTGATCGTCGTCGTCTTCCCCGCCCCGTTCGGCCCGAGGAGACCGAACAGCTCCCCTTCCTCGATCGCGAAGCTGACGCCGCGGACGGCCTCGACCTCGAGCGAGCGGCGGCGGAACGTGCCGGTGGTCGTCCGGTACGTCCGGTGGAGGTCGATCGCCTCGACGACGGCCGGCACTGGGCTCCACGCTAGCGACGTCGCGTGCGAGCCGAGGGGCGGAAATCCACACCCTCCTCGCGTACCGTTGACATGTCACCGGGTGGCCTGCGAGAGTCTCGGCTCTGCGGCGCAGGTCTCTGCGGCGCAACATCCGGCGGAGATGGTCGTCTCACATTGGGATACCCACAAGGAGGGCAGGGAATGAAGGTACGCGGATTGGCGGTGCTGGCGCTTGCTGCGCTCGGCGCCGCCGCGCTCGCAGCGACCGCGGGTGCGGGCTCGTCGGGAGTCACGAGCTCGCAGGCCGTGAGCTGCAAGAGCGCGCTCAAGCTCGCGCTCGTCACGCCGCTCACGGGCGGCGGCGGCTTCATCGGCCAGGAGCAGCTGTCGTGGGCGAAGTACGGGGTCAAGACCCTGTCCAAGAAGTACGGGCTCAAGGTTCAGCTCGTGCAGGTGGACACGCCGGTCGAGAAGGGCCCCGGCGAGGCGCTCGTCGTCTCCCAGAAGCTGATCTCGGACCAGAAGGTCGTGGCCGTGATCGGGCCGGCGACCTCGGGCGGCGTGGCCTCGGCGAGCCAGGCCCTCACCGCAGCCGGGATCGCGCAGATCTCGCCGTCGGCGACCCGAACGTCGCTCACGAAGGGCGCGAACAGGGAGGCGACCTCGTCGTTCTTCCGCGTCGTGCCTGGGGACTACGTCCAGGGGCCGACTGACGCGACCTACATGGTCGACAAGCTCAACGCGAAGAAGGTCGTCGTGATCGACTTCCAGGAGCCGTACTCGGTCGGGCTCGCGGACGCCGCCGAGGTGGTGCTCAAGAAGAAGGGCGTGAGCGTCAGCCGTCAGTCGACCTCCGTCAACACGACCGACTTCTCGTCACTCGTCACCCGCGTGCCGGGCGACGCGGACGTCGTTTTCTTCCCGTCGCAGCAGCCGTCGGACGCCCAGACGTTCGCGCAGCAGCTTCTCGAGCAGGGGAAGAAGGCGAAGGTGTTCGGCGGTGACGGAACGAACAGCCCCGACCAGTTCAAGGTCGCAGGCTCGTACGTCTCGAACTTCGCGCCGGACATCAGCGGGATCGCCTCGAGCAAGGCGCTGATCGACGGCTGGAAGAAGGACAACCCGAAGGCGACGCTCGGTTCGTTTGGGCCGCCCGCGTACCTCGCGGTCGAGGTCGCGCTCAACGCGATCAAGAAGGCGTGCGACGCGGGCAAGGGACAGATCAAGAACCGCAAGGACGTCGTCAAGCACGTCAAGAAGATCAACCTCAAGACGTCGATCCTCGGCGGCCCGTTCCGCTTCTCGACGAAGTCGAACGACCCGCTGAACGCGAAGTTCTACATCTTCCAGATCCAGTCGAACGGCACGTACAAGCTCGTCAGCTGAGCAGTCTGGTGACCGACGCGGCCCGGCTTCGAGCCGGGCCGCCCGGTCGCTTCGAGCGGTTATAGACTCGCGGCCCTCGTGGACACGTTCACCCAGCTGACCCTGAACGGGCTCACACTCGGCAGCGTCTACGCGCTGATCGCCCTCGGCTACTCGCTCGTCTACGGGATCCTCAAGCTCCTGAACTTCGCCCACGGCGACGTGTTCATGGTCGGGTCGTTCATCGGCTTCGGCACGCTGCAGCTGCTCGGCGGCTCCACCGACCCCGTCGTCCCGATCTGGCTGCTCCTGACGTTGATCACGCTCACCGCGATGGCCGGTTGCGCGGTCCTCGGCGTCGCCATCGAGCGATTCGCGTATCGGCCGCTGCGCGACGCGCCGCGGATCGCCCCGCTGATCAGCGCGCTCGGCGTCTCCTTCTTCCTCGCCTACTCGATGCAGCTCCTGTTCGGGGCCGAGCAGCGCGACTACGACGCGTTCTCGCTCGGGAACGGCGTGCTGTTCCTCGAGGGGTTCAACATCGGCAACGTCCGCGTGCCGCTGCTCCGTATCGTGATCATCGTCTCGGCCTTCGTCCTGATGGCGGTGCTCTGGGTGCTCGTGACGCGGACGCGGACGGGCAAGGCGATGCAGGCGACGTCGATCGACCGCGAGGCCGCCGCGATGATGGGAATCGACATCGACCGCGTGATCGTGTTCGCGTTCGTCCTCGGCTCCGCTCTCGCGGGCGCGGCGGGGGTGCTCTTCGCGCTGCGCGCGCCGACGTTCGCCTCGATCGGCTTCCTGGCCGGCCTCAAGGGCTTCACGGCCGCGGTGATCGGCGGGATCGGCTCGATCCCCGGGGCGATGGCCGGTGGGCTGATCCTCGGCTTCGCCGAGGCCTATACCCAGGGCTACATCTCGACGAAGTGGTCGGACCTGCTCGTCTTCGTGATCCTCATCCTCTTCATGCTCTTCCGACCCCAGGGCCTGTTCGGCAAGGCCGACATCAGGAAGGTGTAGACCGGGGCATGTCAGGCCCGAGCGACTGGGACGACTCCCTCACGACGCCGCTCGAGGGCGCCGCGGAGGCGAGCGCTGCCGAGGGCCCGACGAGCCCGGCGGTCGGACGCGACGAGTGGGTTGCACGGCACGGCGAGCGGCGTGCGATTCGCGGCGGGCTCCTCGGGACGCTCGAGCAGCGCCTGGCGGTCGTCCCGTGGTGGGCGTGGCTGACGCTGTTCGCCGGCATCGTCTGCCTGCTCCCCGTCGGGTTCGAGAGCGGCTACGTCCGGCGCGTGGCCTTCGACACGGTCGTCTTCATGCTCCTGGCGCTCGCTCTCAACATCGTCGTCGGGTGGGGCGGCCTCCTCGACCTCGGCTTCGTCGCGTTCTTCGGCATCGGGGCGTACACCTATGCGCTGCTCAGTTCCGACCAGTACGACATCCACCTGCCGACGCTCGTCGTGATCCCGATCGTCGCGGTCGTCGGCGGCATCGTCGGCTGGCTCGTCGGCCTGCCGTCGCGGCGGCTCACCGGGGACTACCTGGCGATCGTGACGTTGTTCTTCTTCCAGGTCTTCCTGACGTTCACGAACAACGGCGACAACGTGTTCGGCGAGAGCATCACGAACGGTCCGAACGGGATCCTGAACATCGACGAGTTCAAGATCTTCGGCTGGGACATCTCCCGCTCGACCTCGGAGGGCCTCTTCGGCGTCGAGTACCTCTACGTCGCGCTCGGGCTCTTCGTCCTCGTCTACGTCGGGCTCCACCTGCTCAACGACTCGCGCACGGGGCGCGCCTGGCGGTCGCTCCGCGAGGACCCGCTCGCCGCAGAGCTGATGGGCATGCCGGTCAACCGGCTCAAGTTGATGGCCTTCGCGTTCGGCGCGTCGGTCGCCGCGACGACCGGCACCGTCGCAACAGCGCTGAACGGGAGCGTCTTCCCGCAGAACTTCGAGTTCCCGCTCCTGATCACGATCTACACCATGGTCATCCTCGGCGG
>Ga0111538_10015262_pt1 | contig 10100 bp, 5 predicted proteins | sample SoiMethybrSBSTD1_FD_79669 | JGI IMG/M metagenome (GOLD analysis project Ga0111538, IMG submission 79669) | Bulk soil microbial communities from a Populus tree surrounding site in Tennessee, USA - Soil MetaG P. TD hybrid SBSTD1 (version 2)... | ecosystem: Environmental > Terrestrial > Soil > Tree... | reverse complement strand
GGCGGCTACGGGAACGTCTTCTATCTCTCGACGAACGCCAAGGTGTGCAACGTGACGGCCATCTGGCGCGCGCACAAGCGCGGGGCCTACCTCGGCAACCCGTGCTTCACGCAGATCCATCCGACTTGCATCCCCGTCAGCGGCGACTACCAGTCGAAGCTCACGCTCATGAGCGAGAGCCTGCGCAACGACGGGCGTGTGTGGGTGCCGAGCCAGAAAAGCGACAGGCGCCCGCCCGAGCGGATCCCCGACGAGGAGCGCGACTACTTCCTCGAGCGGCGCTATCCGAGCTTCGGCAACCTCGTGCCGCGCGACGTCGCGTCGCGTGCGGCGAAGGAGCGCTGCGACGCCGGCTACGGAGTTGGCGGGACGGGCCTGTCGGTGTATCTCGACTTCCGCGATGCGATCCGCCGCGATGGGGCCGACACGATCCGGCAGAAGTACGGGAACCTCTTCCAGATGTACGAGAAGATCACCGCCGAGGACCCCTACCGGGTGCCGATGCGCATCTACCCTGCGGTGCACTACACGATGGGCGGGCTCTGGGTGAACTACGACCTGGAATCCACGCTGCCCGGTCTGTTCGTCCTCGGCGAGGCCAACTTCTCCGACCATGGCGCCAATCGCCTGGGGGCGAGCGCGCTCATGCAGGGGCTGGCCGACGGGTTCTTCGTCGTCCCCTACACGATCGGCGGGCACTTCGCAGGGCGAAAGCTCCCGGCGGTCACCGCGGACGCGCCCGAGTTCCAGGAGAGCGAGCGCATGGTCCGCGAGCGCACGGATCGCATGTTGGCGGTGAACGGTCGGCGCACGGTCGACAGCTTCCACCGCGAGCTCGGGAAGATCATGTGGAACGAGTGCGGCATGACGCGCAGCGAGGCAGGTCTGAACGCGGCCAAGGAGCGAGTGCGCGCACTGCGCGACGAGTTCTGGCAGGACGTGCGCGTCCCGCCGGGAGGGGCGCGCCTCAACCAGAGCCTCGAGCACGCCGGACGCGTGGCCGACTTCCTGGAGTTCGCGGAGCTCATGATCGACGACGCGCGCCACCGCACCGAATCGTGCGGTGGGCACTTCCGCGTCGAGAGCCAGACTCCCGACGGGGAGGCGCTCCGCGACGACGCCCAATTCTCCTACGTCGCCGCCTGGGAGTTCCGCGGCGAGGGACAGCCCGCCGCGCTGCACAAGGAGCCGCTCGCCTTCGAGTACGTGAAGCCCACCCAGCGGAGCTACAAATGAGCGGGGGCTCGCACGAGCACGCGGCGCACGCGCACGGCGCCATGCACATCAACCTGAAGATCTGGCGTCAGGCCGGTCCGGATCAGCCGGGACGGATGGAGTCCTATCGCCTGGACGACGTGTCGCCGGACATGTCGTTCCTGGAGATGCTCGACGTCCTCAACGAGCGTCTCATCACCGCCGGCGAGGATCCCGTCGCGTTCGAGCACGATTGCCGCGAGGGGATCTGCGGAGCGTGCTCGCTGTTCGTGGACGGCCAGGCCCACGGGCCCGAAGCGCTGACGACCGTGTGCCAGCTGCACATGCGTCACTACACGGATGGGGACACGATCCACGTGGAGCCGTGGCGGGCCAACGCCTTCCCGGTGATCAAGGACCTCGTGGTGGACCGCAGCGCGTTCGACCGGATCATCGCGGCGGGAGGTTTCGTCTCCTCCCCCACCGGTTCCGCACCCGAGGCGAACTCGCAGCCGGTGCCCCGCACGTCTTCCGAGCGGGCGATGGACGCGGCCGCGTGCATCGGGTGTGGGGCCTGCGTGGCAGCGTGTCCCAACGCCTCGGCAATGCTCTTCGTCGCCGCCAAGATCGCCCATCTCGCACTGCTTCCTCAGGGCGCGCCCGAGCGCGATAGGCGAGCGCTGGCGATGGTGCGCGCCATGGACGAGGAAGGGTTCGGAAACTGCACGAACCACTTCGAGTGCATGGCTGCCTGCCCCAAGGGCATCTCGGTCGAGAACATCGCGCGCATGAACCGGGAGTACCTGCGCGCTGCTCTCGCCGAGCGGGCGGCCGCCACGACCGGCGGCGACTGAGGTCCCGCCCTAGGGCCGCGCTACGCCGCCGGAACGCCTCCGCTCAGCCGGGTAACCCGATGGCGGGCGGGCTTCGCACACGTCTTGCCCGAGGGAGGATCGAATCCCCGACGCCCGGGCTCCCAGTCCGCTCGTGCGGAACGCTACCATGTGCGGCGAGTGCTCGTTGACCATCGCCGGTACGAAGCTTGCCAAGCGACGCGATCGGTCCAGTCCAAGCGACCTCAACCCGAACAAGCAGCTCCCATGAAGAACCTGGTCTTGGCCGCCACTCTGCTGGCGGGAATGTGTGGCCTCGCGGGCCAGATCCACGCGCACGGCGGTCAGTATCGCGGTCCTGGTGACACCGTCCCCCCCGCGGGCGGCGGCGCAGGCGGTGGCGGTGGCGCGGGCCCGACGGCGGGACCCGCCGGCCCGACGACACCGGGACCGGGTGGCCCCACGACGCCTGGACCCGGCTCGCCCGGTGCTCCCGGTGGCGCGGCCGGAGGGAGCGCGATCACGGGAACGGGCGGCGACTCGGGCGCCGACCTGACGCTGTGGAGCTTCTGGTGGGAGTTCAACAAGGAGCCGTACCTGCAGCTGAAGTCGAAGATCCACCAGCCGGTGACCGAAACGGGCAGCGACGGCTGGTTCCTCGGTTCGGGCGACAAGAAGCAGAGCAAGGACAGCCTCAAGCCGACCGAGGAGCAAGTCCGGCAGACGATCGTCCCTGCACTCCTTCAAGCGCTCGAGAAGGAGACCAACAACGACATCGTCACGGGTTGCCTCATCGCGCTCGCGAAGATCGGTGATCCGGCCACGGAGGGCGAGTCGCAGTTCGAGCCCATCATCAAGAAGTTCCTCGCTGACAAGAACCAGGAGATCAGCGAGACGGCAGCGGTTGCCCTCGGGATCCTGGCCAACACCAAATCGATCCCCACCCTCGAGGCACTGCTCAAGGACGCGCCCGACGGGCGCAAGATGGTGGGCAACACGCAAGAGGTGAACTACCGCACGCGCGCCTTCGCCGCATACGGGCTGGGGCTCATCGGCTACAACGCCGGCAACGAGGCCGACCGTACCCGCATCGTCAAGATCCTGCGGGAGACGATCGAGGGGGACAACACGAAGTCGCGCGACCTCAAGGTCAGCTGCATCATCGCCATGGGCCTGGTGCCGCTCGAGACGATCGAGTCCGCGGCGCCGGCGGAGAAGGGTGCCACCCTGCCGCCCGAGACGTCGCGTCTGGCGCAGCTCGACTTCCTCCTCTCGTTCCTGCAGAACGAGGATCAGAACTACCTCGTCCGTGCGCACTGCCCGTCGGCCATGGCGCGTCTGCTCGAGAAGGGGCTGCCCGAGCAGCACGCCAAGACCTACCGGGAGAAGATCGCCAACGATCTGATCACGCGCATCACCAAGAAGAGCGACCAGGCCGAGATCATCCAGAGCTGCGTGCTGGCCCTGGGCATGCTCGGGACGAACGACGGCGCCGATCCGCTCGACAAGAAGATCCGCGAGGTGCTCGTCACCGTTCCGAAGGAAGTGTCCGACCAGCAAGCGCGGAACTTCTCGATGATCGCCATGGCCAAGGTCGGCGGGACGGCCGGCGCCCGCGACGTCGACTCCGGCGTCGACGCCATCAAGAAGGCGCTCCTCGAGCAACTGGGCGACGGCAAGACGACGATGAAGCCCTGGGCCGGGATGGCCTGCGGCGTCATGGCGCGCAAGCTGGCGGAGAAGAACCCTCAGTCGCCCGCCATTCCCACGCTGCAGCAGGCCGTACGGGAAGCGCTGGAGTCGGAAGGCGATACCGGCAAGGTCGGCGCCTACGCGCTGTCGGCTGGCATCATGGGTGACCTCGAGGCGACGCCCGTTCTGCTGAAGCGTCTCGACTCGGAGAAGGCCGACGATGCGAAGGGCTACGTCGCCGTCGGACTGGGACTCCTGGGTGCGCGGGATGCCGCCACCGAGAAGATCCAGAAGATCGTCGACGACTCGAAGTACCGTCCGGACCTGCTCAAGCAGGCCGCGATCGCGCTCGGCCTCCTCGGCGACAAGGACGTCGTGAAGAAGCTGACCGACCACCTCGCCGAGTCCAAAGGACTGGCGACTCAAGCGGCGATCAGCTCGGCCCTCGGCTTCATCGGCGATCAGCGCTCGATCGCGCCGCTCGTCCAGATGCTGCAGAACGATCAGCTCACCGAGCGCGCACGAGGTTTCGCTGCCGTGGCACTCGGTATCGTGGCCGACAAGGAGCTGCTGCCCTGGAACTCCAAGATCGCCGTGGACCTGAACTATCGCGCGTCGACTCAGACGCTGACCGACACGAACGTCGGCACGGGGATCCTGGACATCCTCTAGGAGTCCACGCGACGCTTCGTGCGGCCGCACGAAACTCCGCCGCCCGGGGACCTGGTCCTCGGGCGGCTTGCTTTTCGGCGCCAATGGCGGCCCCCGCGTGTGCAGTACCGATCTCCAGGGCGTGCGGCAGCACTCCGAGCGGCATCGCACGCCCCCCCACCACCCTCCGGCGCGTGAGTTCGCACGGGTCGCCGGCCGGGGGGGCGGCACAACGGTTGCTTGACGTTGCGGAAGTGACCCGTCTAGCGCTAGAACGCATCGGAATCGGCAATGGGCAACCAGGTTCCAGGCTTCTCGTCACGGGATCCGATCTCGGGATACGACCCGGGTTCAACGGAGGCGCCTCGATGAAGGCTCGCCTGTTCACTGCACTGGCATCTCTGTTCTTCGTGCTGCCGCTGGGCGCCCAGGGGAAGACGACTGGGCACAACAACCCGGGGCACACGGGTGGAACCAACCACGGGCCCGGCGACACGGTGCCCGGGGCACCGAAGCCGGGTGACGGTGGCGGGCCGGAGGTACCTCCCCCCTCCAACCAACCCCCTCCCGTCCCGACGACGCCGGGTTATGCGCCGGGAGCGGATCCGAGGGCTCCGCGCATCCCGCCCGGCGAGGCTTTCCCCGGCTCGCCGACGGAGAGCGCACCGGCCCCCACACCCACCAGCCCCCCGCGGACGGAGACGCTCAACTCCTGGCAGACCTGGTGGCACTACAACCGCTGGGCACACCTGGAAGTCGACGGCTCGCTGCTTGCGCGGACGGGTACCGGCGGTTTCTTTCTCGGCAACGGCGACAAGGCCGATTCCGCGCCGCAGCTGCGCGCGACCGAGGTCCAGATCCGCGACGTCGTGCAGCCCGCGCTGACGCGGGCGCTGGAGCGCGGCGGACAGTCGGACTTCGTCATCTTCACGCTGCACGCGCTCGCCAAGCTGCGCGATGTGCCGCTGCTCAAGGGGCAGGCGGACTTCGGCACCGTGGTGCAGATCTTCCTGAAGAGCGCCAACCAGTCCGTCTCGGAGAAGGCAGTGCTCGCTCTCGGCATCCGCGGCGAGGACCGGTTCCTCCCGTGGCTGGTCGCGATCCTGAGCGACACGTCGCAGGGCCGCGAGCTCGTCGGTCGATCGCTGGTCGGCGAGCGCATGCGCGCCTTCGCCGCCTACGGGCTCGGACTGCTCGGCGAGCGTACTCGCGATCCGGCGGTGCGCGTCGCGGCCTACGACGCGCTGATGGGCGCACTGCCCGTCGAGCGCGAGGAAGTGCAGTCCGCGTGCCTCCTGGCTCTCGGCATCGTGCCGATGCCGAGCGGCGACAACTTCGTCGAGGGCGGCGACCTCTTCCGCGGCAAGACGCGCCTCGACCAGGTGCGGACGATCCTCGCCTTCTTCGAGGACGGAACGCAGTCCTTCCTGGCCCGCTCCCAGGCGCCCAACGCGCTCGCGCGGCTGCTGGACGGAGCACCCGAATCGCTGCGCGTCCGCGTGGCGTACCCGCTGCTCGTCGCCTCCGGTCCGCTGACCCAGGAGCTGCGCGAGATCCAGAACGCGGCGATCATCGCCCTGGGCAACATCGGTCGCTCGGGCAAGGATCCGCTCGATCAGGAGATCCGCCAGCACCTGGAGCGCGTGGCGTACAAGTCGAGCGCCGACCGCTCCACGCGCTACCTCGCCATGGTGGCGATGGCGTCCGCCGCCACGCGCCGTGGTGACGGCGAGGACCCCTTCACCGGCCTCGGCGAGACGCGCCGGACCTTCCAGCGCTACATGCGCAGCCGTGGGGAGACGCTGGCGTGGACCGCGCTCGCACTCGGCATCCTCGAGGAGGATGCGATGTCGCGCGGCGAGGCCGCGGATCCGGACTCCGCCGAATGCATCCGTGAGGCGCTCGAGAAGGCCCGTTCGTCCGAGGTTGCGGGAGCGCTCGCCATCGCCCTGGGAATGATCCGGGATCCCGAGGCGATCGAGGTGCTGCTCGCGCGGCTGAAAGAGACCGGCGATCCGTACATGCGCGGCTACGCGGCGCTGGCGCTGGGAATGATCGGCTCACCGGCGGCGATCGCTCCCATCCGGCAGGTCCTGTCGGAGTCGACGGATCTATACTTCGTCGTGGAGAACGCGGCGATCGCTCTGGCGCTCCTCGGCGACCAGGAGACCGGCGTGCGCATGTACGACGTGCTCGACAAGGCCAGCAACCCGAAGGTGCAGGCGTCGGTGGCTTCCGCCATGGGGTGGATCCGCGACCCGCGTGCGCTGGACAAGCTGTGCACCGCGCTGGGCGACATGCGCCGCAACGACACGGCGCGCGCATGGACGGCGGTGGCGATCGGACGCATCTGCGACCGCGACCGCTGGCCCTGGGTCGGTCGGCTCTCGGTCGATGCGCTGTACGACGTCAACTTGCCGACGCTGCTCGAACCGATCTACGAGACGGGTCTGCTCGACCTGCCCTGAGCGCTCAGGCCCAGAAGGGCCCCCACGGCGGTGACGAGCGCGGCGAGTGCCGTCCGGCGAGCGCGCGCGGCGGACGCGTCGCGCATCGCCTCGTGCGCGGACAGCTCGCCTGCGCGACGACGGAACGCGCGCACGTTCTCCTCCCACGCGGGGCGGTTCTCGGCCGCGAGCACGGCCTGAGAGAGCGCTCGCTCGAGCTCGTGCGCCTCCTCCTCGGCCGCGTGCGAATCGCCCATCCACAGGGCCGCCGAGCACGCGCGGTGCAGCAGTTCCAGGTCGCCGGGTGCGTGCCGAAGCCCCTCGCGCGCCGCCTCGAGCGCGCCCGCGGGATCTCCGGCGCTGTACAGGATCTCGCAGCGCATCCGCGCCCTTCGCAGGGCATCGGGCTCGGCCGCCTGTCGTTCCCACGCGGCTGCGTAGTCGCCCTGTTCCAGGAGCGGCCGCACAGCCATGCTGTCGTCTTGCGCGGCGAGCCCGAGCATCAGGGTCAGTGCGAGGTTCATGCGCCTGCCCCTCGGCGAAGACGTGCGCGCGCTTCCTCGAGCGAGCGCAGCTGCAGCTCCTCCATCGGACAGAGATCGTCGGTGAGGACCTGGGCCTCCGGCATCGGTGTCACGAGCCGCGTGAAAGCGGGCAAGGAGCGCGCGCCGAGCCGGAGCGCGATCGCGCGGCTCTGCGGCTCCAGCCCGCGTGTCGCGTCGTAGGGCAAGAGCGCATCGCGCCTCGCCAGCAGCACGAAGTTCCGCGACTGCGGGACGCGCACGAGCAGGACGGGCGTACCGAAGGCTGCCGCGCACGTACGGGCCACGGCGGCGACGACCGGATCCTCGAAGTCGAAGCCACCGAGGTTGGCCGTGAGCCAGCCTCCCTCCGCGAGACGTTCCCGGAGCTCCTGGAAGAACTCGCGCGTGCAGAGGTGCGGTGGGATCTCGATCTGGTTCGCGTAGCAGTCGAGCACGATCTGATCGAACTCGCCGTCGCTGCAACCCAGCGCGACGCGCGCGTCCAGTCCGCTCCAGACCTGTCGGTGCTCTCCGTCGGCCCGGAGATCCATGTGCCGTTCGCCCATGCGCACCACCTCGGGGTCGAGCTCGATTCCGACGAACTCGGGGCGCACGCCCGACTCGCCGTCGAAGACGCGCAGCACGGTGCCGGCGCCGAGGCCGAGCACCAGGACGCGCCAGTGCTCCGCCTGCGGCGACCATCCCAGGGGCAGGAGGAAGTCGTTGTAGTAGAAGCCTTCCGGCAGCGGACCCGGCTCCGTCTGCCACGCCGACTGGAACGAGTCGAAGCCCTCGTTCACCTGCAGGAAGCGCAAACCTCTCGTCTCGTCCTCGACCACGCGCAGGGACTGGTACGCGGAGTCCGCGCGCTCCAGCTCCACCCAGCCCGGCGCGAGAGCAGGCCGCAACGGCCGAGCGGCGACTCCGGCTGCACCCAGGGCGACCACGAAGAGCAGTGGCGCTGCCCGGACGAGCACCCGCGCGAGGGAGCCGGCCAGCAAACCCGCGCCCAGGAGGCACGCGCCTGCCAGCCAGAACGTCTTCTGCGTGCCGAGCACGGGCAGGAACCAGTGGCTGGCGCCGAAGACACCGGCCAGGCTGCCGAGCGTCGACACGCACAGGACGGAGCCCCCGGCTCGGCCCGCGGTGTCGGCGCCGATCCGCGCGACGCTCTCGACCGTCAGAGGCGACACCATCCCGAGCAGCGTGGCGGGCGGCAGGAAGACCAGGGCCGCGACCGCGAGGCTGCCCCAGCTCACGAGCTCCGCCGCTTCGTGCAAGGCGATGCCCGGCGGCAGGAAGGAGCGCGCGCACAGCGCGGCGAGGTACGGCAACCACGTCATGGTCGCCGCGGCGGTGATCAGCGCCCAGGCGAGCGGTACGAGCGGCGACGGGCGCGTCGCCAGTCGCCCGCCGAGCAGATAGCCGACGGACAGCGCGAGCAGGATGACGGCGATGACGTTCGTCCAGACCACCAGGCTCGTCCCGAACCAGGGGGCCAGCAGACGGACCGCGGCGAGCTCGACGACCATCACCGCGGCGCCCGAGAGCCCGGCGACGAGCAGCACAAGGGCCTTCGCGCCAGGGCCCATCGCGCGCGCGGCGCCCGTCAACGCCCCGGCGCGGCCGTCGATGCCTCGCCGGGCCGGCGCGATCCGTGAGGTTTCGCCGTCATGCCGCCGAACGCTGCCGTCAGGGAACGGTCTGCGCGACGTAGTTGGTGAACACGCGGCCCCAGTCGCTGTTCGTGTACTGGTTCTTCACCATCTCGGCCGCGTTGCGGGGAACGGTCTGCTCCTGCGCGCTGCCGTTGATCACGAAGCGCACGGGCTTGTCCATGTCCACCAGCGAGTCGTTCAGGTAGATGATGATGTCGGCCACCTTCTGCGCGTCGACGGTGATCGTGTTGGTCTCCCGGTCGGCCTTGGCCTCGACGCGCGGGTTCTCGGACACCTGCAGGCCTTCGAGGGAGATCCAGTGCGCGCGCTTCGCGTAGTCGCTGACCGGTGAGAAGGTGATCTGCGCCGGATACGCCGTGCGTTTGTTCTTGCCGACCCACGGCCAGAGGTCGGCGGGGCCGCCCTCGGGCAGCGCCGTGCAGTTGCCGAAGCCGAGCTCGCCGATCTTGGCCTCGATCGCCTTCGCGCCGTCCTTGCCCTGCACGAGCAGCGTGGGCGTGTTGCGGAAGTTCCCCAGATTGGCTCCGGTCACGGAGGTCACGTCGCCGAGCCCGATCAGTCCCGCGAAGAGGTGCGGGTAGGAGGCGGCGGTCGCTTCCGCGGCGGCGTAGCCCTGTCCCGCCCCCGCCAGGAAGACGCGGTTCAGGTCGAGCGCGAACTCACGCGACGCGATGCCGAGCGCGTTCATGACGGAGATCACGCCTCCGGGCGCGTCCTTCGATCCGAAGGTCCCCCAAACGCTCGTGTCCGTTCCCATCTGCACGGCGATCAGGATCGCCCCGGCGCGCAGCGCCGCGTCGCTGAAGTGCGTGTTGAGGTGTGCCGTCGGATCTTCGCCCGCGTCGGGAACGGTCAGCACGAGCGGCATCGGGCCGCCCTTCCGCGGGTCGTAGGCCTTGGGGATGAAGTACGAGAACTGGACGTCGAAGCCGTTGGGGCTCTTGGTCTTGATCGACGCCACCTCGTTCTTCTTGGTCTTGAGGTCGCCCTTGAGTCGATCGGCGGTGGCCAGCCGGAACACCTCCTCCCAGTCCTCCACCGATGCCAGCAGCTTCGGGTTCTTCAGCCGCTTCTCGGTGG
>Ga0111538_10015259_pt1 | contig 10101 bp, 14 predicted proteins | sample SoiMethybrSBSTD1_FD_79669 | JGI IMG/M metagenome (GOLD analysis project Ga0111538, IMG submission 79669) | Bulk soil microbial communities from a Populus tree surrounding site in Tennessee, USA - Soil MetaG P. TD hybrid SBSTD1 (version 2)... | ecosystem: Environmental > Terrestrial > Soil >... | reverse complement strand
CTGACGCGCGAGGCCGCCATCGTGCACGGGGACGCGGCCAATCCCCGGCCGCGTCAGGAGCTCGAGGCGAAGTTCCGCGCGCTCGCCTCCGAGGCGCTGGACGCCGCCCGGGTGAACGAGGTGCTCGAGATGGTGGGGCGGCTGGAACGACTGCCCGACATCAGGAGCCTCACGGGACTGCTCTGAACTTCGAAGCCGGAACCTCGTCGACCTGGTAGCGGAGCCGGCGGCGCAGCAGCCACTTGACGGCCAGGAGATCGACGAAGGCGCGCACCGCGCGGTTGCTCACCCCGAACTTCGACGAGCCGAACCGGCGCGGGCGATGGCGGACCGGCACCTGCGTGACCCGAAATCCGGACGCCCGGAGCAGCGTCGGGACGAATCGATGCAACCCGTTGTAGGGCAGCAGCGCGTCCAGGCAGTGACGATGCAAGGCCCGCAGACTGCAGGCGCTGTCGATCACGTCGTCGCCGAGCATCCGGGTCCGTATCGCGTTGGCGATCCGCGAGGACACGCGCTTGCGCCAGTGGTCGTGACGCTGCACGCGCCAGCCCACGGCGGCATCGGCCGTCTTGAGCGCCTCGAGGAGTGCGCCGATGTCCCATGGATCGTTCTGTAGGTCGGCGTCCATGGTCACGACGATGCGCCCGGTCGAGTTCGCGTAACCGGCGTCGAAGGCCGCGGTGAGGCCGGCGTGGGCCTTCATGCGGAGCAGACGCACGCGGGTGTCCTTGGCCATCACCGCCCCGATGGCGTCGACGCTGCCATCCGTCGAGCCGTCATCCACGAACAGGACCTCGGCCGGCACGCTCATCTGGTCGATGACCGCGAGCACCTCCCCCGCGACGATCGGGATGTTCTCGGCCTCGTTGAACACCGGAAGGACAATCGAGAGCTCCGTCATGGCCCGCTCCCCACCGTGACCATCGTTCGATCGCCCAGTTTAGCCGACGCGAGAACCCGCCATCCAGGGTGCGCGCCCACGGCCAGCGCGTTCCAGCGGTCCCGCGTCATGATGAATGCGTCCCGCGGCTCCCCCTGCAGGCGCGCCCGCACCGTGCTGTCGTCGCGCATCTCGATGACGCGATGACGGTGCAGGTACACGTCATAGCTCAAGCGCAGGTCGGGATGTCCGATCACCGCTCCCCCCGAGGACCCCACGCTGGCCGAGGCGGCGACCGCCAGCGGCCGCACGTCGAACGCGCGCGCATAGCGGCCCGGATACGTGAAGCCCTCCATGAGGAATATCACGGCCAGGGCCAGGCCGAGAACTACCGCCCCGCCGGCCCCGCTGCTGCGGGCGCTGCGGATCAGGGCGACCAGGGCGGTCGTGGCCAGCACCACGAGCATCACCTTCTCCCAGGCCGCGTGAGGGACGTAGGCGCCGTCCTCGCCGGAGACCAGCCGCGCCATCGGAAGAAACGTGGCGATGGCCACCGCGAGCACGGCCCCGCCGCAGACCACGAGGGCCACGGCCCGCGCCCGCCGCGCGGCTCCGGTGAGAGGAGCGGTCATCAGCTCGGCCGTCAGCAGTGCCAGGCCGGGGAACACCGGCAGCACGTACCGCGCGCGATAGTGTCCCGACAGCGTCGAGAGCACCCACATCGTGGCCGTCCAGAGTATGACCCGCCGCCGGGCGTCATCGGGCTGCGCTCGCCACCACCACGGTGCGGCGGCCAGGATCACGGTCCACGGCAGGAATGCCGCGAGAGGCACGTGGAGCGCCGCGAGCCGGGAGAGCATCGGCCCCACCAGATACCAGGTGACGTAGTGACCGGTGACGACGCGCTGCTCGAAGCCGCCCTGCGAGCTCACCTGGTACGGGATGAGCCAGGTAACGGCCGCGACGCCGAGCACGAACGCCGAGCCGCGCACCAGGCGCAGCTTTCCGAGCTGCGCCGCGCCATCGCTGAAGATCACCGCCACGCCCGCGGCCGCCAAGGCTGCCAGCGCCTGGGGCCCCTTGCAGAGCAAGCCGGCGGTCAGACATGCGTAGAACCCCGCCAGCGGGGCCAGTGTCCAGCCCTGACGCTGCGCACGCATGAACCAGTACAGTGCCCACACGAGCCAGGCATTCAGCATGACGTCCGGAAGGACCTGGTGACTCATCTCGAAGTTCATCGGCGTGGTGACGAGGATGAGTCCGGCCAGCAGCCCGGCCGGCCATCCCCACAGCAACCGGCCGACGGCGATGGTGCCGGCCACGGTCAGCACCGATGACAGTACCGCCGGTAGCGCCGCCGTGAGCTCGGTCACGCGTCCGAACGGCAGCGACGCCAGCGCCACCGCCCAGAAGAACAGCTGTGGCTTGTTCAGATACGTCTCACCACGGATTTCGGCGACCAGCCATGTGCCGCGATCGAGGACGTCCTGCGCGAGCAAGGCGAACCGGGCTTCGTCCGAGGACCAGAACGGGCGCCGTCCGGCAGGAACAGCCGCGACGATCAGCGCCAGCAGGAGGACGCCGAGCGCGCACACGACGGGGCGGCGCGCGATCACGAACGCGCGAGCATGATCAGCCGTTTCCGGAATAGGTATTCAACAACTCCAGCGCCTTAGATTACACGACCAGCGCCCCGGGACCGCCCCACACAGGAGCGGGGTCAGCCGAGCGTTTCGTACCGGACGGCTTCGGTCTTGTCGAAGTGCGCCAGGAAGGCCTTCGGCAGTCGTCGGCGATGGTGCGTGGGCGGGTGAGGTTCCGTCTCGTCCGGCGGGCCGTAGACCTTCTGGAGCCGGGCGATGTGGGCGGCAAGCGCTTCCGCGTCTCGCCATTGCTCGAACAGGATGAGCTCGCGCGGGCTGTCACTGCGGCGATAGAAGGCGTAGTGCAGGCAGCCGGAGTCCTCCGCACGCGTACTGGCGGTTGCTTCCTTTATCAGCGCGGCACACGCAGACTCGCGTCCAGCCTTCACTTCCATGTAGAAGAAGATCGTCAGCATCTACCTACGCCACCCCCCCTACGCTCACGGCTCCGCCACCGCCGCAGAGAAGCATTTGCAACTGGCGCACGTCGTCGCCGGTCACCCCTGAGATTTGCACGGTCCTTGCCGCCCACAATGCGATCCGGAATAACCGGTGCCGCGACCTATATGTGCACCCGGGGCTGGGGCCGAGACGAACCGTAAGTCTTCGTCGCCGCGGACTCTACGACGACGCCGTCGCAAGGACAAGCCAGGTCGGGGTTTCCCTGACACGAACGCGGCGATTCTTTGCGTTTTTGCGAAACCCGGGGCTCCGGCCGGCCCTCTCAAAGGTGGGAGAACAATCATGACGAAGCGTTGTTCGGCGCGATGATCGCAGCGGCGATATTGACCGGGTGCGCCGCACTGCACACGACGGGGACACGGTCGAGAGAAGCGATGCTTATCGACGCCGGCTTCTCCGTCGAGTCGGCCGACACAGCCGCGGATGTGGCGACGCCGCCGGCGCGGCGAGTCCGGCGTGAGATGCGCAACGGCAAGACGGTGTACGTGTACCGTGATCCAGAGCTGTGCCACTGCATCTACGTCGGCGGAGAGCCGGAATATCAGGAGCTCCAGCGGCGTCTCCTCGAGCAGTACGTTTCGGACGATTGAGGCGCCGGCTCGAAGACTACCTGGCAACGCGCGCGCGGGACGCGTTCAGCGTCACGGCCGCGCGGATAAGAGCCTTCAAGGCCCTCTCATCGATCTTCTCGCCCGCGTGGAAGTCGATGGCGCGCCTGGTGTTGCCCTCCAGGCTGGAGTTGAAGAGGCCTGAGGGGTCCTCCAGTTCGGCCCCCTTCGCGAAGGTCAGCTTCACTACGTTCTTGTACGTCTCGCCGGTGCAGATCAATCCGTCATGAGACCACACCGGAACTCCTCTCCACTTCCACTCCTCGATCACCGCGGGGTCGGCTTGCTTGATCAACCTGCGGAGCCGTGACAGCGTCGTGCCCCGCCAGTCGCCCAGCTCCTTGATCCTCGCGTCGATCATCCGCGATGGGGACTTCCGTTCCTGGAGTTTCCTGGGGCTCACACGCGGATTCTAGCTGGAACTAGGTAGAATGGCGCCGGCTCTTCACCGACGTCCCGCAGCTGACGCGAAGCTAGAAAAGGAGCGCACGCGATGGTCATCGCGATGTTCAAGACCGTGAAGCGCGAGGACATCAACGCCGGCGAGTACCAGACAGCTGTCGCCCGGATGATGGGTGACGAAGATGCCCGGCTTCGTCTTGCTCAAGGGCTGCACCACTCTCGAGGCCTGGCGCAGTCACCCCGAGCATCGTGCCACGCAGCGACGCGGGTACGAGGAGTTCTACGACTCGCTGTGGGTCAAGGTCTGCAACGTCGTCCGCGAGTACGAGTGGAAGCGATCCTAGAGCTTCATTCCAGGCCGGCGGACGCGGCGCCGAAATCACCGCTCTGGAAAGCTCGTAGCCAGCGCTCGAACGCCCCGATACTGAGGACCGCATCGACGGCCTGGCGAAGCGCGCCGAGCGGAGCGAGTCCGAGTGCCTCGTCCCACAGCGCCTCATCTGCTTCCGCCGCGGCCAGGAGCATGGCCAGCGCCTGACGCGCCCCGGCCTGACCGACCATCGTCACGGTATCCGGTCGTGGGAGCCGCCCCGCTCTTTCCATCGCGCGCGCCAGCCCAGTCGTGAACAGATCGGCCGTAGCAAGAACGAAAAAGGAATCGGCCCCGTAGGTCGCCTTGAACTCGTCCGCCAGTAGTGGCAGAAAGCCGTCGTCTACGCTGGCCGCCAGGAAGTCGTCCACCAGATCATCGTATGACAAGAGCGTCGTCGTTTCCGAAGCTCCCTTCGCTCCACGTGCCGGCCGCTGCAGCATGCGCGGTGACAGTGAGGCTGATGGCCATGATCGCCACGAGTCGCTTGCCGTTCGGTGTCGCCATCTCATCCGCCTCAACGATGCCGATACGTCAACAATTCACGGATGCGCTTGCCGCCGATCACTGCTGATTCTTCGCGGACCATCTGCTTCACCTGCGGCGAGTACCAGATCGTGGTCACCCACGAGTCGTTACGAGTGTTTCGGCAAACCACGCGGAACGCGCGGAACGTGCCGGCCGGTACAGTCAGCGACTCTTCGCCTTCCACGGCGCACGTCCGTTCGATGTCGTCACTCTGGCGATCCAACGGACGATCCTCGTGGTACTTGACCGTCCACGTTGCACCAACCGTCATCGGGAACGTCACCCATCGCCAGGTAGATGGTGTGATTTCTCTAACGATCTTGCCTTCGACCTCTTCTCGCGCGAGGGCCAGGTCGTCCACTCGGTAGTAGATCCGCCGGCTGCCTGTCTTGATAACGTAATGCTGTGCTCCGCCGATCGGTTCGATGCGATCGACTTCCCAGACGAACGTCCCGACGCCGCTTGGACTCTCAGACCGGAACGCCCACTCGTCCCCGACCCGCCAGAGGGGCGCGATGACGGGAGCATTCGCCGCCTTCCCCTCCACCGGCGCCACTGTCGCAACCGGAACGGCGGCGGCACCCCGGCGCGCCTGGTCTTCGCGGGCCTGTCGAATGCAGTCCTGCCAGGCGCCATAGTCGCCGGTGTAGGAGACCCAGATCTGACCGTCCTGGCGAATCTCTTTTAGCTGGACGCCGGGGAACCTATCGCATTGCTTCCACTGGTCCCACGCCATCTCCTGCGCCAGCGTCATACGAGCCATCTGACAACCCGCGACTGCGCCTGAAATGAGCAAGAGTGCGAGAAGAAGGCGGATTCGAGTCATCGCCTCGAACTCGGCGGCAGGAGCCGCTCCGAACCAGTGCGCTGCATGCCGTTAGGCGGCGAGAGGAATCTACTGAAATCGGGGAGGAGGAAACAAGGGCCTGGAGGGGTCGGGGTTTCCCCGTGCAACACAGGGCTGCCTCGCCCTCACAAATAGGCGACCGATTCACTGAGGGCGAGTTCGAGTGGGAGGTCCTGACGCACCCCGCAGCGTTTCAGGAACTGACGCCAGGTTGCGCGCTGCGCTTGGCGCGGTGCTGGTGCCGGGCACCGCGCCTGGCTCGACGGCCGGTCCGATCGTGGTCGGCATGGCGCGCCAGGGCTATAACCCGCAATTCCGTCAATGGCGAATTAATTCGCTCCCTGTGGAGAGACCCAGTAGATGGCACGGGCCGGGCGCCCGAACTGTGGCAAGCGGTGCAGCAAGCGGCGTGGAACGCGCTCACAAAAGTGTCGACGTGACCGCCTCGCTGGTTGCCTGCAAGACGGGATTGCGGAGTTGCTCTGGTCGACCGCATTTGCCGCAGGTGCCACTGGACGTAACCCCCGGGGAGAGGGTTAAGTGCACTACCGCCACGCGCATTCCTACAGTCGTCAGCGCCGTGTTCACCCGCTACAAGATCGGTGAGGCACTTTGAGCAGAGCGCTGATCCCTGCTTGCGGAGGAGATCTTCGATGCGCTCACAGAGCTTTTTAAGGTCAAACATATCGTTGCTCCATGTGGTGATCTGCCACCTGCGACGATCACCGATCCGACTCACGCCCGAGGACCTGAGGCGAGGCGGAGATTGCTTCCCGATCGTACACTGCTGTCGCCCCGCCGAACCGCAGCCGACGATCCCCAGCTCGTGTCAAAGTTCTTCCACCGCGACGGCTGGGTGGTGGGGCGTGGATGGCCACTCTCTCCGCCTCACGATGCAGCTCGATCGTGAGGGCCGGCACTACGCCTTCACCGGCCAGGCCACCTATGACGCGGTCCTGAACGGAATAGTTACGGCGGTGCCCCCGGGGGATCCGAAGCCCTGGTGCCGGCCGCAACTTCAGCCGGTGTGGGCTACAATCCCGCGGAATGCGATTCCGTTGACCGACGCAAGGACCGTCGAAGGCCGGATGTTCAGCATGGGTGCTTGACCATGGCGTGGTGGCAGAACCTCGACTCGCCCGCTGCTGCGTGGCTGCGCCGCGTGATCATGCGTCACCGCGACGAGGACAGTCCCAGGTCAGAATTCCAGCAGTACGTCAGCCCCGAGGTCGTGGCGGCGGTGAGGGCGGCGATGCGGCGCGGCGGCGAGGTGCGGCAGCTCACCGTGCTCTTCGCGAACATCCACGGCTTTTTCTCGCTGCCCGAGCGGTTGGAGCCGACGCAGATCGTCCAGTTGATGAACGAGTGTTTCATGGACATCACCAGCGTCATCCAGGGTCACGGCGGCACCGTCGACAAGTTCATCGGCGACGCGGTCATCGTGCTCTATAACGCGCCCCTGGAGTGCCCGGACCACGCCCTCCAGGCGGTGCAGACGGCGCTGGAGCTGCAGGAGCGCGCGCGGGACCTCTCCCGCCGCTGGGAGGCCCACGTCGGCAGCGCCATCCGCTGTGGGGTGGGCATCAGCACCGGCGAGGCGTTCGTTGGCAACATCGGCGCCGCCCAGCGCATGCAATACGGGGCAGTCGGCCACACTGTGGACCTCGCCTCGCGCCTGGAGAGCCTGACCGAGGAGTACAACGCGCCGGTCGTGATCAGCGAGACGACCCATCAGCATGTGGCCGGCCAGATTCCGACACGCGAGCTCGGCGAGGTCGTTCCCGAGGATATGACGCGGCCCGTGAAGATCTTCGCCGTGCTCACCTAGGCTGACGCGCCACCCGAGCCGGCCGGTGGCCGAGCTCATTTCCGCCTTCGAGATCCCGGCGCGCCAGCGTGTGCTACTCGGTGAGCGCCGGCCAGCGGTGCAGGAGCTGCAGCTCAGGCGCGTGCGGGGGGAGTTGGGCGAAGCGAAGCGCAGCAGTGAACGTCGCGCGGCGGTCGCGCACGAGGTTCACTCGATGACCTGATCCGCCCGCACCAGGAGCGATTGTGGGACAGTGAGCCGCAGCGCCCGCGCGGTCTTGAGGTTGATCGCCATGCCGATCTTCGTGGGCTGCTCGACGGGCAGCTCGGCGGGCCGGGCGCCCTTGAGAATGCGGTCGACGTAGGTCGCCGCGCGCTGGCAGCCCTCCATTACGTCGGGCCCGTAGAACAGGAGCATGCCCGCTTCCGCCGAGGCTGGCTCGCCGGAGAGGCTCGGCAGCCGATGCTTGAAATACCCAGGTGTCCCCTACGCCAAGGCCGGGACGCGCAACCGTGCTGCCGGGCGGTGGCGGAGGTGCCGCGATTGAAGTAGCACAAGCGGCAAGGAACATCGCAGCAGGTATCATCCAAGCGCAGGTGAACGCGACCGCCAGTTGTGTAAGGGAGGAGAGGCGGCGATTTACTGGCCGCGACGTCACTCGATCACCTGATCCGCCCGCGCCAGCAGCGAGGGTGGGATGGTGAGGCCGAGGGTTTTAGCCGTTCTGAGATTCATCACGAGCTCGAATGTCGTCGCTTGCTCGACCGGGAGGCCGCTGGGATTCGCACCTTTTAAGATGCGATCGACATACGTGGCGGCTCGACGGAACATCCCCGGTACGCTGGTGCCATAACTCATCAGACCGCCGCGATCCGGGAACTCGCGCCAAGGGGAGATTACCGGCAAGCGTCTTCTTGCGCCGAGGACTACGATCTCTTCCTGATAGGAGCGAAGATGCGGTGCACCCGACACCATAAGCGCCCCAACGTTTGCACGGCTGGCCGCCTCGAATGCCTGCGGGAGCCCCTCCGCGTTCGACGCCTCGACAATCGTTAGCTGAAAGCCGAGAGACCGAGCGGCGCGTTCGATCTCCGCAACACGCTGCAAATGCGCGCGATCCTGCCGCGTCGACAAGACTGCAACGTGACGCACTCCTGGAAGAGCCGCCTTCAGGATCTCCAAGCGTTTGGCCTCGAGACCGATATTAAGAGAAGTCAGGCCGGTCATGGGGCCGCCTGGTCGGGCCAGGCTGGCGACATACCCGAACCGAACGGGATCCTCGCCTATGACGAACACGACGGGAACATTTGCGGTTGCGTGTCCGAGATAGGGCAAAGCCGTTGCCGTAACCACGATCACGTCCGGGTGGCTGCGCGCGAGCTCGGAGGCCAATTCACGGATCTTGTCGTCGGTGGCGGAGCGCACTTCAAGAACGTAGTTTTGATCCTCCAGCCAACCAAGCTCGTGCAACCCCTGCCGCAGCGCGTCGACGAAGGCTGGCACGGGCAGCACCGTCAGAAATACGACGCGATGGAGCTTTCTCCCCTGCTGTGCTCTGACGCCGAGCGGCGAGACGAGGGTTGCGAGGGCACTCGCGAAAAATCGGCGGCGCGTCAGCATCGTGGCGGCATTCTAGCGCCAGGCTAATGTGGCGGCCAGGGTCGTAGCAGGGGGCTGAGGCCTGCTGAGCAGCGGCCTGAGCACGGGCAGCGCCGCGGCCGCGCTTCTGAGCGGCGCCGCTACGCTGACAGCAGGCAGCAGCACGCTGAGGTGGCGACTTTCAGCTTGCCGGGCAGCCGGGCTCGAACTCGGGGATGCCAGGTGCCACTCACCCGCCTGCCCGCCACACCGATCAACGACACGCACGACGGCCGCGCGGAAGGCGGCAGCATCCTGCAGCGGCTCATAGGACATGGCCAGATCGGCGCCTGGGAACGCGATCCGGAACGCCGCATGAGCCGCGTGGATGAATGCGCTGAGCGAGTCCGACTCGAACCGGGCATCACCGTGACGCCCGAAGGGCGCTTCTACGAGGTCAACGGGCTGGCCACCTACGGACAGATCATCGGCGGGATTCTGCGTGTACAAAGTGTGATGCCCCCGGGGTGACTCGAACACCCGGCACGCAGTTTTGACTGCCGAGGAATCCGAGGCGCCACGACTTGCGATTGCGCTACCGTGGTACCGATGCTGGTCCGAGTGCCATTCAAGGTCGCGGAGGTTGGCACCCTCGAGCGGCAGAAGCACGACCTCTTCGCGCTGACTCACCGCCACTACTGGCAGAGCGAGTTCTTGGCCCTGGAGCGCCACCTCATAGGCAGTCGGTACGCCGAATACGCAGTATGGGATGGGAGACATTTGCATCTCGGCGCTCACTCGCGGCTTGGTAGGGCGTTTCGCGGGTCGGACTATGATCGGGTCGAGATCACAGCCACCTCAGTGATCGATGCAGGATGGACCATAGCCGCTCAGGAATGGAGCGCGGAGGTCGAACAATGAACTGCCCCAGATGCGACCTGCCTGCACGTCATTCGACTTACACCGAATGCTG
>Ga0111538_10015257_pt1 | contig 10102 bp, 6 predicted proteins | sample SoiMethybrSBSTD1_FD_79669 | JGI IMG/M metagenome (GOLD analysis project Ga0111538, IMG submission 79669) | Bulk soil microbial communities from a Populus tree surrounding site in Tennessee, USA - Soil MetaG P. TD hybrid SBSTD1 (version 2)... | ecosystem: Environmental > Terrestrial > Soil > Tree... | reverse complement strand
CGCCAGAGAAGCAATCTGTCTACCGTCTACAATCGCGCTGAGAACGAACCCCGCCACGAAGATTACGAGCGACGAGAGGAAATGATGTTTACGCATGTGATCTCCCTGTTTTTGATCTCTTTGTGATTAGAGGGGGTTCGATTCCAAATATAATCTGCGCGCGTTTTGAGTTCAACATTCCAATTTCCGGCGCGCGCCGTTTATTCCTTGCGCCCTCCGTGATATTTGTTTGCCATGAAAAACCTCTCCGATCACGAACAACCGGACGCGCGCGTTGACGAGCTGGAGTTGGGCAAACTCGGTTACGCTCAGGAACTCTTCCGCACGATGGGTGGGTTCTCGAACTTCGCCATTTCGTTTTCGATCATTTCGATCCTGACCGGCGCGGTGACGCTTTACGGCCACGGGTTGAAGATGGGCGGCCCGGCCGAGATGGCTTTCGGCTGGCCTCTGGTGACGCTCTTCACGCTGGCGGTCGTTTGCAGCATGGCGGAACTGGCGAGCGCGTTGCCGACGTCGGGCGCGATGTATCACTGGTCCTGTCGCCTTGGCGGCAAGGGTTGGGGCTGGTTCACCGCATGGTTCAACATCATCGGACAGATCGCGGCCATCGCGGGCATCGATTACGGCTGCGCGTTGTTCGTCACGCCGCTCATCGGACTAAAAGCCACGACGCAAAATTTATTGATCGTTTACGGCGTGATCCTGCTGTCGCACGCGCTGATCAACCATTTCGGCATCAGGTTGGTCGCCTGGCTCAACGATTTCAGCGTGACGGTCCACATCGTCGGCGTGATCGTAATAGTCGGCGCGCTGCTAATCTTCGCGCCGAAGCAACCTTCGAGTTTCTTCTTCGCGCGTGTCACGAGCAACGAGGAAGGCTGGCCTTACTGGTGGGCGTTTGTCATCGGGTTGTTGCAGGCGATGTGGACTTTCACCGGGTACGACGCCTCGGCCAGCGTCTCGGAAGAGACCATTGACCCGCGGCGGCGCGCGCCGTGGGGGATGGTGATGGCCGTCGCGGTTTCGAGCGTCGTCGGATATTTGCTTTTGATCGCTTTGACGCTTTCGATCAACAACATCTACGTCACGCTCAACGCCAGGGACGCCAGCGGCAATTCCATTCCCGCCGTGATCTCCATTCTGGTAGTGGCGCTCGGCGAGCGCGCGGGAAATCTGTTTTCGGCGCTGGCCGCGATGGCGATGTGGTTCTGCGGGTTATCGGCGGTGACATGGTCTTCGCGCGTCATCTGGGCCTTCGCGCGCGACGAGGGGTTGCCGGCGTCGGGTTTGTGGAAGCGCGTCAGCCACAGGCATTCGACCCCGGTCTACGCCATCTGGCTGTGCGTGATTGCCGCGTTTCTTGGCGCGGTTTACAGCAAGGCGTATCCGGTCGTGACTTCGATAAGCACTATCGGGTTGTACATCTCTTACGTCATTCCCGTCTTTCTGCATTTGCGCGCGGGTAAGATCGAGCGCGGCCCATGGCATTTAGGCGGGTACAGCAAGGCGATAAATGTCGTGGCCGTTCTCTGGGTGATCTTCCTGAGCGTTATTCTCAGCCTGGCGGATATTATAAACACTGGGGCGTCAATATTGGCGGTGACAATTGCGCTTGCGCTGTGGTATGGATTGCGCGAGCGGCGCCGCTTCAAAGGGCCGGCGTGGGCCTCGGCGCAAACAACCGGCGGCGCCTCTAAACCTACTCTTTGACACGGAAGGTCTCATGAAAATGATTAGCCTCAGGCCGTTGCGCTTTTGGGCGTCGATTATGGCGTTGGCGCTGGCGCTGCAAATTTTCAGCCGGCCACACTCCACCTCGACGCAAGGGAAACGCTGGTACAAAGGCAATACGCACACCCACACCGTCAACAGCGACGGCGATTCGACGCCCGACGAGGTAGTCCGCTGGTACCGCGAACATGGCTACAACTTCCTGGTCCTGTCGGATCACAATTACCTGACCGAGGTCGACGGGCTGAACGCAGTCTTCGGCGCGCAGGGCAAATTCATCGTCATCAGGGGCGAAGAGGTCAGCGACAAATTCCAGGAGAAGCCAATCCACCTCAATGGCCTCAACATCAAACAGGTCGTCGAACCGCAGGGCGGCGCGAGCGTCTCCGGCGTGATCCAGAATAATGTCAACGCGATCCGCAAAGTCGAAGGCGCGCCGCACGTCAATCATCCCAATTTCCACTGGGCGGTCGGCGCGAACGATTTGAAGACGATCAAAAACTTGCGCCTCTTCGAGGTCTACAACGGCCACCCGGAAGTCAACAACCTCGGAGGCGGCGGGATGCCCGGACTCGAAGCGATGTGGGACGACATCCTTTCGGCGGGCATGGTCCTCTACGGCATCGCGGTGGACGACGCTCATTATTTTAAGACTCCCGGCGACCAGACGAAATCAACTCCAGGCCACGGATGGGTGATGATTCGCGCGTCGAGCCTCAGCGCCGACGAAATCCTGCGGGCGTTGGAACAGGGCGATTTCTACGCTTCGACCGGCGTGACGCTGCGCGATTATTCGGCGAGCGGGAGCGAGATCAAAATTGACATCGCCGAGGAGACCCAATCGCGAAGCAAATACACCGTGCAGTTCATCGGCAGATGGGGCAAAATCCTGAAAGAGGTCACGACTAATCCGGCGGTCTACGCTTTCAAAGGCGATGAGTTTTACGTCCGGGCGAAAGTCATCGAATCGAACGGCAAGGCGGCGTGGACTCAGCCGGTATTTTTGAAGGAATAAGCAGCGACATCTGATAACTATGAAAATAGACAGGATTCACAGGATTTTTCAGGATTCAACTCAATGAGCAAAATCCTGAAAAATCCTGTGAATCCTGTCTATTCTCCGAGGAGGAAAGATTTGACCCAGGGCGAGAGTAAAACAAGAGGGATGCTGAGTCTCAGCCGTTTGCGCGAACTGGTTTCACAGGAACAGATCGAAACAGTGATCGTCGCCTTTACCGACCATTACGGCCGTCTGACAGGCAAGCGATATGACGCCGAGATGTTCGTCGAAGATACGGCCAGTCACGGCTCGCATGGATGCGATTACCTGCTGACGACCGACATGGAGATGGAGCCTGTGCAGGGCTACAAGTTCGCCAACTGGGAGTTAGGTTACGGCGACTTCCACCTCGCGCCCGATCTGAATTCGCTGCGAGCGGCAAGCTGGCTCGATAAGACCGCGATCGTTCTGTGCGACGTGAAGAGCGAAAAGACGCATGATTACGTCTCCGCCGCGCCGCGCTCGATCCTGCGCAAACAGGTCGAGGCCGCGCGCAGATCGGGGTTCGAAAGCTTCGCCGCCTCGGAGCTCGAATACTATCTGTTTCAAACCGGTTACCGCGAAGCCGTCGCCGACGGCTGGCGCAATCTGGAGCCCGCCGGATGGTACCTTGAGGATTACCAAATCCTGCAAGGCACACGCACTGAAAGCTACACAGCCGCCGTCCGCCGCCATCTGAAACATTCGGGCGTTCCGGTGGAAAACTCGAAGGGCGAGTGGGGATTGGGCCAGCACGAATTGAACGTGCGCTACGCAGAGATTCTGGAGATGGCCGACAGGCATGTAATCTTCAAACAATGTTTGAAAGAGGTGGCCGAAGCCATGGGCGTAAGCGTGACGTTTATGGCCAAATTCGCCGCCGACCGCGCCGGGTCGAGCTGTCACATTCACCTCAGCCTGTGGCGGGACGGCAAAAACGCGTTCGCCGGCGATGAACAATTCGGCCCGGTGAAATGCACGGACATTTTTCGACATTTTCTTGGCGGCTGGATAACGCATGCGAGTGACGTGATGCCGTTTTACGCGCCGACCGTCAATTCATACAAACGCTTCGTGGACGCATCCTGGGCGCCGACCCGGTTGGCGTGGAGTTACGACAACCGCACCGCGGGCTTCCGCGTGGTCGGCCACGATCAATCATTGCGCATCGAATGCCGCATTCCCGGCGCCGATTGCAACCCGTATCTCGCATTCGCCGCCGCGCTGGCTTCGGGATTGGACGGGATCGCCAACAAGATCGAACCGCCCGAATGCTTCGTCGGCGACATTTACGCCGCGAAAAACCTGCCCCGTGTGCCCTACACTCTTGCCGAAGCCACGGACAGATTCGCGGCGAGTGAATTCGCCAATCGCGCGTTCGGTGAAGGCGTGGTTGAACACTACGCGCATTTTTTCCGCACGGAACAAGCGGCGTTCAATTCAGCGGTGACCGATTGGGAGCGCAAGCGGTATTTTGAACGGATCTGAGTAACCGCTCAATCCAATAAGGTTTACACCTTGACGCCCATGTACCTGTCCTTGATCTGAAATAGCAGATAAAAGGCCAGCCCGAAAAATATTAACTGGATTGGAAGCGCGACTATCGCGGAGCCGATTCCCATGATCGCGCCCATGCCGCTAAAAGACATCACGGAAATCAGCGCCCCTATCACCACTGAGAACACCGCATAAGCCACCCAAACCATCTCGGCGCGAAAGAGAGATTGCCAACCCACATTTTTATGATCGAACAGCCCTTTCACTGCCTTCGCCAAATAGATCAGAATGACTGCCCCAAAAGCCATCCCGACTACCGATTGGACTATTCCAAGCACACTACTTATCACACTCGAACCGGAGAGCGTGGCGATTGAGAGAACTGTTCCCACCAAACTCAGGAGAGCTGACAGTGATCCGAAAACGATTTGGATCACAGCGAAGACGATCAGGAGTATCGCCCAGAACGGGGCCAGTTTGACCAGAAGATCTCGAATCTGCTCCGGCAACGGCGGGAGCTTTTTTAGAAAGAGGTCATCGAAAAAAAGTTCCGCCGGATTAAAGACGCCGGCGCCTTTCGAGTCTATTGCGCTTTGAATGTTATCCATTGTTTCCTCTGTTCTTTTGGGGCAACTATGATTTCGCGTGATGTCCTACGTCGAAGCAAGTAAGAGTGGGACGGACTTTAGCCTGTCCGTAGCTTGAAATGGGAAGGGATAGACTAAAATCTGTCCCACCCCGGTATGTTTTGATTTAGGGCTCGCCGGGCTCTATGGTCAGCTTGTACTTAACCGGCCTCGAATTGTTCTAGATTTTAGAGCGGATTGCAAATGTGTTTACGGTGTCGGGCGATTCGTTTAATCGCCCTATGTCGGTTTGCAGTTCAGTGTGCGGATGTTTGTAGTACCGCCTTTAGGCGGAAAGGCTCAAGAGCCAGACGATTCCGGCTAAAGCCGGGACTACGAACCGTACATGCAATCGCAACGCGCTCTAGTTGCGGCGCGGTACAGTACCGGAGCGCTACTTCCCGTACATCCAATTGAAAACCGCTCTAAATCGGAAATTCCCTTTCTTCGTTCGACATGATTTGAGCAGACCACAGCCTGGGCGCCGCTGCGGTCGCGGCGCCAGCGCATGAAATTCGACTTCCGAAGCTCATCAGGGGAAGTTGTCGAACTTTCCGCTATGTTCCCGCCGGCCCGATTTTTTTTCGGCATATGCGGACGATCAAGGAATGTCGGGGCGCCGGACCGACTCTCGTGGCCGAGTGTGAGCGCCGGCTATCGGCGGCCGTTCAGGTTCGCCCACTCTCCCGACTGAATGAAGGTCGCCCAATAGAATGGATGGCGATACTCCTTGCTCCGCAGCATTCGCAGTTGCGCTTGCCTGAGGCCCTCGCCGCGCCCCTCTCCTCGCCGGAGCGCCTTGTAATATGGAATCATGACGTCTTTAGCGCGATCGTCCGACACCGCCCAGAGACTCATGACCTGGCTCTCGGATCCGGCCAGGACCAGCGCGCGCCTCAGGCCCTGCACGCCCTCACCAATCTTGATCTCGCCCAGACCGGTATCGCAGGCCGAGAGCGCCACCAGTTTCGTCCCCCACAAATCCAATCCCGCCACTTCAAGCGCCGTCAAGAGGCCGTCATCATCTCCTTTCTTCCATGAATTGGCCCCCGCGAGCGCCAGTCCGGAACGCAGTAAAGGGTTTTTGATGTGAGCGGCCCACGTGCTGAGTCGCAGGTCGGAAGCGCGCAGGGGGTCATTGCCAGGAAAACTCAGCGTCTCCGGTCCTCGTTCCTCCCGATCATCAAGGAAGAATCCGTGGGTTGCGATATGCGGGATGAGCGGGGACCTGGCTTGTTTGAGCGCCGTTTCAGTAGCCTGTCGTCGCAGGAGCAGTGAGGCTTTCGGCAGGATGGTTTTGATCGCCAACGCTTCACCCTTTGTTCCCGGCAGTGGCTGGAAAAAGATCCTTCGCGAGGCGTCTCGGCCTTCCCGATGATCGGCGCGCGGGCTTTCCGAATTTCGACTCCCTCGCGCGGCGGCGTTCGCCATTCTACCGAAGAGAGGATCGGCGACCACCAGTGGGGCGCTCATGCTCGGCTGTGTGGTTTGCAACCGCAGCAGGTCACGCCCGCTCGTCAGATAGCTGATGGTGTAACGCTCGATCAGATACCGATCCTTTTCATCCACCAAGGCGGCGAAAGGCATAAGGTTGAGCGAGCCATCTGGCGCAATCAGCAAATGGCGTATTTCGCCCGGCTCCGAGCGCAGCGACGACCGTATGGGCCGCATGACCAATTCATCCACGGCTCGCGCCAACCGGTTGACGTCCGGGCTGTTTTCACGCAGCGATTGGCGCCATGCGTCTACGGCTCGATCGATCGGAGCGGCCTCGCCGAGGTCCACCCACTTTGGCCACTTCAGCTGAGCTTTCGCCGCAAGCAGATAAGCGAGGTAGCGCGGCGGCGTCCTCTTCCCTGTCCGCGGCTCCTGCGGGGTGTAGAGCGCGAACTCGATCAGGGCGCCGCCGGCGGGAATGGCAGACTGGACGGCGGAAAGCGTGACCGGTCGCGCATTCGCCTGAAACTCGACGCTGCGGGCGCTGAGTTCGGCTTCCAGATTCTCGATCTTCTCCTCCAGCGAACCGAGTCGTGGCCGGTATGTTTCGGGGTTGGCCGTGTCTGACTCTTTGTGGATTAGCGAGGCCAACCGTGAGCGAGCTTCTATGAGTTGATCAAAAAGCTTTTGATCTTGCGGCGTGGCGTGGCGGCGCAACGCGGCGACCGTGTCCGTCACGGCGTCGAGCGCGCGCCCTTTCTGACGGAGCAAGGTCGTGAAGGCCAGTTTGAGAGCCTGCGGATCATCAGGGGCGATCTGGCTGTGTAGCAAAAACGTGAAACCGGTCTGCTTTTCGGCGAAGGCCAGGTAAGCCAGTTTCTGCCGTTCAGAGCCGGCGCCGAGATTGAGCGTGAGATTGTATTCGGCGATGTCGTTAGCGCGTGACTGCGATTCGACGGCCCGGACGATATCGCCTCTCGCCGCGCAAAGTACGGCCAGCTCGTTAAGAGTTGCGGCTACACTGGGATGTTGCAGCCCCAGAGCTTTCTCATAAATCGCCAGCGCCCGCCGATAGAGCGGCTCCGCCTCCGCATACTCGCCTTTGTTACGGTAAAGGGTGGCGAGATTGTTGAGCAGAACCGCGACTTTGGGGTGTTCGGGCCCCAGCGCTTTCTCCCGGATGGACAACGCCCGCTCGTAGAGCGGCTTCGCCTTCCCATATTCGCCTTTGTCCAGGTAAACGTTCGCGAGATTGTTGAGAATGGCGACGACATCAGGGCTTTCCCGCCCCAGCGTTTTCTCCAGGATGGCCAAAGCTCGTTGATATAGAGGTTCGGCCTTCGCATACTCGCCTTCGTCATAAAAGATGCTGGCGAGGTTGTTGAGCGCCATGCCGACATTGGGATTTTCAGGCCCGAACGTTCTCTCCCAGATCGCCAGCGCCCGCCAGAACAGCGGCTCGGCTTTCGCATAATCCCCCCTGCTGCTGTGGATAATTGCGAGGGAGTTGACGACCATAGCGACATTCGGATGTTCGCGTCCGAACGCCCTCTCCATGACCGCCAACGCCCGTTGGGCGAGCGGCTCCGCCTTAACATAATCGCCCTTGTTCCAATAAAGAGCCGCGAGACTGTTGAGAGTGATGGCGATCCTCGGATCCTCCGGGCTCAGCGCCCTTTCAAAGATCGTCAGCGCCCGCTGATAGAGCGGCTCCGCCTTCGCATATTCGCCCTTATTCCAGTGGATGCTGGCCAGGGCATGTAGAGCGGCGGCGACGTCGCAGTGATCTGGCCCCAGTATCCTTTCACGAATCTCCAGCGAGCGCTCGACCAGCGGCATAGCTTCATCGTGCTTAGCCGCCCCATGCAGCTTGACGTACTCTTTATACAGCTTGCCCGCTTCTTGTAGAGCGCGGTCGTCTTCCGTTGCGGCGCGCAATTCGTCGATCCGGATCTCGTAGCTTCCGGCAGCCGATCCATCTTGCTTGGCCTGTTTGGGCTTCACGATCAACCGGTAATCGCCCGCCGCTTCGGCCACTAGCGACGCCTGTTCCTGTCCACGTGGCCGGCTCTCGGAGTCCATCTCCTGAATCATGGCTCCGTCGGGGCTCGATACCTGCGCCACAACATCAATGCCCTGCTGTTCGATGATAACCTTCAGGAACTGATCGGCTCTCAGCTTGATCTGATAGATGTGCCGTTGTCCGCCGGTCAACTCGCGTTTGACGGATGCGCCAGGCGCGAGCGGGCGGACATCATTCTCATCGCCAACGCCATCCGGGCGACGAGTCGCTTCCTGAGTCGCCTCCTGAGTAAACCCCTGGGAGCGCAGGCATCCCTGCCTGAAGGTTTCCGGCAAGGACTGACTGACCGAGGCTCGCAGGCAGGGATGCCTGCGCTCCCAGGGGTTTTCATTCTTTCCGGGCGTCGCAGTCCGACATGAAAGCTCCTGGGTTGAGTATGAGGGCAGGCCGGGTGCAGCCCCCAAAACTGCGGCCGAGACTGCGATCATCGCCAAACCGGATAACAGAAATGTCATGATTTCGTCCGTACCTGCTTCAACAATCGATGAGCCAGCTCAGAATTCGGATTGGCCTCTCGCAACGCGCGAAATTCCCGCTCGGCTTCGTCCAGCAGCCCGGCTCGCGCATACAGCAACCCCAACACCAGGCGCCACCGAGCATAGACGCGGCGCGCCTGCGCCAATTCATTAGCCCTGACCGCGTCCAGAACGCGGAATTTCGCCTGGGGCGCGGGAGGGCGCGGGGCTTTCAACTCCCGGCCGTCTTTGACGGCTTTCACTTGCCAGTAATAGATTCCGCCTCGCTTGAGTGGTTGAGGCGCAGTCCATGAAGGATCAGTGATTAGTGGGCTCGCGACCGCCAGCCCGAATCGTTCGTCGTAAACCTCAACCACGTACCCCGTCGCTCCGTTCAATTGCGACCAGCGGAAAGTCGGGCGGTCCGAGAGCGTTACGGCCCCGACCGGTTCGATTACTGAAAACTCAGCGCGCCGGGCCTCGCCGCCCCCTCTCGGCCACAGCCTGGGCGGGATCAATCCGGCCAACAGCGGCGATCTTTCAAGCTCCTGGCCTGTAAGCGCTTTTCTGATCATTTGCTGATAAGCGGGAGACAGATGACCGACGCCCGATAGATTTCCTACCCGGTCCAAGGTCACCTGACCATCGCCGTCTTGGAGTCGGGCGATGACTATCGAGGCGCCTTCCGGGCGGGGGGCGGACGAGGCTGGAGGAGAGACGCCTGGCGACGGAATTGTCACGGCGATCTCCGGCTTCGGCTTTATCCGCTGCATCGTCCACCATCCCAGCCAGCCCGCAGACGCCAGTAAGAGCGCCGCCAGCGCCGAGCCGAAGATGAGCGTGGAAGACCTCGGACGGAAGGAAGGGATCGCAACGACCAAGCGACGCCAGCGTCCTTCGGTTGAAGAACGCGCCTCCGCCTCATCGAACACCCAGGATTTCAGCGCCAGATACGCCGCGTCGCCGTCCACCGCTTCTTCGACCTTCAGGCGACACTCTTCGCAGAGGCTCAGGTGGTCGGAGACGAACAACCATTCCGCGGCCGGGAACGGACGATGGCCGTAGTTTTCAATTTGAGTTCGAGTAAGATGATCAGACAAATCGCTTCACCTCTGCCGAATCAACGCCGCAAGGCTTGGCTATACCAGTTTTCAAATGAATGAAGATTGTTTAGCCACAGAGCACACAGAGAGCGCAGAGAGAATGGATGATTTCTCTGTGTTCTCTGTGT
>Ga0111538_10015256_pt1 | contig 10103 bp, 6 predicted proteins | sample SoiMethybrSBSTD1_FD_79669 | JGI IMG/M metagenome (GOLD analysis project Ga0111538, IMG submission 79669) | Bulk soil microbial communities from a Populus tree surrounding site in Tennessee, USA - Soil MetaG P. TD hybrid SBSTD1 (version 2)... | ecosystem: Environmental > Terrestrial > Soil > Tree... | reverse complement strand
TGTCATCTGGACCTACGGCAACCTGTCGCCGACCGAGATGCAGGACCGCATCACGACGATCGTCGAACGGGCGCTGACGACGACGGTCAGCAACATCGAGCACATGGAGTCGGAGTCGGTTCGCGGCACCAGCGTCATCAAGATGTTCTTCCAGCCGGGCGCGGATGTGAATGCCGCGGTCGCGCAGGTGACGGCGCTCTGCCAGGCGGTGACCAAGCCGCTGCCGCCGGGCATCACGCCGCCGCTGATCCTCCAATACAACGCCGCCGACGTCCCGGTGATCATGATCAGCCTGGGCAGCGATCAGCTGTCCGAGCAGGAGATCGCCGACCTCGGCAACAACTTCATCCGCACCCAGCTCGTTGCGGTGCAGGGAGCGGCGGTTCCGCTGCCCTACGGCGGCAAGAACCGCGTCGTGAACATCGACATCGACGCGGATGCGCTCTACGCGCGCGGGCTGTCGGCCCAGGATGTCCTCACCGCAACCCTGGCGCAGAACGTCATCGTGACGCCGGGCACGGCGAAGATGGGTCCGATCGAATACGACGTCGGGATCAACAGCAGCCCTGAGCTCCTCAAAGAGCTGAACGACCTCCCGGTCAAATACGTCAATGGTGCGCTGGTCTACGTCCGGGATATCGGCTTCGTCCATGACGGATTCACCCCACAGACAAATCTGGTTCGACGTGACGGACGTCACTCCGCTCTGCTTCCCGTCTTGACCAGCGGTGATGCCTCCACGCTGTCGGTAGTCAGCGGGGTCCGAAAGCTGCTGCCCACGATCATGGCGGGTATGCCCAAGAGCCTGACCGCGGACTTCCTGTTCGATCAGAGCGTCTTCGTCAAGGCTGCGGTGACCGGCGTCGTTCGCGAGGGGGCGATCGCCGCGTGCCTGACCGGCCTGATGATCCTGCTGTTCCTCGGCTCGTGGCGCAGCACGCTCATCGTCATCACTTCCATCCCGCTGTCGATTCTCGCCTCGATCAGCGTGCTCTACACCCTGGGCCAGACCCTCAACGTCATGACCCTCGGAGGGCTGGCACTCGCGGTCGGTATTCTGGTGGACGACGCCACGGTGGCGATCGAGAACAACCACCGCCACATGGAGATGGGCACTCCGCTGCGGCAGGCCATTCTCGACGCGGCCGCAGAAGTCGCGACCCCGGCGATCGTCGCGACCCTGGCGATCTGCATCGTCTTCGTTCCGATCTTTCTCCTGACCGGCGTCGGCGGGTTCCTGTTCTCGCCGCTGGCCATGTCGGTGGTCTTCGCGATGCTCACGAGCTACCTGCTGTCGCGCACGCTGGTGCCGACGATGCTCATGTACCTGATGCCGGCGGAACAGCGGGCGCATCAGTCGGAAGCGAATGGCCGGACCAGACGCTCGATCTTCGGACGGATCTCGCAGGCCTTTGACGCCGGCTTCCGGCGGTTCGCCGACGCATACCAGGGGATGCTCGACTGGGTGCTGGAGTACCGACGAAGCGCGATGATCGCATTCCTCGCGTTCGCAGTCGCCTCGCTGTGCCTCTCTCCGTTCATCGGGCGCGACTTCTTTCCGGCGGTGGACGCCGGACAGCTGCGGTTCCACGTCAGAGCCCCGGCCGGCACTCGAATCGAACAGACCGAAGTGTATTTTCAGCAGGTCGAGGACCACATCCGGAAGGTGATCCCCGCCAGCGAGCTGGCGGTCATCACCGACAACATCGGTCTGCCGAACAACATCAATCTTGCGCTGAGCGACAGCGTGACCGTGGGACCGTCGGATGGCGAGATCCTCGTCTCGCTGAAGCCGGCGCACCGTCCGACCGCCGAATACCTGAAGACACTTCGCGAGCAGCTGCCGCAGCGATTTCCTGAGCTCGAGTTCTTCACCCAGCCCGCGGACATCGTGAGCCAGATCCTCAACTTTGGATTGCCGGCGCCGATCGACATCCAGATCAGCGGCCCGATTCAGGAGAACAGACAGAACTACGCGATCGCGCAGCAGATCGCCGCGGAACTTCGAGGAGCACCGGGCGCCGTGGACGTGCACGTGCAGCAGATTCTCGACTCGCCGCGGATCATGGTGGACGCCGATCGGCAGCTCGCCCAGCAGGTCGGCCTGACCGCGCAAGACGTGGCCAACAGCCTGTCGGTGTCGTTGTCGGGCAGCGGGACGGCCACGACCAATTTCTGGCTGAACCAGACGAACGGGGTCAGGTATCCGGTGATCGTCCAGACCGAACCACACCGGGTCAGCTCGATGGACGAGCTGCAACGGATGCCCATCGCCAGTGCCGGGCAGGGCCCCGCGCAGCTGCTCGGAAACCTCGCGACGTTCAGCCGCACGACCACGCCGCTGTCGCTGAACCACTACAACGTGCAGCCCGTCTTCGACGTGTACGCGAACGTTCAGGGGACCGATCTCGGGTCCGTCTCCAACGCCGTCGACAGGATCGTTGCGAAGTACAACGCCAGGATCTCGAAGGCCAGCACGATCACCGTCCGCGGCCAGGTCCAGAGCATGAAGCAGTCGTTCTTTCAGATGGCGCTCGGCATCTGCTTCGCGGTCCTGCTCGTGTACGCGCTCATGGTCGTGAACTTCCAGTCGTGGCTGGACCCGTTCATCATCCTGATGGCACTTCCTGGCGCACTCGCGGGAATCCTCTGGGCGTTGTTCTCTACCCACACGACGATCAGCGTTCCGGCGCTCATGGGCTGCATCATGGCGATCGGCGTGGCGACGTCCAACAGCATCCTGCTGGTCACGTTCGCCAACCAGCAGCGCCAGCCCGCGGCCGGTGGCCACGACGCGCGGGCGGCCGCTTTGCTCGCGGGCCGGACCCGGCTTCGTCCCGTGCTCATGACCGCGCTCGCCATGCTCCTGGGCATGCTGCCGATGAGCCTTGGCCTGGGTGAAGGCGGCGAGCAGAACGCACCACTCGGGCGCGCCGTGATCGGCGGACTCACGGTGGCAACGTTCTACACGTTGTTCTTCGTCCCGGCCGCCTACAGCGTGTTCAAGCGGAAGGCGCCCGTGGAGATTGACAGCGAGGATGAGCAATGAACAGGCACGACCGGCCTGATGCCCAGGCGCCGCGGAGCGATTCCCCCGCTGCGCGTGCCCGCACTCGAACGATGATCCTGATCGGGGGCGCGCTGCTGGTCATGTTCCTCGTCCTCCTGGCCGTCAGCGTGGTTCCCCGCATGAGCAATACCCGGGCGCTGGCAGCTGCCGCCGAGAGCGTCCGGACCACCGCGCCCGGGGTACATGTCTTCCGGCCGAAGCCAGCGGCCGATGTGGCTCTGGTGCTCGCCGGTACCACGCAAGCGATTCAAGACGCGATCATCTACGCCCGTACGAGCGGGTACCTGAGCAAGCGTCATGTCGACATCGGCGATCACGTGCGGCAGGGACAACTGCTCGCCGAGATCGCCTCGCCCGAGATCGATCAGCAGCTCAGTCAAAGCCGGGCCAATCTCCTGCAGGCCGAGAAGAACCGCGATCTGCAGAACGCCACCCTCGATCTCGCGCGCACCACGATGGAACGCTATAAGGCCGCCGATGCCGAAAAGGCAGTGGCCATCGAATTGGTCGATCAAAGCGTCAGCGCGTTCCGCACGGCGCAGTCGTCGGTCGCGGCGGCGGAGGCGAGCGTCGAGGCCGCTCGCGCCAACGTCCGGCAGCTCGAGCAACTGAGTTCGTTCCAGCGCGTCCTCGCGCCGTTCAGCGGCACGATCATCCAGCGGAACGTCGACGTCGGTGCCCTCATCACCGCTGGCAGTCCCACCGACAACACGGCGGTCGCGCCGACCAACGTCACCGGTGCGGCAAACGGCCTGTTCGAGGTCGCCCAGGTCGACCAGCTGCGGGTGTTCGTCAACGTGCCACAGGCATTTGCGCCAAACGTGCGACCCGGCATGCCGGTGCAGGTGACGGTGCGCGGGCACTTGGAGACACCGGTTGCCGCGGCGGTCACTCGCACTTCGAATGCGCTGGATCCAGGAACGCGTACGCTCCTTGCGCAGGTCGATATTCCCAACGCGCCGCGACGGCTCCTTCCCGGCATGTTCGTGTATGCGAGCTTCAACGTCTCGCCGTCCGGCACCCGGTGGACCGTGCCCGCAACCGCTGTCGTCTTCGGCTCGGAGGGCCCACGGGTCGTCACCATCGGACCGGGGAACACCATCCATTTTCAACAGGTCACCCTCGGCCGTGACTACGGCGCATCGATTGACGTCCAGGGCGGCCTGCACGGCACTGAAACGATCGTCACGCAGCCGATCGTGTCACTCCAGGAGGGTCAGGTTGTCAGGCCGATTGCGTCCTCGAAATAGCTGGGGCGCGATCCTTGCGGTCGCGTGTCTGCCGCTCGCCGGCTGCACGGTCGGACCGCAGTACGTGCGGCCGCCAGTGATCCAACCCGAGGGATTCAAGTCACAGGCGGGCAGCGGAGCGGCGCCGCGCCTCGCTCTGGAGTGGTGGCGCCTCTATGGCGATTCGCATCTCGATCGGCTGATCGCAACCGCGACGACGTCGAATCAGAGCCTCGAGCTCGCGGTGGCGCGAGTGGACGAGGCTCGTGCCCTTGCCCGTGTGGCCGCCAGCTTTCTCGCGCCCACGATCTCGCTCGATCCCTCGTTCGCGCGAACGCGACTCTCGGGAACGCGCGCGAGCCCGACGACTGGCCAGCGCATGCAACGCGCCGCGACGATCAACGACTGGCTGGTCCCGTTCGATCTGACCTACGAGGTTGACGTGTGGGGCCGCGTGCGACGCGGGCTCGAATCCGCGCGCGCGCAGCTGGTGGCCACGGCCGACGACGAGGCCGCGGTGAGGCTGGCGGTCCAGACCGACGTCGCGCAGTTCTACTACACGCTGCGGCTGCTCGATTCACAGGTCGAGATCCTGACGCACACCCTTGCGGCGTATCAGGAGCAGGTTCGCGTCCTCTCGGTTCAGCTCAAGACGGGACTCGGCGGTCCGGTTGCGCTGTATCAGGCGCAAGCCCAGCTCCAGAGCACATCGGCCCAATTGCGGGATATGCAGCGGGCCCGAGACGACCAGGAACACGCGCTGGCGATTCTCTGCGGCCAGGCGGCACCGTTGTTCTCGGTGCCGGTCAGCCCGCTTCGCGACACTCCGCCTCCCGAGGTCCCGGTCGGCCTGCCCGCCACCCTGCTGACGCGGCGGCCCGATGTGGCAGCTGCGGAACAGAGAGTGGTGGCCGCCAACGCGCAGATCGGCGTGGCGACGGCGGACTTCTTTCCGCGATTGACGTTGACCGGCTCCGCCGGCTTCGAGAGCACCGCCGTGAAGAGCCTCTTCAGCTGGCAGAGCAGCATCGCGTCGATTGTCGCCGGCGCCACCCAGCCCATCTTTCAGCGAGGTCGGCTCAAGGGAAATCTGGCGGCGACCAAAGCGCGACACCGTCAGGCCGTGGCAACATACGTGGGCCAGGTGTTGATCGCGTACGGCGACGTCGAGGATGCCTTGACCGATCGGCGCGCGCTGATCGAGATGGTCGGAAGTTTGCGCGAGGCGGTGGACGCATCACAGAACTATCTGCGCGTCGCGCAGGTGCAATACAAGAACGGCCTCGTCGACTACCTCGTCGTTATCGACGCTGAGCGGACCCTCCTCGCGAATCAGCTCTCGCTGGCCCAGGCCGTCAACCTGCAGCTGGGCGCAAGCATTCGATTGATCAAGGCGCTCGGTGGAGGGTGGGAATCGGCCTGAGCGCGAGACGCATTCGGAGCTCCGGGCGTGCCTCGTTCTTGACTAACACTAAGGTGTAATGGAGTTCTTGTCTGACCAGCGGTCTAATGCACGATGATGGCAAAGGCCGTGGGCACTCGGGTTCGGCGGCCAGTCGATCAGTGAAGTGCGATGAGTCGGCCGCGACCACAATCGATGCGAAAGCAGGTGGCGTATGGGAACGAATGACGGTCCCGTGCAGTTTGCCGGCGGAGCCCTCGGCCGGCATCGTCACATTTGCGCGTTCTTCAACTCCGTCGCTGAGGAGCATCGGGTCCTTCGCCCGTACATCACAGAAGGACTGGACCGCGGAGAAAAGGCCTTTCACATCGTGGACCCGGCGCGACGCGACGAGCACCTGAAGTGGCTCGGCGATTCAGGTGTCGATGTGGAACAGGCGATGAACTCCGGGCAGTTGGAAGTAAAGCCGTGGCAGGACACTTACATCAGCGGCGATCGCTTCGACCAGGACGCGATGCTGGCCTTGCTCGAGGAGCAGCTTCGGTCACGTCCCGCCGAGGGCTATCCGCTCATGAGACTGCTCGGGCACATGGAATGGGCTCGCCTCGACATGCCTGGCAGCGACGACCTGTTGGAATATGAAACGCGGCTCAATTACCTCCTTCCGAAGTACGACGATCCCGTCATCTGCTCGTACGATTTGTCGAGGTTCGACGCCAACGTCGCCGTGGATATCATGCGCACGCACCCGGTGGTCATCATCGGCGGGGTGCTGCAGGAGAACCCCTTTTTCGTTCCTCCTGACGAGTTCCTGCTCGAAATCCGCGAGCGGCGCTCGGGCCGCGGGAATACGCGTATGGCGGGCCAGTGATCCGATAGATGGTCACGAATCCGGAAGCTGAAATCCGGCGGCTCCGAATAGGGCTGCGGGATCTCGTGGCCCTTTCCACGATTCCCGCCGCGTGGGTAGGTCGTGAGCCGGCGGCGATCGCCGCCGGACTCGCTGACGTCCTGATCGGCTCGTTGCACCTCGACGTCGCCTACGTACGTTTGTGCGATCCCGGCGGCGGTGCGGCTGTCGAAGTGACGCGGGGAAACGGACGGAAAGCATTCGCAGACTCACTGCAGGGTCACCTGGCCCTCGTCGGCCGGTGGTCGCGCCGCGAAATTATTCGCGGCCTCGGTGACGCGGCGCCCTGCCGCTCTGTCGTCATTCCGATTGGAGTCGATGCCGAGGGGGGGCTGGTCGCCGCCAGCTGTGAGCGCCCCGACTTTCCTACCGAGGTCGATCAGCTGTTGCTTTCGGTAGCCGCCAATCACGCCGCAACCGCCTTTCAGAGTGCGCGCGTCCAGCAGGAGCTTCGTCAAGGCCGCCAGGAGCTCGAGAGAAAGGTCGCGGAACGCACCGCCGAGCTCCGCCGCGACATCGAGGATCGAAAACGCGCGGAAGAAGCGTTACGCCAGACCCAGGCCGATCTCGCCCACGTCAGCCGGGTGACCACGCTGGGAGAGATGGCCGCATCTATCGCTCACGAGGTCGACCAGCCGCTGTCGGGCGTCGTGATCAACGCGAACGCCTGCCTGCGCTTTCTGGCCGGTGCGCCGCCGAATCTCGACGAAGTGCATGAGGGGCTCCAGGCGATTGCTCGCGACGGCCGGCGGGCGGCCGACGTGATGGCGCGGATTCGAGCGCTCGCGCGCCGAACCGCGACCGAGCGAGAGCCGCTGGACATCAATGAGGTCATTCGCGAGGTGGTCGCCCTGGCCGACGGAGAGATGAGGAGGACGCGCGCGCGCCTCCGGACCCAGCTCGCCGGAGGTCTTCCACGCGTGCTCGGGGACCGAGTGCAGCTGCAGCAGGTCGTGCTCAACCTTCTCATGAATGGACTCGAAGCCATGCATGCCGTCGTGTCCCGGCCGCGAGAGCTGGTGATCCGCACCACCCGCGAGTCGAATAATCGCATCCGCGTTGCGGTGCAGGACTCGGGACCTGGCATCGACCCTCAGCTCATGAGCCGCATGTTCGACGCATTCTTCACCACGAAGCCCGGGGGACTGGGCATGGGACTCTCGATCAGTCGTTCCATCGTCGAGCAGCACGGCGGACGACTGTGTCTGGTCCCGAACGACGGTCCCGGCACGACAGTTCAGTTCGTCATCTGAACCGCAGGGATCTCGCGCCGAGCGGCGTGCCGATGTTCCCGCCAGCCTGGCCGCGAGGATCGTTCCCAGGCCATGGGCGAGGCCGCCGACGAGCGCTACTCGCCGCGGCCCCACCCTGCGCATCCTACCGCAACCCTGTCAGTGTGCCTTCGATGCGGGCGGGAAGTTCTTGAACATCTTCTCGATCGCCTTGTTCAAACTCTCGGCATTCTTCTCGGGATTTCCCGAGAGCGTCTTGGTCGACGTCCCTCGCCAGACCGCGTCCTTGGTGCGGGCGTCGAAGATATCGACGACCAGCGTCCCGACCTCGTAGGTGCTGACCGTCGTCGTCGCCGACCCGAACCCGCCACCCCACCGCCAGCCGCCGCCAAACCCGTTGTAGAACGTGTTGAGCGTCCGCTCCTCGTTTGTTGCCGCATGCGCCGCAATGCACAGGTCCGCGTCGCTCGTCACGAGCTTCAGGCCTCGGGCGGTCAGCGCCGCGTTGACGTCGTTCATCACCCGTTCCTTCATCAGCGGATTAGTGGTCTTGGGTTCCTTGATCCACATGAACGTCTTGTACGCGGCGAAGTTCGTGCCTTTGTTGTAGTCGGTCTTCACGTTCTGTGCGAACACTGCGTTCGCGATCACCATCATCAAAGCAAAGCCGACAGTTACTCGTGTCATTTTCATCAGAGCCCTCCATAGGCCACGGCCTCCGAAGGGCAAGCGTGATGCCAGCCATGCGCGAACGCCCAGTCCTGAGTTCACAAGCGATGAACAGGTCAGCACCGGGTCCGGTGCCCATCGGTGCGCAGCGTTGTGTGTCAATGCGCAGCAGGTCGGACCTGGGCCGACGACGATTCTGCCCACCGGAAGCCCTTCAATCGACGCTGCAGACTCTCAACGGAGGCTGGCAGGACATTCGGAAGGGCGCCGAAGCCATAATGAGGCTCTCATTGCCCCCACTCATCGAGCGAGATCAGCCATCGAAGCGTCCCTTTAACCGGTCAGCGCTGCGCTCTATTCGTCTGTCCATGCGGTGAGTGCCGATCCGCCCGAGAACCGCATCAAACCGCTGTCGACAGTCGCAGTATCATGCCGTCACTGCGAGAAGGAGGAGGCAGATGCCTCGGGTACGAGCCAGTCAGGAACTGGATCCCTCCGAACTCCGACGCTACGCCGCGGTGGGCGCCCAAGCCAGGTTGGAAGCGATTGCCTCCGAAATGGTGGCGATTCGTCATGCGTTTCCAGAGTTGGCGAATGGGAGTGTTGACGACGCCACGACAACTACCGCCGCCACGTCTCCCTCCCGGCATCGCCGCACGATGCCTATGCGTCGCTTAAGAGCGACGATGTCACCAGTGCGGCGACTCTCAGCTCGGAATACCTCCGCTTGGCCCCCGGCCAAGGGGCTTCGCTTCCAATCGGTATAAATCTTTGTAATCGCCCACGATCGTCGTGCACACAACAGTAGCTGTTTTCGCGTATCTGTCAGGTTGACGCCATCGAAAATGGGGGCACGCTGCGGTGCACAGCGGCTCTCAGTTCGGCGGACGAAAAGACCGCCTGTGCGCAGACGCGCCTTTGTCGTTCAACCCATTGCTCCACGTCTCTTTGCCCTGGGAGCTTGGACCCTAGCGAGAACGTCGGCGCGGGCATTTTTCGCGTCACCGTCATCGGCGAGGTGAAGGCTGTCGCACAGGTCGGCTTCTAGATTCTCTCGGGAGCGCTCCCACTCGACCTTGTACGGCCCGTAATTCTTTCCATCCTTCTCGAACGGCTTGGCCGAGAGCCGCTTGAACGTATCCCTCACGAACGGCGATTTCTCTTCACCGGTCGGGCTGATCACAACCACTTCCTTGCCGCCCGACCAGGCTATTCCTCGCGCGAGGAAGGATGCCGCGACGTTCGGATTCTGTGCAGCAAAAAAACTTCGCATTGCCACTGTTTGCGACCGGCGTACCGTTTCGGAGGGCGAGCGCAGTTTGCAATAGGCCACCATCCGAAGTGCGATGAACCGTTGTGAGGTTCTCGACTTGCGCAGCGCTGGACAGCCACTCGACCGCCGGGCTGTCGCCGGTCTCAGAGAGATCTTGGAAAGCGTCGGCTGCCACCAACAGATCCGCCTTCGCTGAAAGCCCTTGGGCGATACCAAGGCGGCCAGTCCGGCAGTCCTGGAACTCGTCTATCACCACGACGGGGAATCGTTGATTGACCCAGGATGCCACTGCCGGCTCAGTCAGCAGCAAAGCCGCTG
>Ga0111538_10015255_pt1 | contig 10103 bp, 7 predicted proteins | sample SoiMethybrSBSTD1_FD_79669 | JGI IMG/M metagenome (GOLD analysis project Ga0111538, IMG submission 79669) | Bulk soil microbial communities from a Populus tree surrounding site in Tennessee, USA - Soil MetaG P. TD hybrid SBSTD1 (version 2)... | ecosystem: Environmental > Terrestrial > Soil > Tree... | reverse complement strand
ATTACGTGCGTGTGTGTCTTAATGTGTGTGTATTAAACATGTAAGATCGGCTACATTATTTCACCTAATTCAATCCACCGCAAAGTTTTTTGCTCGATCAAGTCTGTGATGTTCTGAATTTCCTGTGACCATTTTTGAAGCTGTTGATGATCAGTAGATCCGCCACTAATTGCGGTGGTCAATTTTTCTTTTTGTTTTTCCAATGCATCAATATCGTCCTGTAATTTGTCGTACTCCTGTTTCTCTTTAAAACTTGCCTTTCGTTTGACATCTGACGTTACTTTAGGAATTTCTTTCACTGGAGCGGGCACAGCAATTTCCTGCAATTCATTCTCATCAACCCAACTGCGGTAATCTGAATAATTACCATTGAATAACCTTATCTGGCCATCTCCCTCGAAAACGAAGAGCTGATCCACCAGATGATCCATAAAATACCTGTCGTGAGAGACCAAAAGAAGACAACCGGAAAATTTTTCCAGGAAATCTTCCAGAACATTTAGCGTGTCAATATCAAAGTCGTTAGTAGGTTCATCTAAAATTAAAAAGTTGGGATTCGTCACCAAAAGTTTCAGCAATTGCAGACGCTTCTTCTCTCCCCCACTCAGTTTGTTAATGTAATTGTATTGTTTCTCCGGCGGGAATAAAAAGATGTCTAGAAACTTCGACGCAGATACCTGCGATCCATCTGACAACGTGATGAACTCAGCAATTTCTTTTACTTCTTCAATCAACCGGTTTTCCGGATTGAGTCCAACGGATTCCTGCTTGAAGTATCCAAATTTTGTTGTCAATCCCGGCATTATAAAACCTTTGTCTGCCTTTGTTTTGCCCGTGAGCATATCCAGAAAAGTTGACTTTCCGATTCCGTTCTTGCCAACGACACCAATGCGATCGTTTTTCTTGAACACGTAGGAGAAATTGTCGACAATTTTAAGGTCACCAAATTTTTTCGAGATGTGCTCTACTTCCAGAATTTTTCCACCTTGTCGCGCTTCTTTAAAATCAAGTTCAAGTCTGTCTTTTTTCAGATCCTGAGATGCCTTCTCCTTCAACTCATGAAATGCTTCGATGCGATACTTCGCTTTCGTACCACGGGCCTTTGGTTGCCTTCGCATCCATTCCAATTCTTTCTTAAGCAGATTTCTCGCTTTCGTAACTTCGATCTTCAGAAGTTCTTCGCGACCCGCTTTCTTTTCCAAATAATAAGCATACTTGCCTTTATATCGAAATAGTTGACCACGATCCAATTCAACAATTTCCGTCACAACGTTGTCGAGAAAATAACGATCGTGCGTTACCATGATCAAGGTTATGTTCTGACCCGATAAATAATTTTCCAACCACTCAATCGCGGACAAATCCAAGTGATTCGTGGGCTCGTCCATGATGATAAGATCGGGTTCTAACAGCAGCAGTTGAGCGAGAAAAATACGTTTCTTTTGTCCGCCTGACAACTCACCAAATTTTTTGTCGATGTCAGGAACGCCAAGTTTTTCAATTACTTCATGAACTTTATTTTCATAGTCCCAGGCATTCAGTTCTTCCATTTTTTCCAATACTGCCTGCATGCGATCAGCGGAAGTTTCAGGATGATGGATACAATCTTCGTATTCCTTAACGACTTTTGCGATTTCATTGGAATCACTAAACAATACGTCCTTTACGGTAAGGTTATCGTCCACGGCAGGCTGCTGTGTCAGGTATCCCAAACGTATTCCCTGACGAACACTCACGCTCCCCGCATCAGGCTGAATTTCGCCCGTTAAAATTTTTAACAATGTCGATTTGCCAACGCCGTTATTCCCCACCAATGCAAACTTCTCTCCTTGTGAAATCCCTAAGGACACTTCTTTGAAAAGCCAACGATCATTGTAGGTTTTGGCAACTAATTCTGCTGATAAGTAATTCAATGGTATTTTATTTAGGGTGCAAATCTAAGGTTAGGATTTGTGGGATTAAAGGATTGTAGGATTAAAATCAGGATTAACGCGATTTGGACCAGGATGGGCAGGATTTGATTAGGATTCATAGGATTTAAAGATTGTAGGATTATAACGACCTTCATCAGGTACGCTCGAAGCCAAATTCCCAATCTTTCAATCCTACAATCTTTAAATCCTATGAATCCTAGTTTCAGAAGTAACACAAGCAACTTTATGGAAGTAATTCTGACCACTCAACATAAAATAGATGGCAACTGAAGTTTATTGGAGAAATTAGTGGAAAATATTTTATGAAATTTCATCATCACGTCACCCTTTTAATAATGTGCTGTGTTGCAGTAGCGAATTGTTATGGACAACGCGCAAATAATTTTACTGTAACTGCCTATTATTTCGGTGGACCTGAAAAAGTAGATAGTTTGGCCGTTGAAAAGTTAACCCATATAATTTTCAGCTTTTGTCACCTCACGGGAAATAAACTTACGGTCGATGATGAGAAAGATGCTCAGTCAATTAAAAAATTGGTCGAAGCCAAAAAAAGGAATAAATCATTAAAGGTCCTGTTGTCGCTCGGAGGCTGGGGAGGATGCAAAACGTGTTCGGATGTTTTTTCTTCGGCTGAAGGGCGAAAGGAATTTTCACAATCTGTTCTGGATCTAAACAAATTGTATGGAACTGATGGAATCGATTTAGATTGGGAATATCCAGCTGTTAAAGGCTATCCAGACCACGCCTTCAAACCGGCCGACAAACCAAACTTTACGGCGCTTGTCCGCGAGCTTCGTAATACATTGGGTAATAAATATGAGATCACGTTTGCCGCAGGCGGATTTCAAGAATTTTTAGAGGATGCGGTGGAATGGAAGGAAGTGATGAGCATTGTCGATCGCGTCAACCTGATGACCTATGACCTTGTGAATGGAAACTCTATCGTCACGGGGCATCATACAGGACTGTACAGTTCGTCAGAACAACATGAATCTACGGACAACGCGGTGCAATACTTGATTAAGTTGGGTATACCTTCCAAAAAGCTCGTCATCGGCGCTGCATTTTATGGACGGATATGGGAGAATGTTTCGGATACAAAAAATGGTTTGTACCAATCCGGCAAATTTAAAAGAGGAGTCAACTATAAGGATTTTGAACAGGAGATAACACCAACAAAGGGATTTGTTCTTTACTGGGATGATGTTACAAAATCGCCCTACGCCTACAATCCTCAAGAAAAGCTTTTTGTCACCTTTGATGACAAACGCTCGATGGATTTAAAAGCGAAATACGTGGTCGACCAACAACTAAATGGGATTATGTTTTGGGAACTAACGCACGATACTTATAGAGATGGATTGTTACAAACCATTGACAATGTAAAGAAGAATTACAAAGGTTCGCGATGATCCACCACTGATTGACCTTAACATCGTCAATATACAAGTCAAAAAAAGCCACTAAGGCCATAGAAATCACAAAGGGGAGAATCACCCAGCATAAGATTTACTTTCTACAAACTACCAACTACCTCTTACATTCACTTCTTACTACTGACCACTTACTATCATACACTCAAAAATCACGTCTCCTTCCTCAACACCTGTAACGGAGGAGTGTTAATTACTTCACGAGAATTAAACCATCCAATTAACATTGTGAGGAAGACAACTCCGAATCCGATTGTAAGCAATTCAATCCAGTCAAAAGCGAACGTTATCTCGAAGAAAAATTTCGCCAGCAAAAATCCACTCCCGAGCGATAGCAAAATTCCCGTTAATGCTGAGAACAATCCCAACCAGGCATATTCAATCAAGGTGATCTTAATGATTTGACGCGTGCGTGCACCTACTGTTCGAAGTAAAACATTTTCCTTCATACGAACGAACTTGCTGTTGATCACAGCGCCAGCCAATACGACAAGGCCCGTGACAATGCTGAACAAGGCGAGAAAACGAATCACCAATCCTAATTTGTTAAACAAATCATTTACGGTGCTTAAGATCAAGCGAAGATCAATGAGCGATACATTCGGGAACTGCATGATCAGTTGTTGTTGAAAGCTGTTCGCTTGTTGTTGATTGTCGATGCGGGTGGCAGTTACATATATCTGAGGAGCTTGCTCCAGCACTCCTTTTGGGAAAACAAAAATAAAGTTGGGCGGATCTTTTGGCCAATCCACTTTTCGGATGCCGGCAATTCTCACTTTCATTGGCACACCTTGAACATCAAACACCAATGAATCACCAATGGTCGCTTCCAGGTTTTCTTCCATGCCCTCGGAAATCGTAACCCATATCGAATCTTTCCCTGCTTTTTTACTTTGCAAGTCACCTTTGATCAATTCCTCAGAGTGATGCAAACTATCCCGGTAGGTAACACGATATTCACGCGTCAATGACCAGTTTGGAATTTTGTCGGTCGTGTCTTTTTGAATCGCTTCAATGGATTTTCCTTTCAGCTCGCTAAGCCGGCAAGTAACAATCGGTACGACCTGGTTTACTTTGAGCTTGTTCTCTTCCATTAACTTGACAACGCCTTCCCGTTGTGCGGGTTGGATATCAAAGAGAATGGTGTTTGATTGATTTTCCTGGCCCGTGAATTCGACCTGTCCAAGCATACTTTGTTCGATAATGTTGAGCGTGGAAATAATAAATGCGCCTAACCCTATCGTGACCAACAATACACGTGTTTGGTTATTGGGTCTGAACAGACTGGAGAGTGAGTGTCTCAAGATAAATCCAGCCTGTGTGGGAAAAAACTTTCGCACCAGGTACAACAATCCGATGGCAACCAAAGTAAGACAACCGAGGGCAGCCACTAATCCCAGGAAGAAAAATGTACCGGTAAGAATACTTTTTGTTTGAAGCGCTGCAAATGCCAATGGAAAGAGCGCGATCAAGGCAATTGCGACAACTTTCGTTTTCGAAAAATTTTTTTGAGTAGTCGGCGACGCTCTCAAAACCGTCAGCGGTGGAACAAAGCGAACGGAAATTAATGGAAGAATAGAAAACAGAACGGAAACCAACGTCCCGATCACGAGCCCGAGCAAGAGCGAATTCCAGGAGATTGTGAATCCAACGTCAAACGGAAGCATACCCTTTAAGAACATCGGTAGTACTTGCTGCACGCCGATACCTAGCAACGATCCCAGTATACTTCCAATAATTCCCAGTATAAAAATCTGAATAAAAAAGATATTAAAAGCTTGCCAGCCGGAAGATCCTACACAACGAAGAACCGCTACCTCTTCGCGTTTTTCGCGCGCATAAATATGCACCGAACTGGCGACGCCTATGGACCCAAGAATTAGCGCCACGAAAGCCAGTAGCGAAAAGAAACGATAAATCGAAAGAAAGCCTCTTCCTAATCCTTCCTTTCTCTTCTCCACAGTTTCATAAGAATGTCCGTATTTTTTTATTAATGGATCAAATGCTTTCAAGGTCTTATCAAGTTCTTCGTCACTACTGACTTGAAAAAATTTTTTATAGTTGACGCGGCTTCCGAACTGAACCAACCGGGTTGAATCCAGTTCACTCATTGGGATATAGACGGACGGAGTAAACGATGCCATAATTCCTCCCCCACCGGGAATTTTCGAAACGGTTCCCGATACCTTGAATACACCGTTTCCGATCTTCACCGAATCGCCCGAACTCACTTCAAACTGGCTGGCCAACGTCTCGTCTAACATGGCAAACTTTCCCAGTGATAACTTCTCATAGGCATTAGGCGGGGTTGTTTCAATTTTCCCATAAAAGGGAAAGGGGCCAGAAAGCGCTACCAGTCGTATTAATCGTGATTGATTGTTGCTGTTATAGAATAAAATCATGGACGCCATGTCCGCTTCTGAGGCTTGGGGAAGTTTTGAGTAAGCAAATGCCACCTCCAGATCTTTATCAAATCTTTTATCTGAATTGATTACCAGATCGGCGCCCAAAAGTTCCTTTGCATTGCGGTCTATGTCATTTTGGAGCGTATGGTTAAGGGAGTCGAGTGAAACAACGGCTGCAATACCAGCAATCAATGAAGTCATGAACAAAAACAAACGCGAAAAATTATGTCGCGCATCCCGCCACGCCATCACCCAAACCCACCGGTCTCTGAAAATCGATTTTGTTTTCCGTTTTAATTTGATGATATACTCGATCATGTTCGTTCGAAGTTTGAAACGCTACACCTGTACTTTTAAACTTGGCACCTGATACTCTTCAACCAATTTACCGCCGCGCATGCGAAGGATCCGCTGTGTCCGCTGCGCGAGTTCCAGGTTGTGTGTAACGAGTACTAAAGTGGTTCCCTTTTCCGTGTTCATTCCGAACAAGAGGTCGGTGATGTGCGTTGCATTTTCTTCGTCGAGATTCCCTGTCGGTTCATCTGCAAAAAGAATTTTTGGATCCGTAATAAAAGCCCGCGCCATGGCTACGCGCTGTTGTTCGCCACCTGAAAGTTGAGAAGGATAATGGTGTAGGCGGTCTGATAGACCGACTCGGTCGAGCAAATCCTTCGCTTTCTGGCCAACATTACGTTCGCCCCGGAGTTCCAATGGTACCATTACATTTTCGAGAGCTGTCAACGTGGAGAGCAACTGGAAATTCTGAAAGACAAAACCTACAAATTGATTCCGAACATACGCCCGATCATCTTCACTCATTGCGTTTAATTTGAACCCCATCAATGAAACAACACCTGACGTGGCTGTATCCAGGCCGGCACAAAGGCCAAGCAACGTTGTTTTACCGCTTCCAGAGGGTCCGATGATCGCTAAAGAGTTGCCCTGATTGACCGTAAAAGAAACATTATCGAGTACGGTGAGTTCTTTATCGGCCGAACGATATATTTTTGTAAGATTCTCTGCCTGTAGAATAGGAGTTGACATGGTTTTTGCGGATCAATACTTTTTGAAAGACGTTTTTCGGTTAAAAATTGTTACCGTTTGGCGTAAAAGACAAAATGTTTATACATATGGGGCTAAAAATGCTTTTTATCGCTTTACTTCTGGGTCTCGTTCAACCGATCGCAGCGCCTAAAGTAATTCTTTTTTATGGGGATAGTCTCACGGCGGGCTATGGATTGTCAACAGAGGAAGCATTTCCCGCTCTCGTGGAAAAAAAATTAAACAAAAATGATAAACTGGTCCGGGTTATAAATGCTGGACTTAGTGGCGAAACCTCTGCGGGAGGCCTGACACGTCTGGATTGGGTAATTAAACAACCCATTGATATTTTCATCCTCGAGCTAGGCGCCAACGACGGGCTGCGAGGTTTACCATTAGAGGAAACTCAAAAAAATCTGCAGAATATCATTGATAAAGTGAAAACCAAGTTTCCCAAGGTAAAAATTGTTGTGGCCGGAATGATGGTGCCTCCGAACATGGGTCCTGAGTACACGGCTAAATTTCAAAAAATCTTTCCTGACCTGGCGAAAAAAAATAACGCCTCGCTAATCCCGTTTTTGCTTCAGGATGTGGCAGGAAACGAAAAACTAAACCTTGGTGATGGCATTCATCCAAATGTAGAAGGACACAAGATCGTTGCTGATAATGTTATCAAGATACTTCAACCGCTATTGTAAAAACAATCGATTGAAAATTGGAAAATTGAAGATTGGAAAATTTTAAAACTATTCGCGTCCCAATCTTTCAATCTTCCAACCTTTCAATTTTCAAATCTTCCAATCTTCCTTATTTTGCAGCCCGATGGCGCGTACCCTTCTTATTTTTATTTGGCTTTTTGTCGCATGGAGCGTAGGGTATTGTCAGCATACACCATACGTTATTCTAGTTTCTTTCGACGGCTTTCGTCACGACTATGTGGAGCAGACTGATGCGCCTAATTTTAAAGCGTTAATGAAGAAGGGTGCATATGCAGAGGCCTTGATTCCATCCTTTCCAAGCAAGACATTTCCCAATCATTACAGTATAATAACCGGATTGTATCCGGGCAATCACGGTTTGGTTGATAATAATTTTTATGATCCCAAGCGGAACGAACTATATGAAATGAAGAACCGTCAAAGGGCCACAGATCCGTACTATTTTGGGGGAACACCACTATGGCAGCTGGCCCGTCGCAAGGGATTAAAGTCCGCTTCTTTTTTTTGGGTTGGCTCTGAACTATCGCAGCCAGATCTTCGCCCCGACTACTATTTTCCCTACGATGAGTCTATTCCTGATTCCCAACGTATTCAGCAAGTAGTTCAATGGTTGATGCTTTCAGAATCCGAAAGACCTCATTTCATCACCTTATACTTCTCCTCTCCCGATGACGAAGGCCATTCCTTCGGCCCCTCATCAAATGAATTGAAAAAAGCGGTGCTACGGTGCGATTCTCTATTGGGAATCCTTCTGGATAAAGTACAAAAGACTCAATTACCGGTTAATGTGATCGTGGTCTCAGATCACGGTATGCTAGAATTAAAAGAACAACCCGAGACCTATATTTTTTTAGAAGAAATATTGAATCGCACGGATACAAGCGTTCAGGTAGCAAATGGTGGAACGCAAGCTCACGTGTATATCAAGAATCCTTCAAGAATAGACTCCGTTTATTCATCATTAAAAGCCAAAGCAAAAAATTATTCACTGTACAGACGCGAAGAATTTCCAAAACGGTGGCACTACAATACAGCTCGCGCGGGCGATCTGCTCATAACCGCTCATCCTGGCTTCTATCTGATTGATAAGGAAAGAAAAAAATGGCTGGCTGAAATTCAACCCGGTAGCGCTTTTGGAGCCCATGGTTATGATCCCGCTATGACGAAAAACATGAGGGGAATCTTTTATGCGGTAGGCCCCAATATCAAACCCGGGAAGAAAGTAAGCGCCTTTGAAAACATTCACATCTACCCCTTTATCGCCTCTATCTTAGGACTCACAACACCTGCGATAGACGGTGATCCAAAAGTTTTAGAAAGTATTTTGGTTCGATAATTTAATCTACGAGGTGCGATTTACGAAGTGCGATTGACCGCTTAATATAGTTACTGCTATTAACTTACTTCTCACGTCTTACATCTTACATCTTACTTCTTACTTCTTACTTCTTACACCTCACCGCTCACCACTTACATCTTACGGACAATTTTAATCCTTTAAGATACGCATCTCGACCCTCCGGTTCATAGCGCGAGCTTCTTGCGTCATTTCGTTGGAGAGTGGCTGGCTGCCGCCGAGCGCTTTTGTCTTAATGCGATCTTTAGCAATGCCTTTGGAAACAAGGTATTTTTTCACCGCCTCAACGCGCGATTCGGATAATTCCATGTTGGCTTTTGAACTCCCCTGATTGTCCGTATGGCCCTCTAGTTGAATCACCATTTTGGTGTTTTCCTTCATCATCTGCGCAACCTCATCCAACTCTCCGAACGACTTCGGATCGATAACGGCTTTACCTTGTGGAAAAATTAGATTGTTGAGCCGCATCGTCTCTCCTGACGGCGTCAAGACGATATCGCGTTGAACTTTTTTATCGGGACCAATATCCTTGGGATCTACGATAACTGTTCGCGGATTATAACCCTTTGCTTCAGCAGTAATCTGATATTTGGCCGTACCAAAAATTGGAAAAGAAAAAGTACTATCACTAAAGCGACCGAAGATACTTCCCGTGGGAATACTGCTATACCGTACGTTGGCTTTAACACCCTTACTGGTTCGCGAATCGGTAATTTTTCCTTCGGCAAGAATTTCTCCCTGCGCATAACAAAAACAAATGGCCAGACTAAAAACAAAAAAGCTCGATGTTATTTTCTTCATGTTTGGGGGTTATATATGTTGCTCAACAACTTCCCGAAATTTTAAAACTTTCGGGAAGCTGAAATAAGCACTGATCAGATCTCTAATTCAATCGTTTCACCTACACCAAATTCCCTGCCGGTTTCCTTTTTGGGTGTTTCTGTATGGGTCAAGGTTTCAGAATGCTCGCCAGGATGCTCTACTTTGCTTTTTTCGTTTTCACTTTTTTCGTTTTGGGGACTTTCCCCGAAAAGGCTTTGCTGTTCGGCTTTGACTTTTGGCTTTTGCTGACTGGGCTTTTGGTGGGCTTGCTGCTGCGGCTTTGGCGGTTCTCCGAAGAGGTTTGCTTGTCTGCCCTCCGTAAGATTTCTGGAGGCGGGTTCCCCTTTTTCGAGCCACTGGTTTGGGTCCGGCTGCTGTTGCTGTTCTTTTTT
>Ga0111538_10015254_pt1 | contig 10104 bp, 9 predicted proteins | sample SoiMethybrSBSTD1_FD_79669 | JGI IMG/M metagenome (GOLD analysis project Ga0111538, IMG submission 79669) | Bulk soil microbial communities from a Populus tree surrounding site in Tennessee, USA - Soil MetaG P. TD hybrid SBSTD1 (version 2)... | ecosystem: Environmental > Terrestrial > Soil > Tree... | reverse complement strand
TCCGATCAGCATGGTGGCATGTTCTCGCCACGGCTGTAGAAAATCAGGGACTGACCAGCAACGAGACGCCAGGAATCATATCCATAGACCCACCCGAAATGCACTACACGCCGTTTTGCGACGACGCCATGCATCCGTATCTCGCCAAAGTTGAGGGCACTGAGTTGCTCGATCAACGCCGTCTCCTCAGAGGGCAAAATAAAATCCGGCCGATACTCAAAGCCTTTTGGGGAGAGAGGTTCCATGTCATCAGAAGGGTACGTGAACAGGTCTGTGAGTGATCGCATGTCCGATTGTCCCCTGTTTGAATATGGGAGGAGAGGGGGTGAGTCAAAAAATACTTGACAGACATTCGCAGTAATGATATTGAGAAGCGAAATCATTAATGAGCAATGCGCCTCCCGCCGCTAGCTCCCACATAATAAGGCCAGAGGTTCTCGAGCCCCGAGCCCAAGACTGCGATAGCGCAGACTTGGGCTTTTTTTTCGGCCACTACCAGGACCGCGTCAATGATGGGTCTGAAGGGAAAGAAGACACGATGGAAATCATGAAGCATATTGTCGACATCGGCATCATAGGGCTGTTGCTGGGACTCAGTCTGTGGTCGATCGCCGTCGCGATCGAACGGTGGCTGTTCTACCGGCACGTCGAGACCCAGACGTTTGCCAGTCCTCAGCTGCTGGAACTGGCCTTAACCAAACGCCTCGTCATTATCGGCACCATCGCGGCGAACGCGCCATACATCGGGCTGTTGGGAACCGTCCTCGGCATCATGTTGACGTTTCATACCATGGGGACCTCCGGCACGATGGCGATCGCAACCATCATGGTCGGGCTCAGTCTGGCCCTTAAGGCGACCGCGGTCGGCCTTCTCGTCGCGATTCCGTGTGTCGTCTTAAACAATGTTCTCCGCAGACGTGTCGCGGAACTGCTTGCCTTGTACAAGGTCCAACATGGAGCGTGAGCTGGATCAGATCAATGTGATTCCACTCGTGGATGTCATGCTGGTTCTGTTAGTCATCGTGCTCACCACAGCGACCTTCATCACGACGGGCCACATTCCCGTGGAATTGGCAAAGGCCAAGGAGTCCGGTGATCGCCAAGACGTTCCGCTGGTCATTAGCCTCACAGCGGAAGGTGGCATGTTCCTCAATGATGAACCAGTCTCCCAAGAGCGCCTCAAGGTCGTTCTGAATCCGCATCCGCGAGAGTCGCTCGTCGTGGTGCGGGCCGATCGGGTAACGGTATTGGAACGCTTTGTCGGCGTGGTCGATGAGGTGCGAGGGTTAGGGTTTCGGCAAGTCAGCTTGGAGGTAGTGCGATCATGAACAGCATTCAGTTCGATCAACCTGCCACAACGACAGTGCAACGGCATCATGTCCACGGCTGGACTGTCTCGATGCTTCTTCATCTCTGCGGCATTGGGAGCGTCTTCATGGTGATGGCGGAACTCGAGCGCCCAGCTCTGCCTCAGCCCTTTCGCTTTGATGTCGCACTCGTGCAACCGGTTGCCCCCAATGCGGTGGGCGAGGCGGAGCCCGCGCGTACGCCGCCGCCTGCGGTTACTCAGCGATCCATGGAGCGAAATGTCGAGGCGAAGCGTGTCATCGCAACGGCACGGGAAATTCCACGAGTGACACGGGATACCATGATGGCGCCTGCACAAGTCGTCTCGCAACCGGCGGAGGAGAAGCCCGCTCCGCGCGTGCAATCCGTTCATGAGACAGGGCAACCCATCACCCAATCCGCACAGGAATCTCGGACATTTGCAACGCAACAGGTAGTCCCATCTGAAGCTATTGCACAAAATTCGATCGTTGAGACAGTGACCTCCATGCCGGTCGCCCAGGAGGTAGTGGAACGAGTTGAACAGGTAGAAACCGAAAGGATGGCGTGGAAGGAGAACACGGTGGAACAGGCGGCGGCCATTCAACAAACAGCTGTCGTCACTCATCAGCACCCGCAGCATACCCGAATCGCCTCACAAGTCGAGCATCGCCTTGTGACGCAGCGATCCGTCCAAGCCTTGCCTCAAACGCAGACCGATTATGGCTGGTTGGCCGAGTCACTTTGGCAGCGGATTGAGCAGCTCAAGCGCTACCCGCCCCAAGCCAGAGCACGCCATTGGGAGGGTAAAGTCATTCTCGAAGCAGTGATTCGAGATGATGGGACTATCATGGAACTGCGGATAGAAGAAAGTTCCGGCCATGCCATCCTTGACCAGGATGCGCTGACCGTTGTGAAGAAGGCGTCGCCGCTGACGCTCAAACATTCTCTGGGACAGCCTCATATCACTATTCTGGTTCCGATCACTTACAACCTGGATAGCTAATAGGGAGAACACGATCACCGGCGGAGAGAGTCATCAATGATCCACACACTACGGAGGAGAGATACTGTGAATCAGGTTAAAGCATCTCGATGTCAGGCCGTTAGGACAAGCATCGTTCTAGCACTCATTGTCTTCGTGATGATGAATGGCCATTTGTGGGCGGCTGAAAGTAAAACGGAGAAATTCTTCCATGCCACTGCGACCGACGCGAAAGGAATCGACACCGATATGAAGAACGTCTTGTTTTACTGGGAAGAGAAGGTCAGCGACACGGCGTTTGTGCCGCATGAGGTTCGGGAAGTGCCGGTCAAGCGTGGAACCGCGACTGTGAAAATTAAGTTCGATACGATCAGGCATCTTGACTTCAAGCCGTCGGGCAACGGCGCGCTGCCGGCGGTCACCATTACGCTCACCGATGGGAAGACGGGAGAGTTCACCTTGGCCATTGCAGGAAGTTTCAAAGGATTGTCCGACTTCGGAGAAGTGGAACTTCCAGCCGCGGAACTGAAAAAGATCGTCTTCAAATAGCAGTCGACAACTCCCCGTAAATGGCGGACGCGGCACACCATCGGTTAGATGGGGACTGCCACGTGTCGGCGCATACAGAAGTTCGGAGAGAAACGTGAGGACGCTTCCTCACGTGGGAACAATACAGGAAGAGGCCAAAGGATTACAAAATCCAGAGCCCACACCCGCTTATGCGGCTGTGGGCTTTTTTGTGCGCAAAGAAAGATCGCTCTCGATGAGAAGAAAGGGAACGTCGTTATGACCTGGCCTGTGATGGGATTACGCTGGCTCCGATACTCACTTTTGACGATGGCCGTGTGCGCGATCACAAGTGGGAGCTGGGCGCAGGTGGACGCTCTCAACGTGGATATTGCGCCGCAGGAATTGGATCACGCACTGTCGCTGTTTGCTGAACAGACGAAAGTTCAGGTGCTGTACTCCGCCGACCTGGTGCGCGGAATGTCGACGCAGGGAGTGACGGTTGCGGCTACACCTCAGGATGCGTTTCGACAGTTATTAAGTGGGACGGGCTTGGCGTATACGTTCGTCGATAGCAACAGGGTGGCGGTGCATAAGATGGCTGATACGTTTCCTGTCCCGGAATTGAGTGGACCTGCAAGCCGTGCGGCTGAGACGAAGCCCAAAAGAGTGAAATTGCCGGAAGTTGTTGTGAAAGACGTGCGCGAGCGCGACCAGAGGGAGGATCGTGACATAGAACAGCTTGAAGAGATTGCCGGGACGGTGAATGTCGTGACTAAAGACGAGATTCAACTGGCTAGACCTAAAAATGCCGATGAGGTCCTGCGGCGCATCCCCGGGGTGAACATCTTAGAGGAATACGGCCAAGGACTTCGACCGAACATCGGGATCCGCGGAATGAATCCCACGAGGAGCAGAAATATTCTCGTGCTCGTGGACGGAATGCCGATTCAACCGGCGCTTTTTGGCGATCCGGCGATGTACTACATGATCCCCATCGACCGCGTGGATCATATCGACGTCATCAAGGGCGGCGCGACGGTTCTGTATTCTCCAAACACACAGGGGGGGTTGATCAACTTCATCACGAAAGATATTCCGGTCACGCCGACCTTTTCCACCACGAATACGTTCGGCAGTTTTAATCTCTTTCAAAGCAATAATTATTATGGAGGTCGATTCGGGTCACTCGGGGCGCAATTGGGCTACTTGCGTCAGCAATCCGATGGGTTCAGACAGCACAGCGCCTCCCAAGTCGATGACTTCGCCCTTCGTCTCGAATCCCATCCCGACGACAAGACCCAGATTCGCACGAATGTTTATTGGTACAACGAAACTGCCCAGACGCCCGGCGCCATTAACCCGACGCAGTATGCAAACGACCTCACACAGGCCAGCAAACTTTTCGACGAGTTCAAGGGACAGCGCGGCGCCATCGACGTGACCGCCACTCGCGAGATCGACATCCACCATGCCGTGAAGTTGATGGTCTATGGCAATGTGTTCGAACGCAATTGGTACATTCAGGATCAGAACGCGACGACCGGGGCCTTGCTGCCGACTAGTACCAATTTTCTTCGCAAGTTTAATGTTTTTGGCGTGGTGCCCCAACATCAATTCAACTTTTCACTTTTCGGCCTGGACCACAAGCTTGTAACCGGCGTGCGCTATCATGCGGAGCGCGAGACCGATATTACCGGCCTCGGCACTGCCGGGTCCAAGATATCACGGACCACCAATAACGCGGATCTCGAGGCGGTCGCCTATTCGGCGTATACGGAGGGGGAATTTAAGTTGACGGAGGCGCTCGCGATTACGCCTGGGATTCGATTCGAGCAGGTCAATCAGAGTCGTGAAACGATGAATGCGATTCCGCCTGCAACGGTGCCGAATTTTAAAAGTTCCGCCATGACGCAAGGTCTGATCTACGGTACGGGCGTCAAATATCAATTGCCGATGAACACGCTTCTCTTCGGCCACGTCCATACTACGTACCGCCCTCCGACCTTCGCCAATGCCATCGACCCGACCACCGGTACGGACCGAGATCTGGCCGCCGAACGCGGACTGAGTTCGGACATCGGCGTCCGGTCCACTCTGTATCCCGGCGTGTCGGCTGAGCTAGCCGTCTTCCGCATCGATTTCAGCAATCAGATCGTTCAGAACGGGAGCCAGCTCGTGAACGGGGGAAAGACCTTGCAAGAGGGGGTTGAGACCTCGGTGATGTTCGAGTGGGGGCACTTATGGAAGCCCTTGGAAGGGTTCGCCAGCCGCGCGAACGTCACTGTCCTAAGGGCGAAATCTCTCTCGGGGACGACCGATGGTAAGGATCTGCCGATGGCGCCGCGAGTGACGTCGTATGGCTCGATCGGGTACTACCACCCAAAAGGCGCCTCAATTGAACTCGACGGTGTGTTTGTCGGACGACAGTTTTCAGACGTCAACAATACAACGCCGGAAAACTCGCTGGGATCAGTGGGAGCGATTCCCTCCTATGCCATTTTTAACCTACGCCTGAATTATTCACCGCCGAAATCAAGGTGGTCTGTTTTTGCCGGGGTTCGTAATCTGTTCGATGAGCGGTTTATCGCGCAACGCACGACGGCGAGCTTTGTCGGCATTCTACCCGGCGAAATTCGAAATTTTTACGGCGGTATTTCAATGAAGTTTTAGTGTCGTCGCGTCGTTCGGTTGTGGTCCATCACCTAGAAGGAGGAACGATTATGTCATCGAAGAGACGCCTGTTACTGTTATGGGCGGGTTTGAGCGTTGCGTATGGCCTGGCGTGCGGGTCGCAGGCTTCAGCACACTTTATGTGGATCGAAACGGATGCCACGGCACATCCGGGCAGCGCGCAATCGATCCGGCTGTATTTTGGGGAATACCAGGAGTTCCTCCGGGAGGAGGCGGGGGGCCGGCTCGATACCATGGACGGCGTCATCCTCCGAGTCCTCGATCCTAAGCGCGCTCAAACCGACATTGTGTTAACCAAGAAGGGTAATCACTTTGAGGGAACGTTGCCGTCGTGCGTTCCCGGCCGATACGCCGTGATGGCGGAGCAGCGCGACGCCTCTGTGCAAGACCTGACCAAATATGACATGGGAGTCGTCAAGCCCATGTTCCATGCCAGGGCGCAGTTCCTGTGTTTCGAAGAGGGTCGGGTGGGAGAACGCGAACCAGATACTGCGGGGCATCAAGAGCTGGACGTCATCCCGCTCACGAAAGGGTTGAACCTGGCCAAGGGCGCGCTGACCTATGGGCCCGGCGGTGAAATTGTTGTGAAGGTCGTATTCAAAGGAGCCCCCTTCGCCTCCAAGCGTCTCCTGGTGCATGCTCCCATTGGTTGGGACAAGGAACTTCATACGGACTCACAGGGCATCGCATCCTTCACGCCGCCGTGGCCGGGACGCTACGTGTTCGAAGCAGAGCATCAGGAAAAGACAGCGGGCGAGTTCAGGGGAAAAGCATTCGAGGGCGTTCGGCACCGAGGGACACTGGCGCTTGAAGTCGTGCCGGAGAAAGGGATGGAGCGATAATGAGCAAGGGAGATGCGGAACGAACGATGAGAACTGCGCATCGCTGGATTGCGATGTCCGCGCTGGGATTTTTGCTTCTGTCACTCACCACCGGCCTCCTGTGGGCTAATGCACGATTCTTGTATTGGGCAGACCATTACAAGGAAAAAATACGTCCGGACGCCGCACCTCCGCTGGAGAGCGCAATCATTGCGCTGTCGGCGGCGATTCATGTAAGCAAGGTCGCTACTGATGATACGGCACAGGTGGAACAGGTGGCGCTTCGCTCCGATGCTGGCCGAACGTTCTATGACGTTCGGCTTCGTGCAGGAGGCCAGGCGCGAACGGTTCTGGTGGATGCCATGACCGGAGAGCAGTTGTCTCCCATTTCTCCAGAGCTGGCCCGAGAGATCGCCAAGCAATACGTGAACGAGGCCGCGGATGTCACTGCCGTCTCAACAGAGCAATACACTCCGCGAAAGAAACACCGTGCCCAAGAGGCCATCCGGGTTGGATTTAACGATCCCGATCAAACCGAGATCATTTTAGATAGACAGACCGGGGAGATTCTTGAAGACGAAGGTCGCTGGAGGAAAGTGCACTTTATCGTGATGCAGCTCCATCAACTCAACTTCTTCGGCTTTGAAAAAATACTGCTCAACATCCCGGGCGTCCCTCTGTTTCTGATGGGCATCACGGGAATCATGCTGTGGCGTAAGCAGTGGGCGAGAAAGCGTCGAGCACGGCTGGTACATGTAAAGGAGGCGGCTTCACGCCACTCGGCCAGCTCCATCGCAACGAATACTGATATGTAGTTATCTGAACGGCCAAAGGCGTGTGGCACTGAGTATCGAAGAGAGGACTGCACGGCGTAATCTTTTAGAATTCAACGGTCGATTGTAGGAGGCAGACTGTCGACGTGGCATCCCGAGCGTCTGGTAAGCTGGGGGATGGGGCTTAAGGATTATCGAAAGAAGCGCGATTTCAAACGGACGCCAGAACCCGCCGGCCGCATCCATTCACAGGGTCCGCAACGCTTGTACGTCATCCAAAAGCACGCAGCCACTCGATTGCACTACGATCTTCGCCTGGAAGAAGCCGGTGTACTAAAGAGCTGGGCGGTTCCGAAAGGTCCCAGCCTCGATCCGAAAGAGAAGCGTCTGGCCGTTCAAGTCGAAGATCATCCAATCGAATACGGCGGTTTCGAAGGGGTAATTCCGGAGGGGGAATATGGCGGCGGTCGTGTGCAGGTCTGGGACCGAGGGTCCTGGACACCCGAAGGAGATCCACATGAAGGTTTGCGAAAAGGAAAGCTGAAATTTCATCTGCAAGGCGAAAAGCTGCGTGGGGGGTGGAATCTCGTCCGCATGCACGGTCGAGCCGGGGTAGCAGAAAAAGGGAAGACCAACTGGCTCTTGATCAAAGAAGCCGACGAGGAGGCGGCGCCTCAAGATCAACGTGATATTGTGCAAGAGCGACCGGAAAGCGTGCTGAGCGGAAGGCGGATCGAGGACATGGGAAAAGAACCGGAGTCAGTCTGGCATAGCAATCGGGATCAATCCACCTCGGCATCGAAGTCAGCAATCGATCCGTCTCGCATTAAAGGAGGAAGAAAAGCGTCTCTTCCCCAGCTCATGCCGTTTCAACTGGCCACCTTGACTGATCGGTCACCGGTTGGAGATGAGTGGCTACACGAAATTAAACTCGACGGCTTTCGCATGCAGTGTCGCATCGAGAAGGGTAAAGCCCAACTGCTCACGCGTACGGGCCAGGACTGGACGCATCGATTTACCGACGTCGCCAAAGCGGCGTCGCGGTTGCCCTTGCGAGCGGCCCTATTCGATGGCGAATTGGTAGCATTGCAGCCGGATGGCCGGAGTTCGTTTCAATTACTTCAAGGCGCGTTGAGCGAGGGCGCCGACGGGACCTTGGCCTACTATGCCTTCGATTTGCTCTATCTCGATGGATATGATCTGTCGGACGTGCCGCTCCTGACTCGCAAAGAAATGTTGAAGCGCGTCCTCGAGTCGGAGCCGAAGGACGGCGCGCTTCGCTATAGCGATCATGTCATCGGGGGAGGGCAAGCATTCCACGAAGCGGCCTGCCGGCTTGGTCTGGAAGGGATGATTGCGAAGCGAAAAAACGCGCCGTATCAACCCGGCCGCGGCGGCGATTGGCTCAAAGTGAAGTGCCTGCAGCGGCAAGAATTCGTGATCGGCGGATTTACCGATCCGTCCGGCTCCCGCACCGGCTTCGGAGCGCTTCTCATCGGAGTATACGAAGGGAACGCGTTGATCTACGCCGGGCGGGTGGGCACCGGCTTCAACACAGGGCTGTTGAAAACCCTTGCGGCCCGATTGCAGCGATTGGAGCGCCCTCAGTCGCCGTTTAAGAACCGCGTGCCGGGCCCGTTACGGGACGTCCATTGGGTCAAGCCGAATCTGGTCGCAGAGATTGCCTTTACTGAATGGACTTCGGATGGCGTATTACGCCATCCCTCTTTCCAGGGACTTCGTGAAGACAAGAAGGTCACAGACGTGAAGCGTGAAATTCCACAACCACCTCCCGATGATTCAGCCCCTCCACCGAAGGCTGATCGAAAAGCCGCGTCTCGCCCGAGTGTGCATGTGGAGATTGCCGGGATTCGACTCACGCATCCCACACGCATCTTGTATCCTCAACAAGGCGTCACAAAACAGGACCTCGCTCGCTACTATGAATCCATCGCCGAGTGGGTCTTACCGCACCTGACGGGGCGACCCGTGATGGTTGTGCGTTGTCCTGAGGGAGCCGGGAAAGACTGCTTTCATCAAAAGCATATGAATCGAATGGTTCCGGCAGCGGTGAAGTCGATCGATATCAAGGAAGAAAGCGGCGCCTCCTCAGCATACTTAATGGTTGACGATCTCCCGGGTTTGATCTCCCTTGTACAAATGGGGGCGCTGGAGCTACACGTGTGGGGAGCGCGGGCGCCCCGACTGGAAAACCCCGATCGCATGGTCTTTGATCTCGACCCCGATGAAGGGTTGCCCTGGGCGCGTGTGACGGAAGCGGCGGAACTGATTAAAGACCGATTAGCGACGATGAAGTTGGATAGTTGGGTGAAGACGACAGGTGGCAAAGGCCTGCATGTGGTCGTGCCCTTGACCGGGAAACAGACGTGGGAGGAGGTCAAGGGGTTTTCTCAAGCGCTCGCCGAACGTTTGGTGAAGGAAGCGCCCGATCGGTATACCAGCAAGATGTCCAAGGCGGGTCGTCGGGGGAAAATCTTCATCGACTATTTGCGCAACAGCCGGGGCGCCACGGCAGTAGCGGCCTATTCAACACGCTCGCGTGCCGGCGCAACCGTATCCGTGCCCGTGCGATGGGAGGAATTGAGTAGGCTCACGCTGGATGAGTTCACGGTCAAGACCGTTCCGCGCCGGTTGAAGATGCTGAAGGAAGATCCCTGGGAAGACCTGTGGACTGTTCGGCAGTCGATTGCGGCGTCGGCGCGTCGGTCTCTTGGGTTGAAGTAGCGGTCTCGATCTCATCCAAAGCCGAGAATAAATCCGGATGCCGGAATTGATATTGAAGGTCACGCGTTAGTTTGGCGATCGAGATATGCTTCCCAGGACTCGTGTCGATATCCGTGCGCGTCGGCACGACACCCCACCGCACGTGGGCGGTCTCGCAAATCTGGCTCCAGCGCCGCGGCTGGCCGTCGCTGACGTTATACACTTCTCCACGGCGGCCGTTTTCCAGCGCCACGAGACAGATGGCGGCCAAATC
>Ga0111538_10015253_pt1 | contig 10105 bp, 6 predicted proteins | sample SoiMethybrSBSTD1_FD_79669 | JGI IMG/M metagenome (GOLD analysis project Ga0111538, IMG submission 79669) | Bulk soil microbial communities from a Populus tree surrounding site in Tennessee, USA - Soil MetaG P. TD hybrid SBSTD1 (version 2)... | ecosystem: Environmental > Terrestrial > Soil > Tree... | reverse complement strand
GGCGAACACCCAGTCGTCATCGCCCTCCAACCGGTTCGCCGAGCTCATGCGGACGTCCCAGCCGGGCAGCGGCGTGGTCGCCACGGCGCTGCTGGTGGCCGCGGTGCTGGGAGCGTTTCACGCGCTCGAGCCCGGACACGGCAAGACCGTGGTGGCGGCGTATCTCGTCGGCTCGCGCGGCACCGCCCGCCACGCCGTCATCCTCGGACTCATCGTCACCGCGTCGCACACCGCCGGCGTGTATCTGCTGGGCGCGGTCACGTTCTACGCCTCGCAGCACATCGTCCCCGAGCAACTGTACCCGTGGCTCAGCCTCGGTTCGGGACTGACGATCGCGATCCTGGGCGCGGTCCTGTTCTACCGTCGCTACGCGGGAACGGATCAGGGACACGTCCACGATCACGGCCCCCATCATCACCATCACCACGGGGATCACGATCACGCGCACGTCCACGACGACGCGCACGGCCATTCCCACGATCACGCCGACGGCCATGCTCACGGGCCCGATCACGCGCATGCCCACCCGCACGGGCACAGCCACGTGCCCGACGGTCCCGTGTCGCTGCGTGCGCTGTTCGCCCTGGGGATCAGCGGCGGCATCATCCCGTGCCCCGCCGCGCTGGTGGTGCTGCTGAGCGCGCTCTCGATGCGCCGCGTCGGCTTCGGCCTGATCCTCATCGTGGCGTTCAGCATCGGGCTCGCCGCGGTCCTGGTCGTGATCGGCATCCTCATGGTGTACGCGCGCCGCCTGATGGCGCGCTTCCGCGAGGATGGCCCGCTGATCCATCGGTGGCTGCCGTTGGCCTCGTCGGCGGTCATGATGCTCCTGGGCCTCGGCATCGCAGCCCAGGCGGTGGCGATATGGATACCTCGCTAGCCGCCGCGCTCGGCGTCGGCTTCACGCTGGGCCTCCGCCACGCGCTCGAGGCTGACCACGTCGCCGCGGTGTCCACGTTCGTCAGCCAGGAGCGCGGCTGGCTCCGCTCGGCCCTGCGCGGGGCGTTCTGGGGCATCGGCCACACCGCGGCGCTGATGGCGGCCGGCGTGGCCATCGTGGCCTTCAAGGTACAGATCTCCCCGGCCTTCGAGCGGACCGTGGACACCGTGGTGGCGCTGGTCCTCATCCTGCTCGGCGGCCACGTGCTGCTCCGCGCCGGCAGTGCCATGCATCTCCACCGGCACGCGCACGCGCACGACGGCGCGCCGCACAGCCACCTGCACGTCCACGTCGGCGAGGAAGGCACGCACGGCCACTTCCATCCCTGGCGGGGCGCGCGCCAGCCGCTGCTCATGGGGGTCCTGCACGGGCTGGCGGGCGGCGGCGCGCTGGTGCTGCTGGTCATGGCGACCATTCCGTCCCCGGCGGCCGCCTTGCTCTACATCGCGGTCTTCGGTGTGGGCTCCACCGCCGGCATGCTGGTGCTCAGTGGACTCATCGGCCTGCCTTTCGCCCTCACCGCCGGCAACTCACGAACGATCACCATCGGGCTGCAGGCGCTCGTCGGGGCCGGCACCCTGATCGTCGGTCTCGTGATGCTCCATCGAATGACCAGCGGCTGAGCCCGCTGATTTCCCGGGCGGCGTCGGGGGCTCCGTATCTTGACAGGATGAGGAACGCTCTCGTATGGTCGCAACGATGCGCGTCCTGACGATGAGGGCGGCCCTGGTCACGACAAGGCGATGACCGGCGGCCCGGCCGTGATGAAGGAGCTGCGCGCGATCCAGCGCGCGAACGGCTACATCCCGGCGACGGCGCTGAACGAGCTGTCCGAGCGCACCGGCACCCCCCTCTATCAGATCCAGGGCGTGGTGAGCTTCTACCCGCACTTTCGCACCACGCCGGCGCCACCCGTCGAAGTGCTGGTCTGCGACGATCTCTCGTGCCACCGGCGCGGCGCCGCCGCGGTGCTCGCCGAGACGCAGGAGCGCGTGGCCGGGTCGGCGCCGGCCGGCTCCGTCGTCCGCGCATCCTCCTGCCTGGGCCGTTGCGATCGCGCGCCGGCCTGCGCGGTCAACGACGTGGTCGTGACGCGCGTGACGGGCGATTCGCTGATGGACGCCGTCGCCGCGGCGGCCGCCGGCACCCCGCTGCGTGGCGATGCGGTCGTCCGTGATCCGCGCAAGCTGGACGCCGATCCCTACGGGTCCGGTGAGCGGTACGGCGCCGCCCGCAAGCTGGCCGCCAGCGGTGACACCGACGCGCTCATCGCCAGCCTCAAGGCCAGCGATCTGCGGGGCATGGGCGGCGCCGGCTTTCCCACCGGCCTCAAGTGGGAGATCGTGCGCAACGCGCCGGGCGACCCGAAATACATCGTGTGCAACGCCGACGAGAGCGAGCCGGGCACGTTCAAGGACCGCTTCCTGCTCGAGAACGTGCCGCATCTGCTGGTGGAAGGCATGATCCTGGCCGGCCTGGTGACGGGGGCCCGGCATGGCATCGTCTACGTTCGCCACGAGTACGAGGCCCAGATCGAGATCGTCGAGCACGAGATCGCCACGGCCAAGGCCGCCGGCCTGCTCGGGCCCAACATCCTGGGCTCGGGCCGCGCCTTCGAGCTCGAGACGTTCGTGAGCCCGGGCGGTTACATCTGCGGCGAGGAGTCGGCGCTGCTGGAGGCACTGGAGGGCAAGCGCGCCGAGCCGCGCAACAAGCCGCCGTTCCCCGGCACCCACGGGCTGCACGGAAAGCCCACGGCCATCAACAACGTCGAGACGTTCGTGATGGTGCCGTCGATCCTGGCGAACGGGCCCGAGTGGTTCAAGGCGCAGGGCAAGAGCGGCGCGGCCGGTCTCAAGTTCATCGGCATCAGCGGCGACGTCGCGCGGCCGGGCGTGTACGACATCGCCATGGGCACGCCGGCGCGGCAGGTCATCTTCGAGCGGGCCGGCGGCGTGGCCGGCGGCCGCCCGCTCAAGGCGTGGGCCCCGTCGGGACCGTCCTCCGGCTTCCTGCCGCCCTCCGCGCTCGACACGCCGCTCGATTTCAAGTCGCTGGCCGCCGCGGGCTCGATGCTCGGCTCCGGCGCGCTGCTGGTCCTCGACGACCGCGCGTGCATGCTCGACATGGCGCTCAACGCCGTGCGCTTCTTCCGCAACGAGTCGTGCGGCAAGTGCGTCCCCTGCCGCGTCGGCTCGGCCAAGCTGGTGGAGGTGCTCGGCCAGATCGCGCGCGGTGATGGGCGGGCCGAGCACCTGCCGATGATCGACGATCTCTCCCACGCGCTCACGCTCACTTCGATCTGTGGACTGGGCCAGGTGGTGCCGGTGCCGATCCGCTCGGTGCTCACGCACTTCCGCGCCGAGCTCGACGACCATCTGCTGCACCGCCGCTGCCCCGCCGGCGTGTGCGCGCTGCCGGCATGACCCCGACCGCTGCCGCGGTGCGCCTCACGATCGACGGGCGCGAGACGAACGTCCCCACCGGCACGACCATCATCGACGCCGCCCGCGGGCTGGGCATCGACATCCCGACGCTGTGCCACGCCCAGCACCAGACGCCGGTCGGCGTGTGCCGCGTGTGCACCGTCGAGGTGAAGAACCAGCGCGTGCTGGCGGCGGCCTGCGTGCGGCCGGCCGAAGAGGGCATGGTCGTGACCACGGCCTCCGACGGGGTCCGGCGGGCTCGGCGAACACTGGCCGAGCTGCTGCTGGCCGATCACGCCTCACCCTGCGCGCGGCAGCGGGCCACCGGCGACTGCGAGCTGGAGGCGCTGGGGGCGGCCTACGGCGTGGGCGTGCCGCGCTTCGCCGCCCACCCCTCACCGCGGGGGCTCGACGACTCCTCGCTCTTCATCGCGGTGGACCACACCGCGTGCATCCTGTGCGATCGCTGCATCCGCGGCTGCTCGGAGGTGAAGCAGAACTTCGTCATCGGCCGGACGGGCAAGGGCTCCGGAGCGGGCATCGCCTTCGACACCGACGTGCCCATGGCGTCCTCCACCTGCGTGGGCTGCGGCGAGTGCATGGTCTCCTGCCCCACCGGCGCGCTCACCAATCGCAAGGTCCTCGACGTCGACCTGCCGCACGGCGACGACATGTCGGCCGACGAGCTGAAGAGCCTGCCGATCTTCGCGCGGATGTCGGGGACGTTCCTGGAGCTGAACCGCGGCGCCGTGGTCCGACGGCGCTTCCGTCCCGGCGAGGTGATCTGCCGCGAGGGTGAGTTCGGCTCCACCGCGTTCTACGTCCTGAGCGGCAAGGTCGAGGTCTCCATCGCCACGCCGCTCGGGCACTCCGCGGCGCGGGCCGGCGAGGGCCGCGGGCGCCGGGGCTTCTTCAACATGCTGACCGAGCTGGTGAAGACCCGGCCGGAGCCGACCGCGGTCGGCGCCCCGCGCTACATCCCGATCGACGCCACCGTCGACCTCGAGCTCGGCAACCCGGTGGCCCAACTGGGGCCCGGCGACCTCTTCGGCGAGATGACGTGCCTGTCCTTCTATCCGCGCTCGGCCACCGTGCGCGCGGTCGATGAGACGGAAGTCCTCGAGCTCCTGCGCAACGTCTTGCAGATGCTCCAGAAGGACAAAGTATTCAAGGCCGAGCTCGACCGGCGCTACCGCGAGCGCGCGCTCGATACCCACCTGCGCACGGTCCCGCTGCTGGCCGGTCTCAGCGATGCGTTCGTCCGGCGGCTGCGCGACAGCGTCGAGATGGTGCGCTTCGAGCCGGGCCAGGAGATCTGCCGCCAGGGCGACCCCGCCGACAGCTTCTTCCTGATCCGCATCGGCTTCGTCAAGGTCACGCAGACCTTCCCGGGGGGCGATCTCGTGCTGCGCTACCTCAACCGCCCCGACTACTTCGGCGAGATCGGGCTCCTCGGCGAGGGCGTGCGCACCGCGACCTGCACCGCCCTCGATCACGTGGAGCTGGTGCGCATTCGCTCCGAGGACTTCCACGCGATGCTCCGCGAGTTCCCCGACATCCAGACCCGGCTGGCCGACGCCGTGCGCCAGCGGCTGGAGAGCGACGTCAAGCGGCGGCAGACCCTCGTCATGCCTCCCCTCGACGACTACCTGGGCCAGGGGCTCATGGAGGCGCAGAACCTGCTGCTCATCGACCTGGAGCGCTGCACGCGCTGCGACGCCTGCGTGCGGGCCTGCGCCGACGCGCACGAGGGCGTCACCCGTCTCGTGCGCGACGGGCTGCGGTACGACAAGTTCCTGGTGGCCACCTCCTGCCGCTCCTGCCGTGACCCGCTCTGCATGGTGGGCTGCCCGGTCGGCTCGATCCGTCGCCACCCGGACTCGCTCGAGATCATCATCGAGGACTGGTGCATCGGCTGCGGGCTGTGCGCCACCCAGTGCCCGTACGGCAACATCAACCTGCATCCGTTCATGGTCGAGGGCGAGGACCCGGACCGCCCGGGCAAGCGCAAGGCCGTCGTGCGGGAGAAGGCCACCACCTGCGACCTGAGCCGGCAGTACCACGAGCCCGCCTGCGTCTACGCCTGCCCGCACGACGCCCTCAAGCGCGTCGAGCCCGCGAAGTTCTTCGGGATCCCGAAGTGACGCGCGTTCGCCCGCGATGCTGATCGACCGCACCCACCGCGGCTGGATCGTCGGCTGTCTCATCGCGTTGGCCGTCGCCACCGCGATCTACATTCCCTACGCGCGGGCCAGCCTCCACGGGCCGACGGGCGGCAGCGTGCTCGGATTGACCTACGGCATCCTCGGCTTCGCCCTCATGATCTTTGCCGGGCTGCTCGGCGCCCGGCGGAAGGTGCCCATGTGGCGCCTGGGACGCGCGGCCACGTGGATGCGGGGTCACATCTGGCTTGGGCTCCTGAGCTTCCCGCTGATCCTGTTCCACGGCGGCTTCCACTTCGGCGGCGCCGTGACGTACACGCTCATGATCCTGTTCATCGTGGTGGTGGTCAGCGGCATTCTCGGCCTCCTGCTGCAGCAGGTCCTGCCGCGGCTCATGCTGACCCGCGTGCCGCTCGAGACCGTCTACGAGCAGATCGACCCCGTCGTCGAGCAGCTGCGCGAGGAAGCCGACGAGCTGGTGGCGGCGGCGGCCGGGCCCCTGCCGGTCGGCACCCCGCGGACCGCCGAAGTCCGCCGGGCCGGCGGTGGCGCCGACGAGCGGATGGGCCAGCCCCGCTCCTCTCCGCGCGCCGCCCCGGTGGCGCTGGCCCCGACGCCGGAGAGCACCCTGCTGCGCGATGCCTATCTGCGCGACATCCGTCCGTTCCTGGATCCCGCGCACCGCCGCAACGGGGTCCTCGACACGGCGGCCACCTCCACGACACTCTTCCGCGAGATGCGCACGGCGCTGCCTCCGCTGCTGCACGAGACGGTCGCCGAGCTGGAGTCCATCTGCGAGGAGCGCCGCCAGCTCGCCGACCAGAAGCGCCTGCACCACTGGCTGCACGGCTGGCTCCTCGTGCACGTGCCGCTGTCGCTGGCCCTGCTGCTGCTCGGCGCGGTGCACGCCGTGATCGCGCTCCGGTACTGAGGCCGAGATGGCATCCCGCCCGCAATCCACGAAGATCCGAGCCAAGCGGATCGCGCTGTCGTACTTCAAGGAACCGCATCCATTCCGGCGCTGGAAGTTCATCCTGTCGGTGGCTGCGCCGGTGGTAGCCGGTCTCTGGCTGCTCGTGGTGGCGGTCCAGGGCAACCAGCGGGTCTACAACGCCGGTCCGGTGTCCACCGCCCACGCCATGTTCGAGAAGGACTGCACGGTCTGTCACGGGCCGGGGCCGGCCGAGGGCGGGCCGCTCACGCTCGCCGCGGCTGGCAACGCCCACTACTGGCTGAATGTCTCCGACCGCGCCTGCCAGGCCTGCCACGCCGGACCGCGCCACGCCACCGACGAGGCCTTCACCCCGGGCTGCGCGACCTGCCATGTCGAGCACTTCGGCCGCACCCAGCTGGGGCAGATCGGCGATCGCCACTGCACGCAGTGCCACACCAATCTCGAGACCAAGGACAAGCGCGATCCCGCGTACCACAAGAACATCCCGAACCTCGGCCGGCATCCCGAGTTCGCCGTGTCCGTGCGTGAAGGCCAGGGCCAGCCCAAGCGCGTGCGTCTGGACCAGAAGGCGGAGCTCCGGGATACCGCGCAGGTGAAGCTGAACCACGCCAAGCACCTCAAGGTGAATCTCAAGGGCATCGAGGATCTGGGGAAAAAGCCGGGCGTGGTGGGGATCACCAAGGTCAAGGACGGTGCGCAGCTCACCTGCACCTTCTGCCACCAGCCGGACGAGCGCGGCCAGTACATGCTCCCGGTGTCGTACGTCAAGCACTGCGCCGCCTGCCACCCGCTCGACTTCGACGGCCGCTTCCCCGACACCGTCGTGCCCCACGACACGCCCGCGATCGTGCACGCGTTCCTGCGCGGCACGCTGAGCGAGGCGTTCGATCAGTGCCAGGCCGTCCCGCCCGGCGAGGCGGGCAAGGCGGTGCGCGCGCGCTGCGTGGAGCTGGAACTGGCCAAGGCCCCCGCGGAGCCCGCGGCCGACGCCGATCGTCCTCGCGGGATGCGGCGGGGCGCCGCCGAGGAAGCGCCCCCGGCGGACGAGCCGCGGGGCGGCCGGCTGCGCGGACGGGCGGCCGAGCCCGAACCGGCGCCGGCTCCCGACACGCCGCGCGGTGGTCGGCTGCGCGGCCAGGCGCAGGAAGAGGCGCCGGCGGCCGACACTCCGCGCGGCCGTCCCGGTCGCGGCGGCGAGGCGGCGGCCCCGCCCGCGCCGACGAGCTGGGTGGGGACCCAGGTCGAGGGCACCGAGCCCGGCCTGTTCAAGCAGCGCTGCGAGTACTGCCACACGGTGGTGAAGGGGGCCGGCTCGGTGCCCGAGATCGTGCCGACGGCGATCCCGTCACGGTGGTTGCCGCACGCGCGCTTCGACCACGGCGTGCATCGTCCGGTCGCCTGCGTCGAGTGCCACAAGGCCGCGACGAGCACCGAGACGAAGGACGTGCTTCTGCCGACGGTGGCCACGTGCCGCGAGTGCCACCAGCACAAGGTCGGCGCCCGTACCGACTGCGTGGAGTGCCACCGCTACCACGACAAGACCAAGGAACGGGATCCCGACGGCCCGTTCAAGATTCGCGAGCTGCTGTCCGGAACGTCGTCTCCGAAACCCGACCGGCCGAAATAGAGCGCGACGTCGCCGGGGACTCTCGGTGCCGCCCGGCGGCCGTCACCTACTCTATCTCCGCAGAAAATCTGCCACTGCCACCGGATGTAGGGTTGGGAACTCCCCTTTTTCCGAGGGGCCGCCACCCGACGCTGGGCTAAGATAGCTCGCACCGTGCGGTCCCCTGGGGTACGCATCAGAAGGTCGCGATTGCTGCTGGGGCTCGGCACGCTCACCGCGTGCTTCGGGAGCGGGCTCGTGCTCGCGCCCGCCCCGGCTCAGGCCCAGTGCGCGGTCGCCACGGACCCCTGCCTCACCGCGGCGGATGTGACCAACGCCACCGCGGCCGCGGCGGTGGCCATCGGCCGTGACACCATGGTCATCGCCGTGGTCGACCGCGGTGGCAACGTGCTCGGAGTCTTCCGCAAGGCGGGGGCGCCCGCGCAGGTGGTCGGCAACTTCGGCGTCATGGTCGACGCCAACGACTACGCCATCGGGCTGGCCCGCACCGGGGCGTTCTTCTCCAACGACCAGGCGCCGCTGTCCTCGCGCACGGTGCGCTTCATCAGTGGCATCCACTTCCCGCCCGGCGTGCGCAACAAGCCGCCGGCCGCGCTCTACGGGATCGAGAACACGAACCGCGGCTGTGACTTCGGCTTCGCGATCCCGAACGTCCCACGCGCCACCAACCTGGCGGGCGGGCCGTGCGCGAACGGAAACACGGCGGGCTGCGGCACCGGAATCAACACCGGCAAGGCCGACCTCTTCGACAGCAACCCGACCACGGTCGACGGCGGCGGCGTGCCGATCTTCAAGAACGGTCGGGTGGCCGGGGGAATCGGGGTGTCCGGGATTCCCCCCGAGGCGGGGGAGTACGCGGCCTTCGCCGGCAGCATCGCGGGACCGGCGTTCGGGCCGCGGCCGGCCTCCCCGGCGGTGATCTTCCTCGACGGCATCCGCCTGCCCTTCGTCAAGAACATCAACCGGCCGGGTGGCGAAACGGCCGGCGTGTTCCCGGGGACCGGCGCGTTCATCGCGGGCCCGGCCGCCAGTCCCCTCGGCCCCGTCGGTGTGCCGTCGGGCTATCTGTTCGGCCCCAATGCGAGCGCCCAGCTCACCGCCGCTCAGGTGAACTCGGTCATCTCCCGGGCCAACAACCAGGCGCAGGCCACGCGGGCCGCCATCCGCCTGCCGCTGGGCAGCACCACGCGGATGGTGATCGCGGTGGCCGGCCTGGACGGCACGATCCTCGGATTGTTCCGGATGCCGGACGCCACGATCTTCAGCATCGACGTGGCGGTAGCCAAGGCGCGCAACGCGATCTACTTCAGCAGCACTGGGCGCGATCCGCGGGACCTGAGCGGCATCCCGACCGGCACGGCCGTCTCGGCCCGGACCATTGGATTCGGCGCGATGCCGCTCTTCCCGCCCGGCATCAACGACACCCAACCCGGCCCGTACTTCAACAACTTCGTGCAGGACGTGGCCACGCCGTGCTCGCAGGGGCTCGATCCCAACAACCTGGCCAACCAGAGCGGGATCGTCTTCTTCCCCGGCAGCCTGGCACTCTACCAAGGCGGCCAGATCGTCGGTGGGCTCGGAGTCAGCGGCGACGGGGTCGAGCAGGACGACCTGGTGACGGCCGCCGGCGTGACGCCCGACTTCGTGCCTCCCGTCGGCATCCGGGCCGATCAGGTGTTCGTCGGCGGTGTCCGGCTGCCGCTCTTCAAGTTCCCGCGCAACCCCGAAGTCAAGTAGCGGAGATCTCCGCTACTTCTTGAAGCGCTTCAGGAGATCGCGCAGGCCCTTCTCTGTCTTGTCCGGATCGACGCTCTTGAGGATGGACGATGTCGACACGCGGACCACCGGGGCCGACGCGGTGCCGGTCACCTTGGCCTTCATCTCGCCCTGCTTGTGGTTGACCACCAGGTCGAGATTCATCGCCCCGGTGCCGAGCCCATACTCGCCGGCCACCGCCACCTTCATCACGCGGCTCGTGTAGAGCAGATCCCGCGT
>Ga0111538_10015252_pt1 | contig 10105 bp, 22 predicted proteins | sample SoiMethybrSBSTD1_FD_79669 | JGI IMG/M metagenome (GOLD analysis project Ga0111538, IMG submission 79669) | Bulk soil microbial communities from a Populus tree surrounding site in Tennessee, USA - Soil MetaG P. TD hybrid SBSTD1 (version 2)... | ecosystem: Environmental > Terrestrial > Soil >... | reverse complement strand
TCTCGACCCTCCGCCTGCGGTCCGCCGTCCCGCACCTACGACACGCGAACCCGAGCAGCCGCACCGGCTCCGATCCGTCAGGGTTGCACACCGGGCACGGTCTCATCGTGTCGATCTTCGCGCCGTCCGGCGTCATGTGACCGACCAAGCCGGTCATCACGCCGCCCCACCTTATGATCCAACCCATGCCGCGGCACGGGCATTCATCTTCGAGGTACATCAGAATCCGTCCTCCGTTAGTCGCCGTGCGACCGTCTCCGCGTCGACCACCACTACGGTCGCGCTGCACGACGTGCACCCGAGCACGAAGACGCACTTCACGTCGTTGTACGTCAGCCGGCCGTTCACCGGAGCGGCGGCGTACGACGCGGGTACAGTCGTCGCGGTCCACTCGAACACGAACACGCCGGGTTCGTCACACTCCGGGCACCGGCGCGGCGCGAGGCTGTTCAACAGGCTCATCGGTCCTCCTTCATGTCCAGTGCGTGTGACACGGCCACGATCGTCTCTCGGCCGATCCTGCCGTTGGATTCATACGGCCGACGCATCTGATGCTCAATTACCCCTCGGAGGTAACCGGCCGCGATCCGCGGTACGATCACGTGTCCGGTGCCATACATCAGTCTCGGCCGGTCGCCGTCATCGTCGGAGCTGGGGACGAACACGAGATCGTCACCTAAATGTGCGCCGCAGACGAACGCGCGACCGCCGTTCTTACGCCACACCAGTGTGTCGTTTCTCGTTAGGTCGACGATCCGAAATATGAGTTCGTCAATGTTCATCGTTGCACCTCCATGCACCGCTCCCAGTGCATGCCGTGACCCTCACGGATCAGCGCGTACACCTCACAGGAGGACGTCACGCGCAGCGTGAGCACGCCCATCAGCGAGAGGAACGTGCTGCTTGGGAACGCCGCACACGCGGCGTCTTCGTCAGGGTATTCAGAAGAGTTCATCTTGCGGTCCACCAGTCGGGATCGAGCGTGCCCGCGTTCATCCGTTCACGCAGCCACCCGGCCTTCTCCGGCGTCACAGTCCGCAGGACGAACACCTCGACGTCGTCAACCGGAATGTTCCACGCCCGTGCCGCGTCGATCCGTGCCTCGGTCTCGGCGTCGTTCATCGTGAGCGGGTCGGCCGGCAGCACGCCGCGAAAGCGTTCGCCGTCCGTCACCTCCACGTAGCGGTACATCAGCTTACTCATCACTTCTTTCCTTTCTTCCTCTTATGCTTCGGCGCACCCTGCGCCGGGAAGCGGATCACCGCACGGTCCTCGGGCGGTATCCACATGAACCCGTTGCCCGCCGGCCTGAACTCGTCCGGGTCGTACTCATCACCCCACGCGGGCAGCCGCTCTGGGTCGACGAACGCTCCGCGTCGCGTCAGCACGCGCATACCCGACCGCTTGGGTTGATCCTGCAGCCGCAACAGCGCGGTCCAGCACTCCATCATCGCGCGGTACATCCGGTCATCGCGTCCGGAGATCGCCTCCTTCACGTGGCTCGTGTAGTCGAGTCCGTCGATCGCCTTCGTCGCGAAGTCGATGACGACATCTCGCGGCACGTCCGCGTGCCAGCGGTAGTCCGCCGCGTCACCCATGTCAATGACGTCACGCAGCGGGACCAGCGCCGCGAGGTGCTCACGGCGCCTCGCCCTGACGCGCAGCACGCTCTCGTCCTGCTCGTGGGCGACCACGCTCAGGAAACCGTCCTTGGTGAAGATCCACATCTTTCGTCCTCCTAGTTCGTTTGTGCCAAGTACCGAGCGATCGCCTGCCGGTACTCCTCGGGGTGAACCCGCCGGTAGGTGTCGCAGAGCCAACAGCGGGCTTCTTGGCAGGTCGCCGTGTGCTCATCCATGAAGAGCGTGGTCGCCAGCTTGGGCTTGATCATTGTGTCACCCCGAACGCCGCCGCACGGGCCGTGTAGAGCTCGTCCTCGATGACGACGGGTGCGCCGGGCAGCGTGATCCACGCGTCGAAGCGTGGTCCCGTCCAGCCCTTGATGATGAACCCGGGCGAGCACGGGCAGCTGCATCCGGCACGCTGACTCCAAGCCAGCGGACCGACGACGCCGATCCGTGCGAGCGCCTCCGCGACGCGCGGCTTCCACGCGACGTGCGGACGACTCTGCCGTCCGCACAGGTTCTCGAGCAGGTTCTCCTCGACGTCGACGTACACGCGCGGCAGCTTGGTGAGCTCGACCTCACGGGTGCGCTCCGTCCGTTGTCCGCGGCGGTTGTAGTACCAGGTCAGGTCACGGCGCTCGTGCACCGTGACGATGACACCGTCGTCGAACATCCAGCGGGCGTCGAGCGAGCGGTTGCTCTGGTAGACCGAGCCGCGTGAGTCACTCAACTTGCGACTGTGCGGTTGTGTTTCGGTGAGCGTGAACTTCGTCATTCGTCTTCTCCTTCCGTGACGATCGCGGTGATCCAGGCCAACGGCCAACCCGTGATCGAGGTGTGGTGTGGGCTCTGCAGCCAGAGCATGCGGCGGGTCACCTTGCGGACCTCCGCGCCGGGAATGATCCGCCGGGGCTTGTCGGGCTGGTCGAGCACGAAGGTGATCTTGTCACCTCGGTGCAGCCGGCGCCGGTCGGACCGCTTGACGGGAAAGGTTGCGGTGGGCATGTCAGTTCTGCCCGTCGTACAGGTCGCCCAGCGGAGCGTCGCCGTCGAGCGTGTCGTTCCACTCAACTTGGCGGGCGACGAGCGCACGCACCCGCTCCCACTCGGAAGTGTCGAGCGGCGCCGCGTCGATGAGGCGGACCCACAGCCCGAAGATCGAGCAGCGACGGTCCGACACCGCGGCCGCTTCACGATGCGTGTCGGCGTGTGCGGCCCAAGCCGCCTTGCACGACTCAAGCGTGACGACGGACGCCGGCGGCACGGTCGCATCGAATCCGCGATGCTGAACCGACATCTCGGTGAGCGGCACGTGGATCGCCTGAGCGACGTTCACGACGACCGTATTGGTATTGACGGTGTAGGTGCAGCCCCACGGACCGGGAACGGTTTGTGAGGCGCGGGTTGTGGTTGCTTCCATAAGAGATATTATACCACAGATTGACACATGTGTAAATAGACTTTAGGAAGAATTCTGCCGCTCGAGCGCCAACAGGCACCGGTGACACAGTTCGCGCTCGACCAGCGCCTCCAGCGTCTGCTCCGAGCCGGAGTCCGGCACGCCGACGCCGCACAGCGCCGGGTTCGGTGCGTCGTACCGTGCGAGGTGCATCTTCGACCGGACGTCACCCGTGTGCGTGAAGCCGAGACCGGGCGGGGCGTACACCGACGGCTCGTGCCAGTCACCGTTCGTCGCGCCGACCGCGCGGAGTCGTTCCGTCTTCGTCTTCTTCACGATCCACCTCCGCTCCAGACACGCGCCCACGCGTCGCACGCGTGGATGCGGTCGTCGCACCGACGGCGCTCTTCGTCCGACGCGATGAACTGGCGGGTCAGCTCGCGCTTAAGCTTCTCAACCGCCGCGTCCTCCGAGAGGCACACCTCCGCCGCCGCGAACAGCGTGCGGAAGCCGAACGGTCGCAGGCGGCCGTGCGCGAGCGAGTCGGTCTCACCGTCCCACTCGATGCGGAAGAAGCCGTCGTCGTCATTCGCTTCTTCCGTCGCGACGTTCACACGTGGGCGGCCGTCCGTGTCGAGCACGATCTCGGCCGCGTAGATTGTCGTCATCTTTCTTTCTCCCTTGCCTACGACTGCCACTCGGGTTGAGGCCAGTCGATTCCGTCACAGATGTTGAGAGCGAGCTCACGGTCGTCATCATCGACCTCGCCCATGTTGTCGTGCAGCACCGAAACGTCGGGGCCGAGGTCCTTGAGTGACGCGACGTTCGGCGTCAGCGTCGACCCGTGGACGATCTTGCCCGTGTCGAGATCGACGATCAGCTCGATCGTCGCGGGCATCAGCACCCGCACCCGCTCGTCGTGCCACACGTTCGGGTATTCGGCCATCACCGAGCCCAGCTCACGTAGGTCCTTGAACACGTCCGTGAAGCCCTCGCCCCACCTCGCTTCGAGACCGTCCAGCTCGTCGAGCCGAATGAAGAACTTGTCGTTGTTCATCGTGCACACATCCTCTCGACGACCTCGCTCAGTTCGAGACCGTCACACAGCAGCTCCCAGATCTTCTCGCTGTCCCAGGTGACTTCCGCGACCTCCTGGGCGAGGCCCGCGAGGTCACCGGCGGACGGCGAGAGCCCGCGTCCGTTCTCCCAGTCGGCGTAGGCAGCCGCCCACGCGATCACGATCTTGCTCTTGGTTGCGTCATCCGTCATGGGCATATTATATCCCGTGTTGACACGTATGTAAACCATCCGTCCCGGATTCTTTCTGAGATACGGTCCCCGCCCGTGCCGGAACCTCTCTTCCCCTACAGCTACACCAACCCCCAGCAGTTTCTGCAGTGGACGCAGATCGTCGCCAAGCCCAAGGTCAAGCTGATCCACCCGCTGATGCTCAAGCGCGTCGAGGCGATGTGCCGGGCGGCGTTCGCGGCCGGCAAGAACCTCGGCATCGGCGGCAGCGGCCGCACGTGGGCTGACCAGGACGCGCTGTTCCGACGGCGGTACCACGTCGACACGACGGATCTGCAGCCGTGCCGCTCGGGCAACTACGCGTACGTCGGCCAGTGCTGGCACATCAACGACGGGGTCGCGGCGGCCGCCGTGCCGGGCGTCAGCTACCACGAGGTGACGACGCCCGACGGGTTCGCACTCGCGCTCGACATGATCGGTGACATCTCGTGGATGACGGCGAACTGCAAGAAGTTTGGCCTCTACAACTTCTCGAGCGAGCCGTGGCACATCCAACCGAAGGAGGTGCCCGCGTCACGCCGCGACTACAACTCCGCGACGCACGTGATTAAGGACATCCCGCTTCCGCAGCCCGCGGCACCCGCTCCTCCGCCTCCGACGTCGCAGCCGACGCCGCCGGCCGCGATTCCGGTGCCCGTCGGTCCGGTCGTCAAGGGAGACACCGGCACGGACGTGTATCTGTGTCAGGTGATCTTGCGACACGCCTGCTCACAGACGATGGTCGTGCCGACCGGCACGTTCGACGCGGCGACCGAGCAGGCCGTGAAGAACGTGCAGATCTTCTTCGGCATCACGGTTGACGGACGTGTCGGCACGAAGGAGACGTGGCCCGTTCTCAACCTGTGTGCGCAGAAGACGCCGCCGGTCGCCGAAGACGGTTCGCCGTGACATACACGCCTCTGCCGCAGTCGGCGCGCGCCCGGCTGTTCATGCAGCGCGGTCCGGTCGACCTCATGGAGCGTCTCGAGGCTCTCGGGTGGACGTGGGCCGAGTCCGCGTCGCTTCCAGGCAACGGGCAGACGAACGTGTACACGCATCAGATCGTGTTCTCGCCGACGTGCCTGCGTCGCGCGAGCCGGCGCGATAGGTTCTACGTCGCGCCGCACGAGTGCGGGCACGCGCTGAACATGGAGGCCGGCGGTCGCGCCGGCAACGAGACGCTGTACCTGCACCGTCCGTCGTTGACGCTGGCCAAGATGCTCAAGCTCGAGAATAAGGCCGCGGAGGAGGTCATTGCCGAGGCGGTCGCGTACAACTGGCGACGAACAACGGAGAGGACGTCATGGATCGGTTCTTCAATCGTCTGGCACCTTCGTCGAAAGATCCGATACCGTTGGTCCCACATCAAAGACCCGCGTACGACCGAACTAGCGCTGCTGCTTCTTGCCGGTGCCGGAACAGGCACGTACTGGGCGTGGACCGGCGGGCGGCTCGTCGCGCAGCAACCCGCATGACACGGACGCAAGCCGTGACGCGGTTGGCGCTCGTCTTCATCGGGACATTTGCCGCGGTGTGCGTCCTCGATCGTTTCACCCGTCGGTGATAGTGTCGGACGCCGTGGCACCTCGAACGTTCTCACCCAAGCGCCGTGAGAAGCTCGCGGCGGAGGGGTACGCGCTTCCCGACGGGTCGTACCCGATCCCTGACGTCGGCGCGCTCAAGCGTGCGATCCAAGCGATCGGCCGCGCCGGCTCGAAGGGTTCCGCCGCGTATGAGACCGTGAAGCGGCACATCATCGTCCGCGCACGGGCGCTGCACGCGCTCGACGAACTTCCGGACGACTGGCGAACGGTGCAAGCCCACCCGGGTCACAGCAACCAGAAAGTCCACGGGCATCATGGCGGAGGCGGCGGTGGGCATCTGCCGTCCGATCACCCGCACGCGAAGATCTCCAACGCGGCGGCGGATGAATTCAACTCCGGACTTGCCGGTAAGAAGTATCACGCGTCTCCTGCACACGACTCCGAACATCCGACGCTGAACATCAGCCAAGGCGGTAAGCAGGTAGGCTCTGTGACGCGCAAGTCGGACGGCCAGTGGCACAAGGACGGCGGAAGCACCGGTTGGCGCACGGCGGGTCTTGCTTGGCGGATGAGCTGACGACCCGATAGGCTACGTTGTTGTCATTGACGAAGGGACGACAAGATGATCACCTACACCTGGCGTAGGGAAACGTGATCCGCCGAACGGCGGGCGCGACACTGTTCTTCTACATCTTCTTATTCGCGGCGGGTCCCACCGAACCCGCGCACAAGCCGGACCCGGTCCGGATACAACCAGCGGGGGCTGCGCCTAGAAGCAATGCCGTTCCACCTTCGGCTTTGATACACGCCGCCCGCGTGGGCGCAGTCCCCGTGCTGGACATCAACCGGATCTTCCGCAGGTACAACGGCGGAGTCACGCCGGCGCAGGTCACGCTTACCGGCGCGACGCGTGAACGCGCGCTCGTCGCTCTCGACGCGGCGCGCAAGGCGGGGTTCACAGGTGACGAGCTCATCGTCATCGTCGCGATCGCCGGACGGGAGTCGAACTGGAACCCGTCGGCGCACGGTGTCAGCGCACGCACCAAGGACAACAGCTACGGCCTGTGGCAGCTGAACATGATCGGTCCGCGCGGACCTAAGTGGGCGAAGATCTTCGGCATCGACAGCTACTCCGAGCTGCTCGACCCGTACGTCAACGCGCGCGCCGCCAAGAAGATGTGTGAGGCAATGATCTCATACGGCAAGACGTGCTTCCACGGGTGGGGTCCGTACAAGGGTAATCCGCCGTTGGGCAAAGCCGCCAAGTACGTGCAGGCGATCACGGAGTTGGCGCAGGACGAGGGCGCCGTGTTCACTGTTCTACGGGTCGGGTCGTCAGGTGAGGCGGTGACCGACCTGCAGCGCGCTCTCAAGCGCCACAGCCGCTCGTGGGACCCCGTGATCGCGGTCGACGGTGAGTTCGGTCCGCGTACGAAGAACGCTGTGCTGCGCTTTCAGCGGCGGTATGGTCTCGAATGCGACGGCTTCGTCGGACCGGAGACGCAGGCCGCGCTCGAAGGACAAGTGCAACGTTCCGGATCGGAAGGGTGTGCATGATCAAGATTCCGCGCTGCGGACACGGCAAGATTCTTCTCGGCTGCCTGCACGACGACTGTCCCGAACAGAACGCGTACCTCGCCGAGATGCGTGCAGCCGCCGAAGAGTACGTACGTCTGCAGCGGTATGAGGCGCATCGTTATGTGCGCGGCGTACTCAACCTGCCCGTGACGCCCTACGAAGAGTTCGAACGTCCGGAAGTCCACGCGTAAGTCGGTCGAGCAGACGCTCAGAACGACGACGGTGCTCATCCGTGTTGAGCGGACATGGGATGAAGTCGATGTTGTTGAGCGTCCGGCCGATCCGATGCTCCAAGCAGCCGATGCATAGGAAGAAGTCGCTCGGCTCGACGATGAAGTTGATGCCGTCGGGTTGACCGGTCGCGAGTTCCCACAGCGCGGGATGCACCATGTAGAGCTCGGCGATCGCCCGTGTGTCGACGTCGCAGTCGACGCATGAGAGCGGAGGGAGCGGTATGTACGTCATCGGTCGAGCGAGAAGATGCGGTCACCCACGCGCAGCGGCGCGTGGTCCGGGCCCTTGATGAAGTCGTCGACCCAGATCATCCGGTGCGAACCGGGGTTGGGAGAGCCATCCTCAAGGTACGCGGGTCCGAGTGTCGGGTAGTACTGGTTGCGCCAGAACCCGTGCACGATCCAGCGACAGTCGTACCGCCCCTCGAGCGACGTCGCGGTCTCGCCGTCGACCGGCGGACGACGCAGACGGCGCAGATGTGCGATCCATACGAACCCGTAGTCGGCGGGTCGCTTCATCCGCGCCGCTCGACGTGCGAGGGTGCGCGGTACCGGCATCTTCGTGCCGACCGTGATCTTCTGCCACATGAGCCGGTTGAGCGCGAGTAGCAGCTGGCGGTCGGAGAAGTCCTCCTGGTCGGCGACGTCGCCTTGATCGTCGCCGTGCGTGTTGCCCATCGTGATGTGTCGTCGGCGTTCAACCGCCCACGCGATCGGCGTCTCGAACGCCCAGCTCGTGTAGTCGATCGGAAGTGTGCCTACCGGGCCGCGCCACGGCGTGGCGCGCGACGACTCCGCGAAGAGAATGAATCCGACTCCGGCCGTCTGGCGTATCTCATTCGTGGTGGGATCACCCGTGCCGACGATCGTCGGGTACCACAGCACCGCGCGGATGCTGGACTCTTCACGCCGTTGTGCGCCGAGGACGAAGTTGTCGTAGACGTATGGGATGGGCACCGCGAAGTACGCGTACCCGGCCGGCACGAACAGGTCGGTCTCGTGCAGCGTGTCGACTTGAATCGTCCGCATCGCCTCTGCGATGAGCGTGCACTTGTCAGGATCAACCCAGATCGTCTGCGCACGGTCGGCGCCGTCACGCATGTTGCGAACCATGCGCGGGACGTCGTACTTCTCGCCGATCTGCCTCTCACCCGTCTCAGCGGCGAGCTCTTCAACCCGCTCGTACAGTTCGAGCGCGAGATCGGTTCCGAGCCAGTTGATCGTCGCCAAGTGCGCGTCGAGCGCCTTGAACGGTCGGGCGCCCGTGCGCTCGAGGTAGCCGTGCAGCTCTTCCCGCTTCATGCCGTTTCCTCCGCGACCGTCACGAGAGCGTCGTGAAAGTCGTCCTCACCTTCGTCGCCGTAGTAGTACACGCCGAACGTCACCGCGTCGTCCATGTACGCAAAGACGAGCGTGACCGTCGGCCAGCCGGTCGCCGCGTTGATCGCGACGTCTCTGATGATGACCTCCGTGAGTTGAAACTCGTCGAGGAGGTCACGGACACTTTGTGTGACGGACTCGATCGTCTCGGCGCGATGCAGGTGGGTGTCGGACACCCAGTCGATGTCGCGCAGCTCGTACTGGCCGGTCACGCCGCACCCGGCATTCCGCGCAGCGCGCTCTCGGCGAAGCGGTTGTACGCCCTGATGAGGTTGTACTTGGCCCGCTCGATGAACTCTTCGGCTTCGGCGTCGGTGGCGGCGTCGAGCAGTCCGAGCGTGTCACCCCAGGTGTTGATGCCGGCGAGCCAGTAGCAGACCGCTTCGAGGGCCGGCGTCTTGGCGACGGCCCGCTTGACGGCAAGCCACTGTCCGCAGGTCGTTGGTTCGATGATGTCCTTCGTCATGGGATAATTGTATCATAGATTGACATCGATGTAAACAACCGCGGCGTTTCCCGCCGTGGTACGGTTGCGGGTTGGGATGAACAAACACACGAGTCTCAAGAACCGGGGATGCATCCGAGGGCACGGCACCGTCGAGCTCTGGACACCCCGGCGCAATCTTCTGGCCGGCCCCGCGGGGCTCGTACTCGTACAGACCGTCGAGTTCGAGAACCTCGTCACGCAGGTCGGCGACCAGTACTACGGCGAACGTGCGTCGGGCATCGGCTCGCCGCCGGGGCAGGTCACGGGCATGCGACTCGGCACCGGTTCGACCGCGGTGTCGAAGACTGGTGCGGGTGCGGCGATCGTCACGTACGTGTCCGGTTCGGCGCTGGCGATCGACGGCGGCTTCCCGACGTCCGCGCTCAGCGGCTCATCGCGGCGCATCCAGTGGAAGACGTCGTGGGCGGCCGGTGTCGCGACGGCATCGGGTATCGCCGAGGTCGTCATCACCAACGAGAGTCCGCTGACCGACGTCGCCGGCACCGCCGCGAACACGATCAGTCGTGCGCTGATCTCGCCGACCGTCAACAAGGGCGCGAGCGACACGCTGG